>Ga0316603_10000339_pt1 | contig 24241 bp, 8 predicted proteins | sample OWC_soil_day10_n_FD_207649 | JGI IMG/M metagenome (GOLD analysis project Ga0316603, IMG submission 207649) | Wetland soil microbial communities from Old Woman Creek delta, Ohio, United States - OWC_soil_day10_noCT | ecosystem: Environmental > Terrestrial > Soil > Wetlands | place: USA: Ohio... | reverse complement strand
GAGGAGCACCATCCCCTCGTCTAGGGTTTCCATTGCACGCACCGCGCCACAGACGCCGTCGGACGGATCAAAGTCTGTGAAAACCCCGGTCGCAGGATCGAGGATCTCAAGACCGTGAGGAATGTTCCGCACCCACAAGCGACCCTTTTTGTCGGCGCCAAGTGGGAAGATATGCTTTATACCTGTGAGAGCAGGATTGGTGAATCGAGAGAAAGATTTCGTCGCGGGATCCCAGAGGTTGATGGTAGAAGTAGCGCAGATCCAGATGCGTCCGAACGCGTCCTCGTAGGTCAAACGTGTGCGGTCACCGCTCAAAGATCGCGGGTTCGATTGGTCGTGGACATACCGGTCCGTCTTTCCGGTGACCGGATCGATGACCATGACCCCATCGTGCTCAGTCGTGACCCACATCTTCCCGTCACGAGCCCTCATGATCGTGTTGGTTCTGACGGTGCCGAGGCTCTGGAACTCCCCAGACGAAGGAGAGAACTTCATCAAGCCACATTCCCCGCCGGACAACCAGAGTGTGTCCCCCGGGCCCTGTGCGATACTCATGACCTCGGGTCGATTGCCGAACTGACTTGCGTATCGATAGTTTTTGACCTGTGCTGTGGCAAGGTTGACGCGGTAGAGGCCCAGCCCATTGGTGCCATACCAGAAGTCATCATGTGCGTCAATCAGCGAGATGGTGCGATCTGGCCACGTGAGGTCCGGGCTTTTACCCTTGAAGACATCAATTGTTCTGAGAACCGTAAGGCCAGCGATGTCGATGCGAGTGATTTTTCCGGCCCATGACATGAACCAGTAGTTCCCCTTCCGGTCGAGATTGACAGTGGCATAGCTGGTCAACCATCCGTTTCGTTCCGGAACCCCATAGTGCGGAAACCGTCGGGACTTTGGACTCACAAAGAATATCCCGCCTGCGTTTGCCCCTGCCCAGAGTGTACCGGTGGTGTCAACGGACAGTGCTATCGCCTGACCTTGCGGGGCCTGACCCCACGCCAGGTATGGATCGCAACGTCCCCGCTCAGGAGAAAAGCGATCAAGTCCCTCGGGCGTCGCTATCCACAGGGTGCCCTGTCGATCACGTATGATATCCGAGACCTGGTCAGATCTGATTGACAGAATATCATTTTTCTGGTGTCTGTAGTTCAGGACGGCAGCACTTCTCCAAGAAACCCGGAATAGTCCCTCTGCGAACGTCCCCAACCATAGGGTCCCATCGGATTCCTGATACATGCAGGCAATGCCCAATGAATCAAGGCGACGTCCGGCAGCACTTACGAGCTGTGGGCGTGTGACTTTGAGAGTTGCCGGATCCAGCACGAACAATCCGCCGAGAGAAGAAACAAGGAGCTTCCCGTCCGATCGCTCGCAAATATCGCTCACCTCGATGTCTTTGGGGCCCAGAGGGACTGAAGTAAACCGGATATGGCCAGCCAGTGAATCAATGCCATAGATGTTGGCGCTAGTTGGGATGTCGATCCGCACCACACCCGCCGACGTCCCCACCCACAGCGTGCCCCGCCGATCTTCAAGAAGTGCATAAACGGATTTTGCCTGGAGCCAGGTCGAGTCTCCCCGCCGGGGCGCAAAATTGACGAACTGCTCACGGGAGGGGTCAAACACGCTCAACCCGGTCTCCCAGGATCCCACCCAGAGTCGTTTCCTGCTGTCGAATTTCACCACGGATGTTACGTTTGAGGAAATCGAAGTCGGATCGTCCGGAACGTTGCGATAGACCTTGCAGCCATATCCGTCATACTTCTCGAGTCCGTTTGCAGACGAGATCCAAAGGATGCCATCCTGGTCCCGGATAAGACGATGCATACTATTATCATCGGGTAGACCCTGTATTCGCTGGAAGTGGACGACGGGAATGAGCTTGTCTTGCGCAGCAGCGGATTGAATGCTGGCTATAGTTAACAGAGCGAAGAGGGTCGCCCGCCGCAATAGTGGGGATCCTTCGTGGGGAAATGTATCAACCCAATGGCTAGGGAGGGAGGGACCAGTCAAGGGGATCTCTACGGATGTGAATGATCCCAACGGCACGAAAAATCAGCGGTACGGCCGTATAATACGACAGGGGAGATGGATTGTCAAACAATGCGTGGGATGTGCCCTGCCGCGGAAGAGTGCAAAGAAGGGCTGAAAAGACGAAGACTCAAACCCCTCGATCCTTCGTGGTTTGAGTCTTCGTGTCAATCGCTCCGCGAGCAGGACTCGAACCTGCAACCCTGCGGTTACGGCATGCTCCAATGCTTTCGCATCGGTCCGGACTATCTCATCATCCTTTGAATCGTCTTGCTTAGCACGACGGCCTCAGGATGCCGGGCGCTCGTGGGGCTTATTGGTGAGAATCCTCATCCCCTAGTCTCTGCACGTTCCCCGCTACATTTCTTCTCTTTGCGGGGCTTCGCTCAGGGTTGCCTTTCCCTTTGTCAAGAGGGGGCAGGGTTCCCTGAATTCACCCGGTTTTCCACCCCCGGTTACCCGGGAGCGCTGCTTTTCCCGCATGATAATGCTTCATCATGCAGAGCTCACAGCCGCATGCTCTACCATTGAGCTATCGCGGAATAACAATGCAAAATACACACTCCCGGCAACAAAGTCAATTCCAAAAGTACAGAACGCGAACCAAAAGGTACCGGGGGAGCAGGCCTGCGCTGGCGTCTTCGACGTATGTCTCCGTGATCGTCCTGCCGCCGCCACGGTCTGTGTTGAGTACGTCATGTGCCTCCAAACGGATTTCACCCCGCCGGTAACCGAACGGCTTCACCGCTACCGCGATATCCAGTACTGTTCCTTGCCGGCTCAAATCAGTCCTCCCCTCCTTCTCGTGCCTGAACCAGAGCTGGCTCTCCAACGCGAGCCATCGTGCCACCGTCCATCTCCAATCGAGCCAGAAGAAATGCAGGATGCTGCGTGTGGGGCCAGCGGCATCCTGTGATGTGACCGATGTGCGAAAGGAGGGCGCGTAGCTGAGATGCAGGCTCAGCGTTGTGTCCCGCTGCGTGAAGAGTGTAATGTCGGGGGCGAGATCCCACTGCCGCGTCCACTCCAGGTTCCCGTTCTGCATCCAGGGTGTCGAAGAGAATGAAGCTGCAGCCGAGATTGAAAGGCGCGAACCAAATACTGCGACAGGGACGGAAATCTCGCCCGAGATCCTGGCGTTCCATGAGCCGTCCATGTTGGCATATGTTGCCAACTCGCCGCCCCGCATGAACCGGGCACCGTTCGGAAGGATCGTGTCAGCTTCGAAAACCGTGATCGAGCGGCAGATGTTGTTGCTGATCACCTCCGCCGAGGTCCCGAAGAAGAGCCGCACGGCCGCCGTTTCTTGGGACGAGTATCGTGCACTGAGACGGTGCCTCACTCCCTGCCGCAGCGCTGCGTTCCCGATCGCCTGGAACAGGGGATTGGCGTTGTCCACAGCCTCCTGGACTTGGCCAAGCGACGGGATGACTGCGGCACTGGAGTATCTGAGCCGGAAATCCTTCGCCCCGCTATTCCATTTCAGCCAGGCGGAGGGGAGAAGCGTCCGATACGTCTTTGAAGACGAGCGTACAAGAGGAAAGGATTCATTCCCTTCGATACCGGCGCGTTCAAACGCCAGCTCGGCCGTCACCACAATATTTCCCGATTGCATCTGAAAAGCCCCGCCGGCGCGGTGAGACTCGTATCGCTGTTCGAAAGAACTGGAGGCAGATAGATCCAGCCCGTCCGCTTCGTTGCTTCCGGAGGAAAGGTTTGTGGTGCGAAGCGATGACGCAGACCGGGATCTGGTCAGACGATACTCCAGCTGCACACGGCTTCCGACGGTGAGAGGTTCGGTGAACGCGACCCGGGACGAGATCTCCTCCGACGGCGTATCATCGCGGCCGGTCTGCCGGAGTGTGTCCGCATTGACGCCGGACGAGAACAGTGAAGCGTTGCGGGACTCAAGGTGTGAACTGCGGTCTCCGCTCTGGCCGGTGTAGCCGAGCTCAAGCGAAAGTGTCCTCCCGGGTAAATCAAACCGGTGGCGAAATATGAGTCTCCCTCCTCCTCCGTGAGACGAGGTGGAAGTCTGGTTCGATGTCTCGGTGCGGGATGTAGATGCCGTGATCACGGATACGTTTTCACCTTCCAGAGTGCGCCCGATGTCTCCGGACCTGAAGGAGAATTGTGGGTTGAACGTCACACTATTGCTCTCATCAATTGCTGCTTGGAGTCGCCCCCGCAGTGTGTGTGCCGTCTGCCGCGAACTTGTGAGTCGGCGTTCGCGATATACCGATCCAAACATCTCCGGCGCGAGGTAGTGGCGTTCCCGTTCCACCTCGCTCTCAGAGCCAGGCCGTGCGAAACGATAGTCAATACCGTAGCTTCCCTGGTCCCATGTGTCATTGAAAGCGGAAGCTGCACCGTACGAAGTGTATGTCCTCGACGGCCAATCATTAAGCGACTGACCGCCGAGTGGAGAAGGATCCGGGACAATGCTTGAGGACGACATGGGTAGAAGGAATCTTCCGGAGCCGGAACTTGAAAGTGTGTTCCCTGAGAGCAGGAACCGCCGGGCGCCGTCTACTCTCACGTACGACGCACGGGCTTCATATCTGCCGCTCTCTCCATATCCACCTGCCACGTTCCCGGAGGACATCGTGCGGGCGCCGCTCCGGCTCACAAGATTGACGGTAGGCCGCATTTCGCCGTCTTCGAAACCGGAGAACTCAGTTTCTTCACTCTTCCGTTCATACACCTGCACCCGTTCAATTGAGGCCGCCGGTATCTCACGCAGGAGCGTCAATGGGTCGGATGGCGAAATAGGAAGGCCGTCGAGAAGGACCTCGGAAACATCTTCGGTGCCGGTGCGGATGGTGCCCCCGGTAATCCTGAGGCCTGGGAGCCGCTGCAGAAGGTCTTCTGCTGTGGCGTTTTCTGATGATCGAAATGCGTCCGCCAGGTACTCCGTCGTGTCACCCTTTTGCACAATGGGCGCTTCTGCACGCACAAGTACTTCGGGAATCTGGATTGTCCGGGTACGGAGCACGACCGTGCCGGTATCGATTTCAGCGTCAGCAATTTCTATCAGGGCTGCATGCGGCAGATGCCCGACGTGGTGGATCTCGAGCTGGTAGAGGCCCAATGGGATGGACTTCACGTTGGCGTGGCCGCTCGAGTCTGTGATGGCACGGAACACCTGAGATGCATCCTCGCGGGAGGTCAGGAAGAGAAGCGCGTTCGCAACCGGCAACCGGGATTCTGAAGAGACAACGGTCCTTTGGAATTCTGCGGTCTGCCCCGATGCGTATGCGCAGGCGGCAGCGAGAAACAGGGTGACGCAGGCGGATTTCATTAACCGGATTCCCTGCCTCAAGATACGCCGCGGTCTCGTCAAACTCAATGCTGACAGGCCCGCGGACGTGAACACTCGCTGACAAGAACCACAACTGGGGTGATCCCGCGGCTGCAGCTCTCTCAATTCATGCCTTGCTTTTTCCGTGAGACTCCCCGACCTTTGGCTATCCCTTCCCGATCACAGGGCGCGAGCCATGAAACTGCGCAGTGTCTTCCTCCTGTTCCGCTGGTGGATCCTTCTGGCCATCGGACTCGTCGTAGTGGAGAATGTGGCCTGGATCATCGAGCCGAGCCTGTTCGGTCCGGTGATCGATGCCCTCATCGACAATGCCACGACATCCTCATGGGCGCCCGCACTCCAGCCTCTCCTCCTCTGGATGGGCGTGTTTGCGGTCAATTCGAGCGTGGGGGCGTTCCGGCGGGCATACGATCAGAACATCTACCTCTCCATCTATACCAACCTTGCGACGCGCGTGACTGAGCTGTCACGAAGCCGCGGACTCACCACGTCACGCACCGCAGCACGTACACAACTTGCCCGCGAGTTCATCACGTTCGTTCAGTACCGCATGCCCGAAATACTCGAACAAGTCATCGCCATCGGCGGGTCGCTCATCGGGCTCTCGTTCTTCGATTATCGCATTGCGGCCGCCTGCGCAGTGGTAACCATTCCCCTGACGTTGATCACGGTTCTGTACGCCAAGAAGGTCGTGCCCCTGCAAGCGACGGTCCATGATGGCATGGAGGAAATGTATGAGGTGTTCGAACAGCAGGATGTCGGTGCGATCGAATCGTACTACCGGCGGATTGCCGTCCCGCAGAAACTCATTGCGCGTTGGGGGGCCCTCACATTCGGCCTTATGCGGGTCTTCCTGCTGGGGATTTTCCTTATGGTACTCTATATTGCGATCGACCTCGATTCATTCTCCACCGGGAACATCTACTCCATCGTAGCGTATGTATGGACCTTTGTGACCTCTTCGGAGTACCTTCCGGAGTTGATGGAAAGCTGGACTTCGCTTCAGGATATCACCGCCCGCCTGCGGGGGGAACGAGAGCCCGCGCTGGCCCTGTAACAGCGACTGAACAAGTACGGTGTCCTTATGATCGGAAAAATCATACAACCTGAACTCGAGGCGTTCATCGCAAACCGGAACTTTGCGGGCCTGCAGTCGGTCTTTAAGGAGATGCTCGTCCCGGATATCGCGGAAGTCATCAGAGACATTCTCCCGAACGACCGCGCCGTTCTCTTCCGCCTGCTGCCCAAGCAGACTGCGATGGAGACGTTTGCGTACCTGGACGTGCCGACACAGCGGGCGCTCCTGAGAGATCTTGCTCAGAACGAGGTGATCACCCTGCTGAACGACATGCCCCCCGATGATCGCACCGCGCTCCTCGAGGAACTCCCCGGCACCATCGCCCGCGACCTGATTGGCCAGCTGTCTCCCGACGAGCGGCGAGTCGCCCAGGGCCTGCTGGGCTATCCGGAGGAAAGCATCGGACGGCTCATGACCCCGGACTATCTGGCGGTCGGGCCGACGATGACCGTGGGTGCCGTGATCGACAACCTCCGGCTCCACGGCCGGGACAGTGAGACGTTTGATGTCATCTATGTCGTCGATCCCCGGGGAATCCTGCAAGATGATCTGCGCCTGCGCGAGGTGCTCCTCGCTGCGCCCGGTGCAACGGTCGGTTCGCTGCTCGACGGCAAGGTGGCTTCGCTCAACGTCAACGATGACCGCGAAGCGGCAATTCAGATGTTTCATCACTATGACAGGGTGGCCTTGCCGGTGATCGATGACGACGGCATCCTGATCGGCATTGTCACCATCGATGATGCTCTAGCCGTTGCGGAGGCGGAAACTACCGAGGATATTCACAAGTTCGGCGGACTGGAGGCCATTGATACGCCGTACCAGTCTACACCAGTGCTCACGCTCGTATGGAAACGGGCCGGCTGGCTGGTCATCCTCTTCATAGGCGAAATGCTGACGGCAACCGCAATGGGGTATTTCGAGAACGAGATCGCTCGTGCCGTGGTTCTGGCCCTCTTTGTGCCGCTCATCATCTCGAGCGGCGGGAATTCCGGTTCGCAAGCAGCCACGCTCATCATTCGCGCCATGGCGTTACAGGAGATCACACTGTCCGATTGGTGGAGAGTGATGAGGCGCGAGCTCCTCTCGGGAGTAGTGCTGGGGGCCATCCTGGGCGGCATCGGATTTATGAGAATTGCCCTTTGGTCGGCGTTCTCACCCATCTATGGCGAACACTGGTTCCTGGTTGCCTGTACAGTATCGTTCAGCCTCATCGGAGTGGTAACCTGGGGAACGCTCTCGGGATCGATGCTGCCCTTCATCCTGAAATCATTCGGAGCGGATCCGGCGGCCTCCTCTGCTCCGTTCGTCGCGACGCTGGTCGATGTGACCGGACTGGTGATCTATTTCACTGTTGCCTCGATCGTTCTGGCGGGGACGCTGCTGTAGCTGCATCATCAGTGTATCGGTACTTCGAATTGAACGTGAGAAACTAGTGCCTGGTCAGTGAGCCCTCCTCCTGCCGCCATCGGCGATCGAACATCAGGAAGAGGGAACCGGATAGTTGAGTTCTCCCCCCTGTGTGCTCGTCTTGATTCATCGGACCACACTGACTACATTTCTCCTACACTCCCGAAGGTCACCCATGAAATGCCTGCCATTCTTGAACTCTCCGATCCGGATCAGTCTTCGACATTTGAGTTTCCGCCTTTCCCGGCCCGCCCTGGTCGCCTGCGTGCTCTTGGCGCTGTCGCCGGCGGCACACTCTGCTTCTCATGAGTTTCATGTGTCTCCACGCGGGAACGACAAAAACCCCGGCGACGTTGTGTCACCGTTCAAGACGTTTGAACGGGCGCGAGATGCCGTGCGCGCGTTTCGGCGCCAACATCCGAACCTGGCCGATACGGTCCGCGTGCTCTTTCATGAAGGCCGCTACACCATCGGGAAGCCCGTTCAATTGGGGCCGGAGGACAGCGGAACTCCTTCATCGCCAACACTCTACGCGGCATATGCGGGCGAACAGCCTGTCATCAGCGGCGGTGTGGCTATAACCGGCTGGAAAACCGCAATGTTCGATGGGAAACGCGTGTGGACTGCATCCCTGCCAAAGAACGTGCGTCAGCAGCGGCCGGATTTGCAGGAGCTCTGGATCAATAGCGTACGCCGGTCGCCAGCGCGATATCCCGACAAAGGCTATCTCTCTGTTGCCGCAGTGCCGGATGTCACGCCCAAAACCGATTGGATGGATGGCCAGACTTCTTTCGTGGCACGCAGCGGAGATATCCGGCCGGGCTTTGACTTCACGGGCGGGCACGTCGTTGCAACGAACCGCTGGATCGAATCACACCTCCCGATTAGGACTTTCGACCACAGCACCGCACAATTCCGTTTCACCCGCCGCACAGTGTTCCGGAGCGAGCTCGGCGATCTCTATTATATACTCCACGCTCGTGGCGCACTCGATTCGCCGGGCGAATGGTGGGTCGACAAAAAAGCAGGGAGGATCACGTACATGCCCCTCCCTGGCGAGACTCCCGCCTCCATCGATGCAGTAGTCCCTCTGCTCACCCAGCTCATGCTGATTACCGGCTATCCCGAACGAGGGCAATGGGTCGAGCATCTGGTGTTCCGCGGCATCACGTTCAGTCACGCGGAGTGGTTTTTCCCGAAGGACTACAAGACGGATTCGCGGAATCCTGACGCTGGGGGATTCAATCAGGCCGCTACGGGCGTTCCCGGTGCAATCAGCTGTTCCGGCATGCGCCACTGCACATTCTCGCAGTGCACGGTATCCCACGTCGGGACATACGCAATTGCGATGGGTGCTGCCTGCATCGACAACACCATCAGCCAGTCAGAGCTCGCCGACCTTGGGGCTGGAGGCGTGTTCCTCGGACTCAAAACCATCGTCGATGACAACCGGCTACTTACACAGCGCAATCGTATTCTTGACAATCACATCCACGACGGGGGATTGATCTTCCACAGTGCAATCGGCGTCTGGATAGGGCAGAGTCCTCGCAATTCGATCATCCACAACCACATCCATGACTTTTCATACACGGGCATCTCGATCGGATGGACGTGGGGATATGGCCGCGCACTCGGGTTCGGCAACCTCGTCGAGCTGAACCATGTGCATCACATCGGAAAAAGATCAGATGGCGATGGTCCGATCCTGAGCGATCTCGGCGGGATCTACACGCTCGGATTCCAGCAGGGGACTGTCATCCGGCGAAACGTCTTTCACGATATCGCCGCCCGCGTGTATGGCGGCTGGGGAATCTATTTCGATGAAGGAAGCACGGGCGCAGTCGCCGAAGAGAACCTTGTCTACCGCACTCTCCACGGCGGATTCCACCAGCACTACGGCAAGAACAACATATTCCGGAACAACATACTCGCGTTCGGCGAGGAGTATCAGATCCGCAGGGACCGTGTGGAGCCACACACCAGCTTCGCGTTCGAGAGGAATATCGTCTACTGGAATGGAGGCCGGCTGTTCTACGGAAACCTGCGCGACGGCGACTTCGTGTTCGACAGGAATCTGTACTGGCCGACAAGAGGCGAATTCCGTGCAGATTCACTGACGTTTGCTCAGTGGCAGGCCCTCGGCTTCGACACGCATTCAGTCGTGGCTGATCCGCTGTTTGTCGATCCGGAAAACAACGACTTCCGGCTTAAGGATGGGTCACCGGCGCTTGCTCTCGGGTTCAAGCCGTTTGATCTCTCTCCCGTGTTTTCGCCTGCCCCGGCCGGAGATATCTCCATCCGGCCCCTTACGCTCGGACCGCTCCTCTATAATAATGATGGGTCCAACATCATCATGTCGTCCGATACGCTGACGCCGAAGAAGGCCTTCGAGCGGATTGACCCGCTCGCCGGGACAGGCGTGTCGACATTCATCCACAACGTGAACCCGGGGCAGAACCCGGGATACCCCAGCGCAATCGAATCCATGTTTCATTGGGACAATCCGCCGGCTGCAGGGAAGGACGGATGGAATCTCTACGGCATCCGGATGAGTAATAACCTCGAGCGACTCGTCCGGGACTCGCTTGACCCGGTGGGGATTGTGATGGAGCGGGTGCGGCTACGGGGGATGAATGCGTTCCTCTCGTTCCGAATGAATGAGCTGCACGACGTGGACAAGCCGGGGAGCCCGTTGCTTGGAGAGTTCTGGAAAGCGCATCCCGAGTGGCGCGTCGGCGGCTACGAGGGGTGGGGGAAGGAGGCGCTGAACTATGCGGTGCCGGAAGTCAGGGAATACTTTTTCAGCCTGTTAAAAGAGGTGGTGGGTAGATATGACATCGAGGGGTTCGAACTGGACTTCATGCGCTTCCCGTACTATTTCCCGCTCAATCCAGATTCTATGACCGTCTTCGCGGGGATACTCACCGATTTCGTGAAACGCGTGCGGCACATGACAGACAGCGTTGCCGCCGAGCGCGGGCATCCGATACTCCTCGGGGCCCGGGTACCTTCGTCGCTCGAGGGATGCGCACACCTGGCGGCCGATCCGGCGCGGTGGTGCCGGGATGGACTCATCGATTTCCTGACCGTTGCACCCTTCCTCTCGACAGAAATGGACATCCCCGTGGGCGAGATCAAAGCCGTGTGTGGCTCGGTGCCGGTCTATGCCGGACTGGAATTCACCATTGGCAACAGACAGATGACCCGGGGTGAGAAACGCGCCGCGGCTGCTCTGCTCTATGCAGCGGGGGCGGATGGCATCTACCTGTTCAACTACTTCGTTGCCTGGGACACAGGAATGGAGATGGACACAGAGGTCCTTGCTGATCTTACCGACCCGCACATTCTCGAGGGGAGGGACAAGCTCTACACACTTGCCGTTTCCTGGTTCCCCGTTCCCGGCATCAGTCTGCCGACGCAACTCCCGCTCCCCTTGGGCAAGGCAGAATTGAAGACTCTCACGATGCGGATTCATGAGCCGGTGATGCCAAAATCGGCAGTACTGAGAATAGAATGCAAGGACATCATTGTGCCTGGGGATCTCCGGGTCGTGTTGAATGGCACGCCGTTGACCCGTGAAGTCCGGCCGTCTTCACCCCAGATCTTCCCCGAAAAGGTCACAAGGCAGATGCCGGATGTCGCGAAGACTCTCGAATTTCCGGTCGATCCGACGCTCCTGAAAGAATCGAACTCCATCAGCATCCACGCCCAGGTGCCGTTGCAGGTGGACTGGGTGTACCTGGGTGTGCGGCATTGACCTGTGACTGTGGTTTTCGTTGATTCCTCCGAGCATGCATCGTATATTGTTCCGTGATTCCTTCTCGTTTCGGCGGTACTTAGCGCCCATAATGGTTCAGCCCCACTTCTCCTTTGAATATCTGCAAATCATTTCCTGGACAGGTTCAACCAGCCTTCAACGTCTCAACAAAGGACTACTATGCCGCACTCTCTTCTGTACTCGATGGGGATGCTTGCACTAATGTCAATGCTGTCCACCACGCTTGTCCCCGCCTCTTCGCAGTGGGCCATTCCAAAAGAGGCGCCGCTGCTGACTGAGTGGTCGACGAAGGTCAATCCTCTGAAGCCTCTGCCTGATTACCCCCGGCCTCACATGGTTCGTGCCCGGTGGCTGAACCTGAACGGGCTCTGGGAATACGCGCTGCCTTCGGACCTGAGCACTCCTCCATTCGGCAAAAAACTCGACGGGAGGATCCTGGTCCCGTATCCCATCGAATCAGCACTGTCCGGTGTGATGAAACGAACTGAACGGATCTGGTACCGGCGCACGTTCACACTTCCGTCTGCATGGAAAGGAAGCCGTACGCTCCTTCACTTCGGCGCGGTGGACTGGGATGCCACGGTCTACGTCAACGGCAAACAAGTCGGCACGCACCGCGGCGGCTACGATCCATTCTCTTTCGATATTACCGGCGCATTGAATGCAAAGGGACCTCAGGAAATCATCGTGGGCGTGTTCGATCCCAGCGATGGGGGAGACCAGCCGCGGGGGAAACAGGTGCGCCAGCCGAAAGGGATATGGTACACCCCGTGTACGGGGATCTGGCAGACGGTCTGGTGCGAGCCGGTTCCTGCTTCTCACATCACGCAGGTCCACATTGTTCCCAGTTCCGATGCCAAAACGTTCGCCGTGGCAGTCCATTCTAATACCGGGGATCTGACAGAGCGCTGCGTAATCGCCATCCTGGATGGCAAGAAGAAAGTGGCGCATGCCGAGGGACAGGTCGGCAAGCAGATCGACATTCCCATCCCAACACCCAAGCTCTGGGCTCCGGAATCGCCATTCCTTTACGACGTCAAGGTCGTTCTGCAGAAGAAGGGCAGGCGGGTGGATGAGGTGTCGAGCTACGCAGGCATGCGTACCGTTTCCATCGCGCGCGACGAACGCGGAATCCAGCGTCTGATGCTCAACGGAAAACCCTGTTTCCAGGTGGGGCCTCTGGATCAGGGATTCTGGCCGGACGGCATCTACACTGCGCCGACGGATGCTGCGCTCCGCTATGACATCGAAATGACGAAAAAGTTGGGCTTCAACATGACACGCAAGCATGTCAAGGTCGAGCCATCGCGGTGGTACTACTGGGCAGACCGGCTCGGGCTGCTTGTCTGGCAGGACATGCCGAGCGGCAACAACAAGACGCCGGAGTCGCGTGTTCAGTTTGAAACCGAACTCCAGCGGCTTGTGGAGACGCACCAGCATCATCCCTCCATCATCATGTGGGTCGTGTTCAATGAAGGGTGGGGGCAATACGATACGGAGCATCTTGCGGAAAAGGTGAAGCATCTCGATCCGTCGCGCCTGGTCAACAACGCGAGCGGATGGACCGACAAGAACGCCGGAGATGTGATGGATATCCACAACTATCCGGCACCACGCTCGCCCGAGCCTGAGTCGGACCGCGCTATCGTTCTCGGGGAATTCGGCGGACTGGGATTAGCCGTACCGGGACATACATGGCAGAAAGAGCACTGGGGATACAAGGGGATGGCAGATGCGAATCAGCTGCTCGCACAGTATGAGGAGTTTCTCAATACGGTGTATTCGATGCGGGAGACCTCCGGCCTCAGCGCGGCAATCTATACGCAGATCACCGATGTGGAAGTCGAGTGCAACGGCCTTCTCACATACGACCGGAAGGTCGTGAAGGCGTCCGCTGACCGGATTGCTGCCGCCAACAACGGCACTGCATTCCACAAGCAGAAGAATGAGCCCGTGTCCGTGCTTCCGGCAATCCTCCCGCAGGATCGCTCGACACGAGAGGGGGCGAATCGTGCGCCGCTCGTGCAAAGCCCGTTGATCAAACTTCCCATCGGAAGCATCCGTCCCCAGGGGTGGCTGCAGAGGATGCTGGAGCTGGAACGGGAAGGGATGACGGGCCGGCTCAGCGAGATTTCCCCCTGGCTGGACAAGACCAAGAGCGCATGGGCGGACCGCGAGGGGAAAGGGGCCCGCGGATGGGAAGAGCTGCCGTACTGGCTGAAAGGGTACGGCGATCTGGGGTACGTTCTGGGCGACACGGCGATACAGAGAGAGGCGAGGTTCTGGATTGAGGCCATGCTTGGCTCACAGCGCGAGGACGGCTGGTTCGGTCCGAGAGAGCTGCTTACATCGCTCAATGGAAAACCCGATCTCTGGCCGCACATGGTTGCGCTCAACATCCTTCAATCATTCTATGAGTATACCCATGATCCGCGTGTAGTGCCGTTCATGATCCGGTACTTCACATGGCAGCGCGGCCTTCCGCCGGAGTCGTTTGGCGCGGGGTACTGGCCGAAGCTGCGGATGGGGGACAATATTGAGAGCGCACTCTGGCTCTACAATCGTACAGGTGAGTCATGGCTTCTCGCTCTGGCTGATACGATGCACGCGCACATGGCCCGCTGGGACCGCGATGTCATCAACTGGCACAACGTCAATATCGCGCAGGGTTTCCGTGCTCCGGCAATGCTCTATCCCGCCGCTAAGGATTTTGCGTTGTATCACGCTGCCGAGCGGAATTACCGCAAGGTCATGGGTGAGTACGGACAGTTTCCAGGAGGCGGATTTGCCGCTGATGAAAATGCGCGGCCCGGGTTCATCGATCCGCGGCAGGGATTTGAAACATGCGGAATCGTGGAGTTCATGCACAGCTTCCAACTGCTCACCAGAACCGGGGGAGAAACAATCTGGTCGGACCGCTGCGAAGAACTGGCGTTCAATAGTCTGCCTGCGGCAATGACACCCGATCAGAAGGCGCTGCACTATCTGACGTGTGCCAACCAGGTGCAGCTCGACAAAGGCCTCAAGACGCCAGGCATTCAAAACGGCGGGACAATGTTTTCCTACAGTCCGTTCCAGACTTACCGCTGCTGTCAGCACAATGTTGCTTTTGGCTGGCCGTATTTTGCGGAAGAGCTCTGGCTCGCGACGTGGGACGGCGGGCTGTGTGCTTCGCTGTACGCTCCCTCTACCGTGAAGACAACGGTTGCGAACGGTACGGATGTGACGATCAGTGAAGAAACAGGTTATCCGTTTGACGGAATGGTGAGGATCGGTGTCGCTTCTGACAAGCCGGTGAAGTTTCCGCTCTATTTGCGGATTCCAGGATGGTGTGAGGGAGCCTCAGTGACCATCGGGGGGAAGACGACAGCCATCACCTCCCGGGCCGGTTCGTTCATCCGTCTCGACCGCGTCTGGTCACCTGGTGATGTCGTCTCGGTCACATTTGAAATGCCATTGCGTACGAAGCGGTGGGAGAAGAACAACAATGCATTGTCCATAGCGCGCGGCCCGTTGAATTTCTCCCTGAAGATCGATGAGCGGTGGGAGCGTTACGGGACGAATGCTGATTGGCCCGAATGGGAAGTCTTCCCGGCCTCGCCGTGGAATTACGGGCTGGTGGTCGACTCGCTCCATCCCGTGAACTCATTCACGCTGGAGCAACGCAAGCCTGATCCTTCGGCGCTGCCATGGACTGCTGCCAGCATGCCGGTAGTCGTTAAAGCGAAGGGCAGGAAGATTGAGGGATGGCAGCAGGATTATCGCGGACTGATCGGGCCGCTGCAGAAGAGTCCGGCACGGACGTCGCTGCCGGAGGAACCCATCGAACTGATACCGATGGGTGCAGCACGGCTCCGCATCAGTGCGTTTCCGACAGTCACGACCGGACCCGGGGGGGTCGAATGGGTTCCGCCGAGGCGCCCCAACCCCATCCCGTTTACCATCAGTTACTCGTACATCAACCGGTATGAAGATCCGGAGGCAGTAGCCGACGGGTTCATACCGAAGTCCTCGGATGATGAGAGCGTCACCCGGATGAGCTGGTGGGATCACAAGGGGACTGACGAGTGGATCCAGTACGATTTCCCGGCCGAGCGGGAAATCTCGGGGGCTTCCGTGTACTGGTACGACGATGGCGAAGAAGGTTCAACCCGTGTTCCAGAATCCTGGCGGCTCCTCTACAAGAAGAAGGACAGGTGGATTCCGGTCAATCCGAAGACGGGCTACGGTACAAACGTGAACATGTTCAACACGGTGACATTCGAGAAGGTGGAGGCTACAGGCGTGCGGCTGGAGGTAAAGCTGCAAAAGGGCTTCACAGCGGGTGTTCTTGAGTGGGAAGTCAACTGACCAGAAAGGCGTGACAGCGGCTGGCACAGGGATTGAACGTATCTATCCGGTGCAAGTAAAATAGTGAGTTAATCGCCCCTTCTCCGCACTTCCGGCGACGGAACGCGGAAAGGTAAGTTGAGCTGGCCTGCGCGATATTGGCCAGCCGGCGATTTTCAGCCACCGGACAGGTTCAGTGCATGATTCTGGGTCAGATTGACGTGTTGTTGGCGGTCCAGGGTCTTTCGTCTATTCTCATGGCGACAGTTGCCTGGAGCGCGGATGGGGGGAGGGCGGAGGCCCGTTCCTGGCGCTGGTTCGCCGGGTTCGGGGTCGTCTACGGTCTGGCATCCTGGCTGGAAATGCTTTCGCTGAGCATGACGGAGGCGTTTCCTCTGCAGACTGCATGCAGCCTGCTGTACGTCGGGGCATTCATTCTGCTCTTCGAATCTGCGCGCGTTCGCCTGAACGCACTTCTCCCCGCGTGGGGCATCTGGATCTTTGCACCTCCTCTTGGTGCGTTCATCCTGTGGTACTTCACCTCGCTCAACTGGTTGTTGTGGATCGCATGGGGCCTGCTCGTCGGTGCGAGCAGCGGTGCGGTCGCGTCTCTGCTCTGGCAGAGCGCAACTCCCTCCAAAGGTCTGCTCAGATCTGCAGTCCGGCTCTCGGCTGCCTGCCTCGGAGTGTTCGGTTTGTGGAACATGATACTGGGACCTCACGTCCCGGTCCATGGACACGCCCTGGTCGGCAACAGCGGATTCATTGAGCTCACCGGCTTCTCGGTTCGATTCTTCCCGGCTTCGCTGATCACCCTGTGCGCCGTCGGACTCTGGATTGCCTATCGCCAGATCCCGTTATACCGCACGATGGACAGGACTGCCGCGATCTGGGGTGTGCACATAGGCGCGGTTGTGGTGCTCATAGGAACGCTGTGGGGTGTTACATGGGTGGGGAACTACACGGACGAAGCGCAGCGAGAGCTGATGCTGGTCCACGCCAAGGGGATCGCCCAGACGATCGAAGTCCAGGAGATGAAGACCCTCTCCTACACAGCGGCTGACACGACTCATCCGCTCTACCTGCGTCTGAGCAAGCAGATGCATGCGTATGCGAAGGCCTTTGACCTCTACGATATCTACACTGTCATCGTCCGTGATAGTCAGTATGTTTTTGGTCCGGAAATCGGACGGGAGGAGGGTTCAACGCGGGCAATTCCCGGTACCATTTACGATTCAGCCCCCGTGGAGATGGGCCAGGTGTTGCAGAGTCACGAGGGGCGGACGGCGGGCCCGTACGAGGATGCCTATGGCGCATTCGTCAGCGCATTCGTGCCCGTGTTGGATGCACGCACGGACGAGGTGTTCGCTATTGTGGGTGTCGATGCAAAAGCGGGTGCGTGGACGTCGGAAATTGCCGGCGGCCGGCTCACCGTCATCTGGTTCATGCTCTTTCTCGTCTGCGTCCTCCTGTTCGGCGGCACCCTGCTCGAAGCGAGACAATCCCAACTCCATACCGGACAGTGGTGGCAGCGGCATATCGAAGCGGTATTGATGGCAGTGCTGGGCCTTGCCTTCACCTTTGCTGCCGTAGTGGTAGCACACAGGGTGGAAACACGGTCCCGCAACGCCATGTTCACGCGGCTGGCAGAGGCTCACACCGCCATGTTCGAAGAGACAGTTCACGAGGTCCGCGGACAGCTCGCCGGCCTTGCCCGTTTCTTCGAAGGGAGCGAGGAGGTGACCCGAAGTGAATTCCATCACTACGCAGAACCTCTCGGCCGCAACGATGCCGTACAGGCCTTTGGATGGGTTCCGCGTGTGCCCTCTGTGAAAAGGAAGGCGTTTGAATCCAGGGCGCGGCGGGAGGGTCTTCCAGACTATGCATTCACGGAACGAGGTCCGGACGGTACGCTCGTTCCTGCCGGCCGGCGGGAAACGTATTTCCCGATCCATTTCGTTGAGCCGGTCGCGCACAACGAGAAATCGCTCGGCTTTGATGTCGGGTCTGATCCGGATTACAGAGTCTGGCTTGATCTCGCCCTGAGGACGGGCCTGGCCACAGCCACTGCCCTGGTGGAGCTGGTCCAGCAGCCTGATGAAACAAAGGGGATCTTCGTGTTTCAGCCGGTGTGTGCCGACACGACCGGGGCAGCCGCTCAGCGGGAGGTTGCGCAAATACAGCAGGACGGGCTTGGCTACATCTTCGCTGTCCTCCGGCCATTCGTGACCATGCGCGAGGCGCTGCTGCGCACAGGCCAGTACGAAAGCATCCTTTCTGTCGAGCTGTTCGATGTCCTGCCCGGCGGCAAAACGGTCTGGCTCGCCTCCTCCTCACTCGACCACGACTGTCCGCTGATCGATCCTGAGAAACTGCGGGTATCGTTGCATGCTGACCTGCATTCCGTGAACCCCGTCTTCCTGTTCGGGCGGACCTATCTTGTTGCCGTTCATCCGGGACCGCAATTCGTCTCCACACATCCCGTCCGGGCGGGGTGGATTGCCGGTGCGGCCGGAGTCACTCTGACACTGCTGCTGACGGTCTTCGTGGGATATTTGAGCACCCACCGGGCAGTGCTTGAGGATCAGGTGCAGGCGCGGACCGCGGCATTGCAGGACAGCGAAATCAAGTATCGAAATGTGGTTGAGCGTGCGAACGACGGCATCGTCATCGTTGACAAGGGAATTCTGGTCCTTGTCAATTCCACGATGGCCAGGATGCTGGGATACAGCGTCGATGAAATGCAGGAAAGATCATTCCTGGAGTTTGTCGGTCCGGTCCAACGCCAGGCAGTGACTGAACGGTATCGCCGGCGTGTGGACGGTGAGGATGTGCCTGCGATCTACGAGACCTTGCTCCTTCACAAGAATGGCACGCTGGTCCCGGCGGAGTTGAACGCCGGATTGATCCGCGACGAGCATGGCATGACCGACCTGGTGATGGTGCGCGACATTACAGAGCGGAAGAAGGCGGAGGCCGAGCTGGCCAGGCTCGTTCAGGGCATCGAAGTCGCGCGCAGACGCGCAGAAGATGCCACCCACGCCAAGAGCGAGTTCCTGGCAAATATGAGTCATGAGATCCGGACACCGATGAACGGTGTGATCGGGATGACCGGCTTGCTGCTGGATACGACACTCAATCCGGAACAGCGGCAGTATGCGGAAGTTGTGCGGTCGAGCGCCGAGAACCTCCTCTTCATCATCAACGATATCCTGGACTTCTCCAAGATCGAAGCGCGCAAGCTCGAGCTGGAAACTGTCAACTTCGACCTCCGCCTGCTCATTGAAGACACGGCGGAGATGCTTGCGGTGAAAGCATATGAGCGGGGACTTGAGCTGGCGTACACTATCGATACCGATGTGCCCACCGATCTCTGCGGCGACCCTGGCCGTCTGCGGCAGATCCTGGTCAACCTCGGGGGCAACGCAGTGAAGTTCACAAAACGCGGAGAAGTCTCGATCCGCGTGCAGCGGCTCGAAGCGACGGAGTGGTCCACCACGCTGCGGTTCTCCATCACTGATACAGGCATCGGCATCCCGAAGGGAAAACAGTCCATCCTGTTCACACCGTTCACACAGGCCGATGGGTCCACGACGCGGCAGTTCGGGGGGACGGGCCTGGGACTCGCAATCTCCAAACAGCTGGCCGAACTCATGGGGGGGCACATAGGCGTGGAGAGCACGCCAGGCGTCGGGTCCACATTCTGGTTCACCGCCGTCCTTACACGTCAGGTCACTGAACAACGTGCGCAGGCGGAGCCATCGGTGGATCTTGAAGGGGTGAAGATCCTTTCGGTGGACGACAACGAGACAAACCGTCTGCTCGTTTCCACACTCCTCAGGAGATGGGGATGCCGGCACGCCGAAGCAGGCAGCGGTGATGCGGCCCTCGCGGCTCTGCATGCGGCAGCCGCTGTGGGTGATCCGTTCCGTGTCGCACTCCTGGATATGGTCATGCCGGAAATGGACGGCGCAGAGCTGATGCGACGCATCAAGATGGATCCGGTGCTGAAGCACACGATCGTTGTTCTGATGACATCGCTGGGTCAGCGGGACGAGGGGAATCATCTGCGTTCACTCGGCTTCGCCGGGATACTGACGAAGCCGTTGCGCCATGCGCAACTCCATCGGCTGCTGAAGACACTGCTGGCCAGTGTGGCGGCACCGGACAACGACGCGACCCGTGCTCCCCTAGACCTCGCTGAAGACCGGATCCCATCCGACCGGGGACAGCTGCGCGTGCTGGTCGCAGAAGACAACCAGATCAACCAGATGGTCGCCATCAAAATCCTGAGAAAGTGCGGTTACAGGGCAGATGCCGTGGCCAATGGCGCCGAGGCGATCGAGGCGATCCGTCAGATCCCCTACGACCTGATTCTCATGGATTGCCAGATGCCGGAAATGGACGGTTTCGAAGCCACGCGGCGCATCCGCAACGGCGATGCGGGAAGCCGGAATGCCGGACTCCCGATCGTCGCCATGACTGCTCATGCAATGAAGGGGGACCGTGAGCGATGCCTGGAATCGGGTATGAATGACTATTTACCCAAGCCCGTCCAGCCAGCCGTGCTTGGTGAAACCCTGGCAAAATGGCTGACCAGCCCTCCCCTGCGCCAGCCGTCGCACTAGAGCTCTTAGCTATTCCCCGGGGCCTCCCCCTACCGAGTCATAGCACATCTGTCCGTAATGAGTTGTCTGCCCTTGCAACTCTCCCACATATTCGGTACTCTTTATAGTGTTTGTCCTACCATTCGCCATGTGATCCATGCTTGATCAACACCTGACCCTGCGCACGGCGCTTGAGCAGTCCGCCCGGCGATTCTCCGATCGTCCCGCGCTCGCCATGATTGATGGTGAGACGCTGACATATGCGCAACTCCGGCGACGAGCCCAGGACGTCTCTGCGTTTCTCATGCAGCGAGGCGTGCGCTACGGCGACCGCGTCGTGATCCTGGCTGAAAACATGCCAAACTGGGGGGTGGCGTACTTCGGTGTGACCGGAATGGGCGCTGTCGCCGTCCCGATACTCCCGGATTTCCCCGCAGCGGATATCGCGCGTATCATCCGCCACGCGGAGGTGAGTGCTGTGTTTGTCAGCAAGCGCCTCGCCGGAAGACTCGCTGAATTGGATCCCTCCGAGACAGGTCCTGTGGTGTTGCTGGAGGACTGGACCGAGGTGAGCGGGGTGCCGGGGAGTGAAGAATCAGTTGTCCACGGGACCACGCGCCTCTCCGTGCTTCCGGCGGATCGTGTCGAGGGTGCGGCTCAGGTAATCCCGGAGCGTCTCCCCGAGCGCGACGATCTGGCGGCAATCGTCTATACATCCGGGACAACCGGGCACTCGAAAGGGGTGATGCTCTCCCATGGGAACATCCTTGCCGATGCCGAGGGGACGTTGCAGATTGTAGACATCGGTGAAGAGGACCGGCTCCTCTCCATCCTCCCCCTGTCCCATACCTATGAATGTACGCTCGGCTTCATCACGCCCATCCTGGTCGGCGCATCGATAAGCTACATCGACAAACCTCCGACGGCCGCAGTGCTGCTTCCGGCCTTGCAGCAGGTCAAGCCGACGGTGATGTGCTCCGTCCCACTGATCATCGAGAAGATCTACAAAGGCCGCGTGCTTCCGGAGCTGACGAAGAGTCCGCTCCTCCGCAGAGCGTACGGCATTTCGTTCTTCCGAAAAGTCCTGCATCGCCTGGCAGGGAAGAAACTGATGAAAACGTTCGGCGGGGAGATGCGTCTCTTCACGATCGGCGGTGCGCCTCTCGCTCCTGATGTGGAACTCTTCCTGCGGGAAGCCCGCTTCCCGTATGCCATCGGCTATGGTCTGACAGAGACGTCACCCCTCGTTGCCGGTACCGGTCCGGAACGCACCCGCTACCGCTCGACCGGCCCGGCCCTGCCCGGCACAATGATCCGGATTGTCAACGCCAACCCGGTAACCAGGGAAGGCGAAATCCAGATCAAAGGTCCGACAGTGATGAAAGGGTACTACCGGGATCCCGAGCGGACGCAGCAAATCCTGGGTGACGACGGCTGGCTGAGCAGCGGTGATCTCGGCGTGATGGATAAGGACGGATATGTCTTCATCAAGGGCCGCCTGAAGAACATGATACTCGGGCCGAGCGGGAAGAACATCTATCCCGAAGAAATCGAAGCTGTCATCAATGAACATCACAGCGTGCGCGAATCGGTCGTCTACGAATACCAGAACCGGCTCGTTGCGCTCGTGCACCTGGATTACGAGCGGCTGCAGAAAGCCATTCAGACACTGAGTGAATCTGATCTCCGGAAGAAGGTGGCAGCGCTTCTTGCCGAGCTGCAGAAAGAGATCAATGCCCGCGTTCCATTGTATGCGCGCATTCACAAGATGATCGAGCAGGCTGAGCCGTTCCAGAAAACTCCCACGCAGAAGATCAAGCGTCATCTGTATACCCCGCCGATGTGACATCGTTTCGTTGACAAAACGGTTTGGTTGGTGTAGATTGTCTTGAGCATTCAAACGATGGAGGATGTATGCACTCTACCGAGCGCCGCAGCTTTCTGAAGAATTCATTCGTCCTGGCCTCCGGGGCCCTGCTGGGGGTTCCGGCACACGGACAGGAGAAGCGATCGTCCGGCAAAGCAGAGCCCGGCCAGCCAAAGCCTGCGGACAAAAAGCAAATCATACGCACACTCGGGAGGACCGGACTCCGGATGCCCGTGGTGAGCATGGGAGTCATGAATTCCGGCAACCCTGCGCTTGTGCGCGCCGCGCTCGAGGCGGGGATGACTCATTTTGACACTGCGCATGGGTATCAGAAGGGCCGGAATGAAGAAATGCTCGGGAACGTCTTCAAAGACTACCCCCGGGATGCATTCACCATTGCAACCAAGGTCCAGTCCGAGTCAGGGGATTCACCGGCCGCCGTCCTGGACTGGCTCTCAAAAGTGGACGTGAGTCTGAAGCGCCTGCAAATGGACTCCGTGGACATCCTCTATTTGCACTCCGTTGGTTCCCGTGAACGGGCGCTTGCTCCTGCAATGCTCGAAGCTCTTCAGAAAGCAAAGGAGTCGGGCCGCACACGATTCGTCGGCCTCTCGACGCACTCAAACGAACCCGAAGTCCTGGATGCCGCCGTGGAAAGCGGTGTGTACGACGTCGTGCTGACCGCAGTAAACTTCAAGCAGGACCACTATCCGTCCGTCAAGGCAGCTATCGCAAGGGCTGCCAAGGCAGGTGTCGGCATTGTGGCCATGAAGACGATGGCCGGTGGATATTACGACAGGGCCAAAACCCTTCCCATCAACTGCAAGGCGGCTCTGAAGTTCATCGTGCAGGATCCCCATGTTACAACGGCTATCCCCGGCTTCACGACATTCGATCAGCTGGCGGAAAACAACAGCGTGAACTACGACATCACGCTGACTGAAGAAGAGCGGGATTCACTGGCGGCTGGCAGTCTTGAAGGCGGACTCTATTGCCAGCAGTGCAGCCACTGCGTGAGCGGATGCAAAAACAATGTGCCGATTCCTTCTTACATGCGTGCGTATATGTATACGTACGGCTACCGGAATCTTGGACTTGCCCATGCCGTGCTTTCGGAAATTGGCACGAAACAGGATCCCTGTCTCGATTGCGCATCGTGCACGGCGGAATGTGTGAAGGGATTCCCGGTCCGGGACCGCATAGCGGACGTCCGCCGTGTGAGTGAGATCCCGGAGGAAATGCTGGCGTGATGCAGGGAGGCCGTTCACGGGCGGCGAGTACCTCGGTCGTGCTGTGACAAGGATCGGGATGCAGGTATTTCTGTCTTGATCTCACATGGCCCGGGCTACAAGTTCACCTGTCGTGTTATGTTCTGTACCGGACTACATGTCCCCCTAGTGTTGTGTACGGATTGCCCACCGCGCTCGACAACTGTTTCTGACAATGAGCAGGGGTTATGTGATACGATCTGCAGTGATGGCCGTTGCGTTCCTTCTGCTCCCGCTTGCTGTCATGAGCGGCGAGAGTGAGCCGGACGTATTCCCCGGGGTTCCGGGATGGACACTTCTCCGTGATTCGACTGTCTACACGCCCGCCACGCTCTGGGAATACATCAACGGTGCCGCGGATCTGTTCCTGAGCTATGAATTCCAGAATCTGCACATCGCTTACTACCGGACTTCTCCGGAGATCGAAATCCGTGCCGAGGTGTACAAACACGCGTCCGGCGAAGACGCGTATGGAATGTATTCGCAGGAGCGTTCTCCCCAGAATGCTGCCGTGCCCTGCGGCGCTGAAGGATATTCGGATGTGGGGA
>Ga0316603_10000336_pt1 | contig 24386 bp, 25 predicted proteins | sample OWC_soil_day10_n_FD_207649 | JGI IMG/M metagenome (GOLD analysis project Ga0316603, IMG submission 207649) | Wetland soil microbial communities from Old Woman Creek delta, Ohio, United States - OWC_soil_day10_noCT | ecosystem: Environmental > Terrestrial > Soil > Wetlands | place: USA: Ohio... | reverse complement strand
TGACGTTGAACGCGGCAATGATTGCAGCCACCAACGCGGTGACTTCCCCAAGCAGCTTGACCCACATTTCTACTTGGGCGCTGAACTCGTCGGGGGCCACAATGCCAGCCGCGATAAGGCCAGCGGCAAGCAGGCCCGTGACGACGTAAAGTGCCCGCCTCCACTGCGGCGGTATGCGCTGAGCTAGTGCCTTCACTTTTCCTCCCTTCGGCGCTGGCGGTGGCGCGCAGCCCGTTCCCTTGCAGCAGCGCGTTCCTCTGGGGTCATCTTGTACTCGCGTTCCTCTGGCGGTATCCAGCCAGCAGCAATCCGCTCGGCCCGCACCTTTGCCCTGTGCCGTGCTGCGCGCACACGGTCTGCTGCCCGCTTATTTTCCTGCCTTGCATCAGGCGGCACCTGTCGTTCCAGTTCAGCAGCTGGAACAGGTGGCGGCCACTCCCGTGGCTTTGCCTTCCCATTGCAATCTTCGCAGTAGCCATGGAGGTTGACACAGCCTGTGATGCAGGCGTCGTACAGCGGCGGGCTACGTTTGGCTTTGTCGAAGCGTTCACGTGCGTTAGAACAGTTTATCCAGGGCAATGAGGAAGGCATCTTCGTCCTCGTGGTGTTTGGGGCGTATACGAGCGAAGTAGGTGCGCCCCACCAGCACCACGTCGAGCAGTTTCATGCGCGTGCCTGTTTCGTAATCCCGCTCTGAGTTGGCACGCTCCAAATCCCTAACCAGGGTGAAGCAACCATCGTCGCCTACCCCGAGATGCTTGTGGCGTTCGGAACCTGGCTCGGACATCAGGCCTCCTTGACGCTACGGATGAAGCCAGCAATGTAGTGCCGCCCCGCGTAGTGGCTGCTGCCCGTGAAGTGACTGAGCGGGTCGCGCACTACGCCGCGGAAGCGGTTGGCAGCATGCACCACCTGCCACACAGGCTTGCCAGCTACCATCTTCTTGCGGGTGATGATGCCCACGTGGCTGATGCCTGGCTTGTAGGTGCCGCGCATGAACACCAGGTCGCCGCTAACGGGGGCCGTGCTCGTGGAACTGGTGGCAGCCCATTGCGCAGCGGCTCCATCGACAACGGTCATTCCCGATGCCTGGTGCACCGACCACTGCACGAACTCTGAGCAGTCCAGGCGCGTGGGGTACGGGTTGTCCAGGTCGGTTTCCGCACCCAAGACGTAGCGGCAGTGCCCCACCAGACCCTCGGCCTTGTAGCACAGGGCTAGGGCGCGGCTGGTGCGGCGTCCCACGGTGCCCGTAACGGTTAGACCGCAGTCAGCCTGGAAGCGCCTCACCGCCAGCACGGTGTTGGGGCCATAGATGCCGTCCACTCCAGTGGTGCCCAAGCCGTAGCCCAGGAACCTTAGCTTGCGCTGCACCACGCGCACTGCATCCCCGTGTGAACCCTTCTGGAGTAGAGCCATCTTGTCCCCCTAGTTTATGGTGTGCGTCGAAACGACTCCTACCAAGACGCCAATGATGGTGCCCATGCCAGTCATGAGCAGCGTTGCCCACGTGGGTAGGCGCGTGGACAGCGTCGTTTGTATCTGCGTCAAGGAGGTGGCGATGCTCGAAAACTCGCCCTCCTGTCGACGCTCATGTAGTTCGAAGGCTGTAAGTAGGCTTTCCAACTCTGCCTCAACCCTTGTGATACGTTCCTCCACGGGTGCGGTACTCATTTCCGTCCTTGCTCGTATGCGTGCGGTTCACCAACCGCCCTCCCTTTGCGTCACTCTCCTTCTGAGTCTGACAGCATCAGCGAGGTAATCCGATACCTTCTTTTCGGGCACACCAAGCACCACGCCGTCCCTGGTGGGGTCGGAGTAGCTGCGGCGTACCTCAATGACGCGAACCTCGTCCTGATACGGTGGGTAGCAGGCCGTGTCGCGCACTGTCACGGTGTCGCCAACCCTGATGCTTTCCCACTCGCGCTTGGCATCCCCAGGGCGCTGTAGAGGCATGCGTTCCAGGGCCGCGATGGTCACGTCGTAGGTGTAGCGGGGCAGCAGGTGCTCCATGAAGTACTGGTAGGTGTCGTACAGCAGCCAGCCCGTGTCCGTCTGGTCGGGGGCGCGGTACACACCCGTGCGGTGCTCCACCGTCCCGTCGTCCAGGCGTATGCCGTACATGGGGGTTTCGGGTATGCCCTTTTCGGGGTCGCCCGCGTCACCCATGCGGTGCTTGTCGGAGGCCAGGAAGTTATCGGTTTCGGGCTTGTCCCACGGGTCGCCGCCCGCCGTAGTCCAAGCCACGTCCGTGAACTGGAGCAGCGTTCCGTCGGCCTGGGAAGCACCTAGCCCAATGACCTTGGTGTAAATCTCCCCGCCGTCCCCGCTGCGGGTCACGGCTGCACAGTCCTTGGTGTACTCAATGGTTTGGCCCGAGGCCATGCCGCGGTGCAGCAGGAAGTCAATGCTGCGGGACACGATGGTGTTGCCTGATACCTCCACCTGGCTCTGAACCTCGGCACCGAAGTACTTGGCTACCTCGAGCAGGCACTCCCAGACCGTTGGGTACTCCAGCCACTCGAAGGTGGCGGTGTATGTGTCTGGTATCTCAACCACACCCACGTCCCAGCGGCTGGTGGACAGCAAGCCCTCCACTATGGTGGTGCAGTCGGAGGCCGAGTACTCCATGGGGGCCACCACCATGCTCATGAGTTCGTCCTGCGCGGCATCCTCGGCTACGCACCGCTTGTACAACCCGTTGGGGCCGCTCTCCTCATCCACCGTGCGCGTGACGAAGCACTTGGTGTCGCCGTCCAGGTCGGGGAAGATGACCAGTCCCTTGGGCACGGCCAGTTCGGCGCTGGGGTGGTTGCTCGGGATGGAAAACTCGTACACGTGGTAGAAGTTCCCGTACCCGTCCAGCCGCTCGGTGTGGGTGTCATCGAAGAACGGGCAGGCGGGCATTTCGAGTAGGGTCATCGTCCTATCCTCATCACTTGGCGCTCGCGCTCGTTAGGCTCAACCAGCCATACGTGGTGTGGCCGCTCGGGCACGATGCGCTCTGGCAGCGGAATGCTGTATTGCCTAACCCAATCAACCCTTCCGAACATGGTGTAGGTGGCGAAGCCAATCTTGCCAGCGGGTAGTGGGTCGGGGTCGTAGTAGGACACCAGGTCGGTGTAGGTGACGTCGTCGCTGCTTTGCGAACCGACGATGAGCGCACCATCCCCCTGGGGCGTGACGGTAATGCGGCGATACAGCGCCATCGCCACGCCGTAGGAGTCCTCGGCCACCTTCACGCCACCACCTATGGACTGTGCCTCGTTTCGCCAGATGGTGTGCCACCCAGTAGGCATCAGGCCGTACTTGTAACAGGTGTGGCTCGAGGCAGTGAACGTACCGCTGATGTTGCACGCAACAAGGCCGTACTCCGACGGCGAAACGGACTTGATTACCGCCTCCCCGAACTGTTGCGAGGTGGACAAGTCCATGCGGGCCAGCCCCCACGTTGCACCATACGGAGGCATGTACTCCGCTGTGCCGTCGCCCTTACGCGTCCACCGATAGGTGGAGCCAAAGTCCGTTGCGTTGGGCAAAGGTGATGCGTACGCACCTATGAAGTCATCGAAGAACAGCTGCTCTGTCATCGTGTGTTCCTAAGTATGACGCGCCCCGTTTCGTCCGATTCCACCAGCCAGATGCTTCGTGGTGCTTGGGTCACAATCTTGAACCGCTGCTCCCACACGCCTATGTAGTCCATGATGGTTTCATCGACGCCGTCTGGCACCTGCCTAGTGAAGCCCACACTTCCTGTGATGTACGGCAGGGAGCCACTAACGACCAGCTTGGTTCGGTCGTCACCCCAACACTCCCATACCTGCACGCTGTTGGCCTGCACCACAATCTCGAAGTAGTCGTAATCGTAGCCTGGGTTGGGCGATGCCACTCCCGCTATACCAGCCAGCGCAACGACTTCGCTTTGCAGGGCACCCTGGGTGGAGGATTCGCCAGTGACCCGCATGATATTCATGGTGTTGGTTTCGGTATCCAGCTTGAGGCAGTAGTAGTCGGTCAGCTGAATGGGGATTGGGTCGGACGAAATCTGGGGGGGTGGCGGCTGGTATGGCCCTGGGGCCGTATACAGCTCGGTGAACACAATGCCCCACGCGGGGGTGTTGTTCGAGTAGTCCACCGAAGCGCGCATGTACCAGTACGGCATCGAGGGAACGTAGCTGGCTACAGCGATGTAGTCGCCCTTGTCGACCTCGAGGCCTGGGCCAAGTATTCCAAAGCTGTCCATTATGGTCAGCATGTTCACGCACTCAACGAATACCCAGTGGGTCGAGTTCGGAGGAAAGTACCCAATGGTCTGCACGTAGCCAAAGTCGTTGGTGACGTTCCGCACCCACCAGTTTTCAGCCACGTGGAGGGCGTCGTCGAAATGCTCCTGCCACGTTGCGTCATCGAAGTACCGCGATAGCACGACCGTCTGGTCGTTCCCCATCTTGACCACGCCAGGAGTGATGTGCACCGTGACGTCGCCCCACAGGTGTACGGTTCCGCCCGTTGCGGTAGCTGGTGTGGGGGTGATGGTTGCTATGGCTGCGCCCGAAGCGAGGTAGTGTGTCCCACTTACCGCCACAGCCTTGTAGGGGAACCCCTGAATGCTGACCGTTTGTGCCTGTCCCACGTCAAGCCAGCCCACCGTGCCCGATGCGGAACCCTGCGAGGCATCACTGCCTGTACCGCCGTACTCCAGCGTGCCTGTGTACGACGTGGCCGAGGTGTTGTAGGCGCGGTAGCCCACCTCGAGTACGATGCGGTCGCCTACCTGCGCTGTGAAGGTGTTGTTGGCACTGGCTACTACCGAAGCCTCGCCTAGTAGTGTTGTGCCCCCTAGCTCATCAACGTGGCCACGCTCGTTGATGATGGTGCCGCGTACCGTGGAGGTGTCGCCCGTGGTGACCCAAACCATCCACTCCAAGCGCATATCCGCCGCGAGGTCAGACTCCGACATCACCGCGCACATTTGCTGGCGGCAAGCAAGGTAGTCGATGGTCACGGCGGTAGCAAGCGCGTCGCTAACGAAGCGCCCCAGGGCTACCTGCCAGGTGCTAGAGGTTGAGGTTTCCGCAACGCCGACGGTGGCGGTGCTACCCGATTTGCTGGTGCCAAGCTTCTTGGTGACGGCCCCGCTTGTATCGTCCCAGCTGGCCTTCCACGAATCAGGAGTGTACCCAGCGGCCTCGTTGTTGAGGTAGAGGCGCATGGGCGGTTAGGTCAAATCAATCGCGCCGATGCCATACGTCGCGTCCACGTCGAGCTTCATGGTGGAGTCGATGGTGCTGACGTCACCATCAAACACGGCGTAACCAATGAGGGGGTCGGTGGCGGCGCTACCCGTGCTCTTGTACCAGACGGCGACCCGCGCACCCGTAATGGTGGAGCCAGTCCATTCGTTGTCGGTGCTGGAAATCCACCGCACCTGTTCGGTGCCAGAGTCGTAGCTGAGGCTCTTGTTCGTTACCTCCAAGCCACCCGTGGAGTAGCCTGTGCCGCTTACTTCGTTGGTGACGTCGCTGCGGAATTCGTGGGTGTCCTGGTTGGGCACATAGGACACCGTGGTGAGCATGACGTAGATGGTGTCGGACTCAAGGTCGATGGTCCCCTGCTGCATAATCTTCAGGAACCCCTTGCCGAAGAACTTGAACGTCCCCGAGGCCATTTACAGCCACCTTTCATGAACGTAGGCCGTGCCAGATACGTTACAGCCCGCGGCTATGTCCACCGTATTGCTGCCAACGGCAATCGGGAAGAAGCTCGAGGTGTAGTGCACCAGAGCGCTCATCGGAAGCAGCACCCCGTTCGTGTCGTTCACCTTGGACTTGGTGCTGCCGTTCAGCAGCACCGCCCCCGTGCGCATGTCCACCGTTATGCGGTCGTTGGCCTGGGCAATGACGCTGCTGTCGGTGGCACCGCCACCGCCGCCGTCCGTCCACTCCCACGCCCAACACTCGCTGGCCCACTGCTTGGTGGGTTCCGTCGAGCCAGCCACGCTCATGTGAATGGCCACGGCGTGCAGGTCGTCCGTACCGCAGGCACCCGTGAGGTCTTTGTAGGTGCGCTCCAAGCGCCAGTGGGTGAAGGGCGCGCCCAGGGCTGGGTCGACAATCTCCATGATGGCCGTCCACACCGTGCCATCCCCCAGTGTCCTGCGTTGGAGCGTGATGGCTCCCCAGTTACACGTGTTCCACGCCTGGGGCTGCGCGGGGAGGATGTTCACAATGGACGCGTAGGTTCCCGCCTGGCCGCCAGCCTGTGCGTGGAAGGCCGTTTGCGCAATGCCTCCCCATGAATCCTGAATGCCAGCCTTCCCAATGACGGCGTGGGCCGAGTTGAGGGCGTACAGCTGTATGCGTCCCATGGCAGCGGCTGCCGAATCAGTCCAGTAGAAGATGAGGCCCGTCTGGAAGTCGTGGGCTGGGGTGGCGAGGTGTCGCACAATCGTGGGGCCATGGAAGGAATCACCCGTGCCTGGGTCGTCGATGAACACATAGCCGTCCTCGTGGCCCATCATGGGGCTACCCGTGGAGTCTGAACCGCCCTCACAAATGCCAGACATCAGCTCCCACGGTGCATGCTGTGCTGGCGGTACTGCTGGTGTGCCGCTGAAGTCCTCGTAGAAGTCCTCGCGGTAGTTCACCGTGGGCGTGGCCCCATCCACCTGGTCGGGCAGGCCCACCCGTACGAAGCCGCTTTCGGCTGCAATGTCGAGGAAGGTGGTGTCACCCGCCATTACCAGGTCGAACTTCGGGTAGGTGTCCACGCCGCCGTTGTTGGTGAGCGTGTTAGAGCCTTGCGTCACGGCGTACTCGTCGACCACCGTGTCGTAGGCAAAGGGGTCGGAGCACATGAACACGATGGTGCCGCGGCGAATCTTGGCAATGGCCTCGAGCTCCGTATCGCCGTCCAGCTGCGCGTAGTACACCACGTTCGGGTCATCATCGAAGGTGAGCTCGAGGGGCACGTTCGTGTACAGCCACGTGGCAAGCGTACGGGCATCGGCTATGGCGTCGGCAAGCGTGGTGCCCACGAACACCACGTCGATTTCTATGCGGCGCTCCCCAATGTTGGTCTGCATGAGGTACGCGCCAGGCATGCCAGGCACCTCGAGGGTGCTGCGTTTGACCTCGGGCATCAGCGAGCGGCGGATGTCCGTGGTTGTGAGGCCCATACCCACGTCGGTCGTGCCGTTGAATGTCCAGGCCATGCTAGGCTCCCGCCAATCCTGCTGCGCGCAGTTCCTTGTTGATTAGCCGCGTCATATCCTTCACGAACGTCTGCACGTCCTTGTAGCCGTGTACGGTTACGCCGCCCATGTTGACCGTAATGTTGGAGCCAGCCTCAGCCGCAGAACCGTACGCCTTGGTCACTATCTCCTGGCGGCCCGCGGCCATTTGGTCGGCCATGGTGATGGAGGCAATCTCCTTCGACACCTTCTGGCGGGTCGTTATCAGAGTGCCCCACTCCCTGGCGTTGCCACGGGCGAGCCTGATTACCTCGTCCATGGAGGCCGTGCCCGCAGCCACCACCTCGTCGAACACAGAGGCGGGGAGTATCTTCTGTAGCTTCTTCAGGGCATCGCGGTACTTGGTCAGCTTGCGAATCTGTGCCCTGGCGGCACCCATGAACCCGCCAACGCGCCGCTGCTCGGGGCGGTCGAACAGCCCCGCGAAGTTTCCTATGTCGCGCACAGCCTGCGCGAACTGCTGCGCCAGTTCCTTGGCCGCCTCAACGGCACTCCACAGTGCCTTGCGCAGTTTGTCGGCAGCTTCGGAGGCCTTCTCCGAGGCCTTCTTGGCTGCCTCCGCTGCGTTCTTGCGGGCCTCGACCTCATCCTGCTCCTGCGCGCTGCCCTTTGTGCGGCTGGTTTGGGTTCCCGCCAGCTGGAAGTGCCCGCTGTCGTTCTTGATGGGGTTGGCCAGCCCGAACTGGGAGGCGAGGCGCTCGAGTATGCGCATGGAGGCGGCGTTGGCCCCGCCAATGTCCACGGCCAGGCCCGAACTATGCCGTGAGGGATTCTTGTCGGGGTCAGCTGCGGGCGGGTGGTTTTCGCCGTACTTCTTGGTCAGCTGGTCGTGTATGCGCCGCTGCTCGGCTTCGGTTCGGAACGCGCTGCTAACCGTGAAGCGCGCCCCCTGGTTGTACGCAGCGGTGAGCCACTCCGTCACCTTGGTTTCGAAGCTGTCGGCAAGGCTGCCCAGCTTCTGCCAGCCTGGTGTCCTCACGCTTGCCGAAGAACGGGTGTCCCGCTCGCCAGAGCGGTAGGTGTTCCAGTCCTGGGTTTGCGAGGGCTGCACCTGCGTGGAGTAGTCGGTGGAGCCGAGGCCCTGTGTGGCCGTTGCAGCGTCGTTTGTGCTGGCCGTGAACCCGTCCATGGAGTCGGTCATGTCCTTGATGGCCGTGTCCATGGCCCCGTACGCTTTCAGCGCCGTGCCCTCGAGCTTCTTGGTGGCGGTTTCGGTATCGCCCAGCTGTGTCTGGTAGTCGGTTTGGGCACCCAGCATCTTTTCAGAGGCCGTGTCCACAGCCGCTTGCAGCTTGGCAATCGTCATGCCCTGCGGGTCGTAGCCCTCCTTGAGCGCCTTCTTGAGGGCGTACTGCGCGTTGAGGTACTCGTCCTCTGCGCCCAACGAACTCGACCACAGCTCGGCCAGTGTGTACTTCAGTTCCTTGGCGGCATCCTGCTGCGCCTCAAACTCCGCTTTGGCCGCCGCCAGTTCGTCGGCCAGCGACTTCTGCGAGGAGGTGAAGCCGTCCACGGCCCGCTTGGCCTGCTCGTACTCGATGGTGGCCGTGCGCAGCCGCAGCGTGTCCTTGTTGCCCGCCTCGGACTTGGCGGCTTCCAGTTCCTGCTTGGCCTGCGCCAACCGACCTTCTGCCGCGGCCAGTTCCGCTTCGGCAGTCAGCTTTTCATCGCTCAGACCCTTGAGGCGGTCCTGGTCTGCCCGCAGCTTGTCGGCGGCGGTGCTGCCCGTGGGAGTCCATACGGCGTTCGGCCCAGTGGGCAGGTTGCCGTGCTCCTGCGCATAGGCCATCGCCTCCTTGGCGCTCTTGCCGTAGTCGTTCCACGCGCCAGCAGCCCTAAGCAGCTTGATTATGAGCAACCCGAGGCCCGTTGATATGGCGGCTATGGCTGCCCCGATGCCGAGTGCGCCCGCTACTGGCAGTGCTGCCGTCCACGCGACCTTGGCAACCTGGGGCAGCGTCTTGAAGAGGGTCAACAGCCTGGTTAGGCCGCTGGCTCCCTCGGCGGTTGCCGTGCTGTAAGCCGCCGCGCCAGCCGACATCGCGTATATCTGAGCCGCCGCCGCAGCGGCGAGGTAGGCGGTGCGCAGGTTCTTGTAGGCGGTGACCAGCTTGTTGACGATGCTCACCAGTCCCGCAATAGCCACAATGGCTGCCAGTGGGTGGTCGCGCATCTGCCGTAGCACGCTTGTGAGCCGCATAGCTGCTACCGCGGTGGCCATGCTGAACAGCGCGCCAATCTGGCGTGCGAGGAAGGCAAACAGTGGGCCGAGGCTACTTGCTATGGTGCCCACGTTGCGCAGCGCGGCACCCAGGTCGTTGGCCCCGTCCACAGTCATTTCGAAGAAGGCTTGCAGCTGCGGCATCTGCTCCTTGAGCCACGTAACCACGGCCTTCAGCGGCGGCAGGAACTTGGCCCCCACGGCCCTGGCTGCAAGCGTGAGGCTATCCACAAAGTTCGACCACATGCCCGTGAGGGTCTTCATCTGGGCCTGCATCAGACCGCCGAAGTCCCTCTGCATGCCCGTGCGTATAGCGGCAATGGCCAGGCGCGCAGGCACCAAGCCCTTTTCGCTCAGTTCGCGCACCTTGCCCGTGGTGGTTCCAATGGCGTCGGCCACATACTGCCATGCAGGCACGAAGGCCTCGGTGAGTTGCAGCATGTCGCGGCTGTTCATGCGGCCCGCGCTGCGCATCTGGCCCAGGGCCAGGGTGATGCGGTTGATGCCCTCAGCGCCCGTGCCCAGGGCTGACGCGGCGTCACCCACGTTGGTTAGGATTGGTATGACCTCGTCGGCTGCAAACCCGTACGCCTTGAGGCGCATCGCCTGCTGCTCCACGTCCACTAGCGTGAACGGCGTGGTGGCTGCAAAGGCGGCCAGGCTCTCGAGCATTGCCTTGGCTTTGGCGGCCCCGTCGTACAGCTGGGTGAAGCCAATGGTAAGCACTTCCATGCGTGCCGCTTCGCTCACCATCATCTTGACCGCTGCCGACACGCCTTCTATGGCGGCCTTCAGCGTCATGATGCCAAGGAACACGAAGGTGGCCTTGGTTAGCGTGGTGAGCAGTCGGCTGAACGAGGTTTCCGTCTTGGTAGCGGTGGCCCCCGATTCCTTGAGGGCGGTATCGAGCTTCTTGACGTTGCCTTGCAGCTGCTGTAGCTGCTCCCCAACCTTTGCGCTCTGCTTGGGGTCAAGTAGCCCAGCATTGGCCGCGGCTACGGCGGCGGCGCGTAGTGAGGCGAAGGCTGTCTTGCCCTGCTGCAACGCAATGAGCTGCTGCCCAGTGGTTTGGCCCGTCTTGCCCATGGCAGCCAGCGCAACATTGGCCTTGTTGGAAGCCTTGCTGACGTTGTCCAGCGCACGTGCGTTGGCATTGAGGGAGGCGGCGTTGGTCTGACTCCCAGTTTGGGAACCGCCGCCCCCCTTGCCCTTTGTGCCTGTGGTGCCAACGTCAACCTGCGCCTTGTAGACGCGCTTCTCGAGGTCTGCCAGCTGGGCCTTTACGCGAGCCAGTTTGTCACTGAACTTGCTTAGGTCCAGGTCCATCCTGGCAGTGACTTCGCCGCCCAGCATGCTACTCCAATCCGAATTCCCTTAGCCGTTTGTGGTATTCGGCTCGCAAGTCCTCTGGTTCGGTGGGCAGGTCCTTATCCCTAATCAGCTCCTCCAGGTCGGGCAGCTTGTCGGTGCCGTACTGGAAGGCGGTGAGCCACCACGCAGTGACCACAGCCTGTGTTCGCATACGCCACGAGGCACCACTCACCACGTCGCCGCATTCCTTGGGCGTCAGTTCCTCGAAATCGCTCGGGCTTATGCCTGCTCGGCAGGAGTCTCGCCAGAGTCCTTCGTAGAGGCTGACGCCTCGGTAGGGCTTACCTGGAACCAGCCCGACTCGCTGAGGGCCTCGGTCACGACCGACACAATCTTGGTGATGTCGTGGCCCGCTTCCAGGTAGGTATCAAGCATTTCGTCCACGTCGTCCAGCGTGACGTAGGGGTGCTCGTACACCATGCCTGCGTATAGCAGGTAGGTAATGGTGCCCACCCCAAACGTGGTGCCGCCCAGGTCGGCCACAGTGGCCTTGGCCACTTCCTCGTAGCGCCGCAGCGCCTTGTTGCCGTACCTGAGCGTGTACCACGACTTGCCAATGCGAACCTTATGGGCCTTGGCAGGCATGTGCTTCCTTTCTAGTGCTTAGGTCTACGGGGTGTCGGCAAACGCGGTGATTGCGCCGTTGACGCGCAGGCCGAAGTTGCAGGTGACCGCGCCCGCAACGCTCGCGGAAACCTCACGGCTCAACACAACGGCGTCGCCCTCGAAGCCGCTGTTGGCGTCCGTGTACAGCTTGACGTGCACCTCGGTGCCCGCATCGAACGCGTCGTGCATGTCGCCCTGAGCCGTGTCGGCATCGTCGTAGAAGCCGCTGAAGTTCAGCTCGCCGTTCTTGAACCCCGCCATCCACACCTTGTCGGTGTCGCCAAACGAGGTTACGTCAACCTCGTCTGCCGTCGAGTTGAGCCGCCACTCGGTCATAGCGGCCACGAGCGTTGCCGTTGGGGTGCCAATCTTGACCGCCCCGCCCTTGCCATGAACGATAGCCATGGTGCCCTTCCTTCCTTCCTGTACCTACGGTCTTACCTCGTGGGCCTCCACTTGGGCGACCACCTCGAACCGTCCCTGTTGCTGCCCTAATGATACGGGCGGCGAAAGGGCCGTGTAACCCATACTTAGGAGGCCCGAATAGGCACTCAAACACAGCGCCTCGGCATCCTCTTGCGTGTCGGCCCGTGCGTGCACCGCTATACCTAGCGGGGTATAGATTGGGTCGGGGTTTCCGAAGTCATGGCTGGGTGGTGCAAGCGCGAAGCCGCGCAGGGCAACCACCTCGTTGTACGAGGTGTCCTCGGCATCGGGCATGAAGCCGTAGTACACGGCCATGCCGAGTTCGTACTCAAGCAGCGCGGCGATTTCGGCAATCATAGCCTGCCCCTTAGTGCGAGGAGTATCCTGTCACCCACACGCGCCATGGCATCTGCCTTCATGCGCGTGAAGGGGCGCTTGAGGTAGAACGGCTGCCCAGGTGGGTCGTGTTGGAAGTCCTCCACCTCGTGCTGCAACGCGGCATAGTCGTAAGGCTCGTCCACCGAGTACTTGATGGTCACACCCACCACGTTGCTGTTGGGGTCGAGTTCCACCGTCCCGCTGCGCTGTAGCGTGCCCTTGTGCCAAGCCATGCGGGGGTCTTTGTTCAGCGGCACGTACTCCTGCTGCGATACGGCAAGTATGCGGTCCGCCTGTCGCTCGAGCTCTTGCCTACCAGCCTGGCGCACACACTGCATCACCTGTTCGCCGTACCACCGCATCAGATGAACACCTCGTAGTGGTCAACCTTGCCCGAAAGCCCAATGCGTGCGTACGCCGCAATCACAGTCCAGTCCCTGCCCTCGTGCACCACCAGGTCGCCAACGTGCACTGGCGTGACGGTGAACAGGTGGCCCGCGGCGGTAACTACCTGGCCTGTGCCGTCCACCACCAGCTTGGCACCCCACTCGAAGAGGCACTTGATTGGGATGGTCGTGAACAGCGGCGTGCCCGATGAGGTTACGCCCGTCCTGCGCTTGATGGTGGCGCTTTGCTTGAGGTACGTCCCAATCACTGCACGCTCACCGACTTAGCAATCAGGGGCTGCATGAGTGCCATGGCCGTGGCGCTTGCCAGGCCCGTCTTGGCCCGCGAAACCGCCGCGTTGGAGTAGGTTTCCGAGAACGAGCTGAAGCTCACACGGATTACCCCCTGGCGCATCAGCGTCTGGCGGGTTTCCTCGCCACCGCCAATCAGAAGCTCGAGGGCTTCCTCGCACTGGGCATCCTTCACGCGCTGGGGCACGGTGCCGTCACCCACGTAGCCCGCGTACCGCGTGATTTCCGAGTACCGCTCGTCCTGGTCGGTGAGGGTGGTGCGCTTGCGGTACGCCGACCAGTACATGCGGGGGAAGGCCATGGTTTGCTCGAGGTCGTATATCTCGCCACGCAGAGGCAGCGCATCGAGGCTGCGTGCGGCCTGGCGCAGTGCCCGCGCCTTGTCACCGTCGCTGCTCGAGTACCAGATGTCGGAACCGAGGCGCGCATCCATGTAGGTTTCGGCCTCGTCCATGGTCACGTAGGTGTTGGTGCCAACCGTAAGCGCAGGTACGGAAGCCGCCTCCGACACGACGGTGAGCACCTCTGTATCGCGTACGGTGTTGGTGCCGTTCTCGTCGGTGTAGTACCAAGTCCACACCACGCTGCACGCGCCAAGAAGCACCGCTGTTTCGGTGTCCTCGAGCGTGAGCGCAAACTTGGTTAGGTCGCTCAGCTCCGAAGAATCAACAACGCTGTTCTGTAGCGTCTGCTGGTCGCCGTTCTGGTCGTACAGCTCCACCGTCGGTATGTTGTTAGCCTGGAGGTCGGGAATGTACGTGAGGGTGGCGGTGGAGCCAGCCACAATGACAGTGCTCATCGGGTCCTACCTCCATACTGTCGGGCTGCCATCTTGCCGCCCACTGACGTGACCGTCATCGTCCCGCCCACCTGCGTGGCGACCATGCGCCCTCCCACTGATGGTACAGGCCGCGACCGTGGCGGGGTATACACGATTGACCCCGCCCCTTGGAGCGTCCCTGCAAGCACGTGGGCCTGCGTGGCTTGTGCGCCAGCCCAGCCCGTGCCCGTTATGCTGCCAGCCAGCCGTCTGCCTGGGGCTGGTGTACCTCCCAGGCTGCCAGCGCCCGCGACAGCGCCCGACAGTGGCTTGTTCAGAAGCGGTTGGCCCGTTAGCGCGCCCGCAGCGGCTATGTTGCCCGCCAGCGCCCACGACGAAGCCTGGCCTGGCTCGCCAGCCAGCGCCCCAGTCCCGCTTACAGCGCCCGTTACCTTGCGGCCTGCCCGCACCGTGCCAGCGAGCAAACCCGTACCGCCGACCGCTCCTGTTAGGCGGTTGCCCTTCTTGACCGTGCCCGCGAGGGTGCCACTGCCAGCAATGCTGCCAGTTAGCGAGTAGTTCCCCGCCTCGTCGCACTCGCCAGCCAGGCTCCCAACGCCCGCAATCGCGCCAACGAGCTTGTTGCCCTTGCTGGCTGTGCCTGTAAGAGCGCCAGTCCCCGTAACGGAACCCGTTAGGGCTAGGTTCTGGTGGCCGAGTGTAGGCTGCCCACCCAGGGTGCCCGCACCAGCGCACTGCCCCTGCAACGCCAGGTTCTGGTGCGTAAGGGAGGGCTGTGCATTGAGGGCACCTGTACCCGCAACGATTCCCGTTAGCTTGTTGCCGTGCTTGGGGGCACCAGCAAGGCTGCCAGTGCCTGCGGCTGCGCCTGTTAGGGCGAGGTTCTGGTGTCCAACACTCGGCTCCCCAGCTAGGCTTCCTGCCCCAGCCAGGGCACCCGTCAGCTTACGGCCTGTGCTTGCAGCGCCCGCAAGGGTGCCAGCCCCGCTCATCACCCCTGTGCACGAGTAGTTCCCCGTGAGGTCTGGCTCACCCGCGCCACTGCCAGCTCCGTTTATCGAACCCGCCAGGTTCCAGCCGTGCTTGGGTTCGCCGCCGAGGGTTGCGGTGCTGGTAACGACACCCGTAAGGGTGAGGTTCTGGTGCTGCATGGTTGGCTGCGCGTTCAGCGTACCCGCGCCCGCCACCGAACCCGACAAGCTGAGGTTCTGATGCGTTACGGAAGGTTCACCGCTAAGGCTGCCGACCCCGTTGACCGCTCCAGTAAGCGCGAGGTTCTGGTGCCCGACACTGGGTTCGCCTGCGAGGGAACCAACGCCCGTGGCCGTACCCGTAAGTACGTTGGTGGCCTCGCCCTTGGTGGGTTCACCGCTAAGGGTGCCAGCACCAGTGGCGGCCCCAGTTAGCGTGAGGTTCTGATGGGCGACGCTAGGCTCGCCACTAAGCGCGCCTGCCCCTGTTACGGAGCCAGATACGGGGAAGTCCTCGGTGCCTTGCTGGTACGTGGGTTCGCCACTAAGCGTGCCCGCTCCCGCAATGCTGCCAGTACACACCGCGCCGCGAACCGCTTGCCCCGTAAGGCTGCCAGCACCAGCTGTGGTGCCCGCCAGGGCGTAGTTATGCAGCATGTTGGAAACGGCTATGTCGCTAACGCCGTCCCCGTTCTTGGACTTGATGCCGTACTCAAGGGTTTCGTAGGCGGGGAAGTCACAGTCCACGTAGTAGGGGTTGGTGCTCGGTTCGCCCCCTAGCGTGCCAGCACTGGCAACCGTTCCCGATACCGCGTTGCCCTGCGTGGGTTGCGCGTTGAGCGCACCCGTGCCACTAAAGGCTCCGCTGCATGCCCTGCCAGCTGTGGGTTGCGACCCTAGCGTTAGTGCTCCAGCGCCAGCTATCGCCCCATCGAGCCTGCGGCCCATGGTGGGTTCATCTCTACCATCAACACTGAACATCGCATACGACGTGTTCTTCCCAGCGAGCTTGGCACCGTACTGCGGCGGCGCTTGCGATGTCTTGACGCGGAAGATGAGGTCATACGTGGAGGCCGCAGCCCAGCTTACGGGTTCACCCCACAAGTCGGTGGCGAGGTTCCCGTCGATTGCCGACGGAGTGTGCGCGCCTACAAACAGCATTCGGAGGCCTACGGAGCTGTTAGTTATCCCGCTACCGTCGACAACAATGAAGTACTTCGTGCCAGCCGTTAGTGTGGTGCCCGCCGCAAACCCAAACTCGTACCACAGGTCGGTGACTGTAATCACCGAAGCATCGAGCACGGTGCTGGAGGTTGCTAGGAGGGTCGATGGTGTGCCACTCGTAGGCCATCCTTCGTTGCTGGCGTATAGCCGCGCAACGATGGTGCCCGTCAGCACCTCACCTTGGAACGACGACAGGTAGAAGCCTGCTGAATGTAGCTGCCTTCCATCACCGCTGAACGACTGGCCTATGGCCTGGTTTGCACCCACGCAAATGACGTAGGCAGCTGACCAGTATGAATCTGCCAGGCCAGCGCATTGCCTCGTTGACAGCAGCGCGCCCGCGCCCGCGTACGAACCTGAAAGCGACAGGTTCTGGTGGGCAACCGAAGGTTCGCCCGCGAGGCTCGAGCCGCCCGCGCAGGCACCAGCAAGGGCACGCCCCTGTGTAGCATCACCACTGAGGGTCGATGCGGACGTCACGCTTCCAGTTAGCTGAATGGGCACAGTAGGTTCGCCTGTGAGCGCACCCGCCCCCGAGGCGTTGACTTGCTGTACGGCGTTTATCCAGAAGGCCGTACTCGTTAGGGGCGATTCGATTTCTTGGCTGTTATACGCCGCCGAAAGGCCCAGCCTGAATCTGTCGGCATTCAGAATCTCAAAGGGTATTGGAGGCGAATCTGCCCATGTAGCCCATTCGTCCCAGCCAGAACCTGTGTCGATATACAGCTTCCAGAAATCCCGTGGCCCGCTGGCGCTCGTGTTTATGCGCCAGTAGTAGTCGGGGTCGTCGTACCAGTACTCCAGCGATTGGTAGTCCACGGTGAAGTTCGTGGGCGCTGGAGGCGCAATCTGAGGCGTTAGTTCGAAGGTTGGAAGGTACGGGTTGCCTGCGCCAGATACCGTGCCTGTAAGCGTGAGGTTCTGGTGCGCGAACGAAGGCTCCTCGCTGCGCATGCTCCCAGCACCAGATATGGTGCCCGTCAGCTTGCGGCCAACGCTCGGTGCATTGGTGCCCTGCGCGCATGTACCTGCGGCGGCTATGTCGCCGTCGACAATCCAGAGGTTCTGGTGGCCGAAGTGAGGGTCGTCGGCCCCCGTGTACGGGTTGCCTGCTCCAGCCATGGTGCCCGTGACCTTGTAGGCCATGGTGGGCTTGTAGGCAGCCTGGGCACCAGTACCAGCGCCAGCCGCGGTGCCAGTAAGCTTCCTGCCAGCACTGGGGGCGTTGGTTCCCTGGCTCATCGTGCCAGCGCCCGCCATGCTGCCGCTCAGGGTCAGTGCGTTGCCAGTCGGGCGCAGGGCTATAAGCACCCACGGAACGTCCAGGTCGGTACGCTGGTCGCCGCCTACCAGAACCGTAACGTTCCCGCAGCTTCCAGCGGTTGCCTTGACTCCCTCGTGAACCAGCCAGCCTCCACCAGAACCAGAGTTCGTTGATTGGTAGTCACGGCCCGTGACGCTGGTACAGCCATCCATACCCCAGCCAGTTATGGGGCTGGTGTTGCTGTCCTTCGTATGTGCGCTGAAGCAAACGAAGAGGCAGTTATCGACGGTGCTCGAAACACCCGTGGTCAGATTGCCGTAGTTCCATGTGATGTTGGTCGCAGCGCCATACGTGTTTACGTTGAAGGGGTTCGTAGAATTCACGCCACGGTAGGCGATGATGTTCGCTATCTGGTGGTCGCCTGTATCTGTGATTTGGGGGTTGGAGTCACCGCTTTGCCACCATCGGTACGCCACCCACATACGAGTGTTGTCGCCCGTGGTGAACCAAGTGTCGTTGAGGTACGTCCAACCAGAGGGCGTAGAAGGGGCGGATTCTGAGCCAAGGTTCTCGACGTAGAGCAACATCAGGTCGCCAGCCTGAACGCCATTCGGGATGGTGGGCGTTATGTTACCTGTGCCAGAAGCCTTGGTGCCGATGTTGACAAAGGCGACAGCCACTACGCGCTTACCTCCTCAAGAAATACCCAGCTACCACCGTCAACACGGCGATAGACCTCATAGGAGGTGGCTTCCGCGACTGCTTCCCATTCTGCCTTGCGGCACGCACCTGAAATGCTGGCCTCTACCCAGCCTGGTGCGTCTGGAGCATTGCCCTGGTAGGTTGGCTCCCCTGCCGCGCTACCAGCGGCGGCAACGGAACCAGACAGGGCCAGGTTGGCGGCTATCAGCGCGTTGCCCGCGCCCGTGCCCGCCATTGTTCCCACGAGTTTCAGTCCTATTGACGCAGCGGCGGCACACGAACCCGTCGCGTTTATCGTCCCAACGAGGGCTAGGTTCTGGTGCTGCACCGAAGGCTCGCTGGCCAGGCTACAAGCGCCAGCACCCGCTACCGTGCCCGTAACCACAACGCCGCGAACGGGTGCGCCCGTACAGGCACCAGCGCCAGCTATTGACCCCGCCGTGTTCCAGCCCTTCTTCGGGGGGCCAGCCAATGCTCCAGTGCCCGTTGCGCTACCAGTAAGCGGGTAGTTCTGGCTGGAAGATGCTGTGAGTTCGAGCCACGCAGTGTATGTAGCTCCAGAGTTGCTGCTGCTGAGGTCGGTGGCATCGGTGCCACCGTAGCGCAGGAACACCGTCTGCATCGATGCACTGGCAACTCGGAACCCACACTCTAGGATTAGCCTGTCACCCGCAGACATGGCCACGCTGGAGAACGTCGGGTCCCAATCAGTACCGTAGGTTCCCGACCCAACGCCCATCTCGGTTCCGTGCAGGTACTGGCTCACCATCGTCCCGCGCAGGGTGTCTGTCACACCTTCTGACGCCCACAGGTGCAGCCGCATGTAGGCATTCGCCCCTGCATCTGTCTCGTAGTAGCCGAAACAGCCTGAGCAATCGGTGGGAGTGAACGCTTGGACGAATGGCAACGTGACCATCGTGCCCAAGCCACGGTCGCCACTGCTCATAATCAGGTGCTGGAACGCCGTGAGGCTTCCTCCCTTGTGCCCCATCAGCTTGTCGGTAGTGGGGTCGCTGTTCCAGCTGCCGCGATACGTAGTCACCCCGTTTACGGGGTCTGCGTTTGCGAAGTACAGCCGCACACTGGTTGGTGTGCCTGTGAGCGTGATGTTGCTGATGTAGGTGCCGCTGGTATTAGCTCCGATTTTGCTGGTGGTGTAGTCCCCCGAGTAGTACCTAACACCGAACGTCCAGGTGTTGGCGCTTATGCCCGTAGCAACGAGCGGCCCCGAGTAGCAGGATTCGGAGTCGAGTAGGTCGGTTTCGTTAGCGTCGTAGAGCTTCGCAGTGACCCGCAGAACTGTGCCACCCGAAACGCTCTGCGATGCTACACCTTCGGTGCGGGTTGTTTCCGACCAAGCCGCTTCACCGTCATCGAAGTTCACCACGGCTACGTTGGACTCAATCTGGCTCTCGGTAGCCCCCGTGACTAGGTAAACATCATGCTTGATGAAGCGTGTGTTCCCGTTGGAGTTGCTGGCGCTGCATAGGTCATAAGCAGAGCCGCCAGCGGCAGGGGAAAGATGCGCACCCGCCTGGTTGCCCGTCGCCCTGATGTACAGAGTCGTCACGGCTGGTCAGGGAACCTTCCCTGAAGCGAGGGGTAGGCGGCGTAGAGGGCGTTGCGCTCCGCTACGGTATCAATCTGGACGACGAACTGGCCGCCAGGGCCAACGGCGTTGCACTCGTCAATGACTGCCTGAGGTATCGCCTCGTCGGTACGCACCAAGGCAACCTCTGGCTCGGGGTTGTCCTCCTCGTAGGCCACCCCGTAGCCAATCGGCGTTGCATGCCTCATGTCACCGAACGTGACGTTGCGCACGGTGCCGCTCTGAAGGTGCGTCACCTTCCACGTTTCGGTGGCATCAAGCATGAGCATGGGGAAGTAGCGGCGCGTTGCGCTGGTGCTAACCAGCGCGCTGGAACCGCTCAGGGGTTCCACCTTGATGACGTCACAGGCGTACCAATAGGCCATGCTGGCTCCTCACGAACACCTGGCGGGGCAAGGTGCTGCCCCGCCAAGCTGCAACGGCTAGGTCTGGGCGATGACCAGGGCACCAATGGCAAACGTGGCCGTGTCGCCAGGGCCAAGCGTCTTGCCAGTGCTGAACGCGCTGTCGCCGCCGCCGAGGAAGTTCCCCGTGGTCTGCGCGTCCCACACGCCGAAGTAGTTCGCGGTCTCCCAGGTGTCCGCGCCGTCCGTGTTGGTGAACACGATTGCGCCAGCGTTGCTGACCTCTGTGGGGTCACCACCAGTCGGGGTCGTGAACCCGCCGCTGACCTGCACGCGGGTGTACGACACGCTGTTGCCCACCACGAGCTCGTTCGCACCAGTCTCGCCAGGGCTGGCGGTGTGGAGCGAAACCCACCACGCAGACGGCCGCGTGGGCGCTGCGTCGTCGGTGAACGCCCACGTCAGAATGGCGTCCTCCAGGTAGTTACTGAAGCTCACTGCTGTACCTCCCTACAAACCGAATGGACGCTTCCCATGCTGATAGCGTACCGAGGCTGGAAGCGCAGTGGTATACCCACTTACCGCCCCATCCAGGAAGGGGTGACGCACGGAAATACCAGCTGCTTTGCCCACCGTGCACTCAGCGCGGGCGGTGTCCTTTGCCAGCCTAATCTCGTACCGCTGCATGGTATCCAGCACATGCTCGCCCCGCCTGGGTTTCACCTCCTCGCCCACCAGGCAGCTGTAGCGTTGCAGTATGCCCTGCCTTCCCCACAGCGACCGCCGCAGCGCAAACTCATCTTCGCTTGGCCAGTCGTCAAACGCAGCGTGGTAGCGCACAGCGGTGCACAGCACCGCATCGGCCCCCGTGGGCGATAGCAGCACACCGTGACCTTCGGCCTGGGCTTGCAGCGCAACCAGGTACGCGGCGTAGGCACGCCTGCGCACCTCCTCGTCCACCGCACCCACCATGGTATCCACGTCGTGCAGCACGCTGGTGTGGGGCACGACACGCACCCGAGTAACGAAGAACACGCTTCCCATGGCACATGCCACCGCCATTGACCACTCCTGCGCGGTTGAGAAGGCGCGACAGCGCGCCATGCTTGCCAGGAGGTAGGAGTGCTGGCTGCCGTCAATCCAGGTAGCGGGGTGGTGCCGTTGCGCCAGGGAAATGGGGTGCTGTAGTAGCCCTACGAACTCATCAGTGGGCCTCATGGGCGGCCTTCCAAGCCTCCCACTCACCCGTATGCACCTGCCGTACGTGCCCACGCAGCGCAAAGTCCGACTTGAAGAGGCGCTTAGGCTCGCACAGCTCACAGGGGAACCCGCCAGTCACCGCAACGTACAGGGCAATGAGGCCATCCACCTCGTCGTCCATGTACACGCGGCTGGCAAGGGCTTCCTCCACCAGGGCTTCCCAGTCCAGCTTGCGGTCCTTGATGCGGCCAATGAGCTCGCCCATGGTGTTGGCGTAGATGCCCGCCTTGCCCTCCATGTATCGCTCAACCGCTGGCGCGTTGCACGCCAGTATGGGCAGGCCGCACAGCAGGTACTCGAACAGCTTGTTCGGCACCACCACGTCCCACTTTTCCGTGGCCACGTCGCAGCCCAGGAAGCCCCACTGGTAGTGCGGCAGGCGCTCGAGCATGGCCATGAACGGCACCATGTGACGGGCATTGCCCTTGTAGGCCACAACGGCATCCACGTTTGTGAACATGTCGAACCGCACACCCGCCTGGTTGAAGGCTTCCACAACCTTATCGTGGTTGCGGAACCTGTCGTTCCCAAGGGAGTGGGGCATGCTGTTGCCCTCGTACACGACACCACGGCGCACCTCCAGGGGCGGCAGTGTGGGCTGCCAGCCACGGAGGGTGGCTGTGTGCACCACCGCTTCGGGTATGTCGCGCTTGTAGCCCTGCTTGTGCGCGAACGCCTGGTACTCCCTGCTGGTGTGCACAATGGCATCGGCGCGCTTGAAGGCGTAGTCCTGGTCAATGGTCTTGCGCCCAAAGCGATGCTGCTCCATATCGTGCACGTCGTACACAATCGGACGGCCAGCCGCACCCTCGTCGGCAACGCGCATGAGGTGGTCGGGTTCGTTGTGCACGTGCACTATGCCCGCACCGCTTGACCCGATTGCCGCAGGCCACTCGGGTGCTGGCAGCACCTGTATCACGTCAAAGGCATCGGGTATCTGGGGTATGCGGGCACCAAGCAGGTCGACACGCCATCCCCGCTGCCGCAGCGCCATAGCCTGCTTCGTAACCCTCGAATCGCACTGCTGCGAAACCATAAGCACGTGGTTGGGCTTGGTTTCGTACCAGCTGGGGCCATAGTCGGCTATGCCGCGGGCTACCAGCTTCTTCGCACGCTCCTCCGTCACGGTAAGCCAGGAACCTGGGGGCTTCACGTAGCCGCCCGTGTGGAACTCGCGGCGCAGGCGGACGGTCACATTAGCCATGTTCCCCCCTGGGGGGGGGAGGGCCGCCCAAGGCGTTGTACGGCCCTCCCCATCGTGGGTCGGTGGTTCCTAGTACGTGTCCCCGAAGCCGCTGGTGACAACCGCGGCCAAAGCCTCGTCGGCCTTGACGGGCAGGAAGCCCGTGAACATGGTTGCACGGAGGGCAATCATGTCGAGCTCCGCGAGTGCCATGGGGTTGCCGCTGCCGTCGGTGACGGTCGTCAGCGTGGCCTGGTCAAGAATCTTGTAGCTGATTCCCTGAACCACGCTGTAGTACACCTGGTTCCAGTCGCCAACGATGCAGGTCACGGCCTGGTCCCAGCTGGCCACGTCGGTGTAGAACGCGGTGTTCAGCCCGTAAATCATGTCGGTGCTGTCCTGCGTCATGGCGGGCTGGAAAATCGGCTCGCCGCCCGTGGCGCGCAGGCCACGCAAGCGGGCCTTCAGCGACCGCAGGCTGAGGCAGCCGTTGGGGCCATAGTTCGCGGACTCAACCAGGCCCATGGCCAGGTTGATGTCGTCCGCCAGGTCCTCGCCCGTCTCCTCCGTGATGTGGTTGGTGCCAATCTCCTCCATGATGGAGGTGGCCCAGGGGGAACCGTTGCCGAAGATGCACGCCGTGTCAAAGGCGATTGCAAAGGACTCAACGATGTCCTCGCGAATCTCGCCCCACACGTCGAGCGGGTTGCCGATGAAATCGCGCTCCTTGACGGGCACGATTACGGCGAGCTCGTTCGCGGTCATGTTGACCTGGTCCCAGCTCGCCTTGTCGGCGGTCTTGCGCTCCAGGTCAGCGACCCAGTATGCGCCAGGGCCGCTCACCCTGCGGTTGTACGTGCGCGTCAGCGTGGCCTGCGGCACCTTGCGTGCGAGCCGCATGACTGCGCTGGTGTGCCGTACGTCCTTGATGATGCCAGCCGCGACTTCCTCGGGTACGAACTGCGAGGTGGTCGTAATCTGGCTGGTGGTTGTAAGCGCCATGTGGTCTAGCCTCCTCCAAAGGTTCTAGCTCGTGGGAGGGCCGCCAACAGAGCGGCAGCCATCTGTTCGTCGGGTGTCATTGCCGACCCCGCACCAGGCGGGTTGGTCCCACCGCCGAGGTTCTGCTGCTCCTGCTTTGCAAACTGAAGCAGCTCCTCCACGTCGGCAGTAATGGCTTCCTCGTCGTCGCCCTGTACACGCGGCACGAGTCCCTCGGGCAGACCCTTTGACCTGGCAATACTCGCGCGCAGGTTTGCAAGCTGCGCTGCCGTCACAGCCGCATCGGCGGCTGCCTTCTCTGCTTCCAGCTGCTGCACACGTGCCGCGAGCTGTTCCGCTTCGGTCATGTTCGCCTGCCGTACTCGCTCGGCTTCCTCGAGGGCGGTCTTGACCGCGTCCTCGTTTTCGAAGCCGAACTTGCCAAGGAAGGCAGTGCGTGCCTCCTTGCGGGCCGCGCCAACCATGCGGTTGACCTCATCCTGGGTAAAGACCTTCGGCTCGCCGCCGCCTTGCTGCTGCTGGCCGCCACTATCGCCGTCGCCTGCACCCTGCCCGCCCTGCGCACCCTGTCCGTCCTCAGCCATGCTGTAGCCCTCCTTGAGCCGTGGGAGTCACGTTCGGCGCAAAGATACCCCCGTGAGTGTTCTTCCCGCAATGCCACTCACTCTCTCGCGAGTCCGCCGTGCCAAAGAAGAAGGTAACGATTTGACCTGGGCAAACACAGCCACATGAGTGCGAAAACAGCCTTTGACCTGCCCTTTCGGCCCTCGCGTGACTTGCCATTTGGTATCATGTATGTAGGACGGCACCTTGACACCACGGAATAGGAGCGTGTTGCACATGGCCATCAAATGGGTCAAGCGCGGCAAGGGGCAGTGGACTGGCGGAGGGTTCCGCATAGTCGAGTGCACCGAGGACAAGGAGGGCACCGTGCCCGTGTTCTTGGTGCTTGGGTACGACGCTAGAGGCATGGAGTACGAGGCTGGCAGGGCGCACACACTCGACTCGGCCAAGGGAATGGCTGGAGGCTTGGCCGCACTCCAAGGGTTGTTCAGGTTCTAGCACAGGCGCGGTGCCGTCCTGGGCGGGGCGTA
>Ga0316603_10000331_pt1 | contig 24463 bp, 18 predicted proteins | sample OWC_soil_day10_n_FD_207649 | JGI IMG/M metagenome (GOLD analysis project Ga0316603, IMG submission 207649) | Wetland soil microbial communities from Old Woman Creek delta, Ohio, United States - OWC_soil_day10_noCT | ecosystem: Environmental > Terrestrial > Soil > Wetlands | place: USA: Ohio... | reverse complement strand
CCAGCACTGCCGCTCCTGATCAATTCTCGCCACGCGCGCTTCATGGCAGCGGATGCAGTTGGATTGCACGACCCCTTGCTGACGTTCGGAAATATCGATCCTTTCAGGCGCCCGGCCGGAATAATATACCGCCACATCCCACAACCCATCGATGGATTTCCAGATGTAATAGACGCCTATGTTTTTGTGGGGCAGGTGACAGTCCACACACTTGACGGTGCGGTGCGCGCCCACGTTGAACCAGGCCTCGTAATTGGCTTCCATGGTGTGGCAGGAAGCGCAGAACAGGGGCGTCTCCGTTTTGGCCAAAAGATCAGGGGGTCCGAAACTCAAAAACAAGCCGCCTGCCGCACCGATGACGGCGGCGAAGAGGACCCCGATGAGAATCTTCCACCTGTGCTTGTATAGAGTGCCCATTCTCTGAGGAACCTCACCGGGATTTCTATTTCTCCCGACCGGCGGGAGAGAAGAAGTGAAAAAAAGATTGTCGGTGAGGCGAAAAAGGAATTGTTTGTAAGGCGCGATTCTAGTTGAGTGTTTTCAGGGTGTCAAATGGAAACAAGCCCTTGCCCAAATCGCCCCAAAGGGTCGTGTATCTGGATGAGGGTGCCTTTTCTTCCAGCCGGGGCTCCCGGTCTGCTCATTTCAAGGAATTACGGACGGGTGATGCCCGCCCGCTTCGCCTCACGGCTCGCGAACCGGCGGGCAGTGCCTCCCCCCTCGCTGTTCCCCTCGCTTACGCTCGGGGCCATCGGGTCCCCCATTCCATAACTCCATGAAATGAGGAAGGCCTCCCGCCAGGCGTTCCAGAAAAGACACCCTCATCCAGTCCTCTACTCTGACCTGATTATTTGCGCAACAGCGGCTAAAGACGTTTCTTTTGTTGAAATGCGCGAACTCTTCACGTATTGTTCGTCGGCAAAACCCTGATCCTGTTGGTCTGCTTTGAAGGAAGGGGTTTGAGCCAATTACCGGGGAGACAGAGAACATGGCTGTGAAGTCCGCCTTCGACAATGAACGGTACCTTCAGGAACAGACGGCAGAGATCCTTGAAAGAGCAAGAAGATTTCACGCCAAACTCTATCTGGAGTTCGGGGGAAAGCTTCTCTACGACTACCACGCGGCCCGAGTGCTCCCTGGGTATGACCCGAACGTCAAAATGCGCCTCCTCCAGCAGCTCAAAAACGAGGCCGAACTCCTCCTTTGTATCTATGCGGGAGACATTGAGAGAAAAAAAATCCGCGCCGATTTCGGGATCACCTACGATTCGGATGCCCTCAAGCTGATCGATGATCTGAGGGACTGGGGAATTGACGTCCTTGGGGTCGTCATCACGCGCTTTGAGCGCCAACCCGCAGCCATGGTCTTTAAGAACAAACTGGAGCGAAGGAGCATCCCGGTTTACACCCACCGCTTCACCAAGGGGTACCCCACGGATGTGGAGATGATCGTGAGCGACGAAGGCTACGGCGCAAACGATTACATAGAGACGCATAAACCGATCGTTATTGTCACAGGCCCGGGTCCTGGAAGCGGAAAGCTGGCAACATCCTTGTCTCAGCTCTATCACGATTATCGAAGGGGTGTGCACTCCGGATATGCCAAATTCGAGACATTTCCCATATGGAACCTGCCTCTCAAGCATCCCATCAATGTGGCCTATGAGGCCGCCACAGCGGATATCAGAGACTTCAACATGATCGACCCTTTTCATCTTGAAGCCTACGACCGAAAGGCGGTGAACTACAATCGTGATGTGGAAGTATTTCCGGTCCTGAAAAGAATCATGGAGAAGATCACGGGAGGGGAAACTTTTTACAAATCGCCCACGGATATGGGGGTGAATCGCGCCGGCTTTGCCATCACCGACGACAAGGCGGCATCCGACGCTGCGATTCAGGAGATCATCCGGCGCTATTTCCGTTACCGGTGCGAATACGCCATGGGCTTCACGGACAGGGAAACCGTGGAGAGAGTGGAGCTTTTCATCGAGGACTTCCGCCTCAAGCCGGAGCACCGCGCAGTGGTCGAGCCTGCGCGCCGCGCTGCGGTGGAGGCGCAGAAACAGGGAAAAGGAAACGAAGGCATTTACTGCGGCGCTGCGCTTACCCTTAAGGACGGGACGATCATCACCGGGAGCAATTCACCGCTCATGCACGCAGCCTCCAGTGTGGTCCTCCATGCCATCAAACACCTGGCGGGCATTCCGGAGAAGATCAAGCTTCTTCCTCCCTATGTCACCGATTCCGTAAAGCGGCTCAAGACCGAAATCATGAACGAAAAAAATGTCAGTTTCGATCTCGATGAGACGCTCATCGCCCTCAGCCTGTCGGCCACCACCAATTCAGCAGCTCAGCTTGCGATCGAGACGCTTAAGGAGCTCCGCGGGTGTGACGCTCACATGACTCACATGCCGACGCCGGGGGATGACGCAGGCCTTCGTCGCCTTGGCATCCATCTCACTACGGACCCCAATTTCGCCACGAGAAACCTCTTCATCGGCTGAAGAGACTCTCATTTTATTTTCGCGGCTTTCAAGTCACTCCATCGTGAGTTATAGTCCTGGCAAGGACAAAGCGCGAGAAGAGGATGTAAAAATAAAAAGGGGGTAGACATGTATTCTTATCTTTTTTCCAAAATTATGGTTGGAGACAAGGAGTTGAAGAACAGGCTCACCATGGCCCCGCTGTACCTCGGCTATGCGGGGGAGGGCGGGACGGCAAGCGATCTGTTACTGGAGCATTACCGGTTGATGGCGAAAAGCGGAGTCGGGATGGTTGTGGTTGAGAACGCAACTGTTGATTATCCCACAGGGAGCGGCTCCAATCGGACACTGCGCGCAGACACGGATAAAAACCTGGCGGGATTGGCGAAATTGGCGGCAACCATCAGGGGGCAAGGGGCGATTGCTTGTCAGCAAATCAATCACGCAGGACGCTTTGCTGCTATCGCCGATCCGGCGCTCGCACCTTCGGCTGTGCAAACCTTCGGACGCGTGCCCAGGGCTTTGACCACGGATGAGATGCGAAAGATTGCCAAGAAATTTGCCGAAGCCGCCGCGCGAGTTAAGAAGGCGGGGTTCGACCTGGTCGAGTTGCACGGTGGAACGGGATATCTTCTTTCATCTTTTGTTTCGCCAAGAACGAACAAGAGGGAAGATGAGTATGGCGGCTCCGTCGAGAACAGGCAAAGATTCCCTCTGGAGGTCGTGCAAGAGGTCAAGGCAGCTGTCGGCAATTTCCCGGTCGGCTACCGGTTTTTGGCGAACGAATGGCTGCCGGATGGCTTGAAGCTTGCCGAATCGGTGCAGTGCGCACAAGCACTAGCCGGCGCCGGTGTGGCATACATCTCGGTCATGGGGGGAACCTACGAATCCTTCTTCTTGCCTGATGTGATTCAAGCATCCAGAAAAGAAGGGTACATGGTCGATTTGGCTACTGCCGTCAAAAAGGCGGTGAGCATCCCGGTCATAACCGCAGGACGGATCTCAACTGGAGCTTTCGCGGAGAGCGTACTCGCGGAAGGAAAGGCCGACCTCATAGGGCTTGCAAGGGTGCTGTGGGCTGATCCGGAGTGGCCATCAAAAGTCAAAGAGGGAAGAGAAAGCGAGATCATTCACTGCGCGCCGGACTGCGCTGACACCTGCACCAAGCTTGTGACAAAAGGGAAGGTCGCTTTCTGTGTGCGCTGGCCTCATGACAAGCTTCAGGAGTGGAAAGCTAAATCTTCAGATTGAGCAGTTAAGGAGAGGATAGGGACACCCGTGTCAAGAGGTCAAGAACTTCTTTCGCTCCAAGAGTTCACCGACTGCTTTTTCAACTGGGATGGCTTTGAATGAAAAGTCGCACTCCGCGTAATAGATGGCGGTGGAAAGGGTCCCGGGAGTCGGTGTGAAGATCTGTACATCCGTTGATCTTATTCCCAGGGATTTGACCTTCTTTTTCATCTCTATCACATCAGCCCGCTTCTCTCCGGGATGGCCCACGATGAGGTAGGGCGCCAGTTCTAACTTTCGTTTCAGTTTTCTGTTGATGGAATTGAAGAGACTGACAAAGGATTCCAGAGCCTTGAAGGACGGTTTTCTCATCAGGCTTAGAACAGAGTCCTCCGTGTGCTCAGGGGCAATGCGCAGGAATTCCCCCGAGTGGTAGAGCAGAATTTCTTCCAGCAACTCGGGGTTGTTCAGCAGCACGTCGTATCGGATGCCCGAGCCCAGAAATATCTTTTTGACCCCTGGAAGTTTTCTGCATTCCCGAAGCAAGTCCAAGTATCTCTTGCCGGGAGAAAACATCCGGCATCGTTCGGGGTAAAGGCAAGAAGGCTCGGGACAAGACTCTGTCTCACAATCACTCCCATACATTTCGGCAGTGGCTCCGCCGATGTCTGAAATATAGCCTTTCCATTCCGGGTGCGGTCTCAGGCCGCGGATTTCCTTTATGACAGATTCCATGGAGCGCGAAATGACTTTTTTCCCTTGATGAACCTGGATGGCGCAAAAGGAACACGCACCTCCGCATCCGCGGTGCGAAGTGATGGAGAAAAGGTTCATTCGGAGCGCCGGCGAGTAAGAGGCTTCTTTCAAATGCATGCGGGTGTAATGCTGATCATAGATGTAGTCGAGATCAGAAGGGCCGTAGTCTTGAGGCGTATTCTGTACCACGTAACGATCTCCATGTTTCTGTGCAACGCCTTTTCCCTCCGCCAATCCTCGTTCTAAGATGAGCTGAGCCTCGAGGAGTTTTGTCCTGTCCTCAAGGATAGCTTCAAAAGAGGGAAGCTCCACAAAGCGGCTTTGTTCAGGGAGTTCCCTTGTGATGGCCGCTGTTCCTGGAAGCCTGAGAATCCGGCTTCCGGATTCCAGAGCTCTGGCAATCCCAAGCAACTGCTTTTCCCCCATGCCCGTGACCAACAGGTCCGCCTTGGAGTCGAACAGGATTGAACGCCGGATTTTGTCCTGCTGGAAGTCATAGTGAGCGAAACAGCGAAGGGCCGATTCAAGACCGCCGATGACGACGGGCACATCATGAAAGAGCTCTTTTATTTTATTGGTGAAGACGATGGTGCTCCGATCCGGCCTGATTTTGTATTTGACGGAAGGCGGGTACCCCTCGAAGTACGCCTTCCCTCCGAGCTGGTAGAGATCTTCCCTCCGCCGTTTGCGCGCCGAGGTGTAGTTCAGTACCACAGAGTCCACAGGCCCTGAGATGATCGCAAAGCAGAGTCTTGGTTTTCCAAGAGCCTCGAAGGATTTCTTTTCTTGCCAAAAGGGCGTTTGAAGGATTCCGACACGGTATCCTTCAACTTCAAGAGCCTTTCTCAAGATTCCTTCCGGGAAAGAAGGATGATCCGAAAAGAGGTAGGGGAGGGCAAAGATGACGTCAAAGGAAGACATGGCAACCGATGTCTCACCAGAACGGGTTTGGAGTCAGTCCCAACGAGGGAGTATCTGCCTTGGGTGATGCACTCGCTTCATGTCCGGCGAAATATAGGACGCTGATCGTTGCGTGTCAAGAATATGGGCGGTGCGCGATGGCGTGGGTGTTCACATTCCGCTGGGCCTCTGTTCTTTACCAATTGAATTCCTTTGGGGTTGTATTCCCCGCCGCCTGCGGCGGATTCGTCATACCGACGAAAGCCGGCATCCGGAAAACCCGACTGGATTCCGTGTCAAGCACGGAAAGACGGCGCACGAGGGAAGACGATACCCCGCTGCTGGCGCCGGGCTCGTCCATTCAATGGTGGAGTATCGGGTAGCCCGACGTTTGATGTAAGCGAGGGCGGGTCTGTGCTCTGCCGAAGGGCGCGAGACACCATGGATAAAACTCGGGTCGGGGGTTCTGTTTGCGTTAAAATAGAGGACGGAAGCAAACAAAATCACGGATTAAACGGCGCGTAAGCCATCCCGTGTGCTTCGGCTACGGGCTTGCAGGTCACGTAATCTTCACACGTGTTCAAGCCCAGCGCAAGGGCCATGTCTGTCTTGAAGGCTTTTTTGAAACCCAAGTTCGCGATTTTCATGGCATACGGGAGTGTCGCATTGCTAAGCGCGTGTGTCGAGGTCCTTGGAACGGCGCCGGGCATGTTGGTCACGCAATAATGGATGACGCCATTGACCGTGTAAATGGGATCGCTATGCTTTGTCGGACGGGCAGTCTCAATGCACCCTCCTTGATCGATGGACACATCCACGATGACGCTGCCTTTCTGCATCGTTTGCACCATCTCGCGGGTGACGAGTCGTGGTGCCTTGGCCCCGGGAATTAATACGGCCCCGATCACGAGGTCCGCATCCCGCACGGCTTCGGCAATATTGCGATAATTCGAGATCAGCGTCGTGACGCCGCCCTTCATGATATCCTCGATATAGCGAAGCCTCTCGGCGTTAATATCGATGACGGTTACGTGTGCACCCATGCCAAGCGCGATTTTTGCTGCATTGCACCCAACGATGCCCCCCCCTACCACGACGACATCGGCTGGGCGCACGCCGGGCACACCTCCCAGAAGCTTGCCCCTCCCTTCGTTCTCTTTCTCAAGATACCGCGCACCGATCTGGATGGACATACGGCCTGCAACTTCAGACATGGGCGTCAGGCAAGGCAAGACACCGGAAGGGAGTTGAATGGTTTCGTAACCGATTGCTGTGACCTTTTTGTCGACAAGTTGCCGGGTCACCTCGGGTTCCGCGGCAAGGTGTAAGTACGTGAAAAGGATCAACCCTTCGCGCAGGTACTTGTATTCCGGTTCCTGGGGTTCTTTCACCTTCATGATCATCTCGGCGTGGCCCCAAACATCCGCGGCAGTATCCAAGATCTTGGCGCCAACTTTTTGATATTCTTCGTCTGAGATACCGCTTCCCTCGCCAGCTGATTTTTCGATCAAGACTTGATGATGGGCGCGAACGAGCATTTCTGTTGACCCCACCGTGATGGCGACCCGGTATTCGTTATCCTTGATTTCCTTGGGTATACCAATTTTCATCTTTGCTGGATCTCCTTCCTGTCGTGTGAACGGGCTCGAATTTCTATATATTATTAGAAAATCTCAACTCCTTCAAGAGATATGAAAAGCTGGAGTTTCCTGAGTTTTGTTTTAGCCACCCTCCTCCCAGAAGCTGAAGGAGAACTGAAAATCAGGCCTTTTTGTCTTTTGTACCCCTGTGATGCCGGTTTTCTCTGGAAAGAGCAGATTATATAGCCCGTCAGCGATGGCATAATTAATCGGGGTAAACCCCCGGCTTAGCCGGGGAGACTCCCAGAGTTTGACATTTGCGGGAATGTGCAAAAGCCTCCCGAATGTGAACCGCGCCAAGCTCACATCACAGGAGGCGATCAATGAATGACGGGCAGTCCGTTCCTGGGGGCGCAGCTCATCCCAACCATGAGAGTCTTCCAGATGCCCTTTCTATACGGTCGACGACATGATCAAAGTTTACCAGTCGAAGGTCGGCGCCGGCTGGAAGGAGACGGCTGAAAAGAAAGGGGTCAAGGTGATGGGACTTGTTGTCCATCCTTCACCCGAAGACCAAATGATCGCTGCCGTAAAACCTGTCAAAGTACCGGCAGATCTCAAAGGGCTCACCATCCGGGTCATCGGTCCTGATGATGCGGCGGTCATGAAAAAATGGGGTTCTGCCCCGTCTTTTGTCCCGGGGATGGATGTCTATCCGGCCCTCCAGCGCGGCACCCTTCAAGGGGCCATTGGTTCGGTGATGCTCCAGGTTGAGCTGAAGCGGTATGAGGTTGCTCCCTACGCTGTCTTTCTGCCGCTGGCCGGGGCGCAGGCCTATTACGGAATGAACAAGGACGTTTTTGACAAACTGACACCCAGCCAACAGAAGGCTCTTGTTGATGCCAGCATGGCCATGGAGAAGAGAACAAAAGAGCTGACGATGAAAGATCTCGCGGCTGCCATGGAGCAACTCAAGAAGGTGATGAAGGAACTCCACACCCCGACCCCTCAGGATATGGCCCAGTGGAGAGAAGGAGTGGCGGATATGTGGCCGGAGCTCGTGGGGACCAACCAAGAACTGGCCGATACTCTCAAGGAGACCCGCGCCTCCTTGGAAGGTAGAAGCCCAGACGGAGTTTTTCGGTTGGTGCGCCTCCTTTTTCTGTTGTCCATAAAATGTTGACCGTAAGCGAATTCCTATAATAGAATGATTCGAGACTTATTGAACAGTTTTGTGCACGCGGAAGGGATAGATAGAAAGGGGTCTAAAGAATGGCAAGAAAAGCTTCCAAGGGCATTTGCCTTTTGTGCAAGTCAAATTACTCCGGCGCCGGCATGGCAAAACACCTTCACTTATGCCTCCCGGAACATCTTAAAAAGCAGCTTCAGCAAAAGAAGGGCAAGTCTCAGCCCCTCTTACACATCTTGGTCCAGGGTGTTTACTCACCTGAATACTGGCTGCATCTCAAGATATCCGGCAATGCCAAGCTGAAGGATTTAGACCGGTTCCTGCGAGATACCTGGCTTGAATGCTGCGGACACATGAGCGCTTTCAGGCAGGGGAGAAATGAGTTGAGCATGGGGTCTAAAGTTATCGATGTGTTAAGGCCAGGCACGGAATTGAATCATGAATATGATTTTGGCGATACGACGGAGCTGCTCGTCAAGGCTATAGCACAGTACGAAGGCCCAACAAGAGCAAAGGGCTCCATTGAACTGCTTGCAAGGAATGATCCACCTGAAATCTACTGTAATGAGTGTGGGGAGGAGCTTGCTGTGGAGATCTGCGCTCAGTGTCAATTGGAAGATTCGGGATGGCTATGCGAATCGTGTGCGAGGGAACATGGATGTGATGAAGAGATGCGGTTACCGGTGGTGAACTCCCCTAGAACCGGTGTTTGTGGTTACACGGGGTAGCCCCATTCTTTTAATGTGATCCAAATACCGGGTTATTGAAAAGGCATTTCATAATTGCATTTTTAGCCTCCCGTTCGTTGTCATAGGCCGAGGTAAATTGCAGGGCCATGCGCTCAACTGCTACCAACTGCATCTGAGTTAGGGGGCGTTTTTACCTGCTATTTCTCAGCTCCCTGCCAATGCAATCTGATTGACCATACCCGTAGCCAATATTCTCTATTCCTATCAGGGCTTGACCTCGAAAAGTGAGGGTATAGCTGAATTCGGATGAGCCGCAGTTGTAGGTCCACGCCTCCAATGTTACGATGTTCTCCGTGTAGGTGCCCTTGGTCTGGGAGGGCCTGCGATCTCCCTTCGCTCGTTTTCTCGTCGTTGAGGCGAATCCGCCGCTCGCTTGATCCCCCGTTACCTCCTTTACAGTAGGCTCGCCGCACTTGCCGAGAACCACAAATTTACTGTCACCGACACTGATAAGACCTGATCCACAGCGAAAGTAATCATCGGCAAAGCAAGTACTGAATGAAATGAATACAATCAATACGGTGAAAAAGATTGACTTCTTCATAGCGCCGCCTCCCAATTCATCTGAGACCATCCGTGAATGGCTGTCCGGCACGCCCGTCGAAATGATGCAGTGCCTTGTCTGGGGCATCTATCCGGTCTTTCTCGGCATGGGGGCTTTTTATACCGTTTACCGCCCCCGGCTTAAACAATGGGCACTTAATTGCATCTCCACTCCCACATGAAATGATCGTAGAGCCCCACCACAGCAAAGGGATATTCGAAGCCTGCACACCCACAATTGGAGCCCGACAGATCTTCAGTGTATGGCCACTTCGAGCAAGTAGGTCCATGATACCTGCTCCCGGCCGTCGTTCCCCCAAACCAGCAGTCCTTGTACCTATATCCTCCAACCACCAGCTCCGAACAATCAGTGCAGTCACAGCCTCCTGATCGAGAGTCGACGGTCCCGCAATATTCTTTGTGGATCTGAACCCACGTACCATTGCTCGGTTGCCTTATTGAGGTTTCTGCATTATCTCCGCAATTGCCCATAACTGTCACGGCAGCCGATCCGCAAGCATTATTGTCGGCCCATAGCTGAAGAGTTATCCCATCTCCGTTGGTTCTTTCGGTTGTCGGGCCTGAGATGTTGTTGAAATGAAAACCCGTGCCACTGACTTGCCACTGGTAGGGTGGACACCCGTGGCTATCTGATTCCACCCATGCCTCGATATGGCTTCTTCGGCTGATTTTATCATCGCTCGTATAGACCGCCAAAACCGACCCACCCCACCCAGACAAATAGGTGACTTGCCCCGTGCCACTGGGCATGATGCACATCTCCTCCTGAGCCCAAGACCAACCTCCTATTATCAAGGAAAACGTAAAGACCAATGTAAGACACCCTGCTAGCTTGGTCGCACCTTCGCTTCTCATGGCGTCCTCCCTTTTCCTTCTCTTTCTCTCGAAGCGTCAACCCATTCAGCACACGCTCCATTGGTATCTCGCACCTCAACAATTGAAGAAGATAATCAAATCACAGCAACCCCCGAATGAAACAATCGCTACTTGAAACTCAATAAACACCTCAGTGATGATAAGGCGAGGTTGATCAAAGCTCCTTGCCACACTTACTGCATTTCTTCGGTATCCAAGAAGTCCAGATATGCATTTCGGTCCCGAAAATCTTAATAGGATTGTGCAGGACTGGTTTGCCGCAATTCGGACACTTAAGTTTTAGACAGTATACTCCAAACATAAAAGCCACCACAATTAGAGGTACTAAGAAGTATTCTGTGAGGTATACTGTGCCAAATGAGAAAATAAGGCCACTCACCATCCAAAGCAGAAGTGTTGCCCGAAATTTTGCTCTTACAGTCATTTGCACCTGCCCCCTATATTCGCAAGGAATTAAATGACTGTACGCACAAGATCGTCAAATGCCACTAATCTACTCCTTGAACTTAGCGAACAGGTTGCTCTAATACTTGCGACAACCATTGAGTTTCTGGGGTTCAAGTCCGAATACTCCTTCGAGTAACCACATTCCTGCTAAGAGTGGAATCCTATTTGAAATGTGGTCGAATAGCAGGCGCCCATCGATACCAAAATACCCCTAGAGCAACGGCAATAATTAGTAAGGTCACAATCACAATTGAAATTCTCTTAGCCGAAAATCTAGCAGATGATATTTTTTGACCAGTTTTGGTTCTGAGCACGAATTCGCCAATCAACTCCAAACTTAGTGCTAGAGGGATTCCAACAGAAATCAAAATGGTCCATCCACATAGATCGATCGGCAGATGAGGGTAAATATAAAGAAGAAGCAAAATCAAATAAATGCCTAAGAATATCAGAATACCAATCGTATAGCGAAAAAGTCGTTCCTTCCAAGTTCCTTTAGGTTCATTTTGCACGCAATTTGCTATTCGCATGACCCGAACTCCTCTTCGCATGGCATAATAGCCGCATTTATCATTGACCCAATCGTTACACCAGTTTCCCAAGCTACAGAAACGACAACAAAGTTCATAGCCGCAGTTGCTGCTGCTAGTATTCCGGTTTCCATGCCAGTAAATGTAGCTCCACTAAGTATGGCACCGCGGAACCCGCCTAATCCCCACCGGGCAACTGTAGAGGTACCAAGTGCTTCAGCCATCTTCCCGCTTGTAATGAATCCTATCAATGGCGGTGCAAGTATACCAGGGATGAATTCGTTTGTAGCCTTGAAATTCTCCCAAACTCTTTCCCGATAGCGTTTTATACATTTCAATCCCATAGGATCAATACTATTGCTTGGATTGTTATCTACATAGACAAAAAGATTAATCCAGCTTTTTAGCCCAATGGGATCTGGGGTGAGATACCTTCCCGTCCTTGGGTCATAGTACCTGTGGTAGTTATAATGCAAGCCAGATTCCTGGTCGAAGTATTGGCCAGGAAAGCGATGGTTATTCACCACAGTGGAGCTAGGATGAACATGCGCCTCTCCAAAAGGCTCATACCAGGCTTCCCATGCGACAGTTCCGCTTGCGTCAGTCAGGATCTCGGGAGTACCCAGACGGTCATTCAAGAAGTGATAAACTGCGTTTCCACCGGCTACATCCACCATGGCAACACGCACCTCTCCCATGTAAAGATACTCCCGGGTCATGGCTCCGCTGAGAAGACTCTCCGCTATGAGTTTCCCATCCAAATCGTAGTGATAGATGGTGGTGACTCCACCAGCAGCTTTCTTAACCCTCTGTCCTAAGCCGTTGTAGGCGTATGTAGCTTTGGGTGTTTCGCCTTCCTTCACATCAATAAGCTGGTTGTTCTGGTCGTAGACAAAGGTAAGAGCTCCGTTACTGGTGATATTGCCATTTCCATCATAAGCGAAAGTCCTAGGGTTGGGTCCCCCTGTGATCTGTTGAAGCCTATTAGTGCCCATGAAGTATGTGTAGGTTTCTTTGACTCCATTCGTATCCCTGGTAAGCCTGTTTCCCACATCATCATAGGTGTAGGTGATGGAGCCATACCGCCCCGTTGCGGAACTCAGCCTGTTCAACTCATCATACCCAAAGCTCTGGCTGTACCAGGGCGTAGTCGTTCCCGTGATTGACGTTAGATTTCTGTTTGTGTCGTATCCGTAGCTCCGCTCCCTTGGCTCTCCCGGGTTCGAAACGGTCACACAATCACACTCCCCTGCGTGGTTATTCACCGTTCCCCCAAACCCATTGGTCAACCCCTGTGGTCCTCCGAACGGCCTGTAGGTAAGTCCACTCGCCAGGGGTGCGGCAATCCCGCTGGCCGTTACTTCTGAGATCTTACCGAGAGAATTTCTGTCATAGGAAATAGCTCTCCCGCTCGGATATGTGATGGAGGCTACCTTTCCGCCAGGAGTGTAGACATAACTTACCAGGTAGTTTACCCCGCTCACAGTGTTCGCCTTCTGCACCAATCTCCCTCTGGGATCATAACCAAATGCGATAGTGCCCGCGGGGTCCACCGTGCCGGTGAGATAACCTTTCCCACCTGTGCCCTGATCATAGGTGTAGGCAACGTCATTCGCCGTCCCAGGGTAATCGGCGGCTGTCCCCCTGTTCAGATTGTCATAGGTGAACTCCACGGTGACCCCTTTGGCATCCGTCTTGTGCCTCAGATTCCCGACCTCATCATAAATATATCGGGTGATTCCTGTATCCGGCGAAGTGGCGGAAACCACCCTTCCCATGTCATCATATTGGTATTCGGTGTGATGGGGCAGGGCATCCGTAACACCCGCAAGGTTCCCCTGGGTGTCATATTGATAAGTTGTCGTCAGATTATGGGGGGTGGGATCACCCACCGTTTGAGTCACGCTTTCAAGACGCTTCAGAAAGTCATAGGTGTACCTCGTGCGGTTTCCATTAGGGTCCACCTCGAAACTCACATTTCCAGCATGGTCATACCCGTACTCGCCGTAAGTATCGTCTGACTGAATCTCCCGATAGAGCTTCCCAGGATAAATGGGATGCTCATAACTCCAGCGTTTCCTCGATGTGATGGCCTGCAAGGCGCTGTACTTCCTCCTCTCAATCAGGTTCCCCCTCGGATAGGTCTCGTAGGTATGCACGATGTAATTGCCTTCTGCATCGGTGATCGTGGAGAGCCTTCCATACAGGGCATCATAATCGAAGAACTGAATGACTCCATCCGGGTCGGTCATCGAGTCCAGAAAGCCTCCGATGTAACTAAACTGAGTTGAGCTTGGCGGATCGTCTGCATAATTGGTGACGGTGGTTACCCGCCCCCTGCCGTCGTATGAGAACCCTTTGACCTGGCTATTCACGTCCGTAGTTCTGCCAGGTCTGCCTGCGCTGTCGTACTCTGTGAAATACGTACTCCCGATTTGGGGTTGGGTGAAGGATTCCAGGTTCCCTTTGGAAGCGTTGTAGGCAAAGGTCGTTGTATCTCCGGTGCCGGGTCGTGGCCCGTCAACGGAAATCACTTGCCCTTTATCGTTATAGGTAAGGGTCGTGACATACTCATAAGGAATGACTGTCCCGTTCAGGTCTGCCGTATACCCTTGTTCAATGAGCCGGGAGACAAGGCCCGTGGGAGATTCATTGGCTACCGTGTCATAATCGTTATCATAGTCCCAGACGGTGACTTTGTTTCCGTCTCCTTGGAGAACGCTCGACTCCATTCGGGTCAGAGGCACGTTCATTTTCGGGTGGTAGGTGTACCGAACGATCCGCTGATCGGCCGACCCGGAAGCTAGAAGAACCGTTGCGGCATTTCCCCTGTCATCATAATCCTGGTACAGGTCTATTCTTCCTCCTCCGTATTCCACTTCTGTCAGCCTAGCTCTCTCGTCATAAACCCATCTGAGTGCATTGCTTTTAGTATATGGCGCATTTGGGATACCGGTCATCAGAGTCGCCTTTTTGCGGCCGTCGATCTTAGCAAGGCTGTAAATCCTCAAAGCATCGTAGACATCCCTGACCTCCACCTGGGTATCCCCATAGGTGATAGAAGTGACACCCTTCCCGTCCGGGGTAAGGCAGGCCACAACCTGGTCGTTTGTGTTATAGGACCACTCCCGAAGCATGTGATTGAGCAGATCCTTTTTCTGAGTGAGGTTGTGAATGTCCTTCGCATCACTATAAACGTAAGCTAAGCCTGATCCGTCGGCATAAGTCACAGTTGTCAGATTCTGATTCCCGTCATATCCATAGGTAACCCAAACGCCGTTGGGCACAGCAGCGGTCACAGGGCCGGTTACCTGATGCAGGCGATCGTCATTATAGTGGAAGGTAAGCGCTCGGCCGCTTGCCATATCAGTAACCCTTTCAAGGCGATTGTTGAGATCGTAGGTCAGGTCAATGCTGTTTCCTGCAGCATCCTCCATGCGGATCAATCGCCCGGAAGCTGAAAAACTGTACCCAGAACCGTCCTCGCGATACCAGACATATCCGTCTGCTCCCGCTTTCACACGGCTGTGCTCCCCAAACAGGCCTGAATACTCGCCCGGTACCTTCTCCCGGAAATAAAAGGTCTTTGCTGTGCCGTCAATGATCCTGACAGAGGGTACACCTTCAATAACAAATGCTGGGTCAAGGGAGATCTCATAGGTGTGGGTCCAGCCGTGGCCCATAAAGCCAAGATTCTCGTATCGGCTGTTGTAGAACGCAAGGAGCCTAAGGCGTAGATGGCTGGGTGAGGGGAAATCCAGATCCGAACGGACTTCTACCATGTTCCCGTTTAGAATCCGGATGCTTTTCGCTATAAAACCACCGCCCCCCTCCTGTTCGTCCGCCTCCACACCGAAACCTTCATACTCAAAAGCCGAGACGACTTGCACCTCGATAGAATCCATGGCCGTGCCGGAAGATCCGGTGGCTGTTATGACATAGGTGGTGGTCGCTGCGGGAGTCACATTGAGGGAGCCGTTCAGGTCCACACTGCCAATACCGGGTTCAATGGCACACGATTCGGCATTGGTGGAAGCCCATGTGAGGCTGGAGGAGGCCCCAGCCAGAATAGTCTGTGGGTTTGCTCCCAGGGTAACCGTCGGAGGATTGAGCACCGTGAGGGTCGCGCTGGCATTGGCCGTCCCTCCACGGCCGGTTGCCATGATGGTGTAGGTTGTCGTTTGAGCAGGCGATACTGTTAAGGATCCACTGGCGGAAACTGTCCCGATCCCCGGTTCAATGTTCAAATTGTCGGCAAAGGCTGAGGTCCATGTGAGAGTAGTGGATTCCCCTTGGACAAGGGTTTCAGGGTTGACGGTCAAGCTTACGGTGGGTGTGGGCACTGTGACATTAACAGTAGCGCTTCCGGTGACCGTTCCACCCTGGCCTGTTGCCGTAAGGGTATACGTGGTCGTGTCTTTGGGGGAAACGCTTAGCGAACCACTTCGCGCTACATCCCCTATGCCCTGGTCAATCGTGATCGTATTCGCATTGGTCGCTGTCCACTGAAGTGTGCTGGTTTCACCAAGCGTGATATCTTGCGGCACTGCTTGAAAGTCAGCTTGCGGCAGAGGAGTGGCAGTACCTTTTTTCACCTCGATCGAGATCGTTGCCCCTGGTGCTCCTCGAAGAAAAACCGATAGAAAGTTCCTCGATCGGAGAGAAATCGTCCTCTCCGTACGTTGGCTCTTACCTTCAAAGAAAGCGTGGAGCCCAATGAGTTGGCCGTTGAGCAGAAGGAACCCCCCCTCCGGTGGCTTATCGGGGGTCTTCTTGGTGACAAGAATGAGCCCCTCAGCTCGTTCGGCAATTTCAAAGGAATGAATGGAGAGGTTAAAATGCAACCCTCCTATTCGGAAATCTCTGGGCCCGAATACACTCTGACCCTCTGCAAAGCAGGCGACAGAAAAAACTAGAAGAACCAGGACCAGGAAAAGAACGGTGGTGAGGTTTTTGGGAGTGAGTTTTTTCATGGTTCCGCCTCCAAAAAGAAAAAAGCCGGGCTACCTGTCATCAGGCAGCCCGGCTGTCCTTTAAGCTGCTTTGGGACCCGCGGCTTTCCGCCCACCGATCTCTCGGTGTTAGGCCTTTGCTGACCGAGGTGACAATCCCTAAACCGTCACGGCTCTATGATCAGTCGCCAAGATCTCTTAAATAGGTTCCCCCGACCATGATAGCTTCAGCTTTTCCGGACTTGCTCCGGCTAGGACCAAGGACTTGAGCAACCTCTGCAAAATACCCCAAGACCTCTCAGGGATTGCAAGCTCAGGGAGTGAACCAAAAGTAAATGCACGATTACCAAGGCATGGAAAAATTGTCAAGGAATGATGCAAATTAGCCGCAACAAATAGGCTAAATCGGACCAAAGGATTGCAGAATATTTTCGCCACTTATCGGCAGAAGATTACACACCGGAAAGTCTTTTTTTCGAGGCGCGCTAACCGCCCATCCTCACCACGGGGAAGAGGTCTGCACAGCCATTGAACAGGGGTGTTGTGTGACCAGGTGAGATGCAAGGCGCTACTGGCGGGCCATCTGGAACGTGTTGCACTGTCCCAGGTTACCGGTTTGCAGCCCCTGCTTGAACCAGTGCGTACGCTGGGCCGAGCTGCCGTGGGTGAAAGAGTCGGGGGTCACGTATCCCCGGGACTTCCGCTGCATCCGATCATCTCCGATAGCGCTGGCCGCATTGAGGGCTTCCTCGACGTCGCCTTGCTCGAGGATCTGGCGGGCCCTGTCCGCATGGTAGGCCCAGAGGCCGGCAAAGCAATCCGCCTGCAGCTCCATCATGACAGAAAGCCTGTTGGCCTCCGTCTCGCTCGCTTGGCTCCTGAGCGAATGGACCTTGTCAGCAATTCCCAGCAGGTTCTGGACATGATGCCCCACCTCATGAGCGATGACATAGGCCTGGGCGAAATCCCCCGGCGCGCCAAACCTGTTTTTGAGGTCGCTGTAGAAGCTGAGGTCAATGTAGACCTTGTGGTCCGCAGGGCAGTAGAACGGGCCGACCGCAGTGGATGCCATGCCACAGGCCGATTCGACGGCACCGGAAAAAAGCACCAGCCCGGGCTCTTCGTAGGTTTTACCCGCGCTGCGGAAGAGCGCATTCCACGTGTCTTCGGTGTCGGCCAGCACCACGGAAACAAACTCCGCCAGCCGTTGTTCCTCGGGTGAAGCGGAATAGGGTGCGGATCGGGTGGAGGCGCCGCCCCCCGGAATGGGTGTCTGGTCCACGTTTAGGAACACGGACGGATCGACCCCGAAGTACAAGGCGACCAGCACCAGCACGATGGTGCCGATGCCACCGCCCGCAACGCCCCGCGACACGTGAAACCCGCGGCGATCCTCAACGTTTTCGCTTCTTCGGCCGCTTTCCCAACGCATGGCTTTCCTCCCGGAAGCTCGGTTTCATTCAATGCGGTGCGCGTTTCATCCACCTGATGATGCCCGCGCGTGATATGAGAAAACCATAGAAGTCGAACCGAGAGAAGTCAAGAGAGAATTGCTTTTAAGACCTTGGAGTGATGGAGCATTGGAGCAATGGTTCCAACCCAACACTCGATTTCTCCATTCGTTCTCATTTCAGGCTCTTCTTCCAGGATCCAGTATCGTGCATCCGGTGAAAAGAGGAACCGTCGGGTCACAAGGACGCCCGGTACCGTGCTACTTTCTCCTCGTCCACCACCACTCCAAGGCCGGCGCCCTTGGGCACTGCGATGGCCCCATCCAACTCCGCGAGGGGAGATACCACGACATCGTCTACATAGGCCGATTCTGCACGAAGCTCGGCAGAGGAAACGATGTTGGGTGTCGCCGCGTAGAAGTGAACCGAAGCCGCCACCCCTGGGTGGGTCTCAATGCAGCCTCCGACGTAGCAAGGGAGCCCGGCGGCCGCGCAGATGGCGGCGATCTTCTGGGACCGGTCGATCCCTCCGCACTTGGTCACCTTGATGTTCACCACATCCGCTGCACCCGTGCGGATGACCCGCATGGCGTCCTCCGGCGTATGGACGCTCTCGTCCACGGCGACAGGTGTATCGAGCCGCCGGCAGAGGGCCTGGAGTCCCTCCAGGTCCCAGTACGGCAAAGGCTGTTCGATCCACTCGAGGCCTATCTCCTCCATGCGCGAGAAGGCCCACATGGCCGTGGCCCGATCGTAGCCCTGGTTTCCGTCCACCCGGATACGGATATCCTCCCCAACTGCCTTTCTCACCGCCTTCACCCGTTGGAGATCCTGGTGAGCATTTAGACCGATCTTCACCTTGACGACACGGTATCCTTTGGCCACGACTTCCCTGGCCATTTCCTCGGCCTGCGATGGAGGAACGATGTCCACTACGGCGACGACCGGGACCCGGTCCACCCGCGCCCCACCCACCAGCGCGTGAATGGGGGCGGCCGCAGCTTGCGCGGCCAAATCGTAAGTCGCCAGGTCTATTCCAGTCTTGGCCATGGTGTTGAACGGGATGGCCATATCCAGTCGCTGATGGAGGGCCACCCGATCCCGTGGATCCAATCCCAGAACCGCAGGGATCAGGTGATCCGTGAGCACGTTGTAGAGCGACTTCTGGTCATATCCGTAAACGGAGTGAAAGGTGGTGGTCTCTCCCCACCCCACTCGCCCCTCATCGTCCGTCATGCGCACGAGCACGTGGTTCGTGTGAGTGAGGGTCCCCAGCGCGATAGTAAAGGGTTTCTTGAGGGGGATTCGTATGGGGATGGCTTTAACTTCGACAATCTTCATGCTGCCTCTCCTATCTAAATCTGTTCTTGAAATCACCTGCCGCTTTTTTGACGCGAACCGCCCGCTCTCCGCAGGTCCGGTTCGCGTCAGGGGGTTGTATGCATGGCTTCCTCCGGCTTCTTCTCGGACGCCCTCGGCTCGGCCAGCAACTGCGCGAACAGATGAAAGAGGATGACCGCTACCGCAAAGGGCACCGCCACGGTCACGAGAGCCGTTGGAATACCCAAGGCCTCGGTGGTTCGGTGCCAGGTCCGTATCAGAAACTTGTCGCTGTAATACAGAATCGGTCCCAAAAATACTACGATGATGGCTGCCCTGAGGAACTGGGCTATTCGGATCCAAAGGGGATTTCCCCGGGTAGGCGGTTGTACCAAACAAGGATCCGCGCCGCCCTTGAACGCAACGGTGGCGCCGAGCATGCCACCCCACACCATGCAGTAGCGAGCCAACTCCTCGGTCCAATGCGGAGGATTGTGGAGGATATACCGGGCCACCACCTGGGCCAGGACGAGGACCAGCAGCGCGCCGAAAAACCCGGTGGCCGCCCACTGACAGCCCACGTTCAGACAGTCGCTGCTGCGAGAAATAATTCTTCTCACCCCAAGCCCCTCATCGATTGGCGTCTGAAGCCTTGACAAAGGACTCAGCGACCTCACGACCCACCACCTTTTCGTAGACGGTCCTAGCCGATTTGGCGAACAGTGCCCTTTGCTCCGGGGTGTTGCGGGTTACCTTGACTCCGGCCTTTTCCAACCCCTGCAGACCCTTCTGCTCGATTTGGACTTGCCATGCCCGATTGGCCGCAGTGGCTTTCAGGGCAGCCGCATCCACAATCTTTCGATCCGCCGGCGACAGCTTCTTGTACCACTGCTCGGAGCAGATGGCGATCCGAAGGGCGGCGCCGTACTTGATCTCCGAGAAGTACTTGATCACTTCCGTGTGTTTGAAGAGCACGGGCACAACTGAGGCGTTCAGGTAACCGTCGGCAATCCCCGTCTGGAGCGCGTTGTAAATCTCCGCCCAGGGCACGATGACGGTGCTGGCTCCCCAGGCTTGGATGTACTCGACCTGGTTTTTGTCCATGGCGCGAATGCGGAGACCTTTGAGGTCGTCCGGCGTATTCACGGGCCTCTTGGTGTTGGCCAGACCGCTGAAGGAGCCTGAGGCAACGAGGGCGAGCACACGCACGCCCTTCTTGGTGGTGCCGTCGTTCACCTTCTTGAAGAGATCGGTCTTCTCCATCACACGATCCATATGCTCCTGGGAATCGAACATGTACGGGAGATGGAAGCCGAAGATGCTGGCCTCCAATTGGGCGGCCTTGGCCAAATCGGACATGCTCACCTCCAGAAGGCCCTGGGTGACCTGATCCAGTTTTTCCTCCTCTGCACCCAGCGCATCCCGCGGGAACTCCTTTACGTCCAGTCCGTTCGCCTTCAGCTGGTCTCCAAAGGTCTTGGCCCAGACGTAGGTGCCGCTGTTCTCCATATCCGGCGGAGAGTCAAGGGCGATCTTGATGACCGCTGCGTGAGAGGCCCCCACGAGCATGAAAATGAATAAAACTGTTAGGACCAACATCAGCTTTCGTTTCATGACAATGTACCTCCTGTATTTTTTCCCCTCCGGCAGAGGGGTCATGCAAGACCGAAGTATCGTGGAAGCACGAGCGAGATTTCGGGAACAAAGATAAGCACCAGGAGCACGATGCCCTCCACGACAAGAAACGGGACCACAGCGCGGCAAAGGGACCAGTAGTCTTCGCCGGTGATGGCGGCGACCACGGCAAGGGAACCTCCTACAGGCGGACTGGCCAGGCCCAGCGTCATATTGAGACAGAGGACGATCCCAAGATGAATCGGATCAACGCCGCTTGCAACGCATGCGGGTCCCAGCAAGGGCACAAGCAGCGCCAAAAGCATGGGAGGCTCCATCACCGTGCCCGCGACGAAGAAAACAAAGTTGACCATGAGCAGAAAACTCCACTTGGACAATTCGAATCGCTGCACAAGGGACGCAAGGCTTTCAGGCCAGCCCTGGAGGGCCCCGATCCAGGCGGCGCAGGCTGCGGCAGCCATGATCATGAAGATGCTGCCGCTCAGGATCGCAGTTCGCGTGAGGCTGTGGATGACATTTGTCAGGTTGACTCCCCCATAGAATAGCCCGGCAGCGACGGCCGCCGCCACGGCAAGGGCCGCCGCCTCCGTGGGTGTGACCACTCCGATAACGATCCCTCCCAGAATGATCACGGGAAGCATGAGGGCCGGTATGGCTCGGAGCAGGGTGGGGAAAAACGGCGGCAAGACTTCGTTCCGACCGCCCGGATGATGCTGGCGCCGCGCGAAGATGTAGTTGCCAATCATCAAGGCCAACCCTATCAAGAGACCGGGGAGCAGTCCGGCGGCGAGCAGTCCTCCGATGGAAACCTGCATCAGCGCTCCATAAAAAATCAGGATGATGCTGGGCGGGATGATGGGGCCGATGATGGAGCCCGCGATCGTGATGGCTGCGGCATAGGACCTCGGATACCCCTTCTGCATCATGCCTGGGACAAGGGTGCTGCTCAGGGCAGCGGCGTCGGCCACCGAGGAGCCGGACACTCCCGCGAAGAATATACTCGTGAGCACATTCACATACCCTAAACCCCCTCGCCAGCGCCCCACGAGGCACATGGAGAAGTCCACCAGCGCCTTGGTGACGCCGGTGCGGTTCATGATTTCTCCTGTGGTGATGAAAAGGCACATGGCCATTAGAGAGAAGAGGTCAATCTGGGCGAAGATGCGCTGGGGCAGTACAGCCAGATACCGCACCTGGTCTGTGGCCACGAACGCGAGCACCCCTGCGGCTCCCACCACGTAAGCCAACGCCGCGCCGGCAGCCATACCCAGGATGGTGAGGATGACGAGTACCCAGATCAAATCGGTTTTCTCCTGAGATCCGATGAACTCGATTGTTCCTCCCTGAGGAGGTGAATGTCGCCCATCTTGTTTCAGCACATATAACTTGTCAAGGCGGAAATGTGCTTTCGTGAAACACCTCATCGATGTTGACGAAACAAGCCGGTAGAATGCATTTGGGGAATCGAAGGGATCGTCAACGAGGTGAGGAAACATGAGACCACAAAGAGTGAGGATCCGCTTCCCCGGCCGCTGCTGGAAGGTTAATCCTTCCGTTCACGAAACTTGAAACACTGTTTTCCTTCCGGCTCACGATGGACGAGACCATGACCGGCCGTCCCTTGGCCGAGGGAGCACTCCCGTCGGACGTGCGCCTGTGTGGACTCCGTCGCGCACCACAAACACGCCGCGGACCAGCACGTGAGGAATACCCTCCGGGTACTGATGCGGCGAGACGTATGTAGCCTTGTCGGCCACACGCTTCGGATCGAAGAGCGTCAGGTCCGCCCAGAGCCCTTTGTTCACAAGCCCCTGGTCCCGGAGGCCCAGCTTTTGGGCCGGGAAGCCCGTCATCTTCCAGACCGCCTCCTCAATGGAAAGCACCTTCTCCTCCCGGACATAGTGCCCCAGGATCCGGGGGAAGGTTCCGTAGTTTCGGGGATGGGGTAAGCCTTTCGACATGGAACCGGTCAGGGCATAGCCCATACCGTCGGTGCCGATCATCATGGCAGGGTGGCGAAGCTCACGAAGCCGATTCTCCTCGGACATCATAAAGGTGACCATTGCGGCGCGGAGACCCGTTTCGAGGAGTGCGTCAAAGATCCACTCGTGGGGGCTCTTTCCTTGTTCCCAGGCCAGTTCCGCCACGTAACGGCCCTGATATTCGGCCTTGCCGGGAGCAAGGCTGATGAGCACCTTGTCCCACTCCATGTCTTTGGCAAAGCCTTCCGACTGCATCGACACAGTCATCTCTTCCCGGAACCCGGGATCTGCCAACCGCTTTGCGACCGCCTCTTTCCCTCCCTCGTGGGCCCATTGGGGGAGGACGGCCGAGAGGGCCGTGCTGCCTGCCAGGTAAGGGTAAAGGTCCGCTGTCACGTCCAACCCTTCGGCCCTGGCCTCGTCGATGAGGGCCAATGCACGGTCCAGCATGCCCCAGTTCTTGCGGCCTGCCACTTTGAAGTGGCTGATCTGCACGGCAGCACCTGATTCCCTGCCGATTTGAATGGCCTCGGCTATGGCCGTCAGCAGGGTGTCCGCCTCGCCCCTGATGTGGCTGAAGTAGATTCCGCCGTGTTCCCCGATGGGTCGGGCAATGGCGGCGATCTCCTCGGTATGGGTGAAGGACCCTGGCGGGTAGATCAGGCCGGTGCTGAGGCCGAAAGCGCCCTCGTCCATGGCTCGGGCCACGGCATCCGTCATTCTGGCACGCTGCTCCCGGGTCGCTGCCCCTGGGCCAAAACCCACGACTCCGGCTCGCACGGTTCCCTGACCGACCAGAGGGACGATATTCAGGGAAGTGCCGGTCCGGGAGAGGTCCTCCAGGTAAGACTTGAAGCCGGTCCAACGCTCCCACGGCAATCGCTCTCCGCCGTGGCCCAGGGAAGCGTCCATTTGTCGGATCAACTTCGCGCGACTCTCTTCCAGAAGAGGTACCGGGGAGTAGCCGCACTGCCCCACCACAGCCGTGGTGATCCCCTGGTGCACAAGGCTGTCGGCTGTGGGGTACACAGGGAGAGAGAAGTCCGCATGGGAATGCATGTCGATGAAGCCTGGGGCCACCACGAGGCCCGTGGCGTCAATAACCGTCGCCGTCTCTGCGGCCGCTAAGAGGCCGACCTCCGCAATATGGCCGCCTTCTATGGCCACGTCCGCGCGGAAACCCGCAGATCCTGAGCCGTCCACGACCAACCCGTTCTTGATCACGATTTCGAACATTTCACACCGCCAATATGGCCCAATCCTTGAGCATGTCCTTGCCAAGCGCCACGAGGAAAGTCCTCTTCATTTCGGGGTGAACCGTGTTCGCGCCGAATCTGGGGATGCCGTTTCTCCCGATCGTTGTGTCCAAGGGTTGCGCATGGATGAGGTGATGAGAACACATTCCCGTCTTCTTTCTACCTACTCTTTGAACAGCTCCGTGCTGAGATACCGCTCGCCGGTGCTCGGCAGGATGACCACGATTTTCTTGTCCTTGTTTTCGGCGCGACGGGCAACTCTCAAAGCCGCAGCAATCGCTGCGCCCGAGGAAATTCCGGCCAGGATGCCTTCCATCTTGGCCAGGTCCCTGGCTGTTTCAAAGGCCTCGTCGTTGCTGACCGTGATGATCTCGTCGATGATGCTTCTGTTGAGCACTTCAGGGACAAAGCCCGCTCCGATCCCCTGGATTTTGTGCGGCCCTGCTTTGCCCCCGGAAAGAACAGGGGATGCGGCCGGCTCGACAGCCACAGTTCTAAACGAGGGTTTGCGGCTCTTGATCACCTCTGACACTCCGGTGATGGTGCCTCCGGTGCCCACAC
>Ga0316603_10000328_pt1 | contig 24546 bp, 20 predicted proteins | sample OWC_soil_day10_n_FD_207649 | JGI IMG/M metagenome (GOLD analysis project Ga0316603, IMG submission 207649) | Wetland soil microbial communities from Old Woman Creek delta, Ohio, United States - OWC_soil_day10_noCT | ecosystem: Environmental > Terrestrial > Soil > Wetlands | place: USA: Ohio... | reverse complement strand
ACTTCCGCCAAAACTTCGCCTCCTTTGCTGTCTACATGCGCCGTGATTAGGTTAATCGGAACCTTCAGGTCAATGATTATTTTAGAAATTATAGGCTGCTCCACAGTTCTTTCCGAAAACTTCAGCAATACTCGAGCCACTTTGTTTTACCTCCCAAGCAACTTGGAGACGTCTTCAGCTGTAACGATACCTAGCACTTTCTTTTCGCTGTTAATTACGGCTAGAGCAGATATGTGATGCTGAGCCATGCGTTTCGAAGCTGTCTCTAACGGTTCATCTGGTTTAGCTGTGAACACGTGTCGAGTGACAATGTCCGCTAACGCGGTTTTTTCTTCAGCTAACGCACGGGTAATGTCCCATGAAGTTACTATGCCCGCAAGCTTTCCAGCGTCGTCAATCATTACTATGTGGTTCACCGATTTAGTCACGATACGTTTTGCTATATCGCTTACGGCTTCGGTTTCTTTGCAGGTGACCGCCTTCTGCATTACGTTTGCCACAAACGCAGTTGCCTCGACTTGTTTCATAGGCTTGAAAACGGTGTCGAGTGGCAAACGTTCCACAGGCGCAGATAAAAAGAACTCGCCATTGTCAATCCACGTTTTGAGTGTAGAGGCGACCTTTCGCGCAGTTTTCAAACTTGAAAGAGAACTGACCCTGATTTTTTGTTGGCCTACGGTTACGCTGCCCGACTTCAATTCTTTGTAGCTGACTTTTGCCAGTTTGGGTCTGTCTCTTCTGGGAACTCCGTAATCCACTACGTTTGTGAATATTTCTTCGTCGCGGATGGCGGTTTTCCTAACTAAGCCTTGGTTCAAAATCGGAATCGGGATCCCTAACCCTACATAGAGTGTTGTGCCGTACCTCGTATATGCTGCTCCACGCAGGAACTCTGTATTCATTTTCTTCGCGTCTCCCCGAACCATCAGAGTGCCGTTCTGACTCTGCGCTTCATGCTGTGTCCCTTCACCGATAACGTAGCCCTGCGCCCCACCGAGAAAAATGCGCGTACCCATACCAATGGTCTCGTAATCTGGGTCGTTCATCAATGGGTTAAGTTCGCCTGCACCTGAAAATGTTCCGTTCTTCATTCGCGGCAGTAACTTACCCATGTAAGTGTAGATAGTTTCGTCGCGACTGTTAACAGCGCAATTGTATCGCTGGTAGCAGTTGCGAAAGTTCAACAGATAGAACTGGTTTAACTCATTCTTCGTGAGCCTCGTGCTTAGCTGCGTCCGCGGATAGCAGTCAGTGCCGTAAGCCACAGCTTTCAAATCTACTTCCTCACCGTTCACTAAATCCTCGATTAAGTGCCCGCCGCCGTACTCGAACGGTTGTTTCTCCGACATCGCCGTTGCTCCAATATACAAGTCTACGGCCGCGCCAGGGTGGCAAATCGGCACGTTATTTATCCAAGCGTTGTCAATTTTTATGGGTGGGTCTGAATGCCCAAGGTTTATGATCGCACCTGAACTGCACATGGCACCAAAAGTGCCCGTTGTGACAACATCGACTTCTTTAAAAGCTACTTCTACACCGCTGCTTTCCACTAGACGCTTCATTTCTTCGGCGGATAAAACTTGAGCGTCGCCTTTGCGGATTTTCTCGTTAATTTCCCCGATTGTGCGGGTGTTTCTTTGAGGGTTGAGCGCTTCTTCCTCCAACCGATGCCAATCGATTACGATTTCTGCATATTAATAGCTTTTGCAGCCTTAGATGAGGTTCCCTAGTACCTTGGAGCCTTCTTTATCAAGGAACATGCTGAGCTCGCGATTTAGACATAACGAAAAGTTCCAGGAGAGACTCGTGTGTAACCAATCCATACGAACCTTTCTGGGCACTGAATTCATCAAACCGCGTGACACCATCTGAACCCGCTCCAGGATACATTATCGTGAAGGGTACAGCATCCCGAGTGTGTGTTCCAACAGGAATTGGCGTAGGATGATCAGGCAGAATCGCAACGGCGTAGGGCTCCCTGATCCCTTTTAGAACCCTGCAGAGGAGTCGACTGTCGAGGTCTTCGATAGTTTTAACTTTCAGAGCGTAGTCCTTGACGTGCCCCGCTTCGTCTGGCGCTTCAACATGGACAAAAACAAAATCTTTAGTCTCGAAAGCCTTTATTGCTGCGTCTGCTTTACCCTCATAATTCGTGTCTGCCATCCCCGTTGCCCCCTGGACATTAATGACTTTCATGCCGGCGTAAGTGCCAATACCCTTTACTAGGTCGACTGCTGAAATCACGGCGGCTTTCAACCCGTACTTTTTCTTGAAGGAAGGCATCGAAGGTCTGGGTCCACCTCCCCACGGCCAAATCATGTTTCCAGGGCGTTTGCCGGCCTTAACTCTGGCTAAGTTCATTGAGTGAGAATTCAAGACCGCCTTGGACTTCTGAATCATTTCCCTGAGAGTAGACACTGTTTTTTCGGCTTCTCTGGATTTCGTCTTCGGAAGTATAGAAGAAATTTTGGCTCCGATGGCGTCGTGAGGTGGAGTGCATTCTATTAAATGAGAGTTTGGAACGTTGCGCATAATCAGGAAATGACGGTAATCTAAGCCACAAAAAAACTCGACTTCCCCAGGTTTGCCAAAGGCTTCGTTTACGGCTTCGATTAAGTCCTTGGCCTCGTTTGTTGTTATGTGACCCGCAGAATAGTCGATGAGGACGCCATCTTTCTCAGTAATCAAGTTGCACCGGAATGCAGCGTCGGCGTTTCCGAGTTTGATGCCTCTTGCAGGCGCTTCCAAAGGTCCCCTACCGGTACAGTAAAGATGAGGGTCGTAACCGAGCAGGGACAGAATTGCGGTTTCGGAGCCGGGATTCATTTCATCGGGCACGGTTTTGATGAGGCCGTTTCTACCTTTGGCTGCTATTGCGTCCAAGTTTGGTTTATACGCAACTTGAAGGGGCGTCTTGTTTCCCAGTTCAGGCACTGGGTAGTCTGCCATGCCATCGCCGACGATTAGGAGGTACTTCATTTGGTCACCCCTGAAACATGCGAGCTGGTGTTTCTTTTGTTAAGAATGTATTTGACTCCTTAATATCCAAGTGGCAATTTCCCTGGCTACCAGAGTTTCCAAGGGAGCGCGTCCATATACTCGTTTAGGGAGCGGATTGTGGTACCGTTATGCTGTTGTAGAACTCTTACGAGCGCCGAAGCCAATTCCAGATTTACTATGACGGGAACGTTGAATTCCACCGCCTGCCGCCGAATGATGTATCCGTCTGTGAGGACATCGGTATAGGTTGTCCTTTTGTTGGGGATGGGCACGTTAATTACGAGGTCGATTTTGTGGTCCTGTAAATAATCCAGGATGTTATTTGGCGCCGCAGTGGCTTCTTTCACTTTGTAGAGGGTCTGCACGCTCTTAACGCCTTCCGCCTTCATTACCTCAGCGGTGTGCCACGTAGCGTAGATTTTAAAGCCCATCTCCTCAAAAGCCTTAGCTAATGCAGCCGCCCGCCGCTTGGGTTCGTCGCCGCCGACTGTGATAAGGACTGCGCCGTCTTTGGGAGGCATGCGGAATTCGGCTGATTGCAGCGCCTTCGAGAATGCGTCCGCAAAGTTTTCGCCCAGGCAGGCAACTTCGCCCGTACTGAGCATTTCCACTCCCAAAACTGGGTCGGCACCGCTTAAGCGCATGAAACTAAACTGAGGTACTTTGACGCCTACGTGATGGATAGGAGGCAACTTACAGGTCTGAATCGCCACGTTAAACTTCTTGTCTAGCATTGCCAAAGTAGCCAACTCGATCAGGTTTACACCGCGGGTTTTGCTTACAAATGGCATACTTCGCGAAGCGCGTAAGTTGCATTCAATTACGCTGACTTCGCCGTCTTTCACGAGGTACTGGATATTGTAGGGTCCTTTAATTTTGAGGGCTTTAACGATTTTTTGGGTGGCATCCTCCACTTTCTTGAGGATATCAGTCGTGAGCGTCTGGGGCGGAATTGTCATAGTGGCGTCTCCACTATGGACACCCGCGTTCTCGACATGCTCGATTACTGCGCCGATAAGGCAGTTTTCGCCATCGGAGACACCGTCCGCCTCAACTTCTTTAGCGCCTTCAATGAATTTGCTGATAACGACCGGTTGGTCGCGGCTTACTTTTGTTGCGAGTTTGAGGAAGTTATCTAAGGCAATTTCATCGTAGGCAACACGCATGGCGGAGCCCGAGAGAACATAGCTAGGGCGCACGATAATAGGATAGCCAATTGTCTCGGCGAAAAGCTTGGCACCTTCAACAGAGGCAAGCTTACTCCAAGGTGGCTGAAGAATGCCCAAATTATCAAGGAGCTCACTGAATTTGGAGCGGTCCTCAGCACGGTCGATATCTTCCGCAGCAGTTCCCAGCAGTTTTATGCCGGAATGCGCCAGTTTCATTGCAAGGTTGTTGGGAATCTGCCCGCCTACGCTTGCTATTAAGCCGTCAGGATTCTCCTTCTCGTAGATATCAAGAATCCTCTCCAGAGTTAACTCTTCAAAGTACAATTTGTCAGAGACGTCATAGTCGGTGCTGACAGTTTCAGGGTTGTAGTTGACCATTATGGCTTCTTGGACACCGTATTTCTTGAGAGCCCAGACAGTGTTTACTCCGCACCAATCAAACTCAACGCTTGAGCCAATGCGGAACACACCTGCGCCCAACACCATGACTTTGCTCTTGTTCTTGCTGAGTTCAATGTCGTCTTCGTCCCCGCCGTAAGTCAAGTATAGATAGTTAGTTTTTGCGGGATACTCAGCCGCTAACGTGTCAATCTGTTTTATGACTGGAATGATGCTCGCAGTTTTGCGGAATTGCCGCACCTCGGGCTCCGTGGTGCCTGTGCAAATGGCGATTTGCTCATCAGAGAAACCCAAACGCTTAGCCTCCCGCACAGTATCCTTTGCCGCGCTGTCTTTGAGTTGGAGGGAGCGTAACTTAGCTTCCATGTTGATTACATTCTGGATCTTGTGCAAAAAGAAAGGATCCACGCCACTTAAGTGGTAGATTTCCTCGATGGATATACCCATCTTTATGGCTTTCACTATCTTATAGAGACGCTCGTCAGTGGGATTTGCCAACACGTCGCGTACGCGTTCTGCGGATTCGAGCTCCCCGTCTTCTGGGTTACAAACCAAGCCTAGCTTACCATTGTCCAGCATGCGAACGGCTTTCTGCAGTGCCTCCTCAAGACAGCGTCCGATGGACATGACTTCGCCCACGCTGCGCATCTGAGGCCCAACGTGGCGGTCTGCATACCTAAACTTTTGCAGATCCCAGCGTGGTATCTTTACCGTTATGTAATCCAATGCTGGTTCAAAGCAGGCGGTTGTAACTTCGGTTACTTTGTTTAGAAGTTCGGGGAGCGTGTAGCCTATCGTAAGTTTCGTGGCAATATATGCTAGGGGGTAACCTGTGACTTTGCTGGCTAATGCTGAACTGCGGGACATGCGACTGTTAACTTCTATGACGCGATACTCTTCACTCTTCGGGTGCAGTGCCCACTGGATGTTGCATTCACCCACGATGCCCAACGCGCGGATGGCATTTATCGATGTGCTACGGATGAGGTGGTACTCCCTGTTAGTCATTGTTTGCGACGGAGCTACAACAATGCTGTCGCCTGTGTGGACGCCCATAGGGTCGAAGTTCTCCATGTTGCACACTGTTAAGCAGTTGTCGTTGTAGTCACGCATGACTTCGTACTCAACTTCTTTCCAATGTCCGACGTACTCTTCGACGAGTACTTGGTGGATCCTGCTCTGGGCAAGGCCGCGGGTAGCGATTTCCCTGAGCTCCAACAGGTTGTGAGCAACACCTGCGCCTTTACCACCCAGCGTGTAAGCAACTCGGACGATAACTGGGTACCCTATTTCCTTCGCAATATCTGAGGCTTCGTTGACGGAGGTTGCAGCTTTGCTTCTCAGCGGTGGAACTCCTGCCTTAAGCATTGCTTCACGGAAGCGTTCACGGTCGCCGGTGTCCTCTATAGCCTGCACGGGCGTACCCAGCACCTTGACATTATACTTCTCCAGAATGCCTTGCTTGTACAGCTCTATGCCACAGTTGAGCGCAGTTTGTCCGCCAAAGCCAAGCAGAATGCCGTCGGGACGTTCTTTAACTATAACCTTTTCCACGTACTCGGGTGTGACCGGTAGCAGGTACACTTTTCCCGAAAGCCTCGGGTCAGTCTGAATGGTCGCAATGTTAGGGTTAATCAGAACGGTCTCAATACCCTCTTCCATTAGGGCTTTTAGGCATTGGCTTCCCGAATAGTCGAATTCTGCCGCTTCCCCGATTTTTATGGCACCACTTCCCAGAACCAGAACCTTCTTGACCCATTCGAGCTTGGCCATTACGCCGTGACCTCCATGTTCTTCTTGAATTTGTCAAAGAGGAATTCAGTGTCGTATGGTCCCGGCGACGCCTCAGGATGCCACTGAACTGCGAAGACTGGTTTGCTCTGGTGCTGCACACCCTCCACGGTCTTGTCGTTGGCGTTGATAAACCAGCACTCAAGAGGTGTCTTGGAGAAGCAATCTACGTCGACCGCGTAACCGTGGTTCTGGGTGGTGATGAAACAGCGATTGGTCTTCAAATCCAGGGCGGGCTGGTTTTGGCTGCGGTGTCCAAACTTCAGCTTGTAAGTGTCTCCGCCCTGTGAGAGCGAAAGAATTTGCGCGCCCAGACAGATACCCATCAACGGAACTTCTTCCACAAGTTCTCTAACACTCTCGATTGTTTTGCCGCAGCGTTTCGGGTCTCCCGGCCCGTTGCTTACGAATATTCCATCTGGGTTGTAAGAGAGTATTTCATTGGCTGTTGTATCGTAGGGTACGCGAACGACGTTAATGCCACGTCTGAGGAGGTTACGGATGATGTTGTTTTTAACTCCGCAATCGATGAGAACGACGGTGTATTTGCCGTCTACTCTGTAATGGATAAATTCCTTGACGGAGACTTCCGCTACCAAATCAGTCGTGTTTGGGTCTGGGATGTTTTTGGCTTCGTCTATCAGGTTTTCAAGGTTAAGTTCTTCGTCTTCCTCACAGACATTGATAATGCCGAGCATTACTCCGTGTGTTCGCAGTTTCTTGGTTAAGCGTCTGGTGTCTATTCCGCAAATTCCGGGGATGCCCTCGTCCTGCAGCCACTTATCCAGTGTCCGCGTCGATGCCCAGTGATATGGGTTTTCGCATAGTTCGTGTATAATGAGTCCCGAGGTTTGGACACGACTAGATTCAAAGTAAAGAGGCACTCCAAGGTTGAGGTCGTGGGGTGGAACACCGTAGTTGCCTACAAGCGGATAAGTTAAAGCCAGAATCTGACCCTTGTAGGACGGATCAGTTAATGCTTCTGGGTATCCAACCATGGATGTGGAAAAGACTACTTCGCCCGTAAGTTTTTTCGTTGCACCGAAGCCTTTACCGAGAAAAAAGGTACCGTCTTCTAAAACCAGAGCCGCTTTCTTGCTTTTGCAGGAGTTAATTTCTTGGACCAAAGCCCTATTATGCCTCTCAGGTTAAATTCTTAAACGTTTTGTTTTCATTCGATTTCGCGGTTATTTTTTGGATTGCTGCTTCTAATTTGTGCCCGGCTTCCTCAAGTTCCTTGTCCAGCGTAGATATATCCGATTTGGTGCAGAGCACCATTTTTTTACGCTCGCAAATTGCCTTTTTGACTTTAACTGGCGCAGGTCCGCCTTTAACGTTACAAGCTTCCACGAGTTTCAAGGGGTTAGCAAGCGCTTTAATGTCTTCAGAATATATGTCAAGCTTGATTCCTGCTGAAGCTTCAGCCGCTTTCGAGAGCATTGTGGGTGTCAGATCTAAGAAAGTCAATTTTGCTGCAATAAGTGACTTAACGAGCGCCCCAACGATTTTGTGGGCAGAACGGAACGGAACATTGTACTTTCTGACCAACATGTTGGCCAGCTCAGTTGCAGCTACAAAGCCTTTTAACGCTTTGTAGGAAACGTCTTTAGTCACTTTGAGTTTGGGTACCAACTTATGAACCATATCTAGTGAGCATCTGACGCTCTCGATGGATTCCCAGAGTTTGGGAGTGATTTCCTGGAAATCAAGGTTATATGTGGAGGGCAAGCTCTTCACGGCTGCTATCACCGCTACGAAGTTTCCTAGGACGTGGCTAGCCCGGGCTCGGATTACTTCTAGGATTTCAGGGTTTTTCTTCTGGGGCATAATACTACTTGTGCTCGTGAACTCATCGGGGAGCTCCAATGTACCGAAGTCGGAACTGCTCCAGATGATGAAATCCTCGGCGAGCCGACTTAGATTCACTGCAGTAAGCGTCAGAACGGCGACTGTCTCTTCAACGAAGTCTCGGCTACTTACAGCGTCGATGGAATTTTCAACTAATCCCTTGAAACCCAAAAGTTCGGCGGTTCTATCCCGGTTTATGGGGAAACTTGTCGTAGCTAGAGCTCCAGCACCGAGTGGGGAGAGGTCAACTCTGAGGTAGGCGCTTTGGAGTCTTTGCATGTCCCTCTGAAAAGCGTCAACGAAGGAGAGCAAATAATGTGCGAAAGTTACGGGCTGGGCTGGCTGGAGATGCGTGTATTCCAGAATAACCGTTTTAGTGTGTTCTTCAGCGACTTCCAATAGATGCTCCTGAACATGAGCCAAAGAACGCATAAGCGTGAGGAGCTCACTGCGCAAGTTAATGCGTATGGCTGTGGAGACCTGGTCGTTTCTGCTCTTTGCAATGTGCAGGTTTCCACCTACTTCGGTTCCAGCTTCTTTCAGCACAGCTTCTTCAACCGCCATGTGAACGTCCTCCATGGAGCTATCCAAACTTAAATCTGACACCTTCGATAATGCTGCCAGAAGCGTCGCTGCGTCAGTATTAGCGAGTATTTTCTGTTCGCTCAACATGACAATGTGGGCTTTGTTTATGGCTACAACAGCTTCAAGCAAACGGGAATCCTCCTTTATTGATGAAGTGAACTTGGCGACGTCTTCGCGTATGTTTCCTAGCCGCCCCCCGTGTAAAATTTTTGACATCCATAGTCACCTCCACACTCTCAATTTTCTTAATTTTCGAGTTTAAACTTTCTTCCTGGTCTTTTTCTTCTTGGCTGTTGAGCGTTTGAGGGCGTTTTGCATTCTTGTCTGCAAACCCCATAGTTCGATAAAGCCTTCAGAGTGAGATTGGTTAAAGGAAGTTTTAATGTTGTAGTTTGCTAGGTTCTTATCGTACAGTGACATGGGTGATGAGCGCCCCACAACTTGGAATCCACCCTTAAAGAGCTTAAGCTTTACTTCGCCTGTAACATTTTCCTGAGATTTGTTGATAAATGCGTCAAGATCGTCTTTGAGTGGGTCAACCCAAAGTCCAGCATATGCCAAGAAGACCCATTGGGCATCAACCTGTGCCTTGAAGAGGATCTCGTGTCGAGTCATAACCATCTTTTCTAGGTCTTTGTGGGCTTCGAGAATAATGGTCGCAGCCGGGCACTCATAAACTTCTCTGGATTTTATGCCGACAAGGCGATCTTCGATATGGTCAATTCGTCCCACACCGTTTTTCCCAGCAATTTGATTCGCAGTCTCAATAAGTTCAAGAGGTTTCATTATTTTGCCGTTGACCGCGACTGGAACTCCTGCCTCAAAATGGATAGTCACGTACTCAGGTTTGTCTGGAGCTTTCTCTGGCGCGACCGTCCACTCATAGGCTTCCGCAGGTGGTTCCTGACTTGCGTCTTCAAGCAGACCGCATTCGATAGCACGTCCCCAAACGCTAGCGTCTATGCTGAATTTCTTAGCCGCATTGGAAACTGGGATACCTTTGGCTTTGGCGTAAGCTATTTCCTCTTCACGAGTCATGCCCCATTCGCGAACTGGAGCGATAATCTTCTTGTCGGGTGCCAGTGACCCGAGGGTGACGTCGAACCGGACCTGGTCGTTTCCTCTACCCGTGCAGCCGTGGGCTAAACCTGTGGCGCCTTCCTTCTCAGCGATTTCCACCATCTTCTTGGCTATTAAGGGTCTGCTGAGGGCGGTACTTATTGGGTATTTGCCTTCGTAGAGCGCGTTAGCTTTTATGGCTGGGAAAATGTATTCGGTCGCAAATTCGTCTTTGGCATCAATGTGGTAGTGTTTTAAGACGCCAAGTTTATTCGCTTTTTCCGCTGCCGCCAACAGATCTTCTTGTTGCCCCACGTCTATGGTGACTGTTATTACTTGGGCTTCGTATTTTTCCTGGAGGTATTTGACTAAAACAGATGTATCTAGTCCGCCGCTGTAAGCTAAGACGAATTTTTCTGTCATATTTGCTCACCCGTTTTTGAAATAGGAATTATTCCCCTTAGGTTACACGCAGTGTTTTTAAACTTTACGACTTCCTTGTAACATAAGAAGGTTTAAATGTTCAAATTGATACATTTTTGTTCCATGACAACCGCTCAAGACGTCCGCAACCATCTGCGAAATAAGCCGTACCTGCTGGAAGCCCTAGAAAAAGGCATAGTTAACCTCAGCGAATTAAGTCGCCAAATCCAAGAAGAACTTAAGACCAGCAACATGACCGCCACCAAAGCCGCCCTGCGCCGTTTCTCAGCGGAACTTCAGAAGCATAAGCAGAAACGGGAAGAAAAGGTACTTCAAATCATTAAAAGAAGCGGCATCGCAGTCTATGACAGAAAAGCGGTCATTATAACTGCTAAGGAGATAGCGGTGAAAGACGGCATGAAGGTTGATCTGCCAGACAAATTCGTTTACCTGCTGGACCGAGCCGACCTTCCCGAGCGAATCAGCACCCTCATAAAGCACGACAACTGCACGATGATTGTGATTAACTCACCTGAAGAACTCGAAGCCACAGTTGGAGTTGTTGCGTTTTTAACTACGCTTTTAGCTGAGCAGAACGTGAACATCGTCGAGTTTGTTTCTTGTTGGACAGAGACAATAATCGTAGTTGACAAGAAAGACAGCCTCAAAACTTACGAAGCGCTCACCAACTTGATCGGATAGCAGCTTACGGAACCACAATAATATTAAGAATCATAGAGGAATAGTGTTAAGCTTGAGATAGAACCATGCCTCCGATAGACCATGTTACTTTGATGGCTCCCGCGACCAGTGCAAATCTGGGACCTGGATTCGACGTTTTTGGGTTAGCTTTAGAATACCCAACGGACAAGGTAACATTAACTCGCAGCGCAAACATGGGCATCAGAATTAAAGTCACTGGAGTTCAGGCACAGACAATCTCAACCGTACCCGAACGAAACACCGCAGGCGTTGTTGCCAACTATATGATGCAGGAATTTGCCCTCAAAACGGGCTTGACAATCCAGATTGACAAAGGTATCTGGCCAAGCAAGGGCTTAGGAAGCAGTGCAGCTTCCGCGTCAGCTGTGGCTGTGGGCTTGAACGAGATGTTTAGCCTCAAGCTGAGCATTAAACAGCTTGTGGAGTTGGCGGCGAAAGGGGAAATTGCCTCAGCTGGCTCTGAACATGCGGATAACGTTTCCGCCACCATATGCGGAGATTTCGTCATTCTTAGATCCTATGATCCTCTGGATATGGTTAATTTGAAGGCGCCACCGGACATGAAAATTAGCGTGGCTTTCCCGCATATGGTTACTCCGCCGCATAAAACTGCTAAAGCCAGATCCTTACTACCTACGATGATTCCAATTAAGCAACTGGTTCAGAATGTTGGGAACGCGGCGGCTATGGCAAGCGGGTTCGCCATGGGTGACATAGACCTTATTGGCGAGTCGATGTTAGATACCGTGGTTGAGCCCGCGCGGGCATCACTAATTCCTGGTTACCAGAAGGTGAGAGAGAACGCATTGAAGGCAGGCGCATGTGGTGTCGCGATAAGCGGCGCTGGACCGGCCATGCTGGCGGTTATTAACAGGAAGAGAGCTGATCCCGTTAAGGTTGCGGAAGCAATGAGGCAAGGCTTCAAGTCAGCCGGTTTTGAGGCAACAGCTTTTGCGACCAAACCGGGGAGAGGCGTAAGCGTACTGGAGATTGGAAAAGTATGACCCACCAAGAATGCATAAACTGCGGGGCAAAATATAGCATAAACGAGATTGTCTATTTCTGTAAAAAGTGTGGAGACCTCCTCGAGGTAAAGTACGACGTCAAAGAACTTTCGGAGAAACTGGAAAAAAGCAAATGGCGGAACGTTCCACTCTCCGTGTGGCGGTATAAGGATTTCATGCCTATATCCGATGTCAGCAAAATTGTTTCGCTCAACGAGGGGGGTACCGGGCTGCACTCATGCCATAAGCTGGGCAAACAACTGAGTTTGCTGCGGTTGTACGTCAAGAACGAAGGCGAAAATCCCACTGGCAGCTTCAAAGACCGAGGCATGACCGTTGGAGTATCCAAAGCTAACGAGTTGGGTGCCAATAATGTAATCTGCGCCTCCACAGGGAACACGTCCGCAAGTCTTGCGGCATACGCAGCTAAAGCAGGAATGCGATGCACAGTGCTGATCCCTTCAGGTAAAATCGCGTACGGTAAACTCTCTCAAGCTATGATTTACGGCGCGAAAGTCCTGCAGATAAGAGGCAACTTCGACCAGAGCTTAGACATGGTCCTGAAGATTTCAGAGAAGCATTCCAGCATTTATCTGCTCAACAGCATTAATCCATTCCGAGTAGAAGGACAAAAGTCGCTGGGTTTTGAAATCTGCGACCAACTTGACGGAGAAACCCCCGACAGGATAGTCGTACCAGTAGGCAACGCGGGAAACATAAGCGCCATCTGGAAAGGCATCACCGAATATCACAAACTCGGTTTCATCAAGAAGCTTCCAAAAATGACAGGTATCCAAGCGGTGGGGTCAGCCCCAATCGCGCAGATGATTAAGACAGGAGGCCATGAAATGGTTCCTATTAAGTCGCCTGAAACCTTGGCAACCGCCATCCGAATCGGCGCACCAGTTAGCTGGAAGAAAGCCGTTAATGCCATTCGAAACAGCCACGGCACTGCAGAAACCGTAACCGATGAAGAAATTCTGGCTGCCCAAATGCTATTAGCACGTGTAGAAGGTATTTTTGTGGAACCAGCATCGGCCTCAGCTATTGCGGGCTTGATTAAGCTTGTTAACATGGGCGTCATCGGCAAAGACGAACGTGTTGTTTGCGTAACCACAGGGCATGGACTAAAAGACCCCGATACCGCAATTAAATCAAGCGAAAAACCAGTTGAAGTTGAAGCAGAAATTTCAGCGATTGAAGATGCGCTATGCTTAAAACCCCAATTGCCAATTGTAGGGAGATGACACCGAGATGAGGATTATTTTAGTTGGCTATGGAGTAGTTGGAAAAGGCGTAACGACTATTCTCGCTCGCAACTTTGCTGAAAGAATGAAGGACAATGGCTTTAACCCAAAAATTGTCGCCATCGCTGATATAGATGGCGCAGTCATAAACCAGAGAGGCCTAAACCCTGAAAAATTGGAGGCAATTAGACAACGAGGTTATCCAATATCAGCAGACCAAGAATTTGGGCACCCGGGAATACCCGCCTTAGACGTAATTGAATCTGTAGAAGCTGAAGTTGTTGTTGAAGTCACCCCCGTCGACATTAAGAATGGTGAACCAGCTCTCTCACACATTACTAAAGCGTTCAAAACAGGGAAACACGTGGTTACAACCAACAAAGGACCATTAGCCTTAGCCATGCCTTCACTCACGGAACTGGCAGAATACAATAATGTTTACCTTCGATTCAGCGGCACCGTCGGCGGCGGAACACCTATTCTCGAGTACGCCAAGAAATGCCTCGCAGGCGACAAAATTCTTGCTATACGAGGCATATTAAATGGCACAACTAACTACATACTTACAGAAATGTCTCAAAATCGTGTAACCTTTCAAGAAGCGCTAACAAACGCACAGAAGCTTGGGTATGCGGAGAGAGAGCCGTCAATGGACATTGATGGATTCGATACTGCCTGCAAAGTGGTCATTTTGGCTAATTGGATACTGAATAGAAAAGTAACCTTAAAAGACGTTGATAGAACAGGCATCCGCGACGTATCGTTGCAGGCTCTCGACGAAGCTTCAAAGAGGGGCAATACAATAAAGCTTATCGGTTCAATAGATGGCAACGGACCAACTGTGAAACCAACGGAGATACCGAAGAACAACCCCTTATGTGTTAGCGGGGTCCTGAATGCGATAACCTTCTCCACGGAATTCGCAGGTGAACAAACTCTCATCGGCAAAGGCGCAGGTGGTATAGAAACTGCCAGTGCAGTTTTAAGGGACCTCTTAGACATAAGACATAAGTTGGCAGCTAGAATACTGGCATAGGACCTGATCAGATGAAAATAGTTATGAAGTTCGGTGGAACCAGCGTTGGCACGGGCGATAACATACGCCACGTTGCCGATTTAGTTACAGAGTACGCCAGGAAAGATTGCAGAGTCGTCGTTGTAGTTTCTGCGATGGCAGGCGTTACTAATAGTTTGATTGAGGTTGCTTGCCAAGCCAAGAAAAGCAACCCAAGACACATCGAAGCCTTCACAAAAAATCTGCTTCAAAAGCATCTAGCAGCAATTTCCACAGCTATCAGCAGCAAACTAATACAAAAAGAAATAAGTCAGATTACGAAAGAAACAGTCTCTGAATTAGAAAAAGTCCTAACTGGCATATGCTACGTCGGCGAACTTACGCCAAAATCCAAGGACTACGTCACCTCTTTTGGAGAACGGTTATCTGTACCCATCGTTTGGGGTGCTCTGAGAGATCACAAAGCTGAAACCCAGTGCTTCACAGGAAAGGATGCAGGCATAGTCACCGACTCAAACTTCGGAGAAGCTGAGCCATTGATGAACTTCACGACTCATCTTATTCGAGAGCGTCTTGGACCAATAGTTGAAAAAGGTGTTATTCCGGTCGTCACAGGATTCATTGCAGCTGATCAAAATGGGATTGTTACGACGGTCGGACGTGGGGGTTCAGATTACACCGCTACCATCCTGGGAGTTGCTTTGTCCGTGGACGAGGTATGGATTTGGACTGATGTGGACGGAATAATGACCGCGGACCCCAGAATTATTCCGTCAGCAAGGATGCTGTCCGAACTCAGTTATCAAGAAGCGGCGGAGATGGCTATTTTCGGCGCCAAAGCTATGCACCCACGCGCATTAGAACCTGTCATCGAATCAAAGATTCCAGTTAGAATCCGGAGCACGATGCACCCAGAAAACGCAGGGACCTTGATAACCGACGCAGAGACCGCGAAGTCAACGGCAGCTGTCAAGGCAGTCGCACTGATAAAAGATGTTGCTATGGTGAACGTGAACGGAGCAGGTATGGTCGGCGCGCCTGGAAGCTACGCCAAAGTTTTCGACGTGCTGGGCAAGCATAAAATCAACATAATGATGATTTCAACAGCGGTCTCTGAAGCCAACATATCTATGGTCATCCGCCGAAATCTCGTGGGCAGAGCCCTAAGCACACTGGAAATTGCGTTGCTCGGCAGAGGAGTGGTAAACGAAGTCACGGCCGAAGATGATATTGTGGTTGTAGCTGTGATGGGCGCGAACATGAAAGGCACGCGCGGCATCGCATCAAGAATTTTCGCAACCGTAGCGAACGCAGGCATAAACATCCGAATGATAGCGCAGGGCAGCTCAGAACTGAATATCAGTTTCGTGGTTAAGGAGAAAGACGGACCAGCCGTGGTTAAGGCTATTCACGAAGAATTCAAGCTAGCTGACATTTAGCTGCAATAGTCTAATTCTTGAAAGTGTTCCAAGGGAATCGACAACTAAATCATATGTTGTGCAACTGAATGACTAAGCTCAATCTTAGGCCTGAAGAACTCGCAAAAATCAGGGAGTTAGCACACTTTAAGACAGGGAAAAAGTACCTTTTTTTAGGGTACTCACTAGACTTGGATACGGCTGAACTTCGAGATTTATTCAGCAGCGACGACGTTGTGAGCCGAAACGACGTTTACGTGCTTACTGTCATATTTTCCCATTACGCTTCGGCGGACCCGAAGGCGCGTACAGGTAAACTGATAAAATTCAAAGACCTACCAGGTGGACGCGCCTATGAGACAGCCCTTATTAAAAGAGCAGTGGACCCAATAGCGAAAGTTTTCGGTGATGACCCATCTTCGCTTTTGGATGCGGCGAAACCGCTAGGTGGAAAGAGCCTCAGTCACGGAGACTCCGCCGTTGAAATCTCCGCTCTAGAAGGAATACCCATCGTCTACATTCTGTGGGGTGCAAGTGAGTTCTCCGCTTCGGCTAATGTGTTCTTTGACTGTTCCGCAAGCGCTTATCTACCAACTGAGGACATAGCGGTTTTGACGGAACTGACAAGTGCCCGTTTAATAAAATCATGCCAAAACCTGTAATCCAGCCACTATTCCCAATTCACATAGCGAAAAATTGTGGCTCAGCATTAATAGCTTGTTTTTTCGGTCACAAATTTCCGTTCTTGGCGTTTTTGTTATTGTGGAGATCCAGCAGTCGTAAGATTGTCTCTTTGTAGACTTGGATGCTATCTAAGTACTCGGATATGACTATGTGTTCGTCCAACGTATGATCCAAATGGCCGTCGCCTGGGCCGTAGGTGACAATTTGTAGGTTCATGGCGTGCCCCAAGATATTCATGTCTCCGGTACCTGTTTTGCGTAATAACGTTGCGGGTTTGGCGAGTACTTTGCGAACGGAAGATGATAAAGCGTGAACCAATGGGGAACTTTTGTTAACTTCGAACGGTTCCACCGTGTCCTCAACTGACACTTTAACCGCTACTTTCGGGTTAGTTGCCTGATATTGAGTAACTACTTGTGTTATTTGCGCAAAAACCTGCGCGGTAGTGAAATGGGGTGGGACGCGGATGTCGATATGCATTTCGCTTTCGAATGGAACTACAGAGACAGCTTTTCCACCAACGATTTTGGTGAGACATGCAGTAATTGAATTGAAGGGACTATCATTCTGGTTCAGAGGGAAGCTGTCCTTGATATGTAGCCACACCTCGTAGGCTTTCTCCAGCGCATTCTCATAGAGCCAAGGAGTTGAAGCATGTCCTGTTTCGGTTGTACAAATTACTTTAAGCTGGATTTGCCCCTTGTATCCGATAGTTATGTTCTCGACACCGCTTGGTTCCCCGAACATTGCGTATTCTGCTTCAATACCTTGAGTAATTAGGTGCTTTACACCGCGACTTGTGGCTTCTTCTTCAACAACGCTAGCAACGAGGATTTTGCCTTTGCCCCTAAACGAAGGTTCCTTTGAGACTTCTGCGGCTGCCATGACCATGGCGGCGAGTGGTCCTTTGGCGTCCACAGCGCCTCTGGCGTAGATTTTGCCCTCCTCCACGCGCAGCGGGAGGTGCCCGGGAACGGTGTCCATATGTCCGCACAGGAGGATTGTAGGTTCGCCTTCGCCAACTACACCGATAACATTTCCGATAGCGTCTAATCCGACTTGAAAACCCAGTTTTTTCATTTCTAGAGCTATGAAGTTGGCTATACCTTGCTCTTTGCCACTGGGACTGTAGATACCTAGCAGGTTAGTTAAGAAGCGTACTGCTCTGGTTTGCTCTTGCGTGTTCTTCTTCCTCCAAAACTACATCGAGGACACTGATGGTTTTATCGATTTGTTCTTTCGTTATTACTATGGGTGGCAGGAACCGCAGCACGTTACGTCCCGCATCAAGAATCAAGACACCGCTCGTCGCGCATTTCTGAACAATGTTGAAAACGTCGAAGCGAAGCTCCATTCCCAGCATTAAGCCTAACCCGCGAACTTCCTTGACAATTTTGTGCTTGGCCTGCAGCGCTTCCAGTTGAGTTTTAAAGTACTTGCCCTTCGTTGCTGCTTGCTCAGTGAGGTGTTCCTCTATGAGTGCATCTATAGCAGCACAGCCTGCAGCGCAAACCAACGGACCCCCGCTGAATGTGGTTGAGTGCTCACCAATTTTGAGGGAAGACATTACGTCTTCTTTAGCGACGGTTACGCCGATAGGTAGGCCTCCTGCGAAGGGTTTCGCTAACGTCATAATGTCTGGTGTTACTGCCCAGTTTTGGCATCCGAATAGTTTGCCAGTTCTGCCGAAACTGGTTTGTACTTCGTCAAAGATTAGAAGGATTTTTTGCTCTGTGCAAAGTTGCCGCAAACCCTGGAGGTAGCCATCAGGTGGGACCCGGATGCCACCTTCGCCGCGAATTGGCTCCAGTAGAATGGCTGCGGTTTTCTCAGAGATTGCCGTCTTAACTTTTTCAAGGTTATCTGGGGGTACATGTTTAAATTCGGGAACCAGCGGGAGAAAGGGGTCACGATATTTCTTGTCCCAAGTGGCCGACAATGCACCCATGGTTTTGCCGTGAAACGCACCCATCATAGCGATTATTTCAGGTTTACCCATGTATTTGCGAGCAAGTTTTATGGCGCATTCGACCGATTCAGCTCCGCTGTTTGACAGAAACGCTTTATTTAGCCCTTCTGGAGTTATTGAGGTTAGTTTTTGTAGAAATTCGCTACGTTTGTCGTTGTAGAGGCTAGCATGACAGCAAATCAGTTGTTCCGCCTGCGCTTTTATGGCTGCTGTGACTTTTGGGTGACAATGACCAAGAAGGGCTACCCCATAGCTGCCCATGCAGTCAACGTATTCCTTGCCATTTATGTCCCATAGAGTAGCAGCTTTACCACGGGCTATTACGATTTGCCGTTTGGCGAAGACGTTTGCCATAAAACGATTTTCTGCGTTTATGACTTCCTGTGCGTTCATTGCGTTATCACTGTTCCAGTTTCGTGTTTCAAAGCGGAGGAAATCGGGGTCTTTCCCAAGCCGGACGTTATTAGAACTTCGCCTACGCCCGCGTTTAGTGCTTCGAGTCCAGCGTGGACTTTGGTGCTCATGCCTGCGCCAATGCTGCCCAGAACCTCTTTGATTTCAACTGCGCCGATTTTAGAAATCCGATCACCCTTCAGTATTAATCCTGCTACATCGGTAAGGAGGATTAGTTTGTCCGCTTTCAAAGCACCAGCCACTATGGCGGCTGTGCGGTCGCCGTCCACGTTTAGTGGCTCAGCCTCTTGGCTTATTGCGATTGGGGTTACAATTGGAACATATCCCTTGGATAGGAGTAGCTGTAACAAGTCAGTGTTGACGGTGTTGATTTTCCCCGTGTATCCACCGTCTATGACGCGTTTTCTACCTTTTTCATCCACAATTATGAGACGTGTTTTACGTTCTGCCTGAAGAAGTCTAGCGTCTAGCCCGGTCAAGCCAACCGCGGGAATGCCTTGGCTCTGGAGTGCCAACACGATTTGTGTGTTTATTTTACCCGCCATGACCATTGTATAGATTTCTATGGTTTCCTTGTCTGTGTAGCGGCTCCTGAAGCCCTCAGGAGACATGATGAACTGTTGCTGTTTACCGAGCTTCCCCGCGATTTCAGTGACTTCTGCGCCGCCCCCATGAACGAGAACCACATTGTTCTCTGGGAGAACCGTTTTGAGGTCAAGGACTAAATCGGATGAGGCGCCTTCTTTGAGTATACTTCCACCAATCTTAATTACGAGCAGCATGGCAGGTCACATCGGGTGGAAACCCGTACTTTTTAAGCCTGTCGTTTCGTCGATCCCCATCATGAGATTGAGGCATTGAACGCCTTGGCCAGAAGCGCCCTTCACCATGTTGTCGATTGCGGAGAACATAAGAAGGCGATTTGCATGCGGGTCAATTTCGAAGCCTACGTCGCAGTAATTCGTGCCTTGTGTAACCTTTGGATCTGGGAGCTGGTAACAGCCTTTCTGGTACTTGACGAGGCGGATGAATGGTTCGCTCCCGTATATGCCACGGAGAGCTTTCCAGATGTCTTTGGCTTCGATAGGCTGCTTGGGAAAGGCGTGAATTGTGACGAGTATGCCGCGGACCATGTTTACGGCGTGTGGAGTAAATGAAATAGTGACCGGCTCAGCTGAGAGGGCGTTGAGTTCCTGTTCGATCTCGCCGATGTGTCGGTGCCCTGCAACCTGGTAAGGTCGTACGCCACCAAACCGTTCGGGGTGGTGGGACGCTTGAGTGGGTTTGCTGCCACCTCCGCTCGAGCCAACTTTGAGGTCTGCCACTAGGCGGTTTTTCTCGACGAAGCCGGCTTTGACTATTGGAACCAAGGCAAGGATAGTGGCGGTTGCCATACAGCCTGGGCAGCCGATTAAACGGGCTTTCTTGATTTCTTCCCGATGAAGCTCAGGCAGCCCGTACGCAGATTCCTTCAGAAGTTCTGGGTGGGCGTGTTTCCATCCGTAGTAGGTCTCGTAGTCAGCCGGATTCTTCAGTCGGAAATCTGCACTCATGTCAATAACTTTGAGGCCTGCTTCTAAGAGTTTTGGCACCAAATTTTGGCTGCCGCCATGGGGCGTCGCGGTGAAAATAAGATCACAGTTTTTCTGGAGTTCCGTTGTATCTTGGGGGACAAATTTTAGTTGGGTTAGTCCGCGCAGGTTCGGATGTACGTTGAAGATATATTCTCCTGCACTCTGACGACTCGTAACCATTGTTACTTCTACTTGGGGGTGGAGAAGCAGTATCCGCAATAGTTCTCCGCCTACATATCCTGTTCCGCCAATTATACCTATTCGCATCATATTTGTTTTCTCCGTTTGGACCTTTATTGCTGATCGATCAGACTTAGGGCACCCCTTAAAAGGGGAATCGCCACGTTCAAACCCGTTATTGTTCGAGTCTGCTCCCAGAACTCTGGGCACGAATTTGCCTCATGGAAAACTATTCGAGCTCGGTTGGTTTCAACGTTTTCCTCAATAATATTTTTCACTTTTGCGTAGGACTCAGTAGACTTGTAGTTGTTAACCGCTGCCTCTAGCTGGGTATTCCATGCTTTAAAATCCCGCAGTCGCAGGTCATCTTGCTTAACCTTCTTGACTGTTTCCCACGATGAAGCTGCCTTGGCGAGTTCAGCTTTGAGGGTTTCGTCGTCTGCGTTCTTGTTCTCGCCTATGTTTATCATGGCATCCATGGCGAATACCCAGGCTTCGTGCCCTCTGCCCAAAGCTTTCCCACATTTAGCGGCTGACTCTTTGATGTAATTTGGTAGCAGGGTGTCGAAGACAATGTTGCCAAGGAAAGTGTTTGTGCGGAAGTCGCTGAATCCTGCGCGCGCCATCGCGATGGGGTGGCATACGGGGTCTTTGCGTTTCTCTTTGTAAACTATTATTCGGAGATCGTAGAACCATTTTTTGATTAGTTCTTGGGCTACGATTCCTACGGGATTAATTATGGAGGGTTCCGTTTGCCGTATGTTTGATATTAGTTCTTCTCGGGTTTTTGAAAGGACTATGCCTTTGCCGTGTGTGCCCGCGTCGGGCTTGATCACGACTGAGTCGCCGATTTCTTGTTCAATCAGGCTAGCTATGTCGGGTTCGTTGCTGATTTTTCTGCCATCCTTCGTAATGTCAGAAGGGTCGCAAGGCACATAGACAGTCTTGGGTATCGGTAAGCCCACAGCCCATAAGTGCATGAGGGTACGGAATTTGCTGTAACACATAAACTCAATTGTGGAGGGATTGATGACTTGCTTTTCAAGGACTTCCATAGTGTGGGCAGCATAGAGACGTCGGTTCTTGCTTTGGGCTCGATTGAGAACGACAGCAACGTCTTTGAGTGTGTTTGTGAAGTTTTTGCCTTTGCTCGCGATGTTGAATCCTGATTTTCCGATGGATACGACGATCTTGCGAAATGGAATAAAAGTGAGGTCTATGCCCATTTCTTCAGCTGTAAGTTTGATACCGTTTTCGTCGTTTTCTGAGCGTTCATAAAGAAGTCCTATGCTCATAAATGGTTACCTTCGTTGAAAGTCTATTTAAACAAAGATTGGGGAGATGAGTTTAATTTTATTTCTTAAAAGAGAGGTTGTTGTTAGTGGTTACTTTTTACTCTCCCCAGTCTTCTCCTTCCAGTGTTAGTTCCTGAAGGTCAACACATACGCCGTTTACCTGTTTTACTTCGAGTTCCAATCCGCATCCTGGACAGCTAAGGATTTCTCCTCTTGTGGTTTCGTGTGGAACATCAAGGTCGGCGTCACAATCTGGGCATTTAGCTTTCATTGCCTTCACCTCTTGGGTTACTAAAGTTTGGGTTGTTTTACTCATCTGTCTATCTCACTTTTTTTTATTGGAAATAACTTTCTGAGTAAACCGCCAAACTTTTAAACATTGCGACTAATTTGTAACATGTTGGACTTCTATTGTTCCAAACGATACAGTATTTCATGGGTTGAAGGGCTTCTGCGGTACGAAGAATACTCGTGCTAAAGCTTAACGCAACGAAATTCGTGCCAGAAAAAGCTTTGACATACAGAAAGCGTTAAATTTTTCCTGGCTCATTGTTGAAAACGGTGAGTAACATGGATAAGGTCGACAAAGAAATCATAAAGATCCTCAAAGACGACGGCAGAGCAGGATACATCGCCATAGGGAAAAAAATCGGTTTGTCAGAAGGTGCGGTGAGAAAAAGAATAAAGGCACTTACTGACGCGAGGGTGATTCGCAAGTTCACAGTTAAAATTGGTGTCGCCGAAGGCGCTGAAGCAGTAGCCTTGCTTTCGGTCAACCCATCGCTGCCTACGCAGGAGGTTTCGAAACGAGTACAGGCGATTCCCAACGTAGAAACAACCTACGAGGTTACGGGAGAGTACGACATCGTCGCCGTCATAGGCGGCATGAACGTTGTTGAAGTTAATGAGTGCATAGAGAAAATCCGACGGGTAGAAGGCATAGCTAAAACCAACACAATGATTGTGCTACGCAGTTGGTAGCAGCGATTTGCTACTGCTTCCGCTGAGTGAGATGGTAAGCCGTAAAAACGCCTTCTTCTGTTCCATAGATCGCTTGAAGGTAACCGAGAGCGTCCGAAAGGTTTCTCGCAGTGGGTACTATTGCTCTAAAATTTTCCTGAGTGATTACTTCGGTTAGTCTGCCCGTTTCTTTTTTGATTATTGGAAACTCCAAATGGCTAGCACCTGACTGGAAAACGGCGACTTCTCCCTTCAGTGGTTTGCCTTTTCTGACATCAATGGTTTTTATCCCGGCTTTGAGCCACATAAAAACTTCTTTTCTCGCCATAAAAAGTGGCATTATATTCACTCCGTCAATCGCACCAGAGTATTGTCAGGGTTCCAGATAAAAACCACTCGTTACTACCTATAATAAGAAATAAAACATTTCTTAGAGATTCAGCTATTCCCGCACGCACATAAATTCTAATTGAACCTGCCCAAAGGCGCCATTTTTAGCGTTTTGCCTATCAAACCCCAGTCAACCTTGAAACAATCTTTTTCGATCTCCTTATTCAAAAGCCCAAACTAAACAAACGGAATGAGTTACAAGTGTACATAGCCCGACTAACTGCTAGTTAAGAGCGGAAACAAAATGCAAAATGAACGCTTTATAACTTATTCAGTCTAAAACACGATTGATTGCAGAAGCAGCTCGCGTGGACAATTCAACTTTCCCGCTATAGCCCATTTTGGCATACACGTTTTCCAGCATAATTTTCTCTCCGATTAATAGTTTTGCAGCGGCTTCCGCGTGTTCCCGCCAAGCGTTAACCCTGATTGACCCTGAATCGTCTCTCAACTCGAACGCTGCAACCTTTACCGTTTCCCCTGTTTGGGTTCTTACTTCTCTGCAAACGGGTACCAGGGCAACTTCACCTTCCACACAAACAGCGCCTAAATCCTCAGTTAAAGCCCCAATCTTAACGAGGCACCTTTCAGGAGTAGAAAGATCAACATAAGACGAAAGATCTACGTGAACTTCAACTTCTCCGTTTTGGCTGGGCTTCACCCGCGCATTGACGATTTCTATTTGTGCGTTGCGTCTAATTTTGGATTCTATTTCTTCTGCTTTTTCGTTCCAGAAAACAACTGTGACTTCGCCAGTGTCATCGGCGACTTTAACCCGCAGCACCTTTCCCGCTGTTTGGTCACTTCGCATAAATGAAGAAGACCCGAAAACCTCCTTAATTTTGCCTTCCACGTGAACGTTCTTCAGCTCTAAAGTCAATTGCTTGATCTTCGTGGTGAACCTGCTTATTGAAGGGTAATCGTCGGACGTCACGTTCTGTGGGTTTAGTTCAACTATACTTCGGTCACCCATATGCAGCTCAGTCGCGCCAAGTTTGTCGGCCTTCGTGTACCCATGCGCGAACCTTACTATTTGACCAACTTTTAACTCACCAGATTCTACAACCGATGCTCTCTCGTTCCACAGGATAACCCTCACAACTCCGTCGTTGTCTGCGATGGAGACACTGCCGAATTTTCCAGGTTTCACACCTTCAAAAGTCTTAATGGGGTAAATAGCTACAACACGTCCAATTACTGTGGCGTTGTTCAATCCTGCGACTAAATGTCCTAGTGAAAGTCTATGGGTGAACGTTCCCTCTTCCCTTGCGACTTCGACGCCGAGTTCTGCTGCAATCATGCGAAGCAGTGAAATGTCAGCGATCAAACCACCAGTCATGTTTCTTGCAACTGATAGTCTCGATAGAATCTGTTCTCTTCCTACTTCGGGTTTCTTGTC
>Ga0316603_10000327_pt1 | contig 24575 bp, 28 predicted proteins | sample OWC_soil_day10_n_FD_207649 | JGI IMG/M metagenome (GOLD analysis project Ga0316603, IMG submission 207649) | Wetland soil microbial communities from Old Woman Creek delta, Ohio, United States - OWC_soil_day10_noCT | ecosystem: Environmental > Terrestrial > Soil > Wetlands | place: USA: Ohio... | reverse complement strand
GTTCGAGCTGTCCGTCGACGGCGAGGTCGTGCAACGCGGGTCCACCGCGGGCCGGGTGCGCAATGTCGCGCGACTGCTCGTCGACGTCACCGAGTTCATGACCTTGCAGGCGGGGGACCTGCTGCTGCTGGGCCGCTCGCATGCCGCACCGCTGGCCCGTGCGGGTCAATCCGTGGCGATCACTTTCGCCGGCCTGGGCCGGCTGCAGGTCCGCCTGGTGGCCGCAGCGCAGCTCGAGGGACCGAGCGCATGAGAAGTGCACGCGTCGCCTGCGGCGGTGCCATCCACCATGCCGTTCCGCACACGCAGGGCCTCCGGCTCGCGGATGGCCGGGTGCTGGCCGAGGATGCCGTGGTCTGGCTGCCGCCGTTCGAGGCCGGCACCATCATCGCGCTGGGGCTCAACTACGGCGATCACCTGAAGGAGCTCGCGAAGGAACTGACGGTGACGTCGCAGGACGAACCCCTGGTCTTCTTCAAGGGCCCGGGAGCGCTGATCGGCCATCGTGGGTTCACGCGGCGGCCCGATGGCGTCAAGGTCATGCACTACGAGTGCGAACTGGCGGTCGTGATCGGCAGCACCGCACGCCGGGTGACCCGCGCCACCGCCATGCGGCATGTCGCCGGCTACACGGTCTGCAACGACTATGCGATCCGCGACTACCTGGAGAACTGGTACCGGCCGAACCTGCGCGTGAAGAACCGCGACGGCTGCACCGTGCTCGGCCCGTGGCTCGTCGACGCCGCCGAGGTGCCCGACCCGCACGCGCTGGCCCTGCGCACGCTCGTCAACGGCAAGGTCGTGCAGCAAGGCAGCACGGCCGACATGGTCCACGATATCCCGGCGCTGATCGAATACCTGAGCGCATTCATGACCCTGCAGGCCGGCGACGTGATCCTCACCGGCACGCCCGAGGGCGTGTCGAATGTCGACGTGGGCGACGAAGTGGTGACCGAGATCGAAGGCATCGGCCGCCTCGTCAACACCATCGTCGGCGATGCGGAATTCGGCCGCAGCGCGCCGGCCGCCCAGGAGACCCCGTGATGCGCATCCAGCACCTGATCGGCGGCAAGCCGGTCGACAGCCGCGATTCTTTCGAGACGCTGAACCCGGCCACGCAGGACGTGCTGGCCGAAGTGGCCCGCGGCGGCGAAGCCGAGGTCCATGCCGCCGTCGCGGCGGCCAAGTCCGCGTTTCCGAAATGGGCCGGCCTGGCGGCCAGCGAGCGGGCGCGGCTGGTGCGCAGGCTCGGCGACCTCATCACCGCCCACGTGCCGGAGATCGCGCGCACCGAGACCCTGGACACCGGCCAGGTGATCGCGCAGACCGGCAGGCAGCTCGTGCCGCGGGCGGCCGACAATTTCCACTATTTCGCCGAGATGTGCACGCGTGTCGACGGTCACACCTATCCGACGCCGACGCACCTCAACTACACGCTGTTCCACCCCGTGGGCGTGTGCGCGCTCATCAGCCCGTGGAACGTGCCCTTCATGACCGCGACCTGGAAGGTGGCGCCGGCGCTGGCCTTCGGCAATACGGCGGTGCTGAAGATGAGCGAGCTGTCGCCGCTGACCGCCGCGCGGCTGGGCGAACTGGCGCTGGAGGCAGGCATTCCGGCCGGCGTGCTGAACGTCGTGCACGGCTACGGCAGCGAGGCCGGCGAGCCGCTGTGCAGGCACGCCGACGTGCGCGCCATCTCCTTCACCGGATCGACGGCCACCGGCAACCGCATCGTGCAGGCGGCCGGCCTGAAGAAGTTCAGCATGGAACTCGGCGGCAAGAGCCCGTTCGTGGTCTTCGACGATGCCGATCTCGAGCGCGCGCTGGACGCCGCGATCTTCATGATCTTCAGCAACAACGGCGAGCGCTGCACCGCGGGCAGCCGCATCCTGGTGCAGCAGTCGGCCTACGCCGACTTCGTGCAGAAGTTCGCCGCGCGCGCTCGCCGCATCGCGGTGGGCGACCCGCTGGACGAGAAGACCGTCGTCGGGCCGATGATCAGCGCGGGCCACCTCGCCAAGGTGCGCAGCTACATCGAGCTCGGCCCCAGGGAGGGGGCGACGCTGCTGTGCGGCGGCGTCGAACCGCCGGCGCTCCCGTCGCACCTGGCCAGGGGCAACTTCGTCAGCCCGACGGTGTTCGCCGACGTCGACAACCGCATGCGCATCGCGCAGGAGGAGATCTTCGGTCCGGTGGCGTGCCTGATCCCGTTCGACGACGAGGCCGATGCCATCGCGAAGAGCAACGACATCGCCTACGGCCTGTCGAGCTACGTCTGGACCGAGAACCTCGGGCGCGCGCACCGCGTCGCCGCCGCCATCGAGGCCGGCATGTGCTTCGTCAACAGCCAGAATGTGCGCGACCTGCGCCAGCCCTTCGGCGGCACCAAGGCCAGCGGCACCGGCCGCGAGGGCGGCACCTGGAGCTACGAGGTCTTTCTCGAACCCAAGAACGTGGCCGTCTCGCTGGGCGGCCACCCGATCCCGCGCTGGGGGGCCTGAGCATGGGCAAGCTCGCACTCGCGGCCAAGATCACCCACGTGCCGTCGATGTACCTGAGCGAACTCGACGGCCCGCGCAAGGGCACGCGCCAGGACGCCATCGACGGCCATGCCGAGATCGGCCGCCGCTGCCGCGAACTCGCTGTCGACACCATCGTCGTCTTCGACACGCACTGGCTCGTCAACGCCAACTATCACGTCAACTGCAGCGCGCACTTCAAGGGCCTTTACACCAGCAACGAGTTGCCCCACTTCATCTCGAACCTGGCCTTCGAATTTCCCGGCAACGCGGCGCTCGGCCGCTTGCTGGCCCGCGTGGCCACCGAGATGGGGGTGGAGACGCTGGCCCACGACCGCACCACGCTGGGCCCCGAATACGGCACGCTGGTGCCGATGCGCTACATGAACGCCGACCGGCACTTCAAGGTGGTCTCGGTCTCGGCGCTGTGCACGAGCCACTACCTCGACGACAGCGCGCGCCTGGGCTGGGCGATGCGGCGAGCGGTGGAAGAGCACTACGACGGCAGCGTCGCCTTCCTCGCCAGCGGCTCGCTGTCGCACCGCTTCGCGCAGAACGGCCTGGCGCCGGAATATGCCTTCAGGATCTGGAGCCCCTTCCTCGAGGCGCTGGACCACGAGGTGGTGGCGATCTGGAAGCGCGGCGACTGGAGGACGTTCTGCGGCATGCTGCCCGAATACGCCGCCAAGGGCCACGGCGAGGGCTTCATGCACGATACCGCGATGCTGCTCGGCGCCCTCGGCTGGAGCGACTACGACGCCGCGGTCGAGGTGCTGACGCCCTACTTCGGCGCGTCGGGCACCGGGCAGATCAATGCGGTCTTCCCGGTCACGCCGCAGGACGGCCGCGCGATCCCGCAGCCGGTGGCCTCGCGCGCCGACGGCTACACCTCGGTGGCCACCCGGCTCTGACAGGCGCTGCCGCGATGCCGCACCTCGTCATCCTCTATACGGCCAACCTCGAGGCCGAAGCCGAACTCCCGACCCTGTGCCGCAAGCTCGCCGATGCGATGCGTGCGCTGCGCGACGAGGCCGGGGCCGCGGTCTTCCCGACCGCAGGCATCCGCGTGCTCGCCTACCCGGCCGCGCACCACGCGGTGGCCGACAGCTCCGGCGACTTCGCCTTCTGCTACCTGCACCTTCGCATCGGCCGCGGGCGCACTGCCGTCACGCAGGAGGCCGTCGGACAGGCCCTCACCGACTGCGCGCGGGCGCATTTCGCGCCGCTGCTCGAGCGGCGGGCGCTCGGCCTGACACTGCAGGTGGACGAGGGCCTGGAGGTCTTCGACGCCAGGTTCGGCAACCTGCATGCGCTGTTCAACAGGGCCTGACCCCGTGCTCGACCCGCACACCATCGCCACGCTTGCCCGCCAGCTCTACGACGCCCGCAAGGCACGCACGCCGCTGCGCCAGTTCTCGCGCGAGCATCCGCAGATGACGATCGAGGACGGTTATGCCATCCAGCGCGCCTGGGTGCAGCTGGAGTGCGCCGACGGCCGCGTCGTCAAGGGGCGCAAGATCGGCCTGACCTCGCGAGCGATGCAGCTGTCCAGCCAGATCGACGAGCCCGACTACGCGCCGCTGATGGACGACATGTTCTTCGAGCAGGGCGGCGACATCCCCGCCGACCGCTTCATCGCGCCGCGGGTCGAGGTGGAACTGGCCTTCGTGCTGGGCCGGCCGCTGCAGGGTCCGGGCACGACCCTCTTCGACGTGCTCGCGGCCACCGAGTATGTCTGCCCGGCGCTGGAGATCATCGATGCGCGCATCGAGCAGTTCGACCGCGACACCCGGGCGCCGCGCAAGGTCTTCGACACCATCGCTGACTTTGCGGCCAACGCCGGCATCGTGCTCGGCGGACGGCCGGTGCGGCCCGATGCCGTGGACCTGCGCTGGGTGGGGGCCATGCTGTTCAAGAACGGCGTCATCGAGGAGACCGGGCTGGCCGCAGGCGTGCTGAACCACCCCGCCCAGGGCGTGGCATGGCTGGCCAACCGGATCGCGCCGCACGACGAGCGGCTGAATGCCGGCGACGTGGTGCTGGCCGGCTCGTTCACGCGGCCCACGCCCGCCGTTGCCGGCGACGGCATCCACGCCGACTACGGGCCGCTGGGCACCATCTCGTTCCGCTTCACCTGAGGAGCCCGCCGTGACCGACAGCCAGTACCGGCCAGCACACATCGGAGCCGACGAGTGGGCTGCACGCGTGCAGCTTGCGGCGGCCTACCGCATCTTCGACCGCATGGGCTGGACCGAGCTCATCTACAACCACATCTCGCTGCGTGTGCCCGATGCGTCGGGCCACATCCTGCTCAATCCCTTCGGCCTGCACTACAGCGAGGTGCGGGCGTCGAATCTGGTCAAGGTCGATACCCAGGGAAACGTCGTCGGCTCCAGCGACTGGCCCATCAACCCGGCGGGCTTCAGCTTCCACGGCGCCATTCACCGCGCGCGCCCCGAAGCGCACTGCGTCATGCACATCCACACGACGCCGACGATGGCGGTCTGCTGCCTGGAAGAGGGCCTGTCGTTCGACAATTTCTACGCCGCCCAGCTGCACGGCAAGGTGGCTTACCACGACTTCGAGGGCATCACCGTGCATGCCGAAGAGGGCGAACGTTTTCTCGCCAGCGCTGCGGGCAAGCCGGTGCTGCTGCTGCGCAATCACGGTCCGGTGGTCATCGGCCACGGCGTGGCGCAGGCGTTCTCGCTGCTGTGGCTCGTGCAACGCGCCTGCGAGGTGCAACTCGCCACGATGTCGATGGGCGCCGCACGGCGCATCGCCACACCTGTGCTGGAGGCCTGCGTGCGCGATTCGCTCCAGTACGACCCGCGCTACGGCGGCGGCCAGAATGCCTTCGACGCGATGCAGCGCCTCGTCGATGCGGCCGATGCGTCCTACCGCCGCTGAGGTCCGGCAGCGAAGGCCGCATCGCCCATCGACCGGCGCCGGCGGTCCCCGCGCAAGCGGCTTCGCATGGCCCGCGCGTCGTGGCTGTCGGCTCTGGGGGCCGGCAGGACGGCGCCATCGCCGCCCGGCCTTGACATCGCGCATTACGCTCAGGCCCTTTGTCAAGGATCATCGACGCACCCACGGAACCGGAGCAACCATGAAACGTCGGGAAGTGACACTGGCGATGACCACGGTCGTGGTCTTGCCACACATTGCGTTCGCGGCCACGAAGGAAGAGTCGCAGGCCGAAGTCCGCAAGGCGGCGCAGGACGCGCTCGCCGCCGTCTACAAGGTTGCGCCTTCGGCACGCAAGGCCGCGGAGTCGGCGGCCGGGTACGCGGCCTTCAGCAACTTCGGCATGAAGATCCTGGTGGCGGGCAGCGGAGCGGGCAAGGGCATCGCCGTCAACAACAAGACCCAGGCCACGACCTACATGAAGATGGCCGAGTTGCAGGCCGGGTTGGGTTTCGGCGTCAAGAAGTTCCAGTTGCTCTTCATCTTCGAGACCGAGCAGGCGCTGAACACCTTCGTGAATTCGGGATGGGAGATCGGTGCACAAGCCACCGCGTCGGCCAAGGCGGGCGACAAGGGTGCCGCCTATCAGGGCGCCGTGAGCGTCTCTCCGGGCGTCTGGCTGTACCAGGTCACCGGCAACAGCCTGGCCCTCGAACTGACGGCCAAGGGGACGAAGTACTACAAGGATTCCGAGCTCAACTGAGGCGGCCCCGGCTTGCGCCGACGGCTCACCGCCTGGCTGGAATTGGATGGCGTTCGGCCCGCCCGCCGGCGCGGGTGGGTTGAGTCACCGCTCAACTTGGCCAGGAGACGCAGGTCTGAGGGACCGCATCTTCTTGCCCACTGGCGGAAAGGGAGGGATTCGAACCCTCGGTCGGGGAGAACCCCGACACCGGATTTCGAGTCCGGCGCATTCGACCACTCTGCCACCTTTCCGGGGTGTGTCCTCGCGTCGATCTGAGCCGAGGATTCTAGCCGATCAGGGTCGCAGCACTTCGGCGCCGCCGAGGTACGGCCGCAACGCCGCCGGGATCGAGATCGAGCCATCGGCCTGCTGGTGGTTCTCGAGCACCGCCACCAGCGCGCGGCCGACCGCCAGGCCGGAACCGTTGAGCGTGTGAACAAACTCGGGCTTGCCGGGTTGGCCGTTGACGACGGGGCGGAAGCGCGTCTGCATGCGCCGCGCCTGATAGGCCTCGCAGTTGCTGCACGAGCTGATCTCCCGGTACGTGTCCTGCGCCGGCAGCCAGACCTCCAGGTCGTAGGTCTTGGCGGAACCGTGGCCCATGTCTCCGGTGCACAGCGTGATCACGCGGTAGGGCAGCTCCAGCTTGCGCAGCACGGCCTCGGCGTGGCCGACCATCTGCTCGAGCGCGGCAGCGCTGTGTTCGGGGTGCGTGATCTGCACCATCTCGACCTTGTCGAACTGATGCTGCCGGATCATGCCGCGCGTGTCGCGCCCGGCACTGCCGGCCTCGGAGCGGAAGCACGGGCTGTGCGCGGTGAGTTTGATCGGCAGCGCCGCCGCGTCGAGGATCTGTTCGCGCACGCTGTTGGTGAGCGAGATCTCCGAGGTCGAGATCAGGTACTGCTCGGGCTGCGCCTCGTCGCCACCGCGCGTGACCCAGAACATGTCCTGCTTGAATTTCGGCAGCTGCCCGGTGCCTTCCAGAACCTCGCGATTGACGATGTAGGGCGTCCAGCACTCGGTGTAGCCGTGCTCCAGCGTCTGCAGATCCAGCATGAATTGCGCCAGCGCGCGGTGCAGCCGCGCCGCCGGGCCGCGCAGGAAGGTGAAGCGCGATCCCGACAGCTTCGCGCCGGTCTCGAAGTCCATGCCCAACGGGGCGCCGACATCGACATGGTCGCGCGGCTCGAAGTCGAAGGCGCGCGGCGTGCCCCAACGCCGCACCTCGACGTTGGCACTCTCGTCCGCACCCAGCGGGACGTCGGCCTGCGGCAGGTTGGGCAGCGACATCAGCATGTCCTGCAGCTCGGACTGGATGGCCTCCAGGCGCCGCGCCCCGGCATCGAGCTCGCCGGCGATGCCGCCCACTTCGGCCATCACGGCCGCGGTGTCCTCTCCCCTGGCCTTGAGCTGGCCGATCTGCTTGGACAGTGCGTTGCGCCGCGCCTGCAGCTGCTCGGTGGCCACCTGGATCTGCTTGCGTTCGGCCTCGAGTGCGCTGAAACGCGGCACGTCGAGATAGGGCTGCGGCCTCTTGCGCCGCTCCAGTTGGGCGATGACGCCGGGCAGGTCGCGGCGCAGCAGGCTGATGTCGAGCATGGTGTTCCTGTGGTTGGCTGGGGACGCGCAAATGTCGCCCGCGTGAGGCGCCGTCTTCGTGGGTTTCCGAAGCAGCTGCGCGGTCAGGGTCGGGACGCCGCCACTTCGCTCATGCTGCGGTCACCCAGGCCGCGGGGCAGAGGGAAGTGCACGTTCTCGGTCACGCCGTCCATCTTGCGGATGGTGACGGCGCCGAGTTCGCGCAGGCGCGCGATCACCTGCTGCACCAGGACGTCGGGGGCCGAGGCACCGGCGGTCAGTCCGACACGGCGGCCGCGCTCGAACCACTGCAACTGGAGGTCGCCCGCGCCTTCGACCATGTAGGCGTCGGCGCCCAGCCGCTCGGCCAGCTCGCGCAGGCGGTTGCTGTTGCTGCTCGTCGGGCTGCCGACGACGATGACCACGTCCACCGCCGGCGCCAGCAGCTTGACGGCGTCCTGGCGGTTCTGCGTCGCGTAGCAGATGTCCTGCTGCTTGGGTTCGCGCACATCCGGGAACCGTCGCTTGACCTCGGCCAGGATCTCGGCCGCGTCGTCGACACTCAGTGTCGTCTGCGTCACCACCGCCAGCTTGTCGCCGCGCGGCCGCACCAGCGCCACATCGGCACGGTCCTCCACCAGGTAGATACCTTCGCTGAGCTGGCCCATCGTGCCTTCGACCTCGGGGTGGCCCTTGTGGCCGATCATGATGAACTCGTAGCCTTCGCGCGCCAGCTTGGCCACTTCCACGTGTACCTTGGTCACCAGCGGGCAGGTGGCGTCGAAGACCCGGAAGCCGCGCCGCATCGCCTCGCGCCGCACGGCCTGGCTCACGCCGTGGGCGCTGAATACCAGCGTGGCGCCGGGCGGCACGTCGGCGAGGTCCTCGATGAAGATTGCCCCCTTGGCCTTGAGGTCGCTGACGACATAGGTGTTGTGAACGATCTCGTGGCGCACATAGATCGGCGCGCCGTGCTTGACCAGCGCGCGCTCGACGATCTCGATGGCGCGGTCCACGCCGGCACAGAAGCCGCGGGGTTCGGCGAGCAGCACTTCTTCGACGACCGGCATCACAGCACTCCCAGCACCCGGACCTCGAAGCGCACCGGCTGGCCGGCCAGCGGATGGTTGAAGTCGAACAGCAGCCAGTCGACGCCGACCTCGCGCACCACGCCGGCGTAGCGGCCCTGTCCGTCGGGGGTGGGGAACTGCACCACGTCGCCCACGGCGTAACGCTCGTCGGGATCGCCCAGGCTGTGCAGCAGGGTCATCTTCACGCGCTGCAGCAACTCGGGGTTGCGCTCGCCGAAGGCACTGCCCGCTGGCAGGTCGAACGCCTCGTGAGCGCCTTCAGGCAGGCCGAGCAGACGGGCCTCGATGGCCGGCGCCAGCTGTCCGGTGCCGAGCGACAGCGTCGCCGGCTTGTCGTTGAACGTATTCACGACGTCGGCGCCGTCGGGACCGGCCAGGCGGTAGTGCAGGGTCAGGAAAGACCCCGGCTGGATGTGGTTCACGGAGGCGGGAGGGTGTCGAATAGACTGGGTGCGATTCTACCGGTGACCCCCCTGCCCTCACGCTCCGCCACGCCGATGAAGGAACTGCCTGCCGACCAGCGCCCGCGCGAGAAGCTGCTGGCCCGCGGCGCGGCCTCGCTGGCCGACGCCGAGTTGCTGGCCCTGCTGCTGCGCACCGGCTACCGCGGCCAGGGCGTGCTGTCGCTGGCGGCGCACGTGCTGCAGCGGTGCCGGGGCTACGCCGGGCTGCTGCACGCCACCGCAGCCGAGCTGGAGGACATCAAGGGGCTGGGGCCGGCCAAGCGCGCCGAATTGCTGGCGGTGATCGAGATGGCGCGGCGCGCGCTGGCCGAGCAGATGCAGGCGCGCCCGGTGTTCGACAGCCCGGGGCGCGTCAAGGACTATCTGTCGTTGCACCTTCGCGGGCGCGAACACGAGGTATTCGCGGTGATGTTCCTCGACGGCCAGCATCGCCTGCTGGGCGTCGAGGACATGTTCCGCGGCACGCTCACGCAGACCAGCGTCTACCCGCGCGAGATCGTCAAGCGGGCGCTGGCGCTCAATGCCGGCGCGGTGGTGCTCGCGCACAACCATCCCTCCGGCCTGGCCGAGCCCTCGCGTGCCGACGAATTCCTGACGCAGACGCTGAGGTCTGCGCTGCAGCTGGTGGACGTGCGCGTGCTCGACCACCTGGTGGTCGGCCAGGGCCAGGTGGTGTCGTTCGCCGAACGGGGGCTGCTGTGAAGCTGCGTGCGCTCGCCGACCTGCACGCTCTTCGCACCACCCTGCGCGAGCAGGAGCATCGCGCCGCGGAACGCGCCGCGCAGGAGCGCGCCGCCCACGCGGCAGCCGAGCGGGCGCGGCGGCAATTCGCCGACGCGGTGGGCCCGGTGACGCGGCTGCCTCATCACGGTCGCAGCTCGCACCGCTTGCCTTTGCCGACACCGGAGCCCCGGCAGCGCCTGCTCGACGAACAGGCGGCGCTGCGCGAGGCGATCTCCGACGAGGTCGACGTCGAGTCGCTGCTGCTCACCGACGACGGCCTGAGCTTCCGCCGCGAAGGCGTCGGCCTGGACGTGGTGACGCGGCTGCGCCGTGGCGAATGGTCGATCCAGGGCCAGATCGACCTGCACGGCCTGCGCCGCGACGAGGCGCGCGAACAACTGGCGGCGTTCCTGCGCGAGGCGGCGCGGCGCGGCTGGCGCTGCCTGCGCGTGGTGCATGGCAAGGGCCTGGGATCGCCGGGCCGCGAACCGGTGCTCAAGGTGCGTGTGCAGCGCTGGCTGGCGCAGCATGGCGACGTCATCGCCTTCACGCAGGCGCGCGCGCCCGAAGGCGGCGGCGGGGCCCTGATCGTGCTGATGCACGGCTGAGCGCGTGGCGCAAGCGGCTGTCGCTCAGCGGTTGCGCATCCAGTCGGCGGTGCCGAAGAACGATGCGGCCAGGCGCTGCGCCAGCGCCTCGTCGAGTTGCTGCTCGCGCATGGCCTGGGCCATGCATGCCAGCCACTGGTCGCGTTCGGCGATGCCGATGCTGTAGGGCAGGTGGCGAGCGCGCAGCCGCGGGTGGCCGTGGCGCTGCACATAGTGGTCGGGGCCGCCGAGCCAGCCGCACAGGAACCAGTACAGCTTGTCGCGCGAACCGTCCAGCACGCCCGGGTGCAGCGCGCGGATGCCGGCATAGGCCGGTTCGAGGTCCATGAGGTCGTAGAAACGGTCCACCAGCGCCCGCACGCCGGGCTCGCCACCGAGCGCGGCGTAGGGAGTCGTCGCAGCGTCGCTCACGGGATCAGCCGGCCGGCGATGGCCGCCAGCGCGACGGCGGCCGGCGCACCCGGCATCGTCTCGAACAGGAGTTCCCGGCGCTGAACGGCTTCGCGCACTGCCGGATCGGCCGGCAGTTCACCCAGCAGTTCCAACCGCACCGGACTGTCCAGGCCCGGGCTGACATAACGATCCACCACCTGCTGCAATTGCTGCCGCACCATGCGCCCTTCACCGGGCCGTCGTGTCTGGTTCACGACCAGACCGATCTGGCGGCGGCCCTGCGCCGCCGCCAGCACCTTGATCGTGGCATAGGCATCGGTCAGCGAGGTCGGCTCCGGTGTCACCACCACCAGCACCTGCCCTGCCAGAGACACCGTGTACAGCACGACGTCGGAAATGCCGGCCCCGGTGTCGACGAGGATGTGATCGAACAGCGGCTCCACCTCGTCGATGAGCTGCCGCAGCCGGTCGCGCAGCTCGGGCGTCATGCGCGAATACTCCACCAGGCCCGAGCCGGCCAGCAAGACCGAGAACCCGCCCGGTGCGGGCAGGATCGCATCGAGCAGCCGGCTCTTGCCGGTGAAGACCTCGTGCAGCGTGACCTTGGGAAACAGGTTCAGCACGACGTCCAGATTGGCCAGGCCGAGGTCGGCATCGAGCACCAGGACGCGACGGCCGCCGCGGGCCAGCGCTGCGGCCAGATTGGCAGCCACGAAGGTCTTGCCGACGCCGCCTTTGCCGCTCGTCACTGCGATGGTCCTGTGGCCCGATGGCCGCGGCGGCGTCGATGTCATTCGTGGTCGTGGCCGAAATAGGTGTCGAAGAGCAGACGCTTCTCTTCGTTGCTCACCAGCGGCATCGCCGAGGGCTCGATGCGCACGAGATTGCGGCCGTGGGCCTTGGCCAGGTAGAGCTGCTGGTCGGCGCGCTCCTGCCACAGCGGCGGCTTGGAGCGCACCCACTGCGGCGCGTAAGCGCCGCCGATGCTCACGGTGACGGTGATGCGCTGATCGTGGCTGATCGTCACCGGCAGATGCTCCAGGCGCCGACGCACGCGTTCCGCCACCGCCTCACCGAAGGCGCTGGCGCAACTGGGCAGGATGATCGCGAACTCCTCGCCACCGATGCGCGCCACCAGGTCCATCGGCCGCACGCATTCGAGCAGCGTGGCGGCGACCGCCTTGAGCACGTGATCACCGGCCGCATGGCCCCACTGGTCGTTGACGCTCTTGAAGTGGTCGATATCCAGCGTCAGCAGCAGTGCCGGTTCGCCGCTGCGCGCCACGCGGTCGATCTCACGCCCCAGCGCCAGTTCGAAGGCGCGCCGGTTCGCCAGGCCGGTGAGTGCATCGCGGCTGGACAGGTCGACGAGGGCGTCGATGAGCTCCTGCAGCCAGGCCGGGCTGCCGGCCTGGCCCTTCGGTACCTCCCGCCCGGCCTGTGCAAGCAACTGCAGCGCCTGCTCGAAACGCAGCGCCGGTGGAACCGACAAGGGCGGGAAAGTGGAACTGTCCAAGGGTCGCCTGCGCCGGGCAGGCGGTGCCACGGATCAAGGGTGCGACAAGTCTAGCAGCGGCACTGCCCCCTTCGGCAGCGGGAAGGCCGCCCTCCCCGGCTACCAGAGACCCCGCTCGTGATCCCACAGCGCACGATTGCGCATCGGCAGCCCTCGCTCGGCCAGACCGATGTCGCGCCGGGTGCTGTCGCTCAGTTCCTCCAGCGCCCGCAGTTCGGCCTGGCGCTGCGACCGTTCGCGCCATGACTTCCAGCCCTGCTTCAGGCTGCCCAGCCAGCGGGGCGGCAGAGACAGCGGTTGCGGCGAGGTCTGGGCAACGAACCGAGGGGCGGCAGGGCAGCAGGCGGTCGTCATGTCGGGTCTCCAGTTGTTGATACTGGAAAGCATATCCACCATAGAACCTATTGAATATCGACAAACATTGATCCCATTGTTCAGTTATGCTTACCAGCATGGCCCGATTGCCGCTCAATACCCTGCCGGCCTTTCGTGTTGCCGCGCGGCTGCAGAACCTGCGCGCGGCGGCCGAGGAACTGCACCTGACGCACAGCGCGGTCAGCCAGCAGATCAAGCTGCTGGAAGAGCAGATCGGACTGCCGCTGTTCGACCGCCGTGGTCGCAGCGTCGTGCTCAATGCCGCCGGCGCGGCGCTGCAGCGAGCGGTGGAGCCAGCGCTCGACCGTCTGGCCGAGGGCCTGCGCGCGGCGCAGGCGGCGGATGCCGGCACGGCGCACCAGCTGCGGCTGACGGTCTTGCCTTCGTTTGCGCAGCGCTGGCTGCTGCCGCGCATGGGTCGCTGGCGCGAGCGGCACCCGGAGATCACGCTCGAGATCCACGCCTCGCAACAGCTGGTGGACCTGCAGCGCGAGGGCTTCCACGCGGCCTTGCGCATCGGTTCCGGCCAGTGGCGCGGCCTGCAGGCCGAGCGCCTGATGGATTCGCCGATCATCGCCGTGGCCTCGCCGGCGAGGGCCGCGCGCCTGGCCCCCGGTGACCTGGCAGCCATCGCCGCCGAGCCGCTGCTCGGCCCCGCCGAGACGTGGGAGCACTGGCTGGCTCTCGGCGGACAGCGTCTGGCGGCCAAGCCGGTGGCCGAATTCAACGACTCGGGGCTGATGCTGCAGGCGGTGGAACAGGACCTCGGCATCGCGCTGGCGCGGGAGTTGCTGGCTGCCGACGCACTGCAGGCCGGACGGCTGGTGCAGCTGTCACCGCAGGCCCTGGCCGACCCCGCCTTCGCCACCTACTGGCTGGTGCACGCGCCGGAGCTGGCCGGCTGGCCGCCGCTGGTGGCGCTGCGCGACTGGCTGTTCGACGAGATGGCGCTGTCGCGCGCGGCCCTGGAAGCGCTTCAGCGGACCTGAACGCCGTCCGCCGCCGGCGGCAGGAACAGTGACTGCAGATCCGACAGGAAATCGAAGCCGCGCGGCGTCGGCCGCACGGTTCCGCCGCACGCGTCGCGCTCGATCAGGCCGCGGGATTCGGCCGCGGCCAGCGGCAAGGCCACCGCCGACAGCGGCAACCCGGTGCGTTCGCTGAAGCGAGCCAGTTCGAAACCCTCGCGCAGCCGCAGCGCGTTGAGCATGAATTCGAACGGCAGGTCGCGCCGGGCCACCTCGTGCTGCTGTGACACGCCATGCCCCTGCAACGCCTGCGTCATATATGCCGCCGGCTCACGCCAGCGCACCTGGCGCACCACGCGGTGCGGAAAGCTCAGCTTGCCGTGCGCTCCGGCGCCGATGCCCAGGTAGTCGCCGAACTGCCAGTAGTTGAGGTTGTGCCGGCAGCGGTGGCCCGGCCGCGCAAAGGCCGACACCTCGTAGCGCTGCAGTCCCACCGCCGTCGCCCGCGCCGTGACGAGGTCGAGCATGTCGCTGGCCAGGTCGTCGTCGGGCAATTCGGGGGGCCGCAGCGCGAACACCGTGTTGGGTTCGACGGTCAGGTGGTAGATCGACAGGTGTGGCGGCGCGTAGGACAGGGCCGCATCGAGGTCGGCGGCCAGCGCGGCCAGCGTCTGGCCGGGCAAGGCATACATGAGGTCGATGTTGAAGGTCTCGAAGGCCGCCCTCGCCTCGGCGACCGCGGCGTGCGCCTGGGCGGCGTCGTGCACGCGGCCGATGCGTTGCAGGGCCTCGTCGTCGAAGCTCTGCACGCCGATCGACAGCCGGCTCACGCCGGCGGCGCGGTAGGCCCTGAAACGTTCGCGCTCGAAGGTGCCGGGGTTGGCCTCCAGCGTGACCTCGGCGCCGGGCTCCAGCGGCACCCGGGCGCGGATGTCGGCCAGCAGGCGGTCGATGGCGTCCGGCGAGAACAGGCTGGGCGTGCCGCCGCCGATGAAGATGCTGGCCACGCGCCGGCCCCAGACCAGCGGCAGCGCCGACTCGAGGTCGGCGACCAGCGCTTCCAGATAGCGGGACTCGGGGAATCCGCCCGCCGATGCGTGGGAATTGAAGTCGCAGTACGGGCACTTCTTCAGGCACCACGGCAGGTGCACGTACAGCGCCAGCGGCGGCAGCGTGCCGAGCTGCAGCGTGCCCGGGCGCAGGACATGCGTCGCGGCGTCGCCGCCGTCGCCGGCTTTCACAGTCGCCACACGTCCTGCAGCAATATGCGCATCTGCGCCATGGCGCGAGCGCGATGGCTGTGGCGATTCTTGGCGTCGGCGCCGAGTTCGGCGACCGTGGCGCCGAGTTCGGGTATCCACATCAGCGGGTCGTAGCCGAAGCCGCCCTCGCCTCGCGGCGATTCGAGGATCAAGCCGGGCCAGCGCCCGACGGCCACCAGCGGCTGGGGGTCGGCGGCGTGGCGCAGGGCGACGAGCGTGCACACGAAGTGAGCGCGGCGCTCGGCCTGGTCCCGCAGCCGCTGCAGCAGCAGCTCATTGTTCGCTGCGTCCTGCACGCGCCGCTGCGCCTCGCGCTCGCCCACCGGCGGCGACAGGCCCGCATAGTGCGCCGAAATCACACCCGGTGCGCCGCCCAGGGCATCGACGCAGATCCCCGAGTCGTCGGCGATGGCAGCCGCGCCGGCCGCTGCGGCGGCGAGGCGCGCCTTGGCGAGCGCGTTCTCGATGAAGGTGATGTGCGGCTCCTCGGCTTCGCCGATGCCGAGTTCGCCCTGCGCCACCAGTTCCACCGCCAGGCCACCCAGCAGGCTGCGCAGCTCCGACAGCTTCGTGGCGTTGTTCGACGCCAGCACCAGGCGCAGCGCCGGCATCAGTCGAGTCCGAGCGAGCGCCGTTGCGCCGCCACCAGCTCGCGGATGCCCTTGTCGGCCAGCGCCAGCAGCGCATCCAGCTCGGCGCGCGTGAAGGGCGCGCCCTCGGCCGTGCCCTGGACTTCGACAAAGCCGCCCGAGGCCGTCATGACGACGTTCATGTCGGTGTCGCAGGCCGCGTCCTCGACATATTCCAGGTCCAGCAGCGGCCTGCCCTGCACGACGCCCACCGACACCGCGGCAACGAAGTCGCGGATCGGGCTGGCGGCGATGCGGCCCTGCGCCATCAGCCAGCTCACGGCATCGTGCGCGGCGACGAAGGCCCCGGTGATGGCCGCCGTGCGCGTGCCGCCGTCGGCCTGCAGCACGTCGCAGTCGAGCTGGATCGTGCGTTCGCCCAGCGCCGAGAGATCGAACACGGTGCGCAGCGAGCGGCCGATCAGGCGCTGGATCTCCTGCGTGCGGCCGCTTTGCTTGCCCTTGGCGGCCTCGCGGTCGCTGCGCGTGTGCGTGCTGCGCGGCAGCATGCCGTATTCGCCGGTGACCCAGCCCTGGCCGCTGCCGCGCTTGTGCGGCGGCACCTTCTCCTCCACCGACGCGGTGCACAGCACGCGGGTGTCGCCGAAGCTGGCCAGCACCGAACCCTCGGCATGGCGGGTGTAGCCGCGCTGCAGGCTCACCGGGCGCAGGGCGTTGGCGGCACGGCCGCCCGTTCGTACGAAGGTCATCGAAAAGGGTCCTGGGAGAAAAGGGAGGGGAAGCACCGCGGCGCCTGGCCTCGGCGACCATGAGAAGACTAGCGCCGCCGGCCGGAACTGCGCTCGATGGCTTCGTTGATCTCGCGGATCGAACGCTCGATCTCGGCGTCGTCGAGATCGTCGCCGGCCGAGCCGGCGCCCAGGCTGGCCTGGATGGTGGAAGCGAAGACCTCCTCGCCCAGCGAGGTTGTCGACACGCCGCCCGTGCTGTCCAGGTCCTCGGCGGCCTCCCACTCCACCGCCAGCACGGTGACGTTGTCGCTGTGCTCGCCGCCGGCACGCAGGGCGCGCTCGACCAATTCTGGCACGGCGTCGGAGATCGGGTTGTCGGCCAGCACCGCGGTGATGACGGCGTCGTCGACGGTGCCCCACAGGCCATCTGAACACAGCATGAGGCGGTCGCCGGGATAGACGAGCACCGGGCCGATGGTGTCGATGATCGGCTTGCCGGGGCTGCCCAGGCAGGTGAAGAGCACATTGCGGTTGACGCGGTCGTCCAGCGCCACCACGTGCGCCAGCGTCTCCTGCAATTCGGTGTAGGAGTGGTCGCGCGTGCGCGCCACCAGCTTGTTGCCGCGCACCAGATACAGCCGCGAATCGCCGCAATGGGCCCAGTACGCGGCGTTGCCCTGCAGCACGCAGGCCACGATCGTCGTGCGCGGCGTATCCATCAGCGCACGTTCGGTGGCGTAGCGCAGCAACTGGTGGTGGCCCGCCACGATGGCGTCGTGCAGGAAGCGCAGCGGCTCGCGCAGGCTCGGCTTGGCTTCACGCTGGAACAGCGCCGACAGCGTCTGCAGTGCCAGTTGCGAGGCGACTTCACCTTCGGGGTGCCCGCCCATGCCGTCGGCCAGCGCAAACAGACCCGAGTCCCTCGTGTAGCAGTACCCCATGCGGTCCTCGTTCAGCTCGCGGCCCCCCTTGCGGCTGATCTGGTAGACCGAGAATTTCATGGACTGGAGGACTGCAGGCGGCGGGCCGGGGAGCTCACGTCTTCGCGCCGGTCTTGATCGTCTCGAGTTGCAGCTTGAGACGTTCGCCGAAGCTGAGCTTCGTGTAGCGGCGCTCGGTCTCGCGCGCCAGTTCCTTTTGCAGCGCGAAGACGCTCTGCGGGCGCGACAGCGGGTCCAGCGACATGCACCATTCCGTGACCTCGATCAGGTTGTCGGAATAGACGTTGCGCAGGCGGGACAGGCTCAGGGCCAGGCGGTCCTTCTCCAGCCGCTGCGGCGCATCGTTGGGCGGGTAGCCCTGCATGCAGGCATAAATGCAGCCGCCGATGGCGTAGATGTCGGTCCAGGGGCCGAGCGTGCCGTCGCGGCGGTACATCTCGGGCGCGGCGAAGCCCGGCGTGTACATCGGGCGGATGAAGTTGCCTTCCTTGCTCAGCACCTCGCGCGCGGCGCCGAAGTCGAGCATCACCGCCTTGTTGTCGTTGGTGACGAAGATATTCGCCGGCTTGATGTCCAGGTGCAGCATCTTGTGCTGGTGCACGATGCGCAGGCCGCGCAGGATCTCGTCGAACAGGCTGCGGATGGTGCTCTCGCGAAACACCTTGTCCCGCTTGAGGTCGCGCGCGGTGACGACGAAGTCCTGCAGGGTGTCGCCCTGCAGGTAGTTCATCACCATGTAGACGGTCTCGTTCTCGCGGAAGAAATTGAGCACGCTGACCACGCTGGGGTGGCTGATCTGTGCCAGCGAGCGGCCTTCCTCGAAGAAGCTCTTCAGCCCCAGCCGGTACAGCGGCTGCTTGTCGGGCTTGACCCGCGGCGTCAACTCGCCTGGAGAACGCTCGGCCAGGGAAGCGGGCAGGTATTCCTTGATCGCCACCAGTTGGTCGCCCTCGCCCTGCGCCAGGTAGACGACGCCGAAGCCCCCGGCGGCCAGTTTCTTGACGATGGTGTAGCCGCCGACCACGGTGCCCGAGGGCAACGGAGCTGGCTTGGGCTTAGACATAATCCTCGGTTTTGACGGGGCGCGGCACGATGGCTGTTTATAGCATGACGGGGTATGCCAGCGCGGCCTCCGAGCCCGGCGCCGCCGGGCCCGCGGTGGTGGTGGATGCGCGTTCGGTGAACAGCCGCTTTCTCGACCTGGCGCTGAAACTGCCGGATGAACTGCGCGGGCTGGAGCCGGCCCTGCGCGAACGCCTCACCGCCGCCTTCCGCCGCGGCAAGATCGAGTTGCGCATGGCCACTGCGCGCGAAGCCGAAGGTGCGTGGCCCACGCCCAGCACCGAGCAGCTGAACCGCCTGGCGCACCTGGAGAGTTCGGTCCAGGGCTGGTTGCCGCAGGCGCGCGCATTGTCGGTCAACGAAGTGCTGCACTGGTGCCGCGCCGGCGGCGCAGCCGAGCGGCTGGACGAACCGGCGCTGGCTGCCGCGGCGCTGTGCATCGAAGGCCTGCGCGAGGCCCGTGCCCGCGAAGGCTCCCGGCTGGTGGCGGTGCTGCTGGAACGCGTGGCCCGGCTGCGCGAACTGGCCAATGCCGCCGCGCCGCTGGTGCCGGCCGTGGTGCAGCGGCAGCAGGCCCGCTTCCTGGAGCGCTGGCACGAGGCGCTGGCCGCCGCGCAGGCCGGCGCCAGCATCCCCGCCGAGGCGCTGCGCGAACGCGCCCTCGGCGAAGCAGCGACCTTTGCGCTGCGCATCGACGTGGCCGAGGAACTGGCGCGCCTGGGCTCGCATCTGAGCGAGATCCAGCGCCTGCTGGAAGCCGGCGGCGAGGTCGGCAAGCGGCTCGACTTCCTGATCCAGGAACTGCAGCGCGAGGCGAATACGCTGGGCAGCAAGTCGGCGGCGCTCGAATTGACCTCGATCGCCGTGGAGATGAAGGTCGCCATCGAGCAGATGCGCGAGCAGGTGCAGAACATCGAGTAGCTTTTCGAAAGGGAGCAGGTGGAGTCGGCCGGGCAGATACAAGCGCTGCCCGGCGGCTGCACGCGGGTGCCGCAGCGGCGCTGCTAGGTCTTCAACCGGTAGCCGGTGCGGAAGATCCAGGCCACCACGGCCAACGATATGGCGAGGAAGGCGAATGTCATGGCCAAGCTGGTGCCGAGGCCGACGTCGGCCACGCCGTAGAAGCTCCAGCGAAAGCCACTCACCAGGTAGACGACCGGGTTGAACAGCGCCACCTTCTGCCAGAACGGCGGCAACATGTCGATCGAGTAGAAGCTGCCGCCGAGGAAGGTGAGCGGCGTGACGATGAGCAGCGGCACCACCTGCAGCTTCTCGAAGCCGTCGGCCCAGATGCCGATGATGAAGCCGAGCAGGCTGAAGGTGACCGCGGTCAGCACCAGGAAGAGCAGCATCCACAGCGGGTGCTCGATGCGCAGCGGCACGAACAGCGTCGCCGTGGCCAGGATGATGAACGCGAGGATGACCGACTTGGTGGCTGCCGCGCCGACGTAGCTCAGCACGACCTCGAACGCCGACACCGGCGCCGACAGCAGTTCGTAGATGGTGCCGGTGAACCTGGGGAAGTAGATGCCGAACGATGCGTTGGAGATGCTCTGCGTCAACAGCGACAGCATGACCAGCCCCGGCACGATGAAGGCGCCGTAGCTGACACCGCCCACCTCCGGGATGCGGCCGCCGATGGCCGCGCCGAAGACGACGAAATACAGCGACGTCGAGATCACCGGCGAGACGATGCTCTGCATCACGGTGCGCCAGGCGCGCGCCATCTCGAAGCGGTAGATGGCGCGCACGGCGTGCAGGTTCATGCTCACTGCGCCTCCTTGAGCAGACCGACGAAGATGTCCTGCAGAGAGCTCTGCGTCGTGTGCAGGTCCTTGAAGGCGATGTCGAGCTCGCCCAGCTCGCGCAACAGCGCGGCAATGCCGGCGCGCCCGCTGTGGGTATCGAAGGTGTAGGTCAGCTCCATGCCGTCGGCGGACAGCGCCAGGCCGTAGCCGGCCAGCGCTGCCGGCAGCTGTGCCAGCCGCTCCGCCAGCTGCAGCGTCAGCTGCTTGCGGCCCAGCTTGCGCATCAGCTCGGCCTTGTCCTCGACGAGGACGAGCCGGCCCTTGTCGATGATGCCGATGCGGTCGGCCATCTCCTCGGCCTCCTCGATGTAGTGCGTGGTCAGGATGATGGTCACGCCGGCGGCGCGCAGCTCGCGCACCAGCTGCCACATATCCCGCCGCAGCGTGACGTCGACGCCGGCCGTCGGCTCGTCCAGGAACAGCACCCGCGGCTCGTGCGACAGCGCCTTGGCGATCAGCAGCCGGCGCTTCATGCCACCCGACAGCGCCAGGATCCGGCTGTCCTTCTTGTCCCACAGCGACAGCGACCGCAGCACCTTCTCGATGTGCGCCGGATTCGGTGGCTTGCCGAACAGGCCGCGGCTGAAGGACACGGCGTTCCACACCGTTTCGAACGCGTCGGTGGTCAGCTCCTGCGGCACCAGGCCGATCAGCGAACGCGCTGCGCGGTAGTCGCGCACGATGTCGTGGCCGTCGACGGCGACGCTGCCGGCGCTGGCGTTGACGGTACCGCAGACGATACCGATCAACGTCGTCTTGCCGGCGCCGTTGGGCCCGAGCAGCGCGAAGATCTCGCCGCGCCGGATCGCCAGCTCGACGCCCTCGAGCGCCCGGTGGCCCGAGGCGTAGGTCTTCGAGACGCCCTTGACCGTGATGATGTCGTCGTGCATCGGCGGGAGGATAGCCGGAGCCTGCGGGCGCCGGCCCATGGAGGATGGGTCCCACCGTCGCCTGCCCGTCCTTCGGCACGCTCGACCCGCATCGACTGCGCCAGGCGCCGCGCGCACTGCACGCCGCGGTCGAACGCCGGGGCGAGACCGTCGAGCGTCAGGAATGCGGCGGAATTAAGATCGACGGCAGGCGTTGCTTCCCTCCGGCCGGACTGCATCGGAAACCTGCCTTGGCTCCATCTTCGGAACGTCGTGTCGAGGGCTTCCAGTCCGAGCAGGGCGAGGTTCCCATGCCTGCGCCGCGGGACCACTCGCCGGTGGACGACCCGTTGCGGCTGATGGAGCAGATCATCCAGCGGTCTCCCATCGGCGTGGCAGTCATCGATCACGATGGCGTCTATCGCAACGTCAATCCGTCCTATTGCCTCATGTACGGCTATCGACAGGAAGAACTGCTGGGCCAGAGCTTCACGATGGTCTTTCCGGCGCCGCAACGCGAGCGCATGCTGGCGCTGCATCGCGCTTTTCTCGAACGGGGCGGCGAGTTGGGCGGCGAGAGGGAGGTTCAACGTCGAGACGGGACCTTGCTGACGATCATCAGTCGCTCGGTGGGCGTGCCCGGTGACGACGGCCGCTTGCGTCGCCTGGTGTACGTCGTGGACATCACCGAGCGACTGCAGATGGAGCGCGCGTTGCAGCGGTTGCAGCGCTTCACTCGATCGGTGCTCGATGGCCTGACCGCCCACGTCTGCGTGATCGACCAGACTGGCGTCATCCTCACCGTGAATCGAGCATGGCTCGAGTTCGCTGCCGCCAACGGCGGCTCGCCGGGCGAGCTGCAAGCAGGCGCCAACTACCTCGAGGTGTGCGAGGCGGCGGCTGACAGGGAGACGGCGGGTGGAGTCGAAGCGCGCCGGTTCGTGACGCTGCTGCGCGAGGTGCTCATCGGGCAAAGGCAGCACTTCCAGTTCGAGTATCCATGTCACTCCCCCGAGGAGAAGCGCTGGTTCGTCGTGCGGGTATCGCGCATGGAGGGCAGCGATCCGCCGAGCTACATCGTGGCACACGACAACGTGACGGCGCTGAAACTGGCCCAGGAGGCATTGCGCTTGCAGGCCACCACCGACGAACTGACCGGTGTCGCCAACCGGCGCAGCTTCATGGAGGCTCTGGGCACCGAGTTCGAGCGGCTGCGGCGACATCCGGCGCTGCAGTGCAGCGTGCTCGCACTCGACCTCGATCACTTCAAGCACGTCAACGACACCTGGGGCCACGCGGCCGGAGACGCCGTGCTCCGGCATGTTGCGCAAGTGGTGAGCAGGCACACGAGGACCGGCGATGTGCTCGGCCGCACGGGTGGTGAAGAGTTCGCGATGCTGCTGCCGGACACTGCGCCGGATGAAGCCGAGGCCCTGAGCGAACGCCTGCGGCACCAGGTTTCCCTGGAACCCGTGCCGTTTGCGGAGCACCGGATCAGCGTCACCGTCAGCATCGGCATCGCGGTGCTCGCCGCGTCCGATGCCGATGCCGGGGCGGCCCTGATGCGCGCCGATCGTGCGCTCTACGAGGCGAAGGATGCGGGACGCAATGCCGTCCGGCGCTGGCAACTTCGCAGCCGAGTGCTGCCGCCGTAGGAGGGGACGGCAAAGGCCTGTCCGCTGACACGGCCGTCGCAGAGCGCACACGACACGGGCCAGCCGCTTGCAGCCGAGCCCGCGCCTCAGGTGCGGAACATCGAGTGTCCGCGCTTGAGCGAAAATCCGTGGATGGAAACCCCCGGCAACCTGTTCTGCGTCGCCGCGCCCAGCGGTGCCGGCAAGTCCAGCCTCGTCAAGGCGCTGCTCGAGCTCGATTCGCACCTCGCGGTGTCGGTGTCGCACACCACGCGGGCACCGCGCGGCCAGGAGCAGGATGGCCGCGAGTACTGGTTCATCGACACCCCGGGCTTCCGCGAGATGATCGCGCGCGGCGAGTTCTTCGAATGGGCCGAAGTGCACGGCAACCTCTATGGCACCTCGCGCAAGGCCATCGAGCAGCGCCTGATGGGCGGCGAGGACGTCGTGCTGGAGATCGACTGGCAGGGTGCGCTGCAGATCAAGCAGCTGTTCCCGCATGCGGTGCTGATCTTCATCCTGCCGCCGAGCTGGGACGAACTGGCGCAGCGCCTGCACCGGCGCGGCGAGGACCGCGCCGAAACCATCGCCAAGCGGCTGGAGAACGCCCGCCAGGAGGTGGCGCAGGCCCGGCACTTCGACTTCGTTATAATCAATGCCTTGTTCGAGACGGCGCTGTTCGACCTCAAGACGGTCGTGCACTCGCAGCGCCTGAAGTACGCCGCCCAGTTGCGCAACCGCTCGCAGGTGTTCAGCGCGCTGGGTCTGATCTGAATCGCTCCACCACCGCAATCCCGTCCAAAGGCATCCATGGCCCGCATCACCGTCGAAGACTGCCTGCAGAAGATCCCCAACCGCTTCCAGCTCGTGCTCGCCGCCACCTACCGCGCACGCATGCTCAGCCAGGGCCACGCGCCGAAGATCGAGACCAAGAACAAGCCCGGCGTGACGGCACTGCGCGAGATCGCCGCCGGCGAGATCGGCATCGAGATGCTGCGCAAGGTGCCCACCTGAGCCGCTGAGACTGCACTGCCCCGCCCGCGGGCGCCGCTGTCGCATCGACACGGCGCCCGTTGTCTTTGGTGCCGGCCGCGGCGGCGGCACACAAGTCGCGCTAAATTCGCACCATGAGCCTGCGTTCCCTGGCCGCTGAACTGTTGCCTGCCGCCTTGCAGGGCTTGCAGCGCGCGCCTCCGGCCCAGGCCGAGCCGGAAGCGCCGGCCGACGTGCAGTCCTTCGCGGCGCTGGCGGACCGCCTGGGCTACCTGTCCAAGGCCGACTTCAAGCTGGTGCGCGAGGCCTACAAATTCGCCGACCAGGCCCACCTGGGGCAGTTCCGCGCCAACGGCCTGCCCTACATCACGCACCCGCTCGCGGTGGCCGGCCTGTGCGCCGAATGGAAGCTCGACGCACAGGCCATCATGGCCTCGCTGATGCACGACACGATCGAGGACTGCGGCGTCACCAAGCCCGAGCTGATCGAGAAGTTCGGCGCCGCCACGGCCGACCTCGTGGACGGCCTGACCAAGCTCGACAAGCTGCACTTCAACACACGCGAGGAGAGCCAGGCCGAGAGCTTCCGCAAGATGCTGCTGGCGATGGCGCGCGACGTGCGAGTGATCCTCGTCAAGCTCGCCGACCGTCTGCACAACATGCGCACGATGCAGGCCATGGCGCCGGAACGCCGCCAGCGCATCGCGCGCGAGACGCTGGACATCTACGCCCCGATCGCGCATCGGCTGGGCCTGAACCAGACCTACCGCGAACTGCAGGAGCTGTGCTTCGAAC
>Ga0316603_10000326_pt1 | contig 24674 bp, 26 predicted proteins | sample OWC_soil_day10_n_FD_207649 | JGI IMG/M metagenome (GOLD analysis project Ga0316603, IMG submission 207649) | Wetland soil microbial communities from Old Woman Creek delta, Ohio, United States - OWC_soil_day10_noCT | ecosystem: Environmental > Terrestrial > Soil > Wetlands | place: USA: Ohio... | reverse complement strand
CTCGACGGGCAGCGGCGCACGCTACGGCGCGCGGGCGCCGACGTCGAACTGCGACCGTTGGCCTTCGATGCGCTCGCCTTCCTGGTGCGCCACGCGGGCCACGTCGTGACCAAGGACGAGTTGATCTCCGCCGTCTGGCCGGGGCTCGTGGTGACAGACGACTCGATCGCGCGCTGCATCAGCGACATCCGGCGCGCGCTCGGCGATGTCGAGCAGAAGATCATCAAGACGGTGCCGCGGCGTGGCTACACGCTGGCCGTCCCGGCAACCATGGACGGGCCGGGTTTCGCCCAATCTGAGCCCGCCGAACTCGCCGTGGCCAGTACAGACCGAGCGCCAGTTGCCCCGGCGGCAAGAAAGGACCCGGGTCGGCCACTCGTGCGAGTGTTCATAGCGAGTGGGCTGGTGATCGGAGCGGTCGTTACTGCCCTGAGCGTCAGCTTGATCTGGGCGCCCTGGTCGGCTCAGCAGCGTGCCCAAGTCGCTGCAGCCCGACCGGGGCTGTCGATCGTGGTGCTGCCGCTGGCGAGTGAGGGCGGCGACCCGGCACAGGACCGCCTGGCCGCCGCGCTCACCGACGAGATCACGGTCGACCTGTCGCGCATTCCTGAGACCTTCGTGATCGCCCGCGCCACCGCGGACAGCTACCGCGGCCGCAGCGTCGACGTACGTCAGGTGGGCCGCGAGCTCGGCGTGCGCTACGTGCTCGACGGTGGCCTGGTGCGTTTAGGCGACGCGGTGCGGCTGACCCTGCAGCTCGTCGACAGCGAGAGCGGGCGCGCCCTATGGGCAGACCGCATCGATGGCGAGCTGCCCGACCTTCCTGCGCTCTACCGCCGAGTCACCGGAACGGTGGCGAGGTCGCTGGACCTGACGCTGCAGGAAGTGGAAACCGCACGTGCGCGAGCGCGGCCCGGCGCCGACATGCAGGACCTGTTGCTGCAGGCGCGGTGGCTGCTGCAGTTCAACCGGACGACGCCGGACTCCGTTCACGAGGCGCGCCGGCTGCTCGAGCGGGTGAGCGCGCGCGACCCGGGGTCGGCGCTCGCCTTCGCGCTGCTGGCACAGACCTACAACTACGACGTGTCGCAGCGCTGGCTGAGCCTGCGCGGCGCGACGCGCGAGCAGTGGCTGCAGCAGGCCGACCGACTCTCAGAGCGGGCCTTCCAACTGGATCCTGCCGATGCACGTGTCGTCGGCGTGCGCGGTACGACGCTAGCGCTGGCTGGCCGCTCCGAGCAGGCGGCGGAGTTGCTCGAGCGCCAGATCGGGCTCAATCGTAACGATGCAAGTGCCTGGTTCTGGCTCGGTTATGCCCGTTGCACGCTCGGCCGGCAGGATGAAGCGATCGCCGCCCTCGTGCAGGCGCGGCGGCTCAGCCCGCGCGATCCGAATCTCAACGGCATCTTCCTCGTCACCGCGGCGGCACATCTGTACCTGGGCCGCGACCGCGAGGCGCTCGAATGGGCGCGGCGCTCGGTGCTCGAGCGGCCGCAGCATGCGGTGGCTCATTCGTGGGTCGCCGCGGCGGCCGCGAACCTGGGCGAGAAGGAAACCGCACGCGCGGCGCTGGCCGAGTTCAGGGCGCGGCTGCCCTCCTACACGATTTCGTCGTTCCGCGACGAGCGGCTGTGTGCCAACGACCTCTGCCGCAGCCAGCGCGAGCGCTACTACGCTGGGCTGGCGAAGGCTGGGCTGCCCGAATAGGTTGACTTCGCGCTGCGGGGCCTTCTTCGACTGGCTCCGCATGCTTAGGGAGCAGCGGCCTTCACGCGACGAACTCGAAGCTACGGATGTCACTGATAGGTCGCGTTGGCCGATCAGGCCGATGTCAGCTTTGAGCGTGAAATTGATGGCGGCTTTAAGAAAGCGCTGACGGCTACTTTGGGTCGGGTTCTGCCGATAGTCGACTCCCGAAAACAGCCGTTCGATTGCACAGCTGCTGCATTGGGGTGCTGAGAACGCGACGGCTTTGCGGCGAGCGCTATGTCAGCAGTGGCTGGTCTCGGTCGATCCAAACGCCAGCGTCGCAGCGGTCAACGATTGCCGGCCTGCGAGCTCAATCTGACCTGCGCGTGCATAGGACAGGGCAGTTAAACTCGTCGAGGTGACTCACGAGCGAGCTGCCGCTTCGTACCAGTCCTTGGAGGCGTTCACCCAGCGCACGACGAGCAGCATCACCGGCACCTCAATCAGGACGCCGACCACCGTGGCGAGTGCGGCGCCGGAGTTGAAGCCGAACAGGCTGATCGCGGCGGCGACGGCCAGTTCGAAGAAGTTCGATGCGCCGATCAGCGCCGACGGGCACGCCACGCTGTGTTTCTCGCCGAGGGCGCGATTTGCCAGGTAGGCGACACCGGCATTGAAGAACACCTGGATCAGGATCGGCACCGCCAGCAGCGCGATCACGAGGGGCTGCTTCAGGATCTGCTCCCCCTGGAACGCAAACAGCAGCACCAGGGTGGCCAGCAGCGCGACGATCGACCAAGGTGTGAGCGACTGCAGCAGCCGGTCCAGCGCCGGCTGGTCGCCGCGGCGCAGGACCATTGCGCGGATCAGCTGCGCGATGATCACCGGCACGACGATGTACAGCACCACGGAGGTCAGCAGCGTGTCCCATGGCACTGTGATCGAAGCCACGCCCAGCAGCAGCGCCACGATCGGCGCAAACGCGAAGATCATGATCGTGTCGTTCAGCGCGACCTGCGTCAGCGTGAAGTAGGGGTCGCCGTTGGTCAGGCGGCTCCAGACGAACACCATCGCCGTGCAGGGGGCTGCGGCGAGCAGGATCAGCCCGGCGACGTAGCTGTCGAGCTGGTCGGCGGGCAGCCACGGTGCGAACAGCTGCTTGATGAAGATCCACGCGAGCAGCGCCATCGAAAACGGCTTGACCAGCCAGTTGATGGCGAGCGTGACGCCGATGCCGCGCGCGTGGTCCTTCACCTGGCCCAGCGCTGCAAAGTCAATCCGCAGCAGCATCGGGATGATCATCACCCAGATCAGCAGCCCGACCGGCAGATTGACGCGGGCCAGTTCCATCGCGCCGATCGCCTGGATCGGTCCCGGGAAGAGCTGACCGAGCACGATGCCGGCGACGATGCACAACGCTACCCACAGCGTCAGGTAGCGTTCGAAGACGGTCATGCTCGCCGTGGTCGGCGCGGCAGAAACGTGGGTGCTCATGCGGCGCGCATCCCGGACTGGGCCAACGTGGATTCCGAGATCATCCTCGCCCGATCTCTCTGAGCCGCTGTGTCAGTGCCACTCGGTCGAGTTTCGCTAGCGGAAGGCTCAGGAACAGCTGGATCCGATTGTGCAGGCGGTTGTAGGCCTGGAAGAAGGCCTTGCGCTTTTCTTCGTCGCTGCCCTCGACGGCAGCGGGATCCTCGACACCCCAATGCGCGGTGATCGGCTGGCCTGGCCAAATGGGACAGACCTCGCCGGCGGCGTTGTCGCAGACCGTGAACACGAAATCGAGCCCAGGTGCGCCGGGTGCGGCGAATTCGTCCCAGCTCTTGCTGCGCAGGCCATCCACCGGCAGGCGGTTCTTCTGCAGGAGTTCGATCGCAAACGGATTGACGCGCCCGTTGGGTTGCGAGCCGGCCGAATACGCCTTGAAGCGCGGCGCGCCCATCGCGTTCATCATCACTTCGGCCAGGATCGATCGGGCCGAATTGCCGGTGCACAGGAACAGCACGTTGAAGGGGCTCTCGGAGCTCACGTCAAACAGTCCTCGTGGTCATCGCCTTGGTCATGCAGATGCTGCTGCCAGGACACAGGTGGGTGAATTCGTGGCTGGACTGCACGGTGGCCGGCGCGTCCGGGCGCGCGATGTCGCGATAGCCCAGCGAACGAAAGAAGGGCGCTGCCGTCTGTGTCAGCAGCGTGAGTGACGCGAGCCCGTCGCGGCGCGCGATGGTCTCGGCGGCCCGGACCAGCGCACGGCCGACGCCCGACTGGCGGCACGCCCGATCCACGACCAGCGATCGCAGTAGCCCGTGATCGCCGTGGCGCTCAACCGCAACCGTGCCGACAACGGCGCCCGCGCCGTCCGCAACGAGAAAGTCCCGGGCGGAAGCCTCGGATAGATCGCTTGTCGGCAGCTTATCCGCCCACAACAGTCCCTGAATCCGCGGCCAGTCCGCCTCCAGCGCAGGCCGCACGCGGGGGGTCGAGTGCACGGTTCACCCGCAGCAGGAGGCCGCGGCCTTCACCGGGATGTTGACGGACGCCTTCGCCGGTGCGCAGCAGCCCGCTTCGGCCTTCTCGCCGGCCACCTCCCCATCGAAGGTCGGGGCGCTGCCCAGGGTGTGGAAGGTCTCCCAGGCGATGCCGGTCGGGTCGGTGACCCAGTACTTGTTTGAAAGCGCATAGCAACAGCCGATGTTCTTCTCGGCATGTGCTGCGACGTCGGCCTGCTGCAGCTGTCCGTTCAGGATCTCAAGTTCCTGGTCCGAGTCGGTCTGCAGCCCCAGGTGATTGATGCCCGCCTTGCCGCCGCGCTGCGAGATCGCGAAGTTGACACGCGGGTCCTCGAGCATCCACTTGGCATAGTCGCCCTTGACGACCGCCGGCTCGGTGCCGAACAGCGTCGAGTAGAAGCGGATGCTCTGGTTCAGGTCCTCGACGGACACATGGACGTGAAATCGTTTCATGCCTTGACTCCCTTCAGGGTGCGGCTGGCGCCTCCGCGCGCACGGTTCGGTTGAGATGGTTTGCAGGCCGTCGCCGGCGCACACGGGGCGCAGTCGACGGCACAGCAGTTCTCGGTCAGGAACGCGAGCAATCCGTTCATTGCGTCGAAGTCCGCCGAATAGAAAATGAAACGGCCCTCCTGGCGGGAAAGCACCAGACCCGCGTGGCTCAGTTCCTTCAGGTGAAAGCTGAGAGTGGCCGGTGAGATCCGCAACTCAGCGGCAATCTCGCCGGCCGCCATGCCGCTCGGACCCTGCTGGACCAGGAGGCGGAATACCGCGAGCCGGGTGTCCTGAGCCAGGGCGGCGAGCGCGCGGACCGTTTCTTTCGTTTTCATGATTAAATAATTATCGAAATATGTTCCGATGTCAAGCACCACTTGTCTTTCAACGGTGTGCGCGCTGGCGCGGACCGTGAGCAGGTGACCGATAGACTGCGACCAAACCGGATGAGGAACGTGCGAGTAGTCAGGGTCCGCGGAATCAATCGGCTCGTCGCTGCAGTGCTTGCCGTTGTGTGGGCGGCTGCAGGTGCGATCGGCGTGATTGCGGCATTACGCTACGGCCATGCGCTGGCAGGCGTCGCCGCGTTGTTCGCTTTTGCCTATGCAGCGGCGTGGGCGCTCGTGGCAAGTCGCGCTCGACTCGTTTCCTGGAGAGAGCTACTCAGACCGTGGCGCGCGCTGTGAGCAGCGCGAGCCGGCCAGGGTGGCGATCGAGCGTCGCTCTCGATCCGGCTCTGAACCGGACGCTCAGCGGGAACGGTCGCCGTCGTCCCGCTGCGCCACTTCTGCTGCCGCGCCGTCGTCCACGTCCACCAGGTGGAACCAGTCGTTGCCGAAGATCGGCCGTCTGAAACCGATGAGCCGGGGGTGCGTGACATGGGTCTCGATTTGCATCGACGTGAACTTGTAGGGCATCCAGGCGATCGCCAGTCGTTCCGCCTGCAGCAGCAGCGATAAACGCTCCGGGCCATCGGGCAAGGCGCTGAGCTGTTCGTAAATCCGGTCCATCGCATCAAGTTTGAAGCGCGCGAACGTCTCGGCCTTGCTGTAGTACCGCGTCAGGAACTGCTGGCCGTCCGGCAGCACGGCGTTGTAGCCGAGCGACCACATCATCAGCTTGCCGGCCCGGGCGGATCTGAGCAGCTCGCTGAACTCCCCGGTGCGAAAGCGCACGCGCAGGCCCAGTACCGTCATGTCGCGCTCGAAGCCTTCGTCGACGCGCCGGAACTGCTGTCCCGTCGAACTCGTGCGTTCCAGCATCAAGGGACTGCCGTCGAGAAGCTCGCGCCAGCCGTCGCCATCTCGATCGACGTAACCGTAGGTGTCCAGCAGCGCCTTGGCGCGCGCCGGGCTGTATTCGCCCATCTCGCTGCGAAACAGCGGGTCGAATCCGCTCTGGAACGGCGCGAACACCGAGTGGGTCGGCGGGGACTGGTTGCCCCACACGGCGGCGTTCTCGCGCGTGGTGTTCATTCCAAGCGCGATCGCACGGCGCAGGGCGACTTTTTCCGGCGTGTAGCCGCCGACCACCGGATCATTCATGTTGAACCACAACAGTCGGATGCGCGGTACCAGCTCCCGTGATCCACGCACCCCGCGTCGCGCGAGATATGGCGCAAGCTTGCCGCCGGGCATGGCCTGCTGCGCAAACGCGCCGGGCACCTCGAGCATGTCGAGCTGGCCGTTAAGGAATGCCAGCCAGAGTGGCTGCTCCTCATTGATGATGGAGATCTCGACGCGATCGATCATCGGCAGGCGACGGCCCTTGAGCCGCCGCAGCACGGACTGACCTTCGACGTCGTCCACCGCCGGCGCGCCGTCGTAGGTCCGCTCGCGATACTGAGGATTGCGCTCGAGCACGATCTGCGTTCCGCGCCGCCAGGCACCCAGGCGGAACGGGCCGGTACCGACCGGATGGGACGCGATCTGTTCGCCATGGAATTCGGCGACCTCGCGTGCCAGCGCACTGTGAGCGTCATACGCCAGCGTCTGCACCAGACGCGGCCGTGGCTCCTCGAGCTGGATCCGCAATGTGTAGCGATCGAGCGCGCGCAGGCCCTCGATCTCGCTGTCATAGTCGAACGGCTTCTTCGTCTGTACCGCGCGCCGCCGCAACTCGACCATGCCGCGGATGCCAAGGCCTTCGATCAGGCTGATCGGGCTCTGGACCTTTGGATCGAGGAAGCGCTTAAAGGAGAACACATAGTCGGTCGCGGTCAGTTCGCGCCGTCTCCCGTTGAACGCCGGATGGTCGGTGAAGTAGATCCCGGGGCGAATGCGAATGATCCAGGTCCGGTAGTCACTGGACCCCTGCGGCGGGCCCGCGGCCGTCAGTTCGATGAGCTTCGGCGGGCGCGCCAGTGCGTCGTAGGTGTAGAGCGCCTCAAAGATATGGGCGCAGACGGTTTGGGAGTAGAAATCACCATTGCGGGACGGATCGAAACCGGATTCCGCTGCGGAGAAAGAAACGCGCAGGACCTTGGCGCCGTCCGAGGGCGCAGCGTCGCGCGCCCATGCGGACGTGACGACGCCTGTGCTGACCGCCCAGGCCGCACCGCCCTGCATGAACTGCCGCCGGCCGAGATCTGCGGACACGCTCGCGGTACTCCTTTGACGGTGGGCCTTCGCGCTGGGATCGTGGGCGCAGCTGTCGAGGGCGTCAATGCGGCGCAGCGGAAACCATTGGATGAAATCTGCCGTGGGTACGGCTTCTGCTCGCGTTTCGGCCACAAGACCTTGTCGGGGAGCGACATGTTCGAGATGTGCTTCGCGTCCACCGAGACGCTGTTGAGCAGCCTGCTATCGACCTGTGAAGCGACCGCCGCGATTGCAGCGCGGCTCGCCCCGCGCGCGCGGCAGGAATTCTTGCGGTCGCATTTACAGGACCGTGCTTTGAACTATCGGCGCGCCGCGAATGAAATCCGCAGCCACGGCGGGCTGCTCGGGATTGAGGAAGAGGCTGACTCTCTGACGCTGGCCGAGCACGACGAACAACTGGGCTGCATCGACTCGGTCTGGGAAGCCGTCGAGTGCAGCGCGCTGATCTGCTTCCGCGATGCACTCGATGCCGAGTTGCCCGCGGAAGTCCATGCGGCCGTCCGCCGCTGGATCGAAGACGGCGTCAGCGCGCTTGAGCGACTGCGAGCGCGCCAGGCGGCGTAGGCGCAGCGCTTATCGGCCTGGCAAGGGCGCGGCGCAGTTCGGCATCGGTGACCGGCTTGATCAGGTGCTCGTCGCACCCGGCGGCGAGCGATCGGTGACGGTCATCGGCCTGTCCGAAGCCGGACAGCGCGACGATGCGCACGTGCCGGGCCCAGGGGCGTGCGCGCAGGCGACGGGCGACTTCGTGTCCATCGAGCCGTGGCATGCCGACGTCGAGCAGCACGATATCGGGTCGAAACACCTCCGCTGCATCGAGTGCCTGCACGCCGTCGTGACGGACTTCTACAGCGTGGCCGCCAAGGCGCAGCAGTTCGGCGAGCGTCTCGGCCGCGTCCTGGTTGTCATCGACCACGAGGACCTTGCTGGCGCGGATATTGGCGGAGGTCGGTTCGAAGTAACGATCGATCGTGGCCGGCGCCGCCGCAACGCGTCGCGGCAGCCGCACCGTGAATGCCGTTCCACGGTGAGCACCCTCGCTGTGTGCCTCGAGTCGCCCATCGTGCAGTGCGACCAGTGATCGGGCGAGCGGTAACCCGACGCCGAGACCGGCGAGTCCGGTTCCCCGATTCGCCGCACCCTGCGAAAACATCTCGAACATTCCGTCAAGCGCTTCCGGCGCAATGCCGATACCGTTGTCGCGCACCTCAAAGGCGACTTCATCGACGCTCACTACGGCGCGTAATTCGATCTTGCCCCCGGTTGGCGTGTACTTTGCTGCATTGTTCAGCAGGTTCGCCAGCACCTGCGCGATCCGGGCCGCATCGCAGTGCACGTCGATCGGCGTGTCGGGAACGCTGACCGTCAGCAGGTGCTGGCGCTCCTCGATCAGCGGCAGCACCGTCTCGACGGCGCGGTCCACGAGTTCCTTCAGCGGTACGTGCGCCCGGCGCAGCGCAAGCTTTCCCGCCGTGATGCGGGCGACGTCGAGCAGGTCGTCGATCAGGCGGACCATCTGCGAAAGCTGCCGGCCCAGAACGTCGCGGGCGTAGACCGAGAGATCGGGTCGGTCCTGAGCCTCGTTCAAGATCTGCAGCGCGCTGCGCATCGGTGCCAACGGATTGCGCAGTTCGTGCGCGAGTACAGCGAGGAATTCATCCTTGCGTCGGTCGGCATCGCGCAGCGTCTTCTCGACGCGCCGCAATTCGGTGATGTCCTCCGAACAACCGACGATACGCACGATCGTTTCGCGCGCGTCGCGAATGACAAAGGACCGGTCCAGGAGCGTTACCCAGTGGCCGAGCCGGTGCCGAACGCGATACTCGCGCTCCATCCGCGCTGTGCCGCTCGCCTCGTCGCGTGCGTGCTCGGCCAGGACGCGCGGAAGATCCTCAGGGTGCATGATCGACTGCCACCATTCGGCGGTGGCCGGGACCCGGCTGGGCTCGTAGCCGAGTAGTTCGAACAGGCCGCGAGTGCGCAGCACCGTGCCGCACTCAACTTCGTGGTCGTAGATGATGCCGTCGACCGCCTCGGCCGCGAGGCGGAAAAGCTCTTCGCTGCGGGCCAGTCGCTCTTTCGCGAGCTGCGCGTGCGTGACGTCGGTGCTGATGCCAATGAACCGGACCGGTCTCCCGCTCGCATCACGCTCCACACGGCCACGTGAGGTGACCCAGCGCTCCTCGCCATCGCTGCGCGTGATGCGATAGGTCGCCTCGACAGCGCCGTCATGGCGCAGCGCGCGGTGCAGCTCCAGATGCAGTCGGCGACGTTCATCAGTCCGGACCGACCGCCAGAACTGTTTGCGCATGTTCGTCTTCGCTGTTCCGCTGCTGCCGAACAGGACGTGATGTGTGGCTGACCACTGCAGCACACCGGTCGCGAAGTCGAAATCCCACATGCCGACCGCTGCCGCCTCCTGTGCGAGTTCGAGCCGCTCTTCGCTGCGACGGAGTTGCTCCTCCGCACTGCGCCGCTCGGTAATGTCGAGCAATGTGCCGATACAGCGCAGCGCGCGGTCGCCGTCGGCCGTCGCGACGAAGAATACGTAGCCGCGTGCGGTCACCCAGCGTAGTCCGCCATCGCTGCGGACGACGCGCAGGTCGAACTGAAACTCGCCGGTACCCAGTGGGTTGCGTGCGGCAGCGAATGCGCGTGCGACGCGGCGACGGTCGTCGGCATGTATGGCGGCGCGGAGTCGCGGGAGGGTGACGGGTTCGTTGGGCCGGAAGCCGCAGATCGTGCGGCAGCGGTCCGACCAGACGAAACGGTGGGTCCAGAACTCGTACTCGAACACGCCAAGCCCGGTGGACTCGAGCGCCAGACGCAGTTGTTCCTCGCGGTCGTGCAAGGCGGCCTCAGCACGCATCTGCGCGTCGATCTCGGTGGCCACGCCAAACCATTTTGGCGTGTCGCTGGCGCCACGCAGCAGTGGCCGCGCACGGACGAGGAACCAACGGTATTCGCCGGCCGCGTCGCACAGCCGGCAGCGCGCTTCGAACGGAACCCCGGTGTTGATCGACAGCGTCCAGTCGGCGAGAACGCGGTCGCGGTCCTCCGGATGGACGCGCTCGGCCCAGTGCGACGAATCGAGCAGGCGGCCATCCTGTCCGGTGAATTCAGACCATCGCGAATTCGCGTACTGCGAGCTGCCGCGAACGTCGGCAACGAACATGATGTCCGGGAACGATTCGACGAGTTCGCGAAAGCGGGCTTCGCTGGCCGACAGGCGCCTTTCCGCGACCTGCTTCATCGCACTTTCCTGCGCGGTCGCTCGGTACGCGCTTTCCGCGCGCTGGCTGGCGCGATTTAGCGCCCCGGCAAGCCAGGCAGCAATGACGCTGCCAAGCGAGAACAGCCCGACTCGAGCCAGATTAGTGGAAAGGGCCTCGGTGCTGCTCCAGTCAATCGCGGAAGCGACGACCGCAATGCCGATCGCCGCCGCGACGAGGCCTGACCACATGCCGCCGTACGCGGCACTCGCCAGCACGGCAAGCACGATGAATATGACCGGCGCGGGCCGACCCAACCACGGCAGGAGTACTCCGTAGTGGATCAGGGCGGCGAGTCCGGTCGTGACAGCCACGACGGCGAGGGTCGTGGCAAGACGCGTCGATCGCGGAAGGTTCATCAGGCGGCGTGCGTTCGGGACATGCACTTCAAGCGACGATAAGCCTTATACGGCGAGTTGCTCGATTGCGAAAGTCGTCGTGATACGCGCAATTCACGGGCACGCTGATTGCAGCTTGACCCATTGGCCGTGAGCTGACGATGCACCAGTGGTTTCTTCTTGTGGGCGCGCTGCTGGTTGCGATGGCCTTCGGCAACAGCGTCGTGCAACGCCTTCCGATCTCGCCGGCGATGCTGTATCTCGCTGTCGGCGTCGGCATCGGTCCGCACGGCGCGGCGTGGCTCGATGTTGATGTCATCGATGACGCCGCCGTCGTCGAACTGCTTGCCGAGATCGCGGTTCTGGTCACGCTCTTCTCCGTAGGCATGCGGCTTGGGCCGCCGGCGCGCTGGAGTGCCTGGCGGTTGCCCATCACGCTGGCAACGCTCGGCATGATCGTTACGACGGCACTCACGGCCGTTGCGGCGGTGCTGGTGCTGGACCTGCCATGGCCGGCCGCGGCGCTCCTTGCCGCGGTGCTGGCTCCTACCGATCCGGTACTTGCCTCTGACGTACAGACGCGCCGGCCCGGGGATCGAGACGCCGTTCGCCTGACTCTCACAGCCGAAGGTGGACTGAATGACGGCGCGGCGTTTCCGGCGCTGATGCTCGCCCTGGGGCTCCTCGGTATGCATGGGCTCGGGCCTCTGGGCGCGCGCTGGATGGCGATCGACGTGCTGTGGGCCTGCGCCGGCGGGCTCAGCATAGGCTGGCTCAGCGGATCGCTGGTCGCCCAGATGATGCAAAGACTGATACGTGCGGGCCAGCCCCTGGACTTGGTCGAGTTCTTGGTCCCTGGCGTCATCGCGCTCGCCTATGGCATCGCGCTGGCGCTGCACACCTACGGTTTTCTCGCCGTCTTCGCTGGCGGACTGGCACTTGCGAAGGGCATGCGGGTGCGGAGTGTGGACCAGACGGGTGCGCGCGAGGCGACGGAACTGCAGTCCCGGGTCGTGTCGTGGACAGGACAGAGCGAGCGCATCTGCGAGGTGGCCCTTGTGCTGCTCGTTGGTGTGCTGCTGGGCCACCTGCCCCTGTCGGCCTCATCGCTCGTCTTCGCCGCTGCACTGATCTTCCTGGTGCGCCCGCTGGCAGTCGGGCTGACGACGATAGGCGGCACGCTGGCGCCACATCAACGCCGACTGGTCGCGTGGTTCGGCATCCGTGGCATCGGCTCGCTGTACTACCTCGCATTTGCACTCCACCACGGCGTGCCGGCATCGATCGCGCCGGTCGTCGCTGACGCCGCGCTCGTAGCCATCGCGATGTCGATCGCGCTCCACGGGGTCTCGGCGACACCGCTGATGGCGTGGTACGAGCGGCGTCGGCGGGCATGACCGATGCTGAAACTTGTCCGAGCAGCGCCGGGGCGCGGTGCGTAACTGATGAGAGTGGAGGCGAGAGCGGATGGAAGCGAAGGAACTTGAGAACGACTCGATCGAATCCTGCCTGATTGCTTGTGGAAACTGCAGTCGTGTCTGTCTGGGGCACGTGCGGCACTGCCTTGAACTTGGCGGCGACCATGCAGAACCCGCACACATTGCCATGCTGCTCACCTGCGCCAACATCTGCCGCACCGCGGCCGAACTGATGACCATTGATTCGGAGTGGCATCCGACGGTCTGCGATCTGTGCGCCCAGGTGTGCGAGGAATGCGCGGACGCCTGCGCTGCGATGGACGGCATGGAAGATTGCGTCGCCGCGTGCCGGCAGTGCGCACAGGCGTGTCGCATCATGGTCGGTGAAATGGCCTCCGAAGAGCAACACTCGGCAGAGGCGGAGGACCAAGCCTCGACTGAGGCGGTCAGCTGAGACGGATGCAGCGTGCATGAAAACGGGGCGCCTCGACGTCCTGTTTTCAGGGCCGGTGCAGTGCGGCTACTTGGCGGTCGTGCCGGTAGGATCAGCGGCGTCTGCCCGGCATCGGATCGTCGAGCGAAGAATCCTTGTCGTCCGTTCCGACATCCAGATCGAGGCGGTCCAGCCCGTCGGGGACTGTCGGTAATTCAGTACCGATGATGCGGTCGGGGGCGACGTCGGCCCCAGTGCGTGGCGCCACTTCGCTACCCGCCGCTGCACGTTCGCCGGTGCCCATGGCGTCGGTGTTCGATTCGAGTTCATGGGGTGGATCACCCGGTGGCTCGTCCTCACGCCAATCGTCAGCACCGATCAGATCCGATGCGCTGTCGCTGCTGTCGCTGGGTCCCAGGGGAGCCGGCTTGCGTGGATCACGTCTCGTCATCGTGGTCGTCCAAAGGTGGCATCTTGTACTGCGCAGCAAACACGGTGCCTCCAGTTCGTGAACGCGGTGTGCGGTCCCGTCCGCACGCTCTTCATCCGCGTCAGTGGGCGCCCGGAAGTTTGTCCACGGCGGCACTGGAAGGGCGAATCGATGAACGGAACAGTGGTAAAGGCGGCGGGCGGCGATACGGCCCGTCCGTCCCGGTCGGCACGCTACGTGCCAATGCCACCGCATGGAAAACTGTGCGGCATCGACCTGGCCCCGCCTCGCGAGCGGACTCGCTGGGACGCTGCTCGGCATGGCGGCCGCCCATGCTGCTCACTTTGCCCTCGGCGTGCGGCGCGCGCACGGCTATGCGAATCGGGCGCAGCGTTACGAACGTCGCATCGACAACGCGTCCCATCGCCTGCTGATCGTTGGCGACAGCACCGGCGTCGGCTTGGGAACTTCGAACGTCGAGGATTCGCTAGCGGGGCGGCTGGCGCGGGATTTTCCGCACGCGTCAATTGAGAACCGCGCGGAACTTGGCGCACGAGTCGCCTGCGTGCTGGGCCAGCTGGCGGAGGTGGAGGTGCCCTACGATGCGGTGCTGATCGTGGCCGGGGGCAATGACATCCTGCGCCGCACGCCATACGATGAGTTGCAGAAGACGCTTGTCGCCGTCATCCGGCGCGCGCAGGCGGTGGCGCCGCTTGTCATTGTCGTCAACAGCGGCAATGTGGGTGGGGCGCCGCTGTTCAGCTGGCCGCTGAATCGGGTGCTGTCGCGGCGCTCGCTGCGGGTGCGGCGGATCTTTGCACTCACTTGCCGGCAGATGCGCGCGCAGTTTGTGAACCTGACCTTCGTTCCCGAAAGGGATCACTTCGCGCGCCACCGCGAGCTGTATTTCGCGGAGGACGGATTGCATCCGTCGTCGGCAGCGTATGAGTACTGCTATGGCGCGCTGAAGCGCCGCACGCGGCTCACGCGCATGCTCGCCGCCGCCTGACCCTCAGTGCTGCAGTGGCAGCCGCAACAGGAAGCGCGATGTTTCCGGGGCGCCGATGTCGAGGGTGGCGCGCGAGAGATGGGCAACTGCACTCGCAATGCGCAGGTCGAGCAGCAGGCCGTTTTCGAAGGTCGTCCGCTTGGACCCGGCTTCGATATCGATTTCCAGACATTGCGCAGAGGAGCTCGCACGGAGAGTCAGCGCCGACCCCTCTGGCGCGCGCCGCGTGGCCGTCATCAAGAGCCGATAGACCAGGCGGGTCGACCGGGCGCGGTCGGCCAGAATCGTTTCGCCTTCGCAGTCGATCTGCGGCTCAAGGCGAATTTCATGGATGTCCAGTGCAGGCGCCAGCCGATCGGTAGCGGCGGCCAGTAACTCCGCGGCGTCGACCTCCGTCGGCTCCAGGGTCAGCCCATCGAGCAGCGCACGTGCATCGTCGACAAACTCTTCCAGCAGCACGGTTTCCTCACGCACGTTGCGGCCGAACACTTCGGCGACATGGCGTGTACGCGACGCATCGGCGGCGCTCGTCTGCAACAGGTGAGTCCAGCCCGCGATCGTGTTCAGCGGCGTCCGCAGATCGTGGTTGACGCGGCTGACGAGGGCGGCCAGCAGCGGAAGGCGATCGGCGGCGTCGATCCCGCGGAACCAGGTGGTCCCGGCGTCGGCGATGAAAGAAGAGGAGGTGGCGGTTTCCTTCATGGGTCAGGGGCATTTATCCCATGGCGAATAGCATGCGCGCGTCAGAGCATCGTCGAAAACCCGCCATGTGTCCATGTCCACACAGGAACGACGCTTGCCGCGCCTGGACCTTGGAGGTTGTTCTGCAACAGGAGGTGTCATGAAGAAGCCAAAGCAACATCCGACGAGCCAGAAGCCCGAACGCGACACGGCGTCGACGGATACCCCACGACAGGGTCTGGACCGGGACACGGCGCAGCGCCAGCAGCGTGACAACATGCTGACCGACACGAACGCGACGCAGTCGTCGGAAGCGACCGGTGGCCCTTCGAAAACTTCGGCGGGCAGCGACCCGCGCTCGCATTCCACGCCGGACCAGCGGACCCCTGAGGCCGGCAAGCGCAGTTCAGTCGAAAGCCCCGTGGAATCCGATGCGACCGATGTGGATCGGCATGGCGGTTCCGAAAGAGACACGCTCTCCGGCGGCGGGCGCGGGCAAGGTTGATCGCTGAGCAATCGCGAGGCGAAGCAGCGCGCCGTGACACGTGTGATGAACAAGGCGCCAGTCGCTCGCTCGTCCGGACCGCGGCCGATGGCACGCGGCAGCTTGCGTGAGTACCGGGACAAGCGCGATTTTCGGCGCACCTCAGAACCCTCGGGCGAGCCAGCGCCGCGGACAGAGGCGAGTCTGCGGTACTCCATTCAGCGCCATGCGGCACGGCGGCTGCATTACGACTTTCGCCTTGAGTGGGACGGTGTGCTGAAGAGCTGGGCTGTCCCTAAGGGGCCGAGCCTGGATCCTGGGGCCCGGCGACTCGCGGTGCGCACCGAAGACCACCCGCTCGAATATGGATCGTTCGAAGGAACGATACCGAGCGGCGAATATGGCGCCGGCGAAGTGCTGCTGTGGGACCGCGGCACGTGGGAGCCGAAGGGCGACGTCGCGGCGGGACTGGCCGCGGGCAAGCTTCATTTCCAATTGCGCGGTGAGAAGTTGCGCGGGGAATGGCTGCTCGTCCGTATCGACCGCGACGGCAAGGAATGGCTCCTGCGCAAGGTGGACGATGCGCACGCCCGTCCGGGCGACGCCAATCGCATCATCATGGAGCAGCCGGACAGCGTCCGCGTCAAGGCACCGCGCGCAGTCCGACGTGCTGTCGGCCGGTCGCCGCTGCCCGATTTCATTGCACCGCAGCTGGCCACCCTCGCAGCCGAACCGCCCCCTGGCGCGAACTGGCGCTTTGAGATCAAGTACGACGGCTACCGGATGGGCGCGCGGCTGGAGGGCCGGGACGTGCGCCTGCTCAGTCGCAATGGCCACGACTGGTCGTCGCGATTGCCGGCGCTGGTTCGAAGGCTTAGGGACCTGAAGCTGGACAACGGGTGGTTCGACGGCGAGATCGTCGTGACCGATACCGGTGGCCGAACCAGCTTCCAGGCGCTGCAGAAAGCGCTCGATAGCGAGCCCGACCGTGTGGAGTTCGTGGTCTTCGACATGCTGCACCGGGCGGGGGTCGACCTGCGCGAACGGACACTGCTCGAGCGGACGACCGCTCTGGCGGAAGCGCTCGCCGGCGTCGACGCAGGCGGGCCCGTGCGCCTGAGCCAGTACATCGAGGGCCAGGGTGCCGACGCGTGGCAGGCCGCGTGCCGTCTCGGTCTCGAAGGACTCATTGCCAAGCGAACAGACGCCCTCTATGTCAATGGCCGCAGTGACACTTGGCTCAAGCTGAAGTGCCGTTCCGGTCAGGAGTTCATCGTCGGGGGCTACACGGAGCCGGCCGGATCGCGCTCCGGGTTCGGCGCACTGCTGGTCGGCGTGCGTGCCCCCGACGGCCGGCTCGATTACGCCGGCCGTGTCGGCACCGGCTTCGACGAGTCGAGTCTGAGGAAGCTGCGCAAGCAGCTCGACGGTCTGCGAGTCGATACGTCGCCCTTCCGCGCTCCGCCGCCTCTGCGCGCCGACCGTGTGCACTGGGTGCGGCCGGTGCTGGTCGCGCAGGTCGCATTCGCGGAATGGACGGCGGGTGGGCTGCTGCGACAAGCGTCGTTCCAGGGCCTGCGCGAAGACAAGGATGCGCGCTCGGTCAAGCGCGAGCGAGTGCGGAAGATCGACGGCGCCGATGCACCGATGCTCAAGGTCACTCATCCGGAGCGCGTCGTCTACAGCCGGCCGCGGACGACCAAGCTCGAAGTGGTGCGCTACTACGAACGCGTCGCCGAGGCGATGCTGCCGCACCTTCGCAGTCGTCCGCTGTCGGTGGTGCGCTGTCCGCAAGGCGTGACAAAGCACTGTTTCTTCCAAAAGCACATCGACGTGAAACTGCCGTCGGGCGTGCGACCGATTGCGATCCGCACGAGCAGTGGCGTCGAGGATTACTTTGCCGTGGAATCGGCCGAGGCGATTGCCGCACTTGCCCAGTTCGGAAGCATCGAGTTTCATACCTGGGGCTCGACCGCGGATCGGCTCGAGCGCGCCGATCGCGTGACTTTCGATCTCGACCCGGACCCGGACGTGCCGTGGCCGCGGCTGATCGAGGCGGCGCTGCTGACCCGCGGCCTGATCGAGGAGCTCGGGCTGACGGGTTTCCTGAAGACCACCGGCGGCAAGGGTCTGCACGTCGTCGCACCGCTACAGTCCAATCGTGACTGGGAGACGATCAAAGCGTTCGCACAGGCGGTTGCGCAACGGTTGGAAGCCGTCGCTCCGGAGCGCTTCACTTCGAGCCTGTCGAAGGCACGCCGCACCGACCGCATCTTCATCGACTACCTCCGCAATGGACGCGGCGCCACGGCGGTCAGCGCGTACTCGCTGCGCGCACGCGAAGGAGCTCCGGTGTCGATGCCGGTGCCGTGGGAGGCGTTGTCGCCGCGTCGCGACCTGCGCGCCGAGGCTTTCAATCTGCGCAACCTGCACGAACACCTCGAATGGTCGCAACATGCCTGGGCGGGTTACGAAACGTCACGCGCGACACTGACGCTGAAGCATCTGCGCAAGATCGGCGTCAAGGCATGAGTCGCTTCACGTCGGTTTGACCGCCTGGCGCTTGCCCTTCGGCGTATCGCTGCCGTCAAGGCGGATCACGCTCACCTCGCCGTTGCTTTCCATCACCGCGCGCTTCACCTGGGCAAGATCGTCAACACCCTTTTCGCGCAACTTGCCCATCAGGTCCTCGGGAGAGAGCAGTTCGCGCCGCAGGTTGCCACGATGCATCTGGCCGTGATGAACCAGAAGCAGAGGTGGCGGCTCAAATAACCGGGCAAGTCGCGGCGACCGGTACGCCGCCCAGTCGAGCAGGGCGTTCCAGAAAACGATGGTCGCGACCAGAATGAAGCCGTCCGTGATCGAACGGTATTCACCGGCCATCGCGTTCTGCGATGCGTCGGCGATCAGCACGATGACGAGCACGTCGGCGATGCCGACGGCGCCGATTTCACGGCGCAAGACCAGGCGAAAGATCCCGAAGAGGAACCAGAAGACCGCGGTACCGCGGATCACGATCTCGATCGGCGAGACCGTCAAACCGAACAACTCGGACCAGTTCACCGGCCAGGAGCCCACGGTCGCAGTCGCCGGTGACCGTGGCGGTCCCTCGCGGTCACGAGCTCGGGCCGGTGGAAGTGCCCAGGCCCGAGACGTTGTCTCGGGGTTGGCTGTCGCGCAGCGTCGAGTCGTTCATGGTGTCTGCTGTCGGGCTGGACGCCACGGCGTAGGGGCTGGTTGACTGCAGGCGCTGACGGCGGTGGCTGGCAAGCCAGCGCGATGCGGCATAGGCCGCGCCGCCGAGTGCTGCAGCCTTGATGATCAATGGCAGGGGCATGGTGTTTTCCTCTTCAGATGATTAGTTCTGACAAGGCAAGCCGTGTACCGACATGTGACAGGTCGAAAGCCTCATGCGGTGGCACGGAGCTGAACCGCGACAGCCTCGGGCGGCGGGCTCGCCGCAACGGGTTCACCGGTCGCCGCCGGGGCCAGCGGTACATCGCGAATCGTGTGCTCGGTGTAGTGCAGCCTGGTCGTGTCGAAACCCTGTTGTTCGGCGCGGGTGATGAATGTCGCCAGTGTGGGACCCGGCAGGCTGGACGTACGGCTCAGCAACCAGAGATGGCGTCGGTCCGGTGTGCCGACCAGTGCGGCGCTGTAGTCATCGGCAAGATCGACGACCCAGTAGTCGGCCCACACGAACGGCAACACGTCGAGCAGGGAGGGGGCGAAAGAAATCTGCAGCTTCGCATTCGTCCGGGCCTCAGCCACGCGAGCTCGGCCGATTGCCGCCTTGAGGCGGCCGTTGGTGCGCTGGCAGCGGTTTACGACGCGCAACCCGTCGGCAGTGACTTCGTAATACGCGGTGACGTCGCGCTCGCAGTGTCGCTCCGACGAGATCGGCAGTCGCGCCACCTCGAACCATTGCCCTGCGAAGCGACCGAGGTCGACGTACGGTACGGTCTCAACGGCCTTCTTTGGTCGGCCCGAAGAAAGTCCGGCTGCGAACGCCACCACCGCGGCGATGCCACGGCTGATCAGCAGGTTCACCACCGGATTCGTCACGCGGCTCCAGGAGGAATACGGTCTCAGGGAACGCGGCTGCCTGCCGGCACGCGGAATGAGGAGAACGGCGGCGGCAACGAGACCTGCTACGCCGAAGCCAGCAACCCATGGCAGGCGGTCACTCCAGCGCCGCTTCAACGTCGACACGGCAAGGCTGACGTGGTCATCAGCGCGGGTCACCTCGGCCTCGGCCTGTGCGACCTGCCTGTCGAGGTCGTCGAGAAGGGGGATCAACTGGGGCTCCTTGCCCGCCAGCGGAAGGCGTCGACCAGTGCACGTCTTGAGGCGCTGAAGGACAGCCTATCCACCGATGCGTGAACTCGCCGCAGCAGCAGCGCCGCGGCGACACCATGGGCCGCGATGACAATCAGCGCACCGAGCCACCACGGCGCGCCCGCCGCAACGGCGGCATAGACCAGGGAAGCAGCAAGCACGAGCCAGGCGGTGATCGCCAGCAGTGCCGCTGTGATCGCCATGGCTCCCATGTACGCGGCCGTCCACGCAGCCCGCTTGAACTCTGCCTCGAACAACTGCAGCCGAGCACCGGCCGCATCGGAAAGTGCACCAACGAGCCGGCCGTCCGCTCCATGCATGGAAGGCCGGCTTGTTGCGGTGGTGGCAGCGGTAGGCTGGTCCACGTCAGCGCATGATCCGGCCGATCAGCAGGCCGGCGAGTACCGCGAGGCCGACTACGGCCAGCGGGCGCTCGCGCACCTGGTCGCGCATCGAGGCCATCCACTCGTCCTGCATCGTCGACAGGTCATCGAGCCTGGAGCCGACGGCCTCGGTGGCGCGCTCGGCGGCGGTACGTACCTGGTCAATGGCCGGGCCTGCACGCTCGGCAACACGATCGACAGCCTGGTGCGCGCTGCGGGAAAGGCGATCGACCGAGCCTTGCATGCGCTCGGCGGCTTCTACGGTGTGGTTCATTGTGAATCTCCGTTGGATCTGAAACGTGCGTTGGATGGTCCGGCGCGGTTCCGCGCCGGGACCCGTGAGGCGTGCGTGTAACGATCAGCGAACCGCGCCGCGACGGAACAGGTTCACGATGGCGAGCAGGATGATGGCGCCGACCAGCGAAACGATCAGGGCACCGATACTGAAGGCGTCTTGGTTGATCGAGGGAAAGCCGAGCAGCGGCGAGATCAGCCAGCCTCCGAGCGCCGCGCCGACGATGCCGACGACGACATTGAGCAGCACACCTTGCTGCGCGTCCGTGCGCATGATCAAGCTTGCGATCCAGCCGATCACGCCTCCCACTACGAGCCAAATGATGAAGTTGATCATTGGGGGTCCTCACTTTTGAAATGTTGAAATGGAAACCGAACTTCCCCGCGACGGTTCGCGGCAAGGCGGACACAGCAATCGCCGTGCCGTGGCGCGCGCCCCGCGTTCCGGGAGCGCACCTGGCATGGACCTTGCGTAGTCCTCTGTCGCACCACCCAACAAGCGACGAGGAGCCCAAGATGAACAGGCGAGAGAGCAAGCAAATCCGTCCGGTCATGTTCGTGCTGCGCAAGCTGCATCGCGGATGCTGGGTCGTTGCGTGCGACGGCCGCTGGATCGCCGGTGCGGTGCTCAGTTCGCTGCCTGCTGCGGCCGCCTATGCGGGAGAGATCGCGGCGGCGTCGGGCTGGCAGAACTTCCTCGTCAGCGTTGTTTCGCGCTAGCCCAAAGTCATCTCTCATTGATCGCTCGGAGCGACATCCGCTCCGAGCACCTTGCCCAGATAATTCACGGCCGCTGCGTGTTGCTCGCGCGAAGCGCTGGCGATGCAGTCGCTCGGCACGCGCAGCGAATAGCCGCGGACGTAGGCGTCCATCGCGGTAAAAAGCACACACCATTCGCTCGAAACACCGGCGATCACGAGTTCGCGCGCCTTCAATTGCTGCAGCAGAACTTGCAGCGGGCTCTCGTAGAACGCTGAGTGACGCGGCTTGACGACAGTGATGTCATTTCGTGCCGGCGCAAGCAGCTCGGCGATCTCGGCGGCCTCGCCGCCGCTCCTCCGGCACTGCTGGAGCAGAGTGTGGAAGTCGGAGCGCCAGACTCCGTAGTTGTCGTTCGCGTAAATCGCCTGCACGCCGGTGCGCGACAGTCGCTGCTTGAGGCGCGCCGTGCAGCGCGCGGCGGCGAGTGCGGGCCGGCGCAACTGGTCCGCGCCCGCGTGCGTGAGTGGATTTATCCAGTCAACCAGCAGAAGCACCTGGGCGCTTACAGACGGAGCGCCGTCAAAGCTTGGTTGTGCGGGTGCGGTGGTTGCCAAAGCCGTGCGATCGGAGGGGTGAAGTTCTTACACACCGCTCGAGGCTGCAGGGTGAAAATTCCAGTCGTAGCCCCCTTGAGGTACAAGATCGGAAGCATTTTCCGTGCTCGGTCTGATATCGTTTTCCGTCCAAAGGTGCCCGCCCCGAGGCGAGGCACGAAGCAAGAATTGCGGCGCGAGGGAGGTAGTCCATGGGTCATGCGTTGATCGTCGATGACGACACTGACGCGGCCGAAATGCTGGCCGAACTGGCTGTAAGCCAGGGCTTTACCGCAGCGACCGCGCGGACGATGCGCGAAGCCAAGCGTCAGCTCGTCATGAATGCGCCCGACGTCGTGTTCCTCGACCTGATGCTGCCGGACGGCAAGGGCACGGAGCTGTTCGAGGACAAGTCGGCATTGGGTAACACCGAAGTGGTGCTTATTACCGGCCACGCGAGCCTCGAAACGTCGATCGAGGCATTGCGGCTGGGAGCAGCCGATTACCTGATCAAGCCGGTGACGCCGTCGCAGGTGACCAGCGTGCTGAGCCGCGTGATGCGTCCGGCCGAACTGCAGGCAGAAATTACCGACCTGCAGGAGGAGATGGATCGAACCGGCCGATTTGGCGAATTGTGGGGCACGTCCGAGGCCATGCGCCGCGTCTATGAGCAGGTCTCGCGAGTTGCCGGGACTGCGGTCACGGTGCTGATCGAAGGCGAGAGCGGCACCGGCAAGGAACTGGTGGCGCGCTCGATCCACCAGCTGAGCCGTCGTCGCAGCCGTCCGTTCCTCGCAATCAACTGCGGCGCGATCTCGCCGCACCTGATGGAAAGCGAGATCTTCGGCCACGAGAAAGGCAGCTTCACCGGCGCCACTCGCCAGCATCAGGGGTTCTTCGAGCGGGCGCACGGGGGCACGCTGTTCCTCGACGAGATCACCGAGATGCCACTGGACTTGCAGGTCAAGCTGTTGCGCGTTCTCGAAACCGGTACCTTCAATCGCGTCGGATCGACCGATATGCAGACCACCGACGTGCGCGTGATCGCCGCGACCAACCGCATTCCGGACAAGGCGGTCGCGGACGGCAAGCTGCGCGAAGACCTGCTGTACCGCCTGAACGTCTTTCCGCTGCGGTTGCCGCCGTTGCGTGATCGCCGCGATGACGTCCAGCTGCTGGCCGACCACTTCCTGCGCGAGATCTGCGAGACCGAGGGGCAGGTGAAGCGCTTTTCGCCGGCGGCCTACGCGGCGCTGCAGGCGCATGACTGGCCCGGCAACGTGCGCGAACTGCGCAATGTCGTGCAGCGCGCCTATGTGATGGCGCGCGATTCGGTGATCACCGACGGCTGGCTGGAACTGGGATCGGCGAAGACCGCGCGAGAGGACGATGTGCCGCTGGTGTCGATTTCCATCGGCACGTCGATCGCCGAAGCTGAGCGCGCGCTGATCCTCGCCACGCTCGAGCACTACGAGGGCCAGAAGGAGCGCACCGCCGCCGTACTCGGTGTGAGCTTGAAGACCCTGTACAACCGACTGAAGGAATACTCGGTGGACCTTCCACCATCGAACGGCAACGGCGGAACGCACGCCTCGCCGCGAATGGCTCCTCCAGTGTCCTGACCACGATCCGGCCGCGGCTTTCTCGCGGCTGCTCGTCCTCCCGGGAATGCAGATTGCCGGTGAAGTGCACTGGCGCCGTTGAGCGCCATGTCATCTGCCGTGTCTGCGGTGGATCCCGACACGTTTCCACGTTTAAGCATGGGAGGAGTCATGAAATCGATGCATCAACGATCAGTTCTTGCCACATTGCTGTCCGGTGCGGCCGTGCTCGCGTTCGCGGGGTGTTCCCCGGGCGAACGCCAGCAGGTCAGCGACGACGCGAGCCGCGCGGCACAGACCGCACGCAATGAGACGTCGCAGGCGGTCAAGAACACCGGGAAGGCCGTCGACGACGCGTCCGTCACAGCCAAGGTCAAGTCCACACTGCTGGCAGATAACCAGGTCAGCGGCATGAAGATCGACGTCGACACCAGCAATGGCGTCGTGACGCTGAATGGCAGCGTCAGCACGGCGGCCGAGCGGGCGCGCGCCGAGCAGCTGGCTCGGGACATCGAAGGCGTGCGCTCCGTCAGGAACTATCTGTCTGCACCCTGAGGCATGGATGGAAAAGGAAAACTCGATGAAACCGAAGAGTGATCGCAAGCCGGGGGAAACCCCGGACAAGGTGCAGGGCGAGGGCAACTACGAGGCGGCGCGTCGCTACAACGATGCGGCGCGCGAACACGCCAAGTCGGCCGACGTCGAGGAAGAAGCGCGTGATGCGCAGCCGACGGACGAACGCGAGGAACGCGAGTTACAGGACGCCGAAGACGCCGGGCGCGCCCGCGCGCTTGAGGAGGATCCGCTGCTCGACGACCCGGAGCGGATCGAACACGACCCTGGGAAAGGGCGCTGATAGCTGATGGAGAGCGACCGGGCGATCATTGATCGTCGCCCGGTCGACTCGTTCCAGTCGCACGGACGCGGCTCCTTCAGGTCGGGCGAGATTCGGGCGGACCGGTCGGTCCGTACACCAGAGCCTCGAGTTCATCCGCGCCACCCACAATCTGACCGTTCAGGAACACCAGCGGTACCGTCGTGCGTTCGGACAGCGCTCCCAACACGCGGCCGCGGACATCTGCATCCAACGGGATCTCCACATAGGGAAATCCGGCTTGCTCGAGCAACTCGCGGGCACGTGCGCAGTGCTGGCAGCCCTCGCGGGAAAACATCACCACCTGATCCGGTGGCAGCGCTTCGGGATCGATCGCACGCAGCATCGTGTCTGCGTCTGACACCGTGTACGGGTCGCCGTCCTCCTCGGGTTCGACAAAGCAGCGTTCGATTCGACCGTCGTTCACCAGCATCGAATAGCGCTGCGAGCGTCGACCAAAGCCGGCGTCGCTACGGTCCACCAGCAGGCCGAGGGCGGCCGAGAACTCGCCGTTGCCATCGGCGAGC
>Ga0316603_10000324_pt1 | contig 24682 bp, 27 predicted proteins | sample OWC_soil_day10_n_FD_207649 | JGI IMG/M metagenome (GOLD analysis project Ga0316603, IMG submission 207649) | Wetland soil microbial communities from Old Woman Creek delta, Ohio, United States - OWC_soil_day10_noCT | ecosystem: Environmental > Terrestrial > Soil > Wetlands | place: USA: Ohio... | reverse complement strand
TTTCACCGAGCGGCACCGCGTCGCGCAGAGGATTGAAGGTTTCCATGCCCGGCATTCTACTAGCAGCCGCCATTGTGGATAACGCCGGCGTTACCGGGGAATGTCGATCACCGTGCAGGAGCCGTACGCGAAATTCAGTTCCGTCCACCGCTCCGGCGCCAGCCCCTGCCAGTGCGCCAGCAAGGTACGAATCACCCCGGCATGCGTGACGATCACCGCCTCCGGCACTTCCAGCGACGCCACAAAATCCAGCGCCCGCCGCTGCAATTGGCGCGGCGATTCCCCGCCGGGCGGCGCATAGCCGGCGACATCGGCGGCCCAGGCATCCAGCTCGACCCGCGGAATATCGTCCCAGCGCCTTCCTTCCCAATCGCCAAAATGCATCTCGGCAAGACGGTCGTCAATGATGGGCTGCGGGTGCAGCCGTTCGGCAAGATCACGACAACGACGCAAGGGGCTGGTCCACACCGGTAGCCCCGGCGGTAGTTCCACCATCAAGGCTCCGGCCACCAACTCTACATCCTCGGCCGGACAATCATGCTGGCCGTAACAGATGCCGGCTTCGATTGCAGGCTTGGGGTGGCGGATTAGATGGAGGCGCATTGATGCAAGTTAACGCTTACGAAGTCTGCCACGAGTCCTTCGGGCATTCGGAGTGAACACTAGCCATTAGCCATAGAGGGGAGCCACATACCAATCACCAGAAGGCCACCCCACAACGCAAAACCAATGACACTGAGGGACAATGCTTTGCACCAGCCAAGAAGAAGCACTAGCTTTCCATGACCCTGAGATAGCCCTTGAGCGAGTACATAAAAATACGAAAAAGGTTTCTTCGTTGATAAATCGTGATTTGGCACTCTCGTCGCAATTGAACTAAGGGCTGTAGTTGCTAGCAGCATCACGACAGCAGTGAGGGCAAATCCACACCAAATAATCGAGCACGCAAACTTGAAGCCTCGAACATCGGAGGAGAGAAAGAACGCAAACAGCAAAACCAAGACCCAACCGAGGAATGGCGCTCCAAACATCAACAGCCCTTCGGAGCTAACCCAGCGAACCCAAGAGGGAAGCGGATGTGCGGCAACTGTTTCGATATCGCATTTCATGGACATTTGGGAATCATATCGCATATCAATTTTCTTCTTTTCACCGATATGCGCTCCAGAAACGCTTGCTCGTTAAGCCTTAAGGGCCGAAAAATTCGCAACCAGGCCCAGGTAAAACGCAATCTCGGCCAGTTGCTGCGTCGCACCTAGGCAATCCCCCGTATAACCACCCAGCCAACGGTGGAATTTGCGGGCCAGCCACAGGGTAGCCATGCTAGCCAGCGCGACCCCGGCTAACACCTGGAACAACGGCAGCCCAAGCAGCGGAGCGATCGCGAAGCACAGCGCCACCAGCATGGCTCCGCCCGACATTCGGGTGGCCAGCGGCTTGGCTTTGCTGAGTTGATCTTCGCGAACGTAGTCCATGGTTGCCAGCAGCACGGTGGCGTAGAAGCGGGAGACGGCGTGGCCGGCGAGCAGGGCGATTGGCACCAGTGCCGGCTCCAACGAGGAAAGCAGCACGAACTTGCCGAGCAGTGCCAGCACCAGCGCGACGACGCCGTAGCTGCCGACGCGGGAGTCCTTCATGATTTCCAGGATGCGCACCTTTTCCCAGCCGCCGCCGAGGCCATCGGCGGTATCGGACAGGCCATCTTCATGGAAGGCACCGGTCGCATAGATGGTTGCCGCCATCGACAACAACACGGCGACCGGCTGCGGCCAGAGCAAGGCGGCACCGAGATAGACTAGCGCACCGATGCCGCCGACCATCAGGCCGACGGCGGGGAAGTAGCGGGCCGAGTGGTTCAGCGCCTCGGCCGAATGCCCGACCCAGCCTGGCACCGGCAGCCGCGTGAAGAAGCGGATGGCGCCGAAGAAGTATTCAAGTTCGCGACGGATCATTCTGGAATTCCTGGATTCCCGCTTTCTCGCCCCGCAGGATGTGCCCTTGGGGTAAGGGAATGACGGTTTCTTTTGGCCAGCTTATTCCTTGTCTGACACGCCGGCCGATTCGAAGCTGGCCATCTCGTTGAGGAAACTGACGGCCGCTTGCACCAGCGGATAGGCCAGCGCGGCGCCAGTGCCTTCGCCGAGGCGCAGGCCGAGGTCGAGCAGCGGCTCGGCGCCCATCGCCAGCAATTGCGTGCGATGACCGGCCTCGGCAGAGCGATGGCAGAAGACGCAGTAGTCGAGCAAGGCAGGGGCAAGTCGGGAAGCCACCAAGGCAGCCGAACCGACGATGAAACCGTCGATCAGCAGCACCATTTTCGCTTCGGCAGCCGCCAGCATGGCACCAACCATGGCGGCGATTTCGAAGCCGCCAAATTCGGCCAGCACCTTGAATGCATCGTTATCGCCACCGGCGTTGCGGTAGCGCAGCAGGGCCTGGTCAAGCAGATCCTGCTTGCGCGCCAGGCCGGCATCGTCCAGCCCGGTGCCGCGCCCGACGCATTCGGCCAATGGCAGGCCGGTCAGACAATGCGTAAGTAGCGAGGCAGAAGCGGTATTGCCGATGCCCATTTCGCCGAAACCAACGACATTGCAGCCATTCGCTGCCAACTGGCGGACGATGGCGGCGCCATTCTGGATCGCCTGTTCGCACTGGGCGGCCGTCATGGCCGCTTGTTCGATGTAATTGGCCGTGCCGGCCGCGACCTTGGCGTCGATCAGGCCGGGCCGCTTGCCGAAATCGTGGGCCACACCGGCATCGACGACCGAGAGGCCGAGCCCGTTCTGCCGGGCAAAGACGTTGATCGCGGCACCGCCGGCCAGGAAGTTCTCGACCATTTGCCAGGTAACGTCCTGCGGGTAAGCCGAGACGCCGGCCTTGGCTGCGCCATGGTCGCCTGCGAAAACCAGCATTTGCGGGTTGTTCAGTTGTGGAGTCAGCGTTTGCTGAACCAGACCGATTTTTTTGGCGACTTTTTCAAGCTGACCAAGCGCGCCGAGCGGCTTGGTCTTGCGGTCGATCTTGTTTTGCAGGGCAGTTTCCAGACCGCAGTCCGGGGTAGAAATTTCAAACGAATGCATCCGATTCTCCAAAAGCAAAAGGGCCTCGCGACAACGTTTGGCCAACGCTGCCGCGAAGCCCTGTCCACAGGCTTCAAAGATCAAGAAACACCGACAACATGAAGCGAAGCGGTCCTGGCTAGGCGTGCCGCCGAAGGCAGTACAAGGCGTACGGCAAGGCGGCACAACAACGCCAGGATCATTTTGTTGGCGTTTCTTGTTTCGACACGTCTTCTGGCTTTCGGATCGTCCCTTTACCGCGCCTTCCCGCCGGGTCTGTTTCCCCATTGCAGTGGCTGTTGCGGCATCGGTCCCCGATTACAGCGGCGGGCCCGCCCCGGAATTGAGTCAGACTCGCACCGGGTTCCGTATTGTCGAAGGCAAAATTATACCGGTTGCCGCCGGGCCGGCCTTCACCCAAAATGCCGGCCATGAATGAACTGATTCTCGGCGGCGCCAGGTCCGGCAAGAGCCTTCTGGCCGAACAACGTGCGCGCGACTCCGGACTCAAGGTGACCTACCTCGCCACGGCCCAGGCGCTCGACGGCGAAATGGCCCGCCGTGTGGCCCATCACCGCGAACGCCGACCGGCCGAGTGGGGCTGCACCGAGGAAACCCTTTACCTGGCGGCCCGGCTGCGCGAACTGGCGGCGCCGGACACCTGCGTGCTGGTCGATTGCCTGACCTTGTGGCTCTCCAACCTGCTGTTCGCCGGCCAGGCCGCTGCGCAGGCCGAAGCTGGCGAGGCCATCGACTGCCCGCTGTTCCGTGCGGAAACCAACGCCCTGATCGAACTGCTGCCGCAACTGCCCGGCCACATCATTCTGGTCTCCAACGAGGTGGGCTGGGGCATCGTGCCGATGCATCCGGTTTCCCGCCTGTTTGCCGACGAACAGGGACGCCTGAACCAGCGCGTCGCCGCGGGGTGCGATCAGGTAACACTGGTCGCTGCCGGACTGCCGCTGAGCCTCAAGTCCGCCGCCGGCTGAACCGGCGGAAAATTCCCTGCGCATTTCTCCGAAGGCAGGCATCACGACAAAAAGATCGGTATCCTTGCTGCAGATAGACACGACAGATGTCTTTGGAGGGGGATTCAAACATGCACAAACTGCTCGACATCCTGGCTTCAGGCGTTCATGACGCGAAGAACCAGCTGTTCATCGCCGAATCGCTGATTGCGGCCGCCGAAGCCAAGCATGGCCTGACCATGAGCGAAGCCCGTTACGCCATCGAAGCGGCGGGCAACCGCCTGTCCCGTACGCTGGCTGCCTATGGCGTTCTGCGCCACGACGCGACGCTGGGGGTCACGCCGGTGCTGGTGGCCGATCTGTGCGAAGAAGTCGTGCTTGCCCAAAAGAAACACCTGTCCGGCGAAAACATCACGCTGACGGCCGATTGCCAGGTATTCGACGAATGGCCGCTGGACCGCGACCTGATCACTGACATGTTGAACAATGCCGTGCAGAATGCCGGACGCTTTGCCCGCGACCAGATCAGGCTGAGCGCCGCATCAGAAGATGGCTGGCTCGTCCTCAGGGTCGAAGACGATGGTCCTGGCTTTTCCGCGCTGCCGCCGGAACACGGCACCGGCCTGATGGTCGCCAACCGGCTGGCCGAACTGCATACGCGCAAGGGCCAGCACGGCAGCCTGCATTTGAGCAATGGCGGCAGCCTCGGAGGCGGCCACTTTGAATTGCGGTTGCCCTGATGAGCGACTACAACAAGAAGCGTTTTCTCGTCATCGACGACCAGCCACAGGCCCGCGACGCGCTGCGGACGATCGCCCAGACGATAGGTGCCTTCGCCGTCGAATTCGCCTCCAATTATCAGGATGCCATCTACCGCATCCGCAATAACGCCCCGGACGTGATCCTCTGCGATTACATGCTGGGCGAAGGCCGTTCGGGGCAGCAGTTGCTCGAAGAGTTGCGGCGCTTCAATCTGCTGCCGGATGAAACGATCTTCATGATGGTCACCGGCGAACAATCCTACGAGCAGGTGGTTTCGGCCGTCGAGCTGGTGCCGGACGACTACATCATCAAGCCGTTCTCGCCCGACAAACTCGTCCTCCGGCTGGACCGGATCGTCGCCAAAAAGAACTTCTTCGCCGCCTACTACAAGGAAAAGCGCAAACAGGAGTTCGCCAGGGCGCTGGCCATCCTTGAAGCGCAACGCGCCAGCGAAACCGGCCGACCGTATCGTTTCGAGATTCTGCGTCAGCAAGCGGAAGTGCTGCTGGCCAGTGGCGATGCCGAAGCATCCGAAAAGGCCTATCGGACCATTCTGGAAAACTACGAATTCCCGTGGGCTCGGGCCGGGGTCGCCCGCTCGTTGCACAAGCAGAATCGTCTGACCGAGGCGCGCGCCGAAATCGACAAGGTCGTCGCCGGCACACCGCACTTCTTCGATGCTTCGGACCTCAAGGCCAGCATCTGCATGGCCCAGGGCGAACATGCCGAAGCCCAGAAGGTGCTTGACGAGGTGGCGAAGAAAACGCCCCGCAACTATCTGCGCAAGCGCCTGCTGGCCGAAGCCGCCACCCTGAACGGCGACACCGAAACGGCACGCGCTGCAATGGCCGACGTCATCGCCAACGACACCATGCCCGGCGCCATCTCGCCGGAAGACCGGCTGACCATGGCCCGCAGCCATGTGGATGCCGGCGACAAGATTTCGGCGGAAAAGGTGCTGGTCGGCATGCGCGATGCTGAAGTTCAGGCGATGAATCTCGCCGAGCAGGCCAGTTTTGCCGCCCTGCTCGCCATCAGCTCACCGGAAAAGGGCAAGACCCGCTTTGCCGGCCTGCGCCCTGCCCTGCTCGGCAGCGACCTGGGCCCGACCGCCAGCATCGATGTGATGCGGGCGGCACTTTCGGTCGGCGATCACGAACTGGCCGACCTCCATACCGAACAGTTGATGGCCGGCCTCGATGCCAAGAAGGTTTTCGGGATGATCCGCACGCAATATGCGCTGCACGGCCGGGAAAAGGATTTCCGCGAGATCCAGAAGCAGGTGGCGCTCAAGCGCATCCACCACGAGGAAAAGCCGGCCGCCTGAAGCGCTCAGCCGGGGAGCAGCGGCGACAGCTTGACCCAGTCCAGCGCTGCTTCGACCGAATCGGCCAGGCGGTCGAGATCGGCCTCACGGCGCGCCGCGAAATCGACTTGTTCGGTCTCGGTCATGCCTGCCCAGGCGAGCAGCGCGGTCAGGGCATCCGGGTGATCAAAGACCCCATGGCAGTAGGTGGCAAAGACCTGATCGTCGGCTGAAACGGCACCATCAAGCGAGCCGTCAGCCAGCTCCACGGCCCCCTGTGCCAATCCTTCACCGCGCGTCACGCCGAGGTGGATTTCGTAACCGGTCATAGCCGGCCGCCCCGGCAGCGACAAGTGACCGCTCACATTGCGCAGTTGTTTCTCGGCTTCCAGGGTCGTTTCCACATCCAGCACACCGAGGCCAGCCGTACTGCCCGGCTGCCCCTCCAGCCCCTGCGGATCGTGGATCATCTTGCCCAGCATCTGGTAGCCGCCGCACAGCCCGATGACCTTGCCACCGTAGCGCAGATGCTTGTTGATCGCCTCGCCCCAGCCCTGCGTCCGCAACCAGTCGATGTCGGCGCGCACGGCCTTGGAACCGGGCAAAACAATCAGATCGGCCGCCGGCGGCCTTTCGCCCGGCCCGATCCAGCGAAAATCGACTTCCGGGTGCAAGCGCAGCGGGTCGAGATCGTTGTGGTTGGAAACACGCGGATAGGCCGGGGCCACCACTTTCAGTTTCGCCGCCTTCTTGCCACCGACTGCTGCGGTGGCGATGGCATCCTCGGCATCAAGCATCAGGCCGTGCAGGTAGGGCAGGACGCCCAGAACCGGCTTGCCGGTGCGTTCTTCCAGCCAGGTCAGACCCGATTCAAGCAAGGCAATGTCGCCACGAAAACGGTTGATGACAAAACCCTTGACCCGGTTCTGCTCGGAGGGCGACAGCAGGTCCAGCGTGCCGACCAGATGCGCAAAAACCCCGCCACGATCGATGTCGGCGACGATGATCACAGGGCAATCGACCGCCTCGGCAAAGCCCATGTTGGCAATGTCGCGGTCACGCAGGTTGATCTCGGCCGGCGAGCCGGCGCCTTCGACGATCACGCACTCGTACTTCTCTGTCAGGCGTGCCCAGGATTCCAGCACCGCCCCCATCGCCCGAGGTTTGTAGGCGTGATAGGCCTTGGCGTCGAGATCAATCGCCACCTTGCCATGGATGATCACCTGCGCCTTCTTGTCGGTAGTCGGTTTGAGCAGGACCGGATTGAAATCGGTATGCGGCTCCAGGCCGCAGGCCAGTGCCTGCAAGGCCTGCGCCCGACCAATCTCGCCGCCATCGACCGTCACCGCCGAATTCAGCGCCATGTTCTGCGGCTTGAACGGCGCCACCTTCACTCCCCGACGCATCAGGATGCGACACAGGGCGGCGACCAGCGTGGACTTGCCGGCATCGGAGGTAGTGCCTTGGACCATTAGCGACGAACAGGACATGGTGGGTCTGGGGTGTAAAAAGGCGGTAATTATGGCACCATCGATCCTCCTGAATTTCAGGAAAGTATCTCCGGGTGCCGTTCGATGATCTCGAACGGAGAATCGGGAAGGCGGTGCAATTCCGCCACGTGCCCAACGCTGTAAGGAGGACGGGCGATGCAGGTAGCCACTGGTCGCGGGGAAACCCGGCCGGGAAGGCGCATCGTTTGGTTGAATCCAAGTCAGAAGACCGGCCGGGAGATCGTTGAAGGCTGCATGGACCGCAGCTATCGTGTTTCCAGAAGGGGAATCCATGGAAAACCCGTCCGCGCCACAGGCGCAAGCTTTTTCCGATGCCGACCGGGCAGCGGTGTATCAGGCCATTTTCAGCCGTCGCGACGTGCGCGGCCAGTTTTTGCCAACCCCCGTTCCTGACGATCTGCTCAGCCGGGTGCTGATGGCTGCCCACCACGCACCGTCAGTCGGCTTCATGCAGCCGTGGAATTTCCTGCTGGTCCGTTCTGGCGAGGTCAAGCAACGCGTCCACGACGTGTTCAATACAGCCAATGACGAAGCGGCGAACATGTTTCCGAATGAGAAACGCGAGATCTACAGCAAGCTGAAATTGCAGGGCATTCTCGAAGCGCCGATCAACCTGTGCATCACCTGCGACCGCTCGCGCAGCGGCCCGGTTGTTCTTGGCCGCACCCACATGCCGACCATGGATCTGTACAGCAGCGTCTGTGCCGTGCAAAACCTGTGGCTGGCTGCCCGCGCCGATGGACTGGGCGTTGGCTGGGTGAGCATCTTTCACGAAAAGGCGCTGCAGGACGCGCTGGGCATTCCTCACCACATCGTCCCCATTGCCTACCTGTGCATCGGCTACGTCAGCCATTTCAACGAGAAGCCGGAGCTGGAAAAGGCCGGTTGGCTGCCCCGCCTGCCGATCAATGATCTCGTTTATTTCGAGCAGTGGGGCGAAACCGAGGCCGGCCTCGATTCGCCGTTGACCGCTGCACTCGCCGAGATGCAAGCCAATATTCAGGGCAAGGGCGTTTTCCCGAAATGAGCCTGCCCGTCGACATGCTGACGCCTTTCTCGATGCCGTTGGCTGCGCTGCTTGCCGTGCTGCTCGACCGCCTGCTTGGCGAGCCGCGCCGCTTCCACCCGCTGGTCGGCTTCGGCAACCTGGCGTCGGCTATCGAAAAACGCCTGAACCAACATACGCAGATGGCCGGCGTCGCTGCCTGGGTCCTGGTCGTCCTGCCGTTTGTCGGGCTGGCCTGGCTACTGCGCCCCTACGCCCCCTTCGCCGTCGATGTCGCTCTCCTTTACTTCGCACTTGGCGCCCAGAGCCTGTGCGAGCACGCCGAGGCCATCGCAAAACCCTTGCAGCAAGGGCATCTTGATGAGGCACGGCGGCGCGTCAGCTGGATTGTTTCCCGTGACACATCGACGCTGGACGAATCCGGCATTGCCAAGGCAGGCGTCGAGTCGGTACTGGAAAATGGCAACGATGCCATCTTCGGCACCCTGTTCTGGTTCGCCCTGCTTGGCGGCCCCGGCGCCCTGCTTTTCCGCCTGGCCAATACGCTGGATGCGATGTGGGGCTACCGCACCGAACGCTTCAACCTGTTCGGCCGTTTTGCGGCCCGTATCGACGATGCCTTGAACTGGGTTCCGGCCCGCCTGACAGCACTGACCTACGCCCTGCTTGGCCAGACCCGCAACGCCCTGGCCTGCTGGCGAGCCCAGGCGCCGGGTTGGGATAGCCCGAATGCCGGGCCGGTGATGTCAGCCGGCGCCGGCAGTCTCGGCGTGCAGCTTGGCGGCGCTGCGATCTATCATGGGCAAGAGGAAATTCGTCCGCCACTCGGGGCCGGCCCTGCCCCCGTCGCAGCTGACCTTGATCGGGCGATTGCCCTGATCCGGCACAGCCTCTGGCTGTGGCTGGCCGTACTTTTTGTGATTGGATTTCTGCATGCTTGAACACGGCGGCCGCCTGCGTGAAGCCGCGGCACACTACAACATTCCGCTGGATAACTGGCTTGACCTGTCCACCGGCATCAACCCTGACCCATGGCCGGTTCCGGCGCTGCCGCCTGCAGTCTGGCAGCGCCTGCCGGAATCCAATGACGGCCTCGAAAGCGCGGCAGCAGCGTATTACGGCAACAGCAACCTGCTGCCCGTTGCCGGTTCGCAGGCTGCCATCCAGTGGCTGCCCACCCTGCTGCCTCGCGCCGTTGTTGCCTGCATTTCGCCGATCTACGCCGAGCATCCGCAGGCCTGGCAACACGCCGGCCACAAGATCCGCTTCCTGCAGAATGCCCTGTTGCCGCGGGCGCTGGCGGCAGCGACTCCTTACGTGCTGCTGTGCAACCCGAACAACCCGACCGCCGACCGCCATCCGCACGCCATCGTGCTCGACGCAGCCCGGCAGCTCAAGAAACGCGGCGGCTGGCTGATTGTCGACGAGGCCTTCATCGACGCGACGCCGGAAGACAGCCTGACTCCGCTGGCCGGTGGCGAAGAAGCCCCCAACCTGATCGTCTTCCGTTCAATCGGCAAATTCTTCGGCTTGGCAGGAATCCGCGTCGGCTTCGTGTTTGGCGCCCCCGAACTGCTCGGCCGGATGAGCGAGTCCATGGGCCCATGGACCATCAGCGGGCCTTCACGCGAAGCGGCCAGACTGGCCCTGCAGGATACCGTCTGGCAGGGCGCAACCCGTCCCCGCCTGCTGGCTGCAGGCGAACGTTTGAATCAGATGCTCGCGCCCCTCGGCGAGGTCAAGTCAGCCGCCCTTTTCGCCACGCTGACCACCCAACACGCCGCCGAATTACACGAAGCCCTCGCCCGCCAGGGCATCCTGACCCGTCGCTTCGACCAGCAGCCCCTGCTCCGCTTTGGCCTGCCCGGCGGCGAAACCGAATGGCAACGTCTGGGCAAGGCACTTGCCGAATGGAAACCTGCATGAAAATCCACTTGCTTTCGGCCTTGGCTGCAGCCTTTGCCGTGTCTGCCGCCGCCCATGCAGACCTCGTCTTCAAGGACGACACCGGCCAGGAAGTCCGCCTCAAGGCGCCGGCCAAACGCATCGTCGCCCTCGCCCCCCACATTGCCGAGAGCCTCTACGCCGCAGGTGCCGGCGACCGACTGGTCGGCACCGTCGAATACAGCGACTTCCCGCCGGAAGCCAAGAAGGTGCCGCGCGTCGGTGGCTATTCGCGCATTGATCTGGAAGCCGTTGCCGCCCTCAAACCGGATCTGGTCCTCGCCTGGGAGAGCGGCAACAACATGCCGCAGGTCGACAAGCTGAAGGGGCTGGGCCTGACGGTCTATGTTTCACAACCGAACAAGATGGAAAACGTCGCCGATCAGCTAGTCCGGCTCGGCCAACTGGCCGGCACCGAGGCCGTCGCCAATGCCACGGCCGAGCGCTTCCGCAAACACCTGGAAAACCTGCGTGCCGCCAATGCCGGTAAACCGAAGGTCCGGGTGTTCTATCAAATCTGGAAAGCACCACTGATGACTGTCGGCGGCCCGCAGATCATCAGCGACGCAATCAATCTTTGTGGCGGAACCAACGTTTTCGGCCACCTCGGCAAGATGGCCCCGACAGTCAGTGTCGAAGCCGTGCTCGAAGCGGACCCCGAAGCCATCATCGCCACCGGCATGGGCGACGCCAAGCCGGAATGGTTGCATGACTGGGACAAGTGGACACGGATGACGGCAGTCAAACGCAACAATCTGTTCCATATCAATCCTGACATCATGCAACGTCACACACCACGCATCCTCGATGGCGCCGAGAAACTCTGCGCCCACCTCGATGTCGCACGTAGCCACCGCCCGAGCAAATAATCCATGCCCCGCCTGCCCCAACGCATCGTCTGCCTGACCACCGAAACCGTCGAAGTGCTTTACGCCCTCGGCGAACAGGATCGCATCGTCGGCATTTCCGGCTACACCGTGCGCCCACCTGAAGCCCGCAAGGAAAAACCAAAGGTCTTTGCCTTCACCAGCGGCGATATCGACAAGATCCTCGCCACTCAGCCTGATCTGGTGCTGACCTTCTCCGACCTGCAAAGCGAGATTTCGCGCGACCTGATCAAGGCCGGCGTACCGGTTTACGCCTTCAATACGCGCAGCGTCGAGGACATCCTCGGCATGATCGAAACGGTCGGCCGGCTGGTTGGCGCCGAGTCTAAAGCGCTGGAAATCGTCGCTGGACTGGAAGCGGAAATCGAAAAAGCCCGCACCATCGCCGCCGAACGCTTCGCCAGAACCGGCAAAAAGCCACGCGTCTATTTCGAGGAATGGGACGAACCGCTGATCAGCGGCATCCGCTGGGCCTCGGAGCTGATCGAAATCGCCGGCGGCGAAGACATTTTTGCTGAGCAGGCCCGCTCACCATTGGCCAAGGATCGTCGCCCAACACCGGAAGAGGTCATCTTGCGTGCTCCGGATATCATCATCGGTTCCTGGTGCGGCAAGCACTTCCGCCCTGAACGCGTCGCCACCCGTCCCGGCTGGGACAGCATTCCGGCAGTCCGGAACGGAAAAATGCACGAAATCAAATCGGCAATCATCCTGACCCCGGGCCCCGTCGCAATCAGCGAAGGCCTGCCGCAATTGCTCGACATTTTTGATCTGTGAAAAGGTCGTGAGCAGCGCATTGCCTATAATCGTTCTCCAAACTAAAGGATTCCGACTATGAAGATCGCCGCTCCGCTCCTTGCCCTGATCCTTGCCTCCCTGACCAACACCAGCATGGCCGCCGATGCCGGCACTGCGGCTGTCGAAGCGCTGGGGCGCCTCAACGGTGTTGCCCTCGCCTGTCAGCAGCCGGCGCTGGTTGCCCGCGCCCGCAACGCCGTGATCACCACGGCCCCCAAGACCCGCGGCTACGGCGAAATTTTCGAGAACGCCACCAACGCCGCCTATCTCGAACAAGGCAAGGGTGCTGTTTGCCCCGATGCGGCAAGCCTGTCCAGCAACATGGCCGCGGCTGAACAGCGCATGAAGTCGGCATTTGCCGATAGCAAATGATTCGTACCCTGGCTTTCCTCCTTGCGCTGCTGCTCACCGGACATGCTGCAGCGCAGGCCTCCCATAGCCTGGAACTGCTGAAAGAAGGAAGCACCGAAGGGATCAATCCGCGCTATCTGCTACAGGACCCGAACGGCCGCTCCGTGACCAGTGAGGATTTTCGCGGACGTTATCAGCTCATCGCCTTTGGCTACACCTACTGCCCGGACATCTGCCCGACCACGCTGGTCGAAATGGCCGAAATCCTGAAGCAGTTGGGTGCAGACGCCAAACACCTCCAGGCCATTTTCATTTCAGTCGATCCGGAACGCGATACCGGCAAGGTGCTCAAGACCTATACCGAGTTCTTTGACCCACGCATCCTCGGCCTCACCGCTTCCCCTGCCCTCGTCCGGCGCGCCGCCGAGAATTTCAGGATACGCTACGCCAAGGTTCAGGAACCTGGGGCTGCATCAGACCGCTATGCGGTCGACCATTCAGCCGGCATGATTCTGCTCGGCCCGGACGGCGACTTCATCAAGAAGTTTGCCTTTGCCATGCCTGTGTCAAAAATCACGGAACACATCAGCAATCTGATCAACAATCGCTAGTCTGTGATTTACCCTCATTGCATTGGCATAGCCGCCATGCGATATTCCGCTGATGCGCAGGCTGACCCGCTTTTTCCTGATTTTACTGATCGCCCTTGCCGCTCCGGCATGGGGCGGTAGTATTGCGCTCGTCCTCAGCGAAAGCGGTGGCATGTATGGCGAATTCGCCAACACCCTGGATGAGTCGCTCAACGGCACCACCTGGAACATTGTTTCAACCAGCGCAGGCGACTCGCCAAGCCAGGCTGCCCGCCCCCCCGATCTGATCGTGACCGTCGGTAGCGAAGCGCTGCGCCGGACACTGAGCCGGGGCGACAGCACTCCCATCATCGCGACACTATTGCCGCGACAGAATTACGAAAAAATTCTGGCCGAGCATCGGCGGACATCAGGGCGCATCACTGCCATCTATCTCGATCAACCCGCCACCCGCCAAGCCGCCTTCCTGCGCCATCTGTTGCCTGATCAGAAACGCTTCGGCATTCTATTCAGCAGCGAAACAAGAAACTCCGCCAGCCAGTACCGTCAGGCATTTGCCTGGGCCGGGCTGGTGCTGGACAGCGAAGACAGTGATACCGAAAAGACGCTATTGCCTGCCCTGAATACGTTGCTCACCCGGAGCAGCGCCCTGGTCGCACTTCCCGATGCCAGCATCTATCACCGCAACAATATCAAGGCCATTCTGATTACGGCCTTCCGCCACCAGCGACCGGTCATCGGCTACTCCACCGCCTTTGTCACGGCCGGCGCGCTGGCCGCCCTGCATAGCACCCCGAGCCAGATTGCCCGCCAGACGGCCGACATGATCGTGAACAGTGGCGTCAACCTGACACCCCCAACCGGGCCGACACAGTTTGCCATCGCCATCAATCCGAATGTCGCTCAGGCACTGGGACTCAACATTCCCGATGAAGCGTCGCTACGACGCGCCATCCTTGCCGACAGGGATGCACGATGAATCGTCTCACCCTCCGCCATCGCCTGCTTTTGCTGACGTTGCTACCCAGCACGTTAATCGCCATCGCGCTGGTCGCTTATTTCACCTTCAGCGGCATCAAGACGCTGGAAGGCGAACTTCGCCTCAAGGGCATGGCTACCGTTCGCTACCTGGCACCAATCAGCGAGTACGGGATCATCGCCGGCCAGGTTGAGGGCCTGCACGGACTGGCTCAGGCGACCGTGCAGGAATCCGGTGTCAAGGCGGCCATCGTCGTCAATCAGAAAGGTCGCACCATTGCCGTCAGTGGCCGGGTTTCACTCGCTGCAGAAGACCTTCGCCAGACCCTGAATGAAGCAAAGCAAGTCGCCGAAACTGATCAATGGATCGCCTTCGGGGCACCGGTCAAACGCTCGATGAGCGACACCGACCAGCTGTTCGAGACCAACGTTGCCAAGCCCGCCGCTCCGGAAATCATCGGCCACGTCTTTGTCGAATTCGACAAGACCGAGCTGGCCAACAAGCAACGCCAGCTCCTGCAGCGCGGCCTGGTCATCGTTCTCTTCGGTTTGCTCGTGCTCGCCGCCATGGCCATCGCCATGGCAGACAACCTGGCAAGGCCAGTCATGCGTCTGGTCCAGGCGGTGAAAGACATGTCATCCGGCCGGCTGGATACCCGCGTACCAGCCAGCTCCAGCGGCGAAATTGGCGTCCTCGAAACCGGCTTCAACGAAATGGCGACCCGGATCGAAGAAGTCCATCATTCGATGCAGGCCCGGATCGAAGAGGCTACCGCCCAACTCGCCTTCCAGGCACGACACGACGCCTTGACTGGCCTGCTCAACCGGCGCGAATTTGAACACCGTCTGGAAAAGGCACTGGCCAGCGTTCAGGCGGGCGGCGACGAATTTGCCATCCTGTTCCTCGACCTCGACCGTTTTAAACAGGTCAACGACACCTGCGGCTATCTGGCCGGCGACGAATTGTTGCGACAGATGTCGCTGCTCTTCCAGGGCCGCTTGCGTGAGGAAGATACCTTGGCCCGCCTCGGCGGCGACGAATTCAGCATCATGCTGGCCAACTGCACCGGCGCCCGCGCCATGCAGGTCGCCGAGGATATTTGCGGCCTGGCCGCCGCCTATCGCTTTATCTGGCAGGACAAGGTGTTCGCCATTGGAGCCAGCATCGGGGTAACCACGGTCAACCGCAAGGTACGCAACATCAATGAAATCCTCGCCGCCGGTGATGCTGCCTGCCATCGGGCCAAGGAAAGCGGCCGCAACCGGGTCTGTGAGCAGGAAGTGACATTCAGCCAGGAACGCCGTCACGAAGCCAACAACTGGGCCGGCCGCATTGCCAATGCACTCTCCGAAGACCGATTGCTGGTCGAAGCGGTACCATTGAGAGCCCTCCAGCATGCTTCCGCGGGGCATATCGTCGAACTGACTGCCCGCCTCAATGAACCCGGCCAGCCACCAGTCACCCTCGCCGCACTGATCGATGCTGCCGAACGTTATGATCTGGCACCCGCCATCGACCGGCGACTGATCGACACAGCCGTCGCTGCGCAGGCCCGCGCCAAACGACAGCATCGCAATCTGTTCTGCCTGGTGCCACTTTCGCGTAGCTCAATCAGCAGCCGGGAAACCATCGACTACATCGCCCGCAGTCTGGCCAGCCAGAACATGTCCGGCAACAAGCTTTGCTTCATGTTCTCCGAAGATACCCTGACCCATCTGACCAGTCAGGCCATGGAGTTTTCTCGCCAACTGCATACCCTTGGTTGCCAGATCGGTCTGGACGATTTCGGGGGCGGCCTATCCTCTTTCAGCCACCTGCGCAGCGTCACCCCCAGCCACGTCAAGCTGAGCCGCAGCCTGACCCGGGATCTCGGCGGCAACCGCGCGTCGACTGCGCTACTGCGGGCCGTTCAGGAAATCACGGCGGACCAGCACATCCGCTCGATTGCCGAAGACATCGACGACCTGGACACGCTGGAGCAGCTCAAGGACCTCGGAATCGATTACGCTCAGGGCAAGGCCATCGCCCCCAACGAGCCCTTCGAAGTCTGGTTCGAAGGCGCTGTCATTCGTTCTGGCTAGAATGTGTCCACGGTAAGCAACGGGCGTCGCTGACTCCTGCATCCAATGACCAGCCAGCCCGTCAGAAATCAAGCCGCAAGCTAATCCACTGACGACGGTCAACGATCCGCCCCGTGCCATCCGGATCGTTACCGGTGCCATCGTAGGCCTTGTATTCGCCGTGCGCACCATTGAGCGACTGAACAACATAGGCCACTTCGGCATTAATCCCCCCCACCCGGAAAGGATATGCCAGCCGGCTATCGAAACGGCGATACTTGGGTGACCAGGAATTGGCAGACCACTTCATCTTGTCCTGCCAGTAACCCGCCAGCGAAAACTGGATGCCGAAGGGCAGAGTCTGCATCCAGAGCAGCGAGGTAGAGCGGCGTGGCATCGAGCGCTCGGTCAGCGCTTCGATGTTTTGGTTGGCGGTAAGCTGGCCGAGCGTTCCGTAGGGATAGGCCAATGCCGAAGCCTGGTAATCACTCTCGATCTTGGCAAACGACTGGGTCAGCACCAGGCGGGTCGGTTCAAACGGCTGCCATTTGAACTGGTATTCGCCGCCCACGATCCGTACATCCTGAATTGGAGTGGTCAGCGATGGCACCGAATCGCGCACCGGAGAGGATGCATCGCGGTCGATCACATACAAACGATTGCGCATCGTTTCGTCGAACAATCTAACATCCAGACTGGCACGCCAGGCACGCCAATTGCCCAGATAGCCGATTTCCCAAGTATCCAGCTCTTCTGCCGGCATATTGGAATCAGCCTTGTACTGGTATTTGGTCAAACTCGACCAGTAGTCCCCCCGATAGTCGTAGATGCTGCCGGTACGATGCGCCCTGGAATAGCCGATGCGCAGGGTATTGTCCGAATTGACGTGAAAATTGGCACTGACCCGCGGTGACCACAGGAAACCGGCCAGCGAGTCGTTCTCTCCAGCCAGACCAACGTTGGTGGTCAGCCATGTTGCCGGCTTGGCCTCCCAGTTACCAAATACCCGGGTCGTATCGCGGCGCACAGTTCCCTGTCCTGGCAAAACCCATTCGGAACGCAGGCTATCCTCACGCCAGCTCGCCCCCCAGGCCAGCCTGCCGGCACTCGCCAACTTTAAATTGTGGAGGAACTCCAGTTCGTGACGATTTCCCTCGTCACCAGACTGATTGATGTGAAACGTCTGCGGCGGAACGAAGGGGACAACGATATTGAACGCATCATCGGAACGATCCGAAACGTATGCATAGCGCAACTGGAAATCAGCCATCGGAGAAACAACATGGCGCCAGAGGAGTTGAGCATAGGTATCGGTCTGACGCAGGCTGCGAATCGGATTGGTCGACTGACCGAAGAACATCCCGCCATTCAGGCGGCCGATACCCGTCACACCTTCGACCCGCCCGGCATTAAGCTGCAGAGCATTCATTGCGTCGATGGCAATGTCGGCCCGCAAATCGAACAAGCGTGACCGGAAATCGTCTATCCAGTCGCCGCGATTGTTCAATGCATCGTCGTTCTGCTGCCGATAGGTAAGACGAAAATCCCCGACCTCGCCAATCCGCCCCCCTACTCGCAGGCCGTAATCGCGGACATTCTGGCTACCATGGCTGGCCGACACCGAAAATCCATGCGCCAGTGCGGGGTCAACGGTAATGATGTTGATCACCCCGAGAAAGGCGTTGCTGCCATAGGACACCGCATTGGTGCCGCGCACGACCTCAATCCGCTCGATATCCTCAAGCGCTACCGGTATTGTGGCCCAATTGACTCCGTTGCTGAACAGGGGGGAATACAGCGAACGGCCATCCACCAGCACCTGCAGGCGCGGCGAATATTCACCATCCGACATGCCGTGGTAGGTGACCTGAGCTGCCTCGGTGTTATTGGGAAAGGTCTGAAAGCCCGGCACCAGCCGGAATACATCACTCAAATCACGGGCACCGGAAGCCTTGATCAACTCCCGATCGATAACGGTGACAGCAGTTGGCGCATCCGCAATGCGCTGCGGCAGCCGGCTGACCGATGCAACAACCGGTAACTCGCTGAAATAGGCCGTCTCGTCATCGGCCCAGGATGCACTACTTCCCAGCGCAGCCAAGGCAGTGAATAGAAGACTACGCGAGAAGCTATTCCAAGGTCTGATCACGCCCCGACATCCCCGGTGCCACTTCGCCGGGCACGGCTTGAGCAAACCTCCATGCCTCGGCAAAACATTGCGACTGAGCACCGATGGTCACACCATGCCGAGTGGTTGCCACCAGACATAGCGCCAGACCAGCCTGCTCAACAGCCGTAACGCTTTCCACATCGATTTCGTCGACACCCATCCGCGTCAGGGCGTGCATGAAGTCATTTCGTAAGGCACCGGAAAGCCCCCCAGTAATGCGCATGATCTTCTTGCCGCCCAATTCGTGGACAGAGAGAATCGACGCATTGCCATCGAGCAGCGCCTGATTGATCGCATCCTCAATCAGGATCTGACTGATTGGCCCGGGTTGAAAACGCACGCCGAAAACGTCCCCGACCCGGCTCACCACGGCAGCCGGAACATCGATTACCGGTGACTGGAAAATACGAAACTCGCAGCCGACATTGTGCGAAATTTCCAGCGGCATGGCAGTCCGGACCATCAGCCCGGACAACGACAGGTTCTCGATTACCCCTTCACCAGCCGCGCCGCCATAACCAAGGCGTATCGTTGGCAATGAAGCAAACCGAATTCGCAGATGCCGTCTTTGATCCAACATTTGGCTGAAGTCTTTCTAAAAGTTTGTTTTTTGTGAGTTTAACAAAACTTGACGTGCCCACCATCATTGCATAAATCATTCGTTTCATTGACTTTTGACATCCTGCTGGGTATTGTCTGCAGACGCTGAAAGCACTTCAGCGGCGCCGATTTGAGCTCTGATTGCGGGCGCTTATAAATACTGCTAAAACGGGAACCACCCAGTTCGCGTTTTTCGGCCAACTGGGTTTTTGTTTTCAGGAACAGCATGCCAGGACAATCCGTCGGCGCCGTCCAGCCACAGCGCGCCCACTTCGACCAGCCACTGCATTTACGCAGCGGCGGGGTTTTGCCGGCCTACGATCTGGTCTACGAGACGTACGGCACGCTCAACGCGGCCAAGTCGAATGCCATACTCGTCTGCCACGCCCTCTCCGGCCATCATCACGTTGCCGGCCACTATGCCGACCAGCCCGACAACATTGGCTGGTGGGACAACATTGTTGGCCCCGGGCGTCCCCTCGATACTGACAAATTCTTCATCGTCGGCCTGAACAACCTCGGTGGTTGTCATGGCTCGACTGGCCCTTCCTCGTTAAATCCCGCCACCGGAAAGCTCTGGGGCGCCGACTTTCCGATCGTTGCCGTCAATGACTGGGTGCACGCTCAGGCCCGGTTAGCTGACCTGCTCGGCATCGACAGCTGGGCGGTAGTCATGGGTGGCAGCCTTGGCGGCATGCAGGCGCTGCGCTGGAGCATCACCTTCCCGGAACGCGTCCGGAACGCCATCGTGATCGCCGCCGCCCCCAAGCTCTCGGCGCAGAACATCGCCTTCAACGACGTCGCCCGCCAGGCCATCCTGACCGATCCTGATTTCCACGGCGGCCATTACTACGAACACAACACCCGGCCGGTGCGTGGACTGCGGCTGGCGCGCATGCTCGGCCATATCACCTATCTCTCCGATGATCAGATGGGCGAAAAATTCGGCCGCGAACTGCGCAACAGCGCCTTTTCGTTTGGCTACGACGTCGAGTTCGAAGTCGAATCCTATTTGCGCTACCAGGGCGACAAATTTGCCGGTTATTTTGACGCCAACACCTACCTCCTGATGACCAAGGCGCTCGATTACTTCGACCCGTCCCGGGAAGATGATGGCAACCTGACCGCCACCATGGCGCGCACCAAGGCCAATTTCCTGATTGCCTCGTTTACCACCGACTGGCGATTCACGCCGGCACGCTCCAAGGAGATCGTCGCCGCGCTGCTCGCCAACGGACGCAATGTTTCCTACGCCGAAATCGATCTCAACTTCGGCCACGATTCTTTCCTGATGGAAGATGCCCACTATCACGGCGTCGTCGATGCCTATCTGCGGAATATCAAGCTATGACGCATACCTTGGGCCGCCCCGATTTTGAAGTCATTGCCGGCTGGGTCGAACCGGGCCATCGCGTCCTCGACCTTGGCTGCGGCGATGGCACCTTGCTCAAGCATCTGATTGAGACCCGCGGCGTTCGCGGCGTCGGCGTCGAAATTGACGATGCGAACGTTCTGGCCGCCATCAAGAATGGCATCAATATCATTCAGGGCAATCTGGAGCGCGGCCTCGACGAATTCGCCGATCAGGCCTTCGACCACGTCGTTCTGTCGCGCACCTTGCAAACCGTCCGCCACACCGAAGGCATTCTTCGCGAAATGCTGCGCGTCGGCCGTGAAGCCGTCGTTTCCTTCCCGAACTTCGCCTACTGGAAAAACCTTCGCTCAGTCCTCGACGGCCGCATGCCCGTCTCCGAAGACCTGCCCTATCAGTGGTACGACTCGCCCAACGTCCGCTTCTTCACCTTGCTTGATTTCGAAGCGCTATGCGAGCAGATGGGCCTGATCATCCGAGAACGCCATGTGCTGGATGAAGACGGCAATATCGTTCATAACACCGACAATCGGGAAATCAATTTCCTCGGCAGCCTGGCGGTCTATCGCCTGACGCAAAACCGCTGATGCCGCCCTGGCTTGCGGCCTTGCTCACCCGGAAGATGCTGATTTGCATCTTTACGGGCTTTTCGTCCGGCCTGCCGCTTTACCTCCTCCTCAACCTGCTGCCGGCATGGCTGCGCAGTGAGGGCGTGGATCTGAAGACCATCGGGTTCTTCGCACTGATCCAGTTTCCCTACACCTGGAAATTCCTCTGGTCACCCTTGCTCGATCGTTTCAGCCTGCCAGGCTTTGGCCGCCGTCGCGGCTGGATGCTGATCACGCAAATCGGCCTGCTGTTCTCCATCGGTTCCCTAGGCGGCTTTGACCCAAAGGAAAGTATCTGGCCCATCCTGTGGCTTGCCACCCTGCTTTCACTGCTCTCCGCGACACAAGACATCGCGGTTGATGCCTTCCGGCGGGAAATTCTCGGCGATAACGAGCTTGGCCTCGGCAATGCCGTACATGTAAACGCTTACCGGATCGCTGGCCTGATTCCCGGCTCGCTATCGCTGATCCTCGCCGATCGCCTGCCCTGGAACGAAGTCTTCTGGATTACCGGCGTCTTCATGATTCCCGGTATGGCCATGGCCTGGCTGGTCACTGAACCGACGATCAAGGGCGCACCCAAAACGCTACGTCAGGCCGTTACCGAACCATTCCATGAATTCATTGGTCGTCAGGGATGGCAGGGTGCAGTGACGGTCCTCGGCTTCATCTTCCTGTACAAATTGGGCGACAGCCTATGCACGGCACTGGCCACACCCTTCTATCTGGACATGGGCTTCACCAAGACCGACATCGGCCTGATCGCCAAGCATGCCGGGCTATGGCCGGCAGTCATTGGCGCCCTGCTCGGCGGGCTATGGATGGTCAGGCTCGGCATCAATCGTGCCCTTTGGCTCTTCGGAGTGGTTCAGCTGGTCTCGATCTTCGGCTTTGCCTGGCTGGCGGCCCAGGGGCACTACGACAGCATCGGAGCCAGCGAGCGGTTTGCTTTGGCTTTTGTTATCGGACTCGAAGCACTCGGGGTGGGTTTGGGAACAGCGGCCTTCGTTGCCTTCATTGCTCGCTCAACCCACCCGGCCTATACAGCCACGCAGATGGCCCTGTTCACCAGCCTGGCCGCCGTGCCGCGCACCTTCATCAATGCCTCGGCTGGCTGGCTGGTTGAAATGCTGGGCTGGTACAGTTTCTTCTGGCTGTGCGCCGGCCTTGCCGTGCCAGGAATGTTCCTGCTGCTGAAAGTCGCCCCGTGGAACGAAACCGCAGATTCAGCTAGTCGCCCCGTCTGAGACGGCGACGATCCAGCCACCAGGCATATACCGGTAATAGCAGAACCGAACCGGGCAACATCAGGCCAATCAGATAGGGGGACAAGTGAGCCATCCGGCGCAAATGCGCCAGAAGCTCTTCTTTCTCGGCCGGCGTCCAACGTTCGCCGTTCCGTGCCTTCATCAGCAGCGGCATGATGCCGCGCGTCGAAACCAGTTCGGCCAGCACTCGTCGGGCTTCGCGCCGTTGCGATGAAATGATCTGCCGCCACCAGCCTGGTAGCACGGCCTCTTCGGATTGTCCTTCTGCCAACGCTAACGAGCTCCGGACAATGATTTCCTGAGCGCCTGCCAACCACGCCAGAGGAAAAATCCACGTCGTGCCCAGCGCCAGGCACGCTTCGGTCGGGCGACGACGACGGTCGTCACGGCAATGGCGATGGCCGCCGGATGATGCTTCAGCCAGTCGACACCGGCCAGAACCTTATCGCCCCTGTCCAGCGCCGACTCCAACGGAAGTACGTGCTGAGCCAGAAGACGACGCTGTTCTTCGATGCGCACCTTGAGCGCACCATGTCGCGTCGCCAGTTCAAGCAGCTTGGGATTCATTCCGACTTGTTGCGATAGCGGCGCAGCTCAGCCATATCTGCTTCAAGTTCATTCAGACTAGCCTTGAACATCTTGCTGGGCTGAGCGGCCTGCCGCTTCAAAGAACCAACCAAGAACAGACCACTCCCGATAAAGATCACGGCGAAAAGCCCAAAAACTGCGACCCGCTGTTCCCAAAAAGCAAGTGCCAGGCAAAAAACCGCCATGATGACACCCACCGCAAGCAGGAACGCCGCGCCGATAGCCTTGGACCACATCGACATGAGGCGGAACTTCTCTTCCTCAAGCTCGGTAATCAGAAGCTCGGCACGCGTCTTTCCGATCGCGATCAATGTCGCGACAGTATTTTTCAAGGCGGCAAAGAGGCCTTCGCGGCCTCCATCGCCGCCTGACTGCTGTGTCATGCGCTTAGCGACGACCGATCAGTACACCGAGAGCAAGCCCCAATGCGGCAGCAACGCCGACAGCCTTCCACGGTTCTTCGTGCACGAAATCGTCGGTAGCGCGTGCTGCAGCCTTGGTCTTATCAACAAGTGCCACTTCAAGATCGATCACGCGCTCTTTGGCATCGCGCAGACGAACACCCAGACGCTCGCGCAGTTCGCCAACTTTCTCGCCAGCAGCACCAGCTGTGGCGCGCAGCAGTTCTTCAGTATCGGAAATCACGACCTTGAGATCGGAGACCAACTTTTCCTTGTTGGCCGCAGTGATTTGTTCAGACATTTTTCAACCTCGTTAGACAAGTAAGCAGAGTGACAGGTTATCCCTACGGCGCAGCGAAATCAATGCACTTTGGATGCTTATTTAAAGTCGTAATCAATGATCAGCGGGGCATGATCGGAAAATCGCTCATCCTTGTAGACCGTTGCCTGAACGGCCGTTCCGGCGATAGCCGGAGTCGCAATCTGGTAGTCGATTCGCCAGCCAACGTTCTTGGCCCAGGCCTGACCGCGATTGCTCCACCATGTGTAGCAGCTATCCGTGGCCTCCGGATGCAGGCTGCGATATACATCAATCCAGCCCAGCTCCTCGAAAACCCGCGTCAGCCAAGCACGCTCTTCCGGCAAGAAGCCAGAATTTTTCTGATTCGACTTCCAGTTTTTCAGATCAATTGCCTGGTGCGCGATATTCCAGTCGCCACATAAGACGATTTCCCGACCTTCAGCACGTAAAGCCAGCATCTGCGGGAAAAACAGGTCCAGGAAGCGGAACTTGGCCTCTTGCCGCTCAGGCGACGAAGAGCCCGAGGGCAAATACAGTGAAATTACCGACAGATTCCCAAAGTCGGCGCGAATATAGCGCCCCTCGGCATCGAACTCTCCGCCATCGAAGCCCTCGATGACACGATCCGGCTTTTGCCGACTCCAGATACCGACACCGCTATACCCCTTCTTTTCCGCGCAGTGGTAGTAGGTGTGCATGCCATCCGGCGCCATCATTTCCGGCGAAAGATCAGGCAACTGTGCCTTCAGTTCCTGCAGACAAATAATGTCAGCGGCCTGGGCTACCGCCCACGGCAACACATTTTTACTCCACGCGGAGCGGATACCATTGAGATTCAGGGAGATGATGCGTAACATTGTGCTCAAATTGGTCGTATTTTTCCGACCATCAGGAAAAGAAAACTATGGATTTTCGTCAAGATTTCATCGAGTTTGCGGTTGGCTGCCAAGTATTGCGCTTTGGCGAGTTCAAAACCAAGGCCGGGCGGCTTTCGCCCTATTTTTTCAATGCCGGACTGTTCAATGACGGCAACTCGCTCGGGCGTCTGGCCGAATTCTACGCCAAAGCAGCAGAAGCCGGCGGCGTCCAGTTCGACATGCTGTTCGGCCCGGCCTACAAAGGCATTCCGCTGGTTGCAGCGATTGCCATCTCG
>Ga0316603_10000322_pt1 | contig 24713 bp, 20 predicted proteins | sample OWC_soil_day10_n_FD_207649 | JGI IMG/M metagenome (GOLD analysis project Ga0316603, IMG submission 207649) | Wetland soil microbial communities from Old Woman Creek delta, Ohio, United States - OWC_soil_day10_noCT | ecosystem: Environmental > Terrestrial > Soil > Wetlands | place: USA: Ohio... | reverse complement strand
CTGGCAGCGGACAGTAACGGGCAGCTGATGCGGCGGATGGAGGAAGCGGTGGACGGGGATTTCCAGAAGTACTCTGTCGAATCGGGCAGCTACATCCGGAAACACTTCTTCGGAAAATACCCGGAGCTCAGTGCGCTTGTGAACCATCTGACTGATGACCATCTCAGGAAACTCCGGCGGGGCGGTCATGATCCACAGAAGGTGTACGCTGCATACAAGGCAGCGATGGACCACCGGGGGAAACCCACGGTCATACTTGCCAAGACCGTCAAGGGATACGGACTTGGTGAAGCAGGGGAAGGGCGAAACGTCACGCACCAGCAGAAGAAACTGAACGAAAAGGAGCTCCGCGAGTTCCGGGCGCGGTTCGGCATTCCGATCAGTGACGAGGAAGTGGTGGACACGCCGTTCTACCGGCCTGCGGAGGACAGCCCGGAAATCAGGTATCTGCGCGAGCGTCGTGCCGCGCTGGGCGGAGCACTCCCGAAACGCACTGCCACGGCACCAGCGATGGAGATTCCAGGGCTGGAGAACTTCGGCGAGTTCCTCAAAGGAACAGATCGCACAGAAGTCTCCACGACGATGGCATTTGTGCGCATGCTCGGGACGCTGCTGCGGAACAAGTCCATCGGGCGTCATATCGTGCCGATCATTCCGGACGAGGCCCGCACATTCGGCATGGATCCGCTCTTCCGCGAGATCGGTATCTATGCGCCCAAGGGGCAGCTGTACGAGCCGGTCGACCGCGAGTCGCTGCTCTTCTACCGCGAAAGCAAGGACGGCCAGATCCTCGAGGAGGGGATCACCGAAGCAGGAGCGATGTCATCATTCATCGCGGCGGCGACGGCCTATGCAAACCATGGCGTGAACATGATCCCGTTCTTCATCTACTATTCCATGTTCGGATTCCAACGCATCGGCGATCTGGCCTGGGCGGCGGGTGACATGAAAGCCAAGGGGTTCATGCTGGGCGCCACGGCAGGCCGCACAACACTCAACGGGGAGGGACTTCAGCACGAAGACGGACACAGCCATCTGCTCGCTGCAACAGTTCCCAACCTGCGCACATACGATCCGGCGTTTGCCTATGAGACAGCAGTCATCGTGCAGGACGGCCTGCAGCGGATGTATGGAGCCGGAGAAGAGGTATTTTACTACCTGACGTTGTACAACGAAAACTATCCGATGCCTCCCATGCCCGACGGTGCGGCGGAGGGGATTCTGAAAGGTCTCTATCGCTTCCGCCGCGCGGAAGGCAAAGGCAAGCTGAGAGCACAGATTCTTGCCAGTGGTCCGATACTCCGCCAGGCACTGCGTGCGCAGGAAATTCTTGCGGACCGGTTCTACGTGCTGGCGGACGTCTGGAGTGCGACAAGCTACAAGCTCCTCCGGACCGAAGCGCTGAATGTCCAGCGTTGGAACATGCTGCATCCGGCGGAACCCCGGCGGGTGTCGTACGTCGAAGAGATCCTGACGCCGGAACTGGGTCCGTTTGTCGCAGTGTCCGATTATATGAAGCTGGTCCCGGATCAAATCGCGCCGTGGGTTCCCGGCGGATTGATGACGCTGGGAACCGACGGTTTCGGGCGAAGTGATACGCGCCCCGCCCTGCGGCGGTTCTTCGAGATCGATGCAGAGAGCATCGTTGTCGGCACGCTGTACGCACTGGCCGATCGTGGACAGTACGAACGATCGGCGGTTGCGAAAGCCATCACTGAGCTCGGCATCGACCCGGAGAAGCCGTTTCCAGTTGTGGTCTGAACAATCGACGCTAATCCGTTCCTTGAAAAAGGACGGTTTCCTTGAAACAGAGGAGCACGCATGGAAATACGACTTCCACGGCTCGGTGAAGGTGCTGATTCCGGCACCGTTGCCTCCATTTTCGTGAAGCTAGGGGATCGGCTTGCGAAGGATCAGGCCATTCTCGAATTGGAGAGCGAGAAAGCCGTTGCATCGATACCGTCGCCCGCGGAGGGTGTGGTGGGTGCGATACACGTGAAGGAAGGCGATCTGGTCAAGGTAGGACAGCTGCTGATCACGCTTGGTGACGGAGCCGGCGGTGAATCCGGTAGTGCGTCCGGCGGTGCGTCCGGGGGTGCGCCTGCGAGCCGTCCGATCGATGCGAGGGTGGGTGATGCAGCGCCGGAACAGACGGCCGCTCCGGCACAGACTCCGGCTCGGCCCGTTACCGTTGCGGGGGCCGGCGGTGTGGCCATACTCGAACCGGCCAGCGGGCCCATTCCTCCTGCCTCGCCTACAGTCCGGAAGATTGCACGGGAACTCGGCATTGATCTGCGCAGGGTCAGAGGAAGTGAAGCCGGGGGGCGTGTGGTGTTGGAGGATGTCCGCCGCTATGTCCAGTGGCTTCAGGAAACAGCTCTGAAACCCGCCGCTCCGGCTGCGGCGGGGGCGTTGGCGGCGGTGCCGGCGGCGGTTCCGCTCCCGGTCATCGACTTCAGCAGGTGGGGGCCCGTGCAGGTCAAACGGATGACCACACTCCGCAAGACCATCAGCACGAAGATGGTGGAATCCTGGAACCGTGTTCCTCACGTCACACAGTTCGACGAGGCTGACATCACGGGGATTCTCGCACTGCGGAAGAAGTACGTCGGAGCGTACGAGAAGCAGGGAGTCCATCTCACGCTTACGTCATTCGCGCTGCGTGCGGTGGTCAATGCACTGCGCAAACACCCTCTGTTCAACGCCAGCTTGCAGGAAGCAGCGGGTGAGATCGTCTTCAAGGAATACTATCATATCGGACTTGCCGTGGATACCGAGCACGGCCTGCTCGTGCCGGTCGTGCGGGATGTGGATAAAAAGAATCTGGTCGAGCTGTCCCGCGACGTGCAGGATCTTGCCGACAGGGCGCGCGATCGGAAACTGGCCATTGAAGAGATGCAAGGGGGGACGTTCAGCATTTCCAATCAGGGAGGGATCGGCGGAGGAGCGTTCACGCCGATTGTCAATGTGCCGGAGGTTGCCATCCTCGGCATGGGGCGCGGAGCTTCACGGGCGGTCATCCGAGACGGAAAGGTCGTGGAGCGAACCATGCTGCCGCTGGGTCTCTCCTATGACCACCGTCTCATCGACGGCGCGAATGCAGCACGATTCATCGTGGACCTGATCCGCGAGTTCGAACAGTTCTCTGAACGCGACGTACAGATCTGAAGAGGAACAACGTGAACACCATGACCACAGATGTTGTCGTAATCGGTGCAGGTCCGGGCGGCTATGCGGCGGCATTCTATGCGGCCGACAAAGGCAGGAAGGTTTTGCTTATCGAGCGGGACGCGCGCCTGGGCGGTGTGTGCCTGAACCGCGGATGCATTCCGTCGAAGTCGCTTCTGCATGTGGCGAAGCTCCTTGATGAAGCAAAGGAAACATCCAACAGGGGCATCCACTTTGAATCACCCCGCATCGACCTGAACGCGCTGCGTGCATGGAAGGATGGCGTTGTGGGGAAACTCGCCAGCGGTGTGAGCACTCTCGCACAGAAACGAGGCGTCACGGTCCTTGAGGGTATAGCACATTTCGAAGACTCGAAGACGCTGCGTGTAGAGACGACGGAAGGCCAGCAGTTCCTCACGTTCAACAAAGCAATCATCGCAGTCGGTTCACGTCCGGCCATGCCTGCGGCATTCGACCTCGGCAACCCCCGAGTGATGACATCGACAGAGGCTCTGGAAATCGAGCAGATACCCGGGAAGTTGTTGATCGTTGGCGGGGGCTACATCGGCATGGAGCTGGGGACGGTGTATGCGGCGCTGGGCAGCGAGGTCATCGTTGTCGAAGCGCTGCCGAACGTCCTGACAGGCGCTGATCAGGACCTGGTCCGCCCTGTGCTCCGCCGTGCCGCACAACGGTTCAAGGAGATACGCACCAGCGTCAAAGTCCTGAAGATGGCGACTTCCGGAAAGCAGATTGCCGTGGCAATGGAGATCAACGGAGAGAAGCGTGAAGAGCAGTACGATGCCGTACTCGTCTCTGTCGGCCGCGTGCCCAACTGTGCCGATATGGGACTCGAGAATACCAAGATTGCGCGGGACGAAAAGGGCTATATCACGGTGAATGCGCGCCAGGAGACGTCGGATCCCAACATCCTGGCGATCGGCGATGTCGTGGGCGGGGTCATGCTCGCACACAAGGCATCGAAAGAAGCCCGTATCGCCGTCGAGACAATCGTGGGCGAACAGGATGCGACGCATGACGCACTCATTCCCGCCGTGGTGTTCACGGATCCGGAGATCGCCTGGGCGGGGTTGACGGAAACAGAAGCCCGTGCAACGAACCGCAAGGTGGAGATCGCAAAGTTTCCGTGGACTGCCTCGGGGCGGGCGCTCAGTTTCGACAGGACAGACGGGCTCACAAAGTTGATCATCGATCCGGAGACAGAACGCATACTCGGAGTGGGACTTGTCGGTGCCGGTGCCGGAGAGCTGATCGGGGAGGGTGTGCTGGCCATGGAGATGGGAGCGACGGCATTCGATCTTGCCCAGTCTGTGCACCCGCATCCGACGCTTTCCGAAACGCTCATGGAGTGTGCCGAAGCGTTCTACGGGCATTCCACGCACATACACACACCGAAGAAGTCCTGACACCGGCCGGACCCTGCGGCCTGTGCATTCCGGGGGGTCAAGATAGAACAGGGTTCTCATAACATGTCGGGGCCCGGTGCGTTCTGTCAAGCCTGAACGTCCGGGCCCTGAGTCATTCTGCATCACTAGGTTTCATTCCGCAGCGTGCTCTGTGCGCCTTGCTCTCCGCGTCTTGCTCGCCGTCCGGCTGCCCCCTAAGTGCAACCAGATTCAGTTACTGCAGAGCTTTCTCTACTGCCGCCACGATCTCGTCCGACATCGGTTTCACGCGCGAGTCAAACCTTCCAATGACCACTCCGTTCCGGTTCACAAGAAACTTGGTGAAGTTCCATTTCACATCTCCGGCGAACGCAGGGTTCGACTCTTCGGCAGTGAGATAACGGTAGAGAGGATGCTGGTCGTCGCCCTTGACAGAGATCTTCGAGAACATATCGAACGTCACGTCATACTTCGTGGAACAGAACTCCTTGATCTCCTCGTCGGTTCCAGGTTCCTGCTGGCCGAAGTTGTTCGCGGGGAACCCCAGGATCACGAACCCCTTGTTCTGGTACTTGCGGTAGAGTTCTTCGAGCTGGCTGTACTGGGGGGTTTGACCGCATTTGGAAGCAACGTTTACCAGTAGCATGACCTTCCCTTTGTACCCGGCAAGCGGCACTTCCTTGCCGTCGATGTTCTTCATCGTGAAGCCGAGCACCCCGACCGGATTTGCCAGCTGCTTCTGCGCCTCCTTCTGAACTTGCGCACCCGCCGTCCCCGCCATCATCATGAACGCCATAAGACTCATTGCAGACTTCCTTAGCATATTTTTCTCCCGGGAATTCCAGTGATTTGTGCTCTGCTTGAGGCAGCGTATTGTAAACCAATCATGGATGCATCTGGTTCCGTTGAGCACTGACGCCTCTGGTTCAGCCGGGGGGGCCGGATGCACGTTGAGCACTCCCGAAAAGGCAGTTATCGTTTACGGCGGTTTTGCTTGACTTTTTGCGAATCCGTCGCTATACTATATCAGAAATCCCGTTCTTTTTAAATGAACTGCGATTCCCACTGATAGGTATCAGTGGATGAGCACCACAGTCTACGGTGCGTGAGAGAGGGGAGGTGTCATGAAGAAAAGCAGACGTGTCATGCGGAGGGCGATTCTTTCTGCTCTGTACTCTCATCTTCAGGATGCGTATGGCTTGGAGATCGCCGAGGAATCTTTCGTGCAGGCGCAGATGTCGATTCAGGACATCGACGCGTTGTTGGCTTTCAAAAGTGACCCACGGCTTGATGAGCTCCGGAGTGCACTGGACAGACTAGAGCGCGGTACATTTGGCCAGTGCCTCGCATGCAAGGGGAGCATTGATCAGGACCTTCTTGAAGCGGACCCTACGCAACGGTTCTGCTCCTCGTGCGAACGATTCTACAGTCAGGCCATGGCCAGAGAGTTACACCTCTCAGTATCTTCGGTGCAGTGAACCGGTGCGGATGCTGACCCCGCACCGGTGTGCAGTACCACATGCAGTCCCTCCCGTATCCAAAACGACCATTCAACATCCACTCCATGAAACGTGACCTTGTTTCTTTTGCCCTCTGGACACCCGAAGAACTGCTGGAAATCTTCAGGCTCACGCGGGAACTGCAGGCTGACGTGCAACGCGACCGCCAGCCGCTTGCACGGAAAACCGCAACGCTGATTTTCGAGCGGGCGTCCCTGCGGACACGGGTCTCGTTTGAAGTGGGCATCGCGCAGCTCGGCGGGCATCCGGTGTTTCTCCAGCAGGAATCGGTCGGGATGGCAACCAGGGAATCCGTGCATGATATCGGTTCGATGGTTTCTCTGTACACGGATCTTATCATCGCCCGCACGATCCGCCATCAGACATGCGTTCAGCTTGCCGAGAGTGCGACGGTCCCGGTTATCAATGCGCTCACCGATCTGCTCCATCCCTGCCAGGTGCTTGCCGATGTGTACACGCTGATGACACTCGACAGATTTTCGCCCTCCGTCAAGATTGTCTTCCTGGGCGACGGGAACAACATCGCGAATTCCTGGCTTGAGTATTCCACGAAGTTCCCCCTCCATCTGGCCTTCTCCTGTCCGACCGGGTATGAGCCTCATCCGCGCATCCTGGAAGATGCACAGGCCGCGGGTGTCAGCCATATTGAGTTCATCGGTGATCCGCTCCTGGCTGTACGCGATGCTGACATCGTCTACACGGACGTCTGGCCCCAGGCCAGTTCCGGCGTCGATGAGGGGCGGCGTCTGACGATCTTCAAACCCTACCAGGTGAATCGCGCTCTCCTGAAGCATGCGCGTCCCGACTGCCTGGTCATGCACCGCCTGCCGGCGAACCGGGGGGAGGAAATCACTGGTGAAATCCTGGATGGCCCGCAATCGATCATCGTGCCTCAGGCACGCAACCGCCTCTTTGTTCAGAATGGGATAATGGCCGCCCTTCTGAAGTAGACCCGGGGGCCGCACCCGTTGTGTGAAAAAGTGGGCAATGCCCACGAATGTGGACGATTTCCCGGGATTGTACATCATTTTCTGCCGAATTACCCTTCTTCTTGGTCTGGCACGCGTGTTGGTGCACTCTGCTGTAGAAACAGCGGTACTATAGCGAAGTGAGGACACCATGAAAACACGCATACTTCTCCTGACGACAATTCTGGCGGCGGGTCTGCTGGCTCCGGCGAGCACCTATGCCACCAGAGGGTTTGGAGGCGAGATTTCGTTTGGCGTGTTCTATGAATCCCTGCAGCCATTCGGTGAGTGGATCACAGTGGACGATGGTGTGTATGCCTGGCGCCCCTGGAACGTGGCTGAAGGATGGCGGCCGTACTGGAATGGCCGCTGGATGTGGACAGTAGATGGCTGGTACTGGGACTCCGACGAACCGTGGGCATGGGCGACGTACCACTACGGCCGCTGGTATTATGACGACTACTATGGATGGATCTGGACGCCCGGCTATGATTGGGCTCCGGCGTGGGTCGAATGGAGATATGGCGGCGACTACGTGGGCTGGGCTCCGCTCGGTCCGTATGCAGTGTTCAATATCCATTTCGGCATCTCCTATTCCCATCACTGGGTCACCCCGTACCACTACTGGTCGTTCGTCGATTGCCGGCACATCCTGCACCATCATGTGAATGCGTACATCTATCGGACCGACTACAACACGCGCTTCATCGGGCGGACGCGGACGGCGGGGAGCGTGTGGTACGACAACGGCCGCATCAGGAGCCGTGGTCCCGAGACGCGGTACATTGAACGCAGAGGCGACATCCGTATACCGCGGACCGAGCTTGTCGATGTCGAACGTAATGATCAGATCCAGTCTGCGCGGAGAGGCGAGAGGGACCGCATCGGTGTCTATCGTCCGCGCGTGCAAGACCGGAATGAAAGCGGCCGGATCGAACGGCCGGACAACGTCCGTGACCGGGAGAGAATGCCCTCACTGGACACGCGTCAGATGGATGTGCGTCGCCGCGAGGTCGCACGCGAAACAGGAAGAGATATCAATCGCACGCAATCAGGCACTGCACGCTCCGGTGAGCAGCGTTCCACGGATCGCAACAGCCGTTGGTTCGAAGTGAATCCTCCGCGCAGCAGTCAGGATGTTGAGAGTCCGACGAGTCCGGAGACACGGAACCGGCGCGAGACGGAGAGCCAGGGCATTGAACGTCGTGCCGACCGGCCGACGGACAGGACATTGGGCGTGCCCCGGTCACAGGACAGCAGACCGACAGAGCGGTTCGACCGACCGAATTCAAGCACCGAAGGGCGATCACCGGGAAGTCAGGCCGACAGGCCTGCAGTGCGGCAGCAGTATGAAGGGCGATCACCGGGAAGTCAGGCCGACAGGCCTGCAATGCGGCAACAGTATGAAGGGCGATCACCGGGAAGTCAGGCCGACAGGCCTGCAATGCGGCAACAGTCTCCGGGGAGGTCATCTGAAAGATCTCTCGGAAGCCCTTCCTCGCGTCCACAATCAGATGGACGATCAGGCGGAAGATCCGAGAGCCGGTCGGCTGAACGCCCCTCGTCGAGAGGGAGGCAGCGGTAACGGTGCGGGCTCCTGAATAAGGAGCAGCAGACAGGAAAAGATTCACCACATAACCCGGGTTCCAGTTTTTGGGACCCGGGTTTATTGTGCTGTCAGGAAGTCCTTCTTTCGCTTCAATACCTGCTCAGCCCGCCAGGGGTACACCTCGAAAATCTGGGGAGTGCGTGATGTGATCACCGTCAGCATGGGCGCATTCGGCGTGCGGTGAAAGCCAATCTGGATGCCGTCAACGTCAATCATGCCCACAATCGGCGGAATGGCTGTCAGTCCTGAGTCGTTAAATTCATCGCATTGCAGTGTAGCGAGTGAGGAGAGGAATCCGCGCACCACATAGTCCGATGCAGGCTCTCCGTCGACGCGCCACATGGTATCCTGCAGACTCAGCGTGAAGGTGGTATCGCCGTAGTGGAACCGGACTGTACGGATGGTTTCCTGTGCAAGAGAGAGGATAGCCTTGTCGCGCCAGTCGCGTGCCTGCCGGTTGAATGCGCCTGCGACCATGGCATTCGTGAGGTACACATCGGTGCTCCCTTCCCGCCGGACATACGTCTCGGTGTATGTCGGCCCCGGTTTACCGATGCGGAATGCGGCGCGTTCCGTCCCTTTGTCGTAGAGCCGGACGAGCGTCCCTGTGGAATCGACCTGAAACAATCCCTGTTTCTGCGGATTGGAGGAGACGAGGCTTGAAATCTTCAGCGACTTTCCTGTGCCGAGCGCGCTGTGGACGCTTTTGTTTTCTGCGGCCGCGCGGATGGGTGCCGTGAGCATCCATGCGCTGCCCTGCTTTTCGAGCGTGACGGCGCTGCCACGTGAGAGGATGTCGATGCGGTCAATAGCAGCGGAATCATAGGAGACAAGCATCTCCCCTTCGTCCGGCGACGCACTCTGTTCCCCGGGTTGCTGCAGGACCAGCACCGCGGCGAGAATGAGGAGGGCGAGAATCCCGATCAGAATCCATGTGCTGCGTCTCATTGTACCTCCATGGCTTTCTTGCGTGCCTTGCGCATCCGCCACCGAAGGACGCCGTAACCAAGGACGAGGAGAGGCGGTATCACCAGGTTTGCATACTTGACGATCTTTTTGGTGCCATCTTCAAGCTGCTCCAGCGGCGGCATGGACGCTTCCTTCGTCCGGATGGTGATGAGACCTGTGTCATCGATCAGATAATCCACCATGTTTGCCAAGAAGGCCATATTCTCCCGGCTTCCTCCCGAGAACTGATCACGGGCAAAATCCCCGTCTCCGACCAGTACGACGCGGGTCTTCGGACTGCCGGTGGCAAAGGTGGCCGGGGGAGGCGTGGAACCCGGCGTTGTGTCCATGGGAGCCGGCCGGCCTGCGTACAGACTCGTGAAGGTTCCTTCGACAACGGCGCCAAACGGGATTGCGCTTTCGGCGAACTCCTCCCGCGAATACTGCTGGAGCGGGTCGAACACAAACATCCCCGTCTGCCTGCCGCTCTGCTTCGACGACCGCATGAGTATTTCTGCGTGGAGTCCCTTCGTGCCGACTCCCACAGTGTCGATCGAACTGGCGAAGAAGAGGATCAGGTTGTGAAGATCCTTGACCATCATGTTCCCCTCGCTGAACGTATTGACGAGCGGCAGGTAGGGGAACGGGACCTGCGACTGGATGTTGTAGCCGTACTGCTGCTGGACCATGGTGACGCTTGCACACTGCAGGTCGCGGACGAGATCCGCATTGATCCGGAGTCCGTACTGCTGCAGCATGTCGTCCAGGTTCAGCTCCAGCGTTCTGCCGAATCGGTTCTGCAGGTTGGCCTCAACACGATTGAGGAGGAAGGCGACCTTGCCACCTCTCATCAGGTACTGATCGATCTGGAACTTGACCGGCTCGGGCACGGTCGACGCCGGCGCCATGACAAGCAACACGCCGATGTCCGTCGGGACGGGAGTTCCTCTGGCGACATCAACGGGAACGAGCTCGTACTGTTTCCGGAGGATTTCCTGGGCGCGGGAGAGCTCCTGCAGCGTCGGTGCACCCGAACCGGCGAGAAGGCCGATGCGCCGCTGTGTGCGGTTGGTGAGCCGGTTCACCGTGCTGCTGATCTCATATTCGAGCGTCGAAGTGTTCTGGATGACCGGCAAGACCTCTTTCCGGTCCTCGTACAGGAACACCATACCCATGTAGGCGCGCTTGACTTCAAACTTGTCCTCCTTCACCACCTGCACCTGCACGGGAGCAATGCCCTGTTGCTGGGCCTCCTGTTCCCCCTGCTCGCCGGTGGGATCGACGAACTCGAACTGGAAGTTCCCCTTGGAATACGCACGGTATTCATTCAACTGATCCAGCAGGACGCGCCGGTGATTATTGTACGGAGCCGGCAGGTCTTCTGTGAAGAATGCCTTCACCGTGACCTTGTCATCCAGCGACTGCATCAAGCGTTTGCTTGCATCGGCCAGGGTGAACTGGCTGTTCCGGGTCATGTCGATGCGGCCGAACCACCGCACAGACACGAAATTGAGCAGGATCAGAATCGCAGCGACAACACCAAGGCTGATCAGGGCTTGAGTCTTATGGGCTTTCTTTGTCATGGCATCATCACCACTTCCGACGTTCCAGGGAAACTGTTGCAAGGTAGAGCGAAAAGCCAAGCAACGACGCGAAATACAGAATATCCCGCGAGTCGATGACGCCGCGGGCGATGTTCGAGAAATGATAATCGATCGAGAGAAACTCCATTGTCGACGCGAACGCCTCAGGAGCATACATGAGCACCTTGTCCATGAGGAACAGCGCAATGATCAGCAGGAAGCTGACAATGAACGCCACGATCTGGTTCTCGGTCAGACTGGATGCGAAGATCCCGATGGCGATGTAGACGGCCCCCATGAGCAGGAGGCCGATGTAACCGGTGATCACGGGGCCGGGGTCGAGGGATCCGAGCAGTCCCATGGTCAACGCATACAGCAGCGTCGGAAGGAGCGTCACCGCGAGCAGAGCCCATGCGGCCAGAAACTTGCCCAGGATGATTTCCACGTCGAGCACGGGCTTTGTCGTCAGCAGCTCCAGCGTGCCGGTCTTCTTCTCTTCGGCGATGAGGCGCATGGTGATGGCCGGTATAAAAAAGAGGAAGACCAGCGGAACCAGCTCGAAGAAGACCCGCATGGAGGCGACATTGAACAGGAACATGTTGCTCGTGAAGAACCAACCGATGATGCTCAGGAAAACGATGATGACCACATAGGCAACCGGGGAGTTGAAGTACGAACGGAACTCCCTCCGGAAGATGGGGCCGATGTTCTGCATTGTGACGCCGGGCATAGAGGTACCTGCAGTTAGGTAGTTGTCAATTTGTGGAAGACTTCTTCAAGGGTGGTCACCTTGCGGTGCATCTCCGTGAGGATCCAGGCGTTCCTGACCGCAAGATGGAACACGGCTTCACGGACGTCCACACCCTTGTCGGTATGGATTTCGAACCGGTTGACGTTTCCTTCGTGACTCAGGAGCGTCACGTTTGTCACGCCTGGCAATGCTCTGAGCGCCGGGGCGACGGTCTGGAGCGGATCGGCATGCTCTGCTGCCAGCTCGACGGTCAGGACCTCCGCGCCGTGGAACTCGTGCCGGAGTTTTTCCGGTGTACCATCAGCGACGATCTTCCCCTCGTTGATAATCAGGACGCGGTCGCATGTCGCCTGCACCTCGGAGAGGATGTGCGTGGAGAGGATGAGGGTCTTCGCCTGGCCGAGCTCCTTGATCAGGTTGCGAATCTCAACGATCTGGTTGGGATCCAGCCCGCTCGTGGGCTCGTCAAGTATCAGCACTTCCGGATCATGGATCATCGCCTGTGCAAGGCCGACGCGCTGCCGGAATCCTTTGGACATTTCGCCGATGTCCTTGTGGCGCACGGACTCGAGTCCGCAGACGTGCACCATTTCCCTGATCCTCTGGTGGACCGTGCCCTTCCGGAGCCCGTGGAGTTGTGCCGAGTACTCGAGGTAATCCAGCACATTCATCTCATAATACAGCGGGTTCATTTCAGGAAGGTACCCGATTTTTCTGCGGACGGCGAGCGACTGTTCGTCGATGCTCAGCCCATCCACCTCCACCGTGCCAGCCGTCGGAGGCATGTAGCAGGTGAGTATCTTCATCGTCGTGGTCTTTCCCGCACCGTTCGGTCCGAGGAATCCTAGGATTTCGCCGGTGTTGACATCAAACGAGATGTCGTCCACCGCTTTCTGCTCACCGTAGACCTTGGTGAGATTCCGTACTGATATCGACATGGGATGTTTGGGAGTTGTTACGGTTATTCGGAAAGAAACGCTGTTCCAGTAAACAAATGTACGAAGATACGGAGAATCCTGCAAGACACTCCGCGTGTTGAGGTTCATACCGTGAATTGCTATACTGCGAAGTGTCTGCTGCGAGAGGCGCAAAAGGCGGATCCGGGATGAGCAATCGCATGGGAGCCGCACGGGGTTCTCACATCGACAGAACGGGAGGAATGTGACGATGATCCGGGTAAAGAAAGAACTTATCGTGGTCGGCGATCGTTTGCTGCTCTCGCTGGACGATAGTCAGGACAAAACAAAATCTGGCCTGTACTTGCCTGCATCAGTCCGCGAGAAGGAAAAAGTCGCGAGTGGAAAAGTGGTGCGGGTAGGCCCCGGTTATCCCATTCCGAATCCTAATTATACAGAAGATGAGCCATGGTCTACGAATCGTGAGCCCATGCGCTATATCCCTCTCCAGGCGCGGGAAGGAGACTATGCGATCTTCCTGAGAGAACAGGGGGTCGAAGTGGAGTTCGAAGAGACCAAATACCTCATAGTTCCCCAGTCGGCTGTGCTCATGCTTATGCGAAGTGAGCTGCACGAGGAATAGCAGGGTGTAAAAATTACCTCTCTCGTCCATTCTTCTTGGAGGATTTACTACAGTGTCCGGAAAAATGGACGGCAAAACCCCCGAAAAATCCTCCCCAGAGTCATTTTTCTGTCTGGCATGCAATTCGTTGTAACACTCGCTGGAAACGGATCGTATGAGAAGTGATCGGTGAGCGAGGCCAGAACATGAGAATCCGATACTATTTTGAGAGATTAACAAAGGAACAGCGGGCGGCGCTGGAAGCGGTGTTGCTTGAGGAGATGGAAATTCAGGGTTGGTTTACGGTTTCCGTAAGCACGATCATGGGTGGCGAGATCTTCGTTCCGGTTCAGTAGCCGGTTTTGACGGGCCGGAATATGGAGCCTCCGAGGTGGGAAAGGGGGCTCCTTTTTTTGTTGACCTTTGTTTCCCAGAATCCTATCTTTCGTCGGCAAACAACTGTACACCGTTTTTTGCGCCCTTTAATGGTTCCGTTGCTGCAAGTGATGTTCCTGGGTCGTCCAGTAAGCGCTTGTAACAGCGGTGAGAGTCGAGGTTTGGCACCCGCTACCCGACCTGAGAGCTATTAAGAGGCAAAAAACCAGGTGCCCTTCACGGGCGGCGCAGCCGTACGCATACCAGGAACATCTCCAAGGAGATCTCCCATGGAAAAGGGAGTCGTCAAGTGGTTCAACGGGGCCAAGGGCTTCGGCTTTATCAAGCGCGAAACCGGTGAAGACGTGTTCGTGCACTACAAGGCCATCGTCGGTGAAGGGTACAAGACCCTGAACGAGGGTGATCGGGTTGAGTTCGACGTCGAGAAAGGGCCCAAAGGACTTCAGGCGCTACGCGTCACGAAGATCTAACACTTGCTCATGAATGATGCTGACACAGCCCCGGCCAACACGCCGGGGCTTTGTCTTGTAAGGAGGTGTGCATGCGCGTGCGTCTGACTCTTGCGTATGAGCTCAGTTCTCTCTCCACCCTGCGCGATCCTGGCGATCTCGTTCTCCTGCCGGAACTCGTCGATGGCGGCTATGCCGCCTTGCGATCAGGCGAAGGCGTACACACGATCAACGACAGTACGCTTCGTTCTGTACGTTCGTTCTCCCGCAGTGCGCACACCACATGTATTGCGGGATCATATGCGCTCAGGCAGAAAAAGGGGAAACCGACAAACAGCGTGCTGGTGTACCGGCATGGGCGGTTTCTCTTTCGCTACGACAAGATCCATCTGTTCCGTCCGGCAGATGAGCCGCGGTTGTTCACTGCCGGAAGAGCAATCGGAACTTTTCCCCTGACATTCAATCGCACACGTCTGCGTGCAGGCGTTATTCTCTGTTATGATCTGAGGTTCCCCGAGCTGACACGGTTTCTTGCGCGCGAGGGAATCGAGATCCTTCTCGTTCCGGCCCGCTGGCCCGCCATTCGCGATGAAGCCTGGCGGAGTTTGCTCAAAGCGCGGGCGATCGAAAACCAGATCTTTGTCGCGGGGTGTAACGGCCGGGGCGAAGAGGGAGGGCATTCATACGTGTTTGACCCGGCAGGGACACTGCTCCTGGACACCAGACAGAGTCCGGATAAGCCGGCATACTCGGTGGAACTTGACTTTGCCATCGTGCGGGAAAACCGTGCCCGCATAAACTATTTCGATGATGCGGTGATGATGAAGCGGCTTGCTCTTCCGCGGAGGTTCAGGAGGAGACGGGATATTCGTTGAGTGTGTGCGGTCGCGCCTCAACCATCAGCGCGCCGCCCGCTTCCGATTTGCCCGCATCGTATATTCTCTGCTGGCAATCGTGTGAATGCCGCCACGGATGCGGTAGTCGGCACTGACTTTCATCCACTTCGGTTTTGCACACCGGACAAGGTCATCCAATATCCGGTTGACCACATGCTCCTGGTACATGCCCACAGTGCGGTAGCTCAGGAGATAGTATTTGAGCGATCGCAACTCGATGCAGACGCTGTCGGGAATGTAGTCGATATGGATAGTGGCGAAATCAGGGAGGCCGGACCATGGGCAGACAGCCGTAAATTCGTCGGTCTCTATCGTCATGGTGATGTCCCTGCCCCTGTATTCGTACGGAAATGTTTCGAGGGTCCCGACATCGATGGTGGAAGGATCCTGTACGTCGTATCGGCGGTCGAGCGCTTGAGCCATGCCCTGTCCTCTCCCTTGTCTTTCCCCGAACCTGTTTGTAGATTGTGCCAATATACCGGTTTCCGGTCGAAATGCAACCACGGGAGACTATGATGAAAACGTGCGTTCGTGGATTGTGCGCCGTCATGGTGATCCTCGCAGGATGTGCCTCTGCACCGGTAGCGAAGAAGGCGGATATCCTGGTGGGGAGAATCACGCGTGCGGATCTCACGGAGAGCTTCATGACTGCATTCGAGCAGCCGCCGGTAGAACCGCCGTTTATCGAAATGATCCGGCAGGCCCAGGAGGGAACGGAGGTGCTCGTGTTCCTGGGAACATGGTGTTCAGACAGCAGGCGTGATGTGCCGCGATTTCTGCACATCGCGGATGCCGCCGGGATCGAGTCGGGCAGATATCTGCTGTACGGGCTTGACCGCAAGATGGCAAGTCCTGAGGGGATGGAGAAAGGATACCGGATTGAACGGGTTCCCACATTCATCTTTCTCCGGGCAGGAAAGGAAATTGGCCGCATCGTCGAGTCACCCAGAACGACGCTGGAAGGGGATATTCTGAGCATTCTGGCTAATTCCACCTCACAGAGAATTGGCTGATTTGTTGACATTCTTTGGTGATTTGGATATATTTTTGCGCAATGGGGTCTAATGGATCAAACAAGGAAAAGGACGAACACCGCGAACGGTTGCTGGAAGAAATCCGGCGACGCGCGGAAGAAGCCGAGCTGAAGCGTATTGAAGAGGAGGATCGCTCATCGGGGGGCTCTCCAGAACATCCTCATGAGGTCGAGGCCGCATCTCCGTTTCCTACTCTTCAACCTCTCTTTCCGTCCTCACCTACGTATGAGGCCGAAAAAGAGCAGCGCGGCATGGTCCTCCGGGAGCGCCTCTCTATTGCGCTTGACAGGAGGAATCTCGAAAATGCCAGGGAGTTGCTGGCAGAACTCGAGAATCTCGATCCGTCTGATCCAGCGCTCAATGAATTCCGCAACCGCTTGCAGCGGTTCGCAACGGAACCTCCTGAACCTCCCCCTGAGATAACGATTCCTGTCGCGGCATCCCCCGCAACCGGGGCAGATTCCGCTGACACAGAAGCTCCTCCGGAGACAGTCGTCCCATCTGCGGAATTCAATCCGCCGCCTGATCCGGCATGGTCTCCTGTTGCAGCACCGCTGCCGGAAGAGCCTCCGTCTCCGGAGCCGGCTCCGTTTGAAGCACCAGCTCCTGAGGTGACAGTTCCGATCTACAGGCAGCCGTATGCGGAGACGCCGGAAGATGTCGGTTCGTTGTACGAATCGGCGGTCGCGCTTTACGAACAGGAGAAATACGAGAAGGCTCTTTATAAACTTGATCAGTTGTTGCTGAAGGACAGGGCGAATGAAGACGCGCTCGCGCTGCATCAGCAAATCGAGCGTGCCTGGCAACTGGCTGAGGTGATAAAGAAGGAAGAGGCGCAGCATCGGGCCGAAGAGCCGCCGCCGCCCCCCGTTGCACAACCCGTCATTCCTCAAGGGGGGAAAGACTCGGATTTCTGGGGTCCGACGGAAGTGCCGGATGTGAAGGAAGGTCCGGTTGTCGTTCCCGACACCTCAGCGCCTGTACGCCGACCGCAGATACCGCTGTCTGACCGGGTTGTGAACAAAGTCACCGATCGTGTTTCGAAAGTCCGTATACCGGTCAAACCCATACTGATAGGCCTTGGTGTAGTCGCCGCGCTGTTGATCGGGTATATGATTGTGAACGCCATCCTGACTGCGATTGTGCCGCCGGATCGGGTTCTCTGTGTCTTCCCCCCTTCTGTTACAGAAGGAACGCCTGAGGTGCAGGGACTCATCGACGCATTTGCGGACGATCTGATCCGTGATCTGGGGAGCGTGCAGGCAATTCACGTCGTGGCGTCGCCGACGGCATTTGCCACACGGCAGCGATCCATGCGCCCGCTCCGGATGGCACAGTCACTGAAAGCGGGTCACTTTGTCGTCTGGTCGCTTTCCGTGCGCAACAACGTACTCTCGGGCACTGTCATGGTGATGGATACGATCAATGCCCAGCCCGTCATGAGAACAGCGCTGGAATCTTCATTCGGCGATTTGCCCCGGCACCGTCGGGACCTTGCCCGGAAGGTTCTGGAGGCGATGGATGTGGATATTGCGGGGACCGATACGCCTCTTGACCGCCGGTCGCCCGCCTCCTCGAATGCAGGATACCTGTCATACCTGCACGGACGGGCCGCACTGCTGGCTGGTGCCGGTGAGAGTCTGGCGGTCGCCGTGACGGCATTTGAACAAGCCGTTCGGGAGGATTCTCTCGACGGTGATGCCTGGGCAGCACTGGGGTGGGTTCAGGTCCTTTCGCGTGAGAGAGCCTTTGTTCCGGTAAGGACAGATCTGCCGGTGGCACTTGGCAGTGTGGAGAGGGCGGTCCATCTTGGTTCCCGCAAAGCGGAGACATTCCGGACATGGGGTGTCGTGGAACTCCTGAACGGTGATTATGCGAAGGCGCAGGGCCGTCTCGAAGAAGCCGTGGCCACCTCACCGAGTGATGCAGAAGCACTACGGCGGCTGGCAGTCGTGCAGACGGCGCGCGGGCGCACTGATGATGCCCTTCAGACGGCGCTTGCCGCGGTGGCAGTCGATCCGCTGAATGCCCAATCCCACGTCACTGCCGGATTGATCCATCAGTTCCGCGCCGAATATCCCGAGGCGGAAGCGCAGTACCGGCGGGCGGTTGCGGAGGACCATGCGGACATTGTTGCGGCGGAGTTGCATGCGGAAGTGCTCGTGTATCTGCAGCGTGCGGATGATGCGCTGGCAAATGTGACGGACATCGCCGCGCGGCGTCGGACCGACCCCGGTGCGTACTACCAGCTGGGTCGTATAGGGCAAACCGGCGGCAGACCGAAGTCGGAATGGACCAGTGCATTCGAACAGTCGCGGTCATTGCTCGAAGAGCAGCTCCGCGCGCGGCCGGACAGTGCGCTTGCGCTTTCACAGTATGCGCTCACACTCACGCGGCTCGGCACATTCCGCGATGCAGCTGCGGCACAGCAGCGGGCACTTGCGCTTGCCCCTGATGATTACCGCATCCTGTACAATGCCGCGAGAATGTACGCATTGCAGCGGGACCAGCAGAAGGCGATGACGCACCTTGCGCAGGCGATTGACCTCCGGTACGATCTGCGGAGGATTCTGGATATGGATCTGTTCAACCTCCGCACGGACGGGGAGTTTTTGCGTTCGGTAACGCGGTAGATCGGTACCGCACCAAGGAGTGACATTCGTGGCCGAAATCGACGACGCACAGCGACAGGAACGACGCAAGAAAGCCGGCGATCTCTTGAAGATGGCTGACAAACTCTTCAAGGGAAACGATTTCGAGGGGGCGGCGCGTATTGTTGCGATGGCGATGGAGACCGATCCGCAGAACGCGTATGCTCTGGCGTACCAGGAACGGGTCAGGTACGCGATTGAACAACGGGAGACACAGAAGCGGGAAACCCCGGCTGGCGAAGGGGGTGCTGGTGCGCCGGCCGGTCAGGGGCAGAAACCGGACGAGGCGCAGCGCAAGGCGCAGGAAGAGATTAAGAAGAAACTCGAAGATGCCCAGCGCAAGCTTACGCAGGAGCATGTGAAGGCCCAACCCGCACACGCGAAAGGTGCTGCGCCGGGAGGTGCCGCCGCACCGGCAAAAGCTGCTGCGCCACCCAAACCTGCATCGCCCGTAAAGCCCCCGTCTCCTGCTGCTGTCAAACCGGCTTCGGCTGAACAGCCCCCGGAACCTCAGGCCGCTCCACCTGCCTATCCCGATCTCCGGCCAGATCTCGAGGAGGCTCAGGCGAGCATTCGCGACCTCGAAGCCAAGCTTCGGGAGGAACAGCAGAAACAGGAACACCAGCGCCAGCAATTTGAGAGCAACCTCCAAACCCGGCTCAAGGAACAGCGTGAAGAGATGCTGGCAGAGTTCGAGCATCTGGAAGAGTCGTTCAAGCAGCGGTTGTCTGTCGAGGAGGCGCGCTACAAACAACAACTCCAGTCCCTCAGCGAGAGAGCAAGTACTGCGGGGAGTCAGGGGGAGGCTGAGCTCAGGCAACGGTTCGACGCGGAACTGGCGTTGCGTCTCCAGGAAGCACGGACGCAGCAGGAAACTGCGTTACGGCAGCGGGAGGAAGAGCTGACCCTTCGCTTCAATGAAGAGCTTGCAGCACGGGTGCACGAGGCGCAGCAGAAGGCTGACGCAGCGTTGCAACAGAGCGAGCAGGAGCGCACAGCCCGCTTCAAGGAAGAACTCGCAGTACAGATTCGTGAGGTCCAGCAGAACGCCGATGCAATGCTGCGGCAGAGTGAGGAAGAGCTGACGCGCCGCTTCAACGAACAGCTTGCATCGCGGGTCCGTGAGGTGCAGGAAAAAGCCGATGCCGCATTGCGGCAACGTGAAGAGGAACTGAAGACCGCGCATGATGCATATCTCGCCGCGCGGCTTCAGGAGGAACAGACCCGGCAGGAAGAGGTGCATCGGAAGACCATGTCTGCTCTTGATGAAGATCGGCGCGCGATCGAGGAACAGCTTGCACGCCGGTTTGGCGAAGAGTCCGCCCTGCGGCTTCGTGACATGCAGGAGAAAACGGACGCCGCATGGCGCCAGCGCGAGGAAGAGCTGAAACAACGGTACGAGGCAGATCTGGGCGTCCGGCTCCAGGAGGAGCTCGCCCGCCAGGAAGAGCTGCGCAAGCAGGCGCAGGTTGCTGCGGCAGAAGCGCGTCGCGCGCTTGAGGAGGAGTTGGAGCACCGCTTCGAGGAAGACCTCAACCAGCGGTTGCGCGATGTGCAGGAGAAGGCAGAAGCCGCCCGGCAACGGCTGCAGCAGGAGATGCAGGATCGTCTCGCGGCCGAAATGCAGCGACTCGAAGCACAGCGCGCCGAAACGGACCAGGTCCGGACAACAGAGGAACAGCAGAAGCTGGATCAGCTCCGGCAGGATCTTCTTGCCGATGCCGAACAACGTCTGACGGAAGAACGTGCTGCCCATGAAGCGGACCGGAACCGTATGGAACTGGAGATGCAGACACGCCTCGCGGCGGAGTCCACCAGGTTCGAAGATCTTCGGCGCGAACGCGATGATCTCCGTACTCAGGTGGAAGCACTTCAGGAATCTCACCGCCTCGAACGCCAGCGCTGGGAGGAAGAAGCGCAGGCCCGCGTGACGGCTGAGTCCATACGGGCCGCGGAAGAAACACGTAGGCGGCTCGAGACACAGGCGCAGGCTGAACGCGAGACCATTGTTGAGCAGGCCCGCAGTCAGGCGAATGACGAAGCACGTGCTGCGCTGGAGCACGAACGGGAGCTCGTCCGCCAGGACCGGGATCTTCTCGGGCAGGAACTCCGTCGCCTCGATGATGTGAAACGGAACACCGTCGAGGAAAGCCTTGCCTTCCGCCAGCGCCTTGAAGAAGAAACCGCCGAACGGCTTGATGAGGATCGCACCCGTCTGGCTGAAGAAGCCAGACTCGCCCGCGAGAAATCATCCCGTGCGCTCGAGGAAGAAATGAAACGGCATCTTGCGGAACTGCAGGCCCGGTTTGCTGCCGATCTGGAGGCGCGGCTCGCGGAAGAGCGCCGCCGCTTCGAAGAGGTGCGCACACAGGAGCAGTATGCTGAGCTGGAAGCACGGCGGCAGGCGGCGGAGGCAGCCGAGCAACGCGCCGCGGAACAACTCAGAGACCGGCTCCAGGAAGAACGGCAACGTCTGGAGCAGGACTATTCGCGCACTCTGGAGGGGGAACGCGCCCGGATCGAGAACGAACTGCGCTCCACCTATGATGAGGGCGAACGACGGCGGGAAGTAGCGCGGGCGCAGGAAGAAGAGGTCCGGCGGGTGCGACGTGAACAGGAAGAGGCCCAGAGACTTGCCCAGGAAGAGGCTGCCCGGGCAAAGCAGGAGGAAGACGCCCGCAATTATGAGCAGGCAATCCGTGATGCCATCGAAGAAGGCAGACGGCTCGCGCAGGCAAAAAAGATCCGCTCCTACATGGAGCAGGCAAAGCAGTACCTTTCTGAAGCACGCTTTGAAGAAGCGCTTGGTGAAGTGACTCGTGTCTTCCGGCTCGAGCCGGAAAACAGCGCTGCGCATGAACTGGAACATACCATCTACACGGCGCGCACCGAGCATCAGCGTCGCACCTGAACTCCGGATGTGGATCCGGCGCTGCCCCCGTCGAGGGCTGCCGGATCAAAAGCAGACTCTCTCTCCGCGCCATCCAACCCGCAACTGTCGCTACGCACACACGATGCACACTCTGAAACGCCGCGAGTTCAACCGCCTTTCCCTCCCGATACAACGAACGGGCGGAGACGATCCCCCGCGGGCCACCGTCTGACGACGGAGACCAGCGATGCAAAGGTCATTGCAGCCTGGCAGCCGGATGCCGTAGGACTCAGTGCCGCACCGGAGCGCTGCGTGGGCAATGAGTGCCCAGAGCGCCGAGAAAACGTTGATCTGCGCCCGGACTGTCGGTTTCCGGCGATTTACATTGTGCAGCAGATATGGTATATTACAAACTTAGGAGAGTTTTCACATCCAGGAGGATTGAAACACCCGCGATGAAACTGAACCGCATTGGCATCCTTACCGGCGGTGGCGATTGCCCCGGCCTCAACGCGGTGATCCGCAGCATTGCCAAACCCGCCATGCGCCATTTCAATGCCAGGGTCATCGGCATCATTGATGGATATGAAGGGATGGTTGAGGGGAAGCACAGGGAACTGACGCCGCTCGACGTCACCGGCATTATCAATCAGGGAGGAACAATCCTGGGCACGTCCAACAAGGGCGACCCCTTCCACTTCCCGATGGGCGATCGCAATAACGTACGGATTGTTGATGCATCGCAGCAGGTGATTGATCACTACCGCGACCTGAAACTGGATGTGCTGTTCACGATCGGAGGAGACGGCACACAGATCATCGCGCACAAGCTGTCCGGGATGGGATTGTGTGTGATCGGAATTCCCAAGACGATCGACAACGATCTGGAAGCCACGGATCTCACGTTTGGTCATGATTCTGCCCGTGCTGTTGCCACCGAGGCACTGGATCGTCTGCAGACAACGGCTTCTGCTCATCACCGGGTCATCGTCCTAGAGACCATGGGGCGCTACGCCGGCTGGATTGCGCTGGGGGCAGGGGTTGCAGGAGGTTCGGATATCATCCTCATTCCCGAAATCCCGTTCTCATGGGACAAGGTCTTTGAGACCGTGCTCATGCGCAGCCGGGGGGCGAAGTTCAGCATCATCTGTGTTGCGGAAGGGGCAAAACCCCAGGGTGGCGATATCCTGGTGAAGGAAATTGACAAGAAGCGCACCGACCCTGTGCGCCTTGGCGGCATCGGGGAGCTGGTGGCAAAGCGGATTGAAGACGAGACGGGCGTGGAGACCCGGGTTACCGTTCTGGGTCACGTGCAGCGCGGCGGGAGCCCGACAGCGTTTGACCGGATCCTTGCTACGCGTTTCGGTGCGGCGGCCCTCCAGGCCGCGTCCGCCGGCGAATTCGATGTGATGACCAGCCTCCAACGGAACGACGTTGTCACAGTACCCCTGAAAGACGCTATAGGTCACCAGCGCCTGGTGCCGGTGGATTCGCAGCTTGTCTTCGTGGCACGGGCTGTGGGAACCTGTCTGGGAGACTGAGCCCCGCAGCATTCTTCAGTACAATAGTCAACGTCTAGCGCCGGGAGGAAGAGACTTTCTTCCCGGCGTTAAACTTTGTGCGTGTATGCCCCTCGTCATCGTGCCAGTCCCTGGTCATTTCCAGCCAGAACACGAGTCCCCGCCAGCTGCCGAAAGGCCGATAGTACTCTTCGATGCGTTTGTCCTTGACCTGTTTTCCCCGGGCATGAAGGCGCGCCCATTGTGCGCGCACCCAGGAGTCAAGACCGAGATAGTCATACCGGCCGATGAGTTTCAGGAGATTTCCTGCGGCGTAAGGTCCGATCCCGCGAATGCTGCACAGGCCGGCATACAGCTCCTCCGTCGGGCGTGCAGAATGCCGCCATTCCTCAATCGGCAGTGCTCCTGATGCTACCTGCTCTGCCAGCTCGATCAGTGCCCGTGAGCGGTACCCTGTGGAACAATCACGGCGAAGCTCTTTTTCGGACGATGCGGCGAGTGCAGACGGCAGAGGGAATGCGGTGAGCGTATGCTGCCGTGTCCCGAACTTCTCCAGCAGTTTCTCGACCATGATCACCGTCAGACGCCAGGTGCAGTTGGTCGTGCAGATCATTTTAACCGCATCCTCGAACATCGTCGGTGCACGAAGCAGTCTGCCCGCCCTGCGACGGGCGATCCAGCGGTAATCCGGCTGCCGGCGCATCGCTCTGTGAAAAGCAGAGAAGTCCTCATCCAGGCGCAGGCAGAGGCGAAGTTGGGCGGCGACTTCCGCCCGGTGGCTTGCAGACAGCGTCGGGGGACCCGTGCACGCGACGGCAACGCCACGCGACGATGCCCGCAGTGTGCAGTGCACAAGCGTGCCATCCCGGAGCTGGAGCACTCGCATGAGACGTTCGTGGTCGGCATCAAAGGAGAACGGCAGGAGGTCGCACCAGCCATGACTGTAGGCCGTGTGCCAGAAGGAAAAGTCGCGGGGAGTCCCGATGAGTATTCTTCCGGTGCGTGTCATGTCGTGAGCAGGCTGTGGATTTGTGCCTGTGGACTTCCGGGCTCTGTGCGGATTCCCTCGCGGTCCATGTCGAGGATGTAGGCCACCATCTGATCCCACGAGGTGATCGAACGCATGATGTCGCCGATGGTTTCCATGCGCCTGCGCAGCTCCTCCTCGGGAGGGTCCCATGAAGCCGGCGCATGGAGTTTCATTTCCAGACGGGCAAACAGAAGTGCAGTCCAGAGACGCCGCTCATCGGCATCCGGGAACTGCCCGCGCAGGCTATCCAGTCTGACCTCCAGCGACCGCACCACTGCCCATGGTGTTGAGGCCAGCGCAACAAGAAACGCTTCGTCGCGCATGGCGAGCATGATGCGGAGTTCTTCGAGAAGTTCTATTTTCTCTTCAGGTGGACGGAGATGTGCCGGGAGTA
>Ga0316603_10000321_pt1 | contig 24724 bp, 20 predicted proteins | sample OWC_soil_day10_n_FD_207649 | JGI IMG/M metagenome (GOLD analysis project Ga0316603, IMG submission 207649) | Wetland soil microbial communities from Old Woman Creek delta, Ohio, United States - OWC_soil_day10_noCT | ecosystem: Environmental > Terrestrial > Soil > Wetlands | place: USA: Ohio... | reverse complement strand
GACCGACCACGCTGCCGTCCTCGACTCCCCTGCGAAACGCCTCCGGCGTCAATCCGATCCCCTGGGTGGTCAGGACGGAAGGGCCGTACGGCGAGAGGTCATTCACCCGCCGCGCCGTGATGGAGCGGATATCGGCGCACACGCCCGACAGGGTGATCACCAGAAGATCGAGGACGAACCCGGGATTGATGCCGGCGCCCACGACCGCAACCCCGTGTGCGCGGGCGAGCCGGTCCAGTTCCGCGGCGATCGCCGGCGACGTGGCCGCGGGATAGGCCATCTCCTCGGCGATGGAGATCACCGGGACTCGGTTGCGCACGACCGTGGTGATTTCCGGCAGCGCGTCCGTGAGTCGCGAACAGGTTGCCTGGATGGCGATGTGCGGTTGGGTCCGTGCAACCGTCGATTCCAGGTCAGCGCTGATCGCGATGCCCACCTCGCGATCGAGGCCGATCGCACCGCCGAGATCGATGCCGGCGCGTGCGCGCCGTCTCCCGTGCGCCCCAACCAGTGCGAGGCCAGGCTTATTGAGGATCAAGCGCGCGATCCCGGATCCCATCTGCCCGGTCCCCAGAACCAGCACTCGGATTCCTTCATGCATGGACATGCTCAACGCGGGCTTTGCCCGTAGTCCAAAGTCGAAAGTCCAAAGTCCAAAGCAGCTGCTGAGAATCCTCGCACCACACGACGATACTCAGACGTCGTAACTCAGATGGCTCCAACGGGAGCGCCGGACCTTGGTGTGGCGGCTCGTCTCAGTCGTCGAGGACGCAGCGCACCCCGTTGCGATCCATCTCGGCAACGCACTTATTGCAGGCGGTGCAGCGCGAGCGCGTCACTTCGCCCCGCCGCATGCGGTCGATCAGGTCCGGGTCGGCGATGAGGGCGCGCCCCATGGCCACAAACTCGAACCCCTCCTGCATGGCGGTCTCCAGATTCTGGAGCGAGACGATGCCGCCCAACAGCACCAGCGGCATCCGCACCGCCTTGCGGATTTTGCGCGCATGCTTCAGAAAAAACATCTCCTTGAATGGATACTCCTTGATGACGGCTCTGCCGAGGACGGCGAGCACGAGTTTTTGTGCCCAGCTCTTTTCGACCGCAATCATCTCCTTGAGCGGCCGTTCGCCACGGAGGAGATACATCGGCGTCTTACTGGTAAAGCCGCCGCTGAGTTCCAGCGCGTTCACGCCCGCCGCTTCCAGCCGCAGGGCGACGCCGATGGATTCGCGCACCTCGAGGCCGCCCTTGAAGCCGTCGCGCAGGTTCGTCTTGGCAACGATGGGGAACTTGGGACCCACGGCCTCGCGCACGCGCTCCACCACGGTGAGCGGCAAGCGCATGCGATTGTCCAGGCTGCCGCCCCACCGGTCCTGTCGCTGGTTGATGGCCGGGCTGATGAATTGACTCAGCAGATAGCCGTGTCCCATGTGCAGTTCGACCGCATCGAAACCGGCGCGCACCGCCCCCGCGGCAGCGGTGCCGAAATCGTCGACGATGTCGGCGATGTCGTGCTCGGTCATGGCCTTGGAAAACATGATGCCGGACATGAAGCCGTACTCGTTGAACTGCGCCGACGGCCCCAGCGACCGGCGGCCCGGCAGTTCCGCGTTGCGGCTGAAGGCGCCACAGTGCCCGAGTTGCAGGGACACGGCCGCCCCTTCGGCGTGCACCGCATCCGTCAACACCTTCAGCCGCGGCACCAGCTTCGGGCTCATGACCATCTGGTCTTCGAACGTGCGCCCATTTGGCGACACGGCGCAGTAGGCCACCGTGGTCATCCCAACGCCGCCCGCTGCGAGATCGCGGTGATGCCGGATGAGCGCATCCGACGGTAGGCCGCGCGGACACATGCCTTCGTAGGTGCCGGCCTTGATCACGCGGTTGCGCAGTTCGAGTTGCCCGAGCCGCCCCGGGGTGAACGCTTTGCTGTGCACTGCGCTGCGCGTCGACATGACGTCTGGCGATCAGCGATCGCCGATCCTATGCATGACAGACTCCGCGCCCGAGCGCCAGACCCTCCGGAGTGAAGAAGACGGGGAAGAAACGGGAGGCACGACGATCTTGCACACCGCCAGCGTGCGGTGGTATCGCCTAGGACGGCAGCTGAGGAACGACACATGGCAATCAAACGCATCCTGGTACCGGTTGATTTCTCCAAGGACGCCCTAAACGCCCTCAGGTACGCCACTCATCTCGGCGCCGCGCTGAAAGCGGAGCTCCAGCTCCTGCACGTGGTCGACCAGACCTATCTTGCGACCACTCCCGAGCTGATGATGGCGAATCCGAAGTTGGCGAAGCTGTTACAAGAGCAGTGGCAAGCGGCGGAGGCACAGCTGGCGCAGGTCGCCGCCGACCTTGCGAGAAAAGGCCGCCCCCTGCGTCGCCTGCTGAAGCGCGGTTCAGCGGCGCAGGTCATCGTCGATACCGCCAAGCGCAGCGGTGTCGATCTGATCGTCATGGGCACACACGGGCGCACCGGCGTGGCACACGCGCTGATCGGCAGCGTCGCGGAACGCGTCGTCCGCATGGCCCGCTGCCCGGTGTTGACGGTCCGCTATGCGCCGCGCAAGCGACAGTGATGCCACGGCCGCATCAGGTCTGTGCCGCGTTCGTGCTGACCACGATGGTGGCTGGTTGCGCGGCACGCACCAAGCCGCCGTCAACCTGGCCGGCCGCGGAGGCGCCGAACTACCGGCTCCTGGAGAATGGCGTCGCCACGGCCAATGTGATCACGCCAGCAGCGGTTCCAAAACTGGCGGCGGCCGGGTTCAAGACCATCATCGATCTGCGCGCACCCAGCGAGCGAGGCGTGCCCGAGGAGACGGCCGCGGCGGAACATGCGGGCATCCGCTATCTCAATCTCCCTGTGGCGTTGGCGACGCTGAACGCTGCGCAAGTGCGCCAGGTTGCCGCCGCGCTCGATGATCCGGCGAACCGGCCCGCGCTGCTGCACTGCGCGTCCGGGAACCGTGTCGGCGCGGTGATAGCGCTCTACCGTGAACAGATCCACGGCGTCAGCCACGAAGCGGCGCTCGCCGAGGCGCGTGCCAGCGGCCTGCAGGCGCCGGAAGCGATTGCGGCGGTCGAACGCGTCCGGCGCGAGATGGAATCCGCACGTTGACGTCAGGAGGGCACGGTCGGCGCCGTGTTACGCCACGCCGTTGCGTTTGAACCACTCCAGCAACCGCTTCCACCCGTCCGCCGCCTGCTCCAGGCGGTAACTGCTGCGGTAGTCCGCGTGAAAGCCGTGCGGCGTACCGGGATAGAGAATGATCTCGGAAGGCTTGCCGGCGGCCTGCAAGGCCTGGCGCATGCGCTCGACGGTCTCCACCGGGATACCGGCATCATCACCACCATACAGTCCCAATACCGGCGCCATCAGTGCCCCAGCGACGTCAATCGGGTTCTTGGGATGGAGCGGGTCGGGGTCTCCCGCCAACCGCCCGTACCAGGCCACTCCGGCTTTGAGGGTCGGGGTATGTGCCGCGTACAGCCAGACAATCCGCCCGCCCCAGCAAAAACCGGTGATGCCGAGCTTCTCGATATTGGCGTTCTCGGACTGCTTCGCCCACGCCGCGGTCGCATCGAGATCGGCCATCACCTGCGCATCAGCGACTTTCGATACCACGTCAGAAAGGATTTGCTGCACGTCGCTCAGCTTCGACACATCGCCCTGCCGCGCATACAACTCGGGTGCGATCGCGAGGTAGCCCAGCTTGGCGAAGCGGCGGCAGATGTCCTTGATGTACTCATGCACACCAAAGATCTCGTGCACAACGAGCGCCACCGGAAACGAGCGGCCAGCAGCGGGGCGCGCACGGTAGGCGGGGATCTGGCCACCGGACACAGGAATCTGCACTTCTCCCGCAACCAAACCGTGGGTGTCGGTGCTGATGCTATCTGCGGACACCGGCTGCACCGCCAAGGCAAAACCCGCCGCCAGGGTGGTCACCACAAACTGCCGGCGCGTAAAATCCGCCGGGGGCCTCAGACTTCGCAGATCGTCCGGCATGGTCGCAGCGCTCCTTCCGCAGTGAGATCAACTACAATTATCCAGGTTTCGAGCTACTCACAACAAGGCCTCGCGCAGCGCCGTGAAGGCTGCCACGTTGGCCTCCCGGGCAGCGGGCAGCAGATCGGCCAGGCTGAAGAAACCGTGGAACATCCCGTCGTAGCGCCGGACGGTGACCGGCACGCCGCTGTCGCGCAGCCGGTGCGCGTACGCTTCGCCCTCATCGCGGAGCGGATCGTACTCCGCGGTAACCACATACGCCCGGGGCAGTCCGCTGAGGTCTGGAGCACGCAATGGCGACGCGTAGGGATGGCTGCCGTCGGCGGCGCCCAGATATTGCTCCCAGTACCACCGCATGTGCGCCGCGGTCAGGAAGTAGCCCTCTGCGTTCTCCTCATACGAGGGCGTGTTCCGCGCGCAGTCGGTCACGGGGTAGACCAGCAGCTGCCCCCGCAGCGGCGGACCGCCGCGGTCGCGCGCCATGAGCGGCACCACCGCCGCCAGGTTGCCACCAGCACTGTCACCGGCCACGGCCAGCCGCGACCGCGTGGCCCCGAGTTCCGCTGCATGCGCGGCGGCCCAGACTGTCGCGGCATAGGCGTCCTCCGCGGCGGCGGGAAATCGGTGTTCGGGTGCCAACCGGTAATCGACGGACAGGACCACTGTGCCCACCTCGTTTGCCAGCGCCCGGCAGAGCGGATCGTGACTTTCGAGGTCGCCAAGCACCCAACCGCCGCCGTGGAAGTAGACCACCATCGGCAAAGGGTCGCGGCCCGCGCGCGGCCAATAGATGCGCACGGGAATCGGCGGCCCCGCCGGGGCACCGGGAATCGTGCGGTTTTCGACCTTGAGGACCGGAATGGTTTCGGCCGCGGCCATTGGCGCGACCGCAATCATGCGCCGCGCCTCAGCGGCGTCGAGCACCTTGACACCGACGTCGGGAAATACCTGCACCAGGGTGTCGATGACGACACGTGCTACCGGGTCGAGCGGCATTGTCACTCCTTACGGTCTGCTTCCACAGAAGGCGCGCAATCGCTCTGTGTCAGGACTGTTCGCGGCAGGCACAGGGGCCTGCCGCCATCCATGATTCTTCTGGGCATGAATGACGGGTAGTGGCGGCAGCCGTCCCTGGCTGCCGTGGCGAGTGTGCGATGTAATGTTGATCCACGTTTGGGCCCGCTCACTGCCGTGCCCGCCGGAGGTGTGGGATCACGTGGCGGCCCCACTGGCGGATCGTCTCGAGGCACGCCGCCTGCGGGATGGTGCCCATCTGCATCAGGCACATGATCTCGTCCGCACCCGCATGCGCCAGACGTTCGACGTAATCGATCGCCTGCGCTGCGGTCCCGTAGGCGTGGTTGATATTGTAATTGCCGGTGGTGGCCGGCGTCACCGGGATGTTGGCCTCGTGCAGGCGGGCGACCGCGAACTCGGCATCGCGGCGGATCGCGGCAACGTTGTCGTCATGCTCGGTGTCCTCGGCGGGCGGCGGACCACCGCCGTACCAGTGGTAGATCGACTCGGCGAAGAAGCGCTGGCCGCGCGCGCCGATCCGCAGCGCCTCGGCACCGTCGTCCAGCACGATGGTGGGGCACAGCGCCGAGAAATGGTCGTTGACGACGCCGGAGACGAAGCGGTCGCCGCTGCGCTTGGCGATCGTGTCACGATAGATCTTGTTGAGGTGTGCGACCTCGTCGGTACCCGCAAAACCAAGCACCAGGGCGCCCACGCCGTACTCCGCCGCCAGCGCCACGGTGTCCCGCTTGGTGCAAGCAAGGTACAGTGGAGGATGCGGGCGTTGGACCGGCCGAGGCAAGACGCTGTGCGGCGCGATGTCAAGCAGCTTCCCGTGCCATTCGAACGTATCGTTTACCCACATGCGACCGATCATGCGCAGCGCCTCATCGACCTCGGCATAGGTGCGATCGGGGTCGACGCCGCACAGCGACATCTCCTGCAATGTGGCACCGCGTCCGGCACCGAGGTCGAGCCGGCCATTGGAAAGGATGTCCAGCATGGCCGCCCGCTCCGCCACGCGCACCGGGTGATTGTAGTTGAACGGCATACAGACGACGCCGTGACCGATGCGGATACGCGACGTCTTAGCCGCGACCCAGGTCAGGAAGATCTCGGGCGCACTCATGTGTGCGTATCGCATCAGCGAGTGGTGCTCCACTGCCCATACCCGATCGAATCCCATCTCCTCCGCCAGGACGGCCTGCTCGACGCAGTCGCGGATGGTCTGTCGCTCCCGCTCCGGGGTAGGGTTGGCCAGCTGTGCTTCAAAGATCACAGAGAACTTCACGACGCCTCCTTGTTGCGAACGAAAAACGCATACGCCGCGCGCACCCGTCGGTCAATGCAGGGATGGTCTCAAGAGTTACAGACAACAGACTGGGAGACGACAGACACCAGACGCATGCCTTTGTTGACGCTGAACTTGGATTCTGTTGTCTGTCCGTCTGTTATCCGTTGTCCGCTGGCCGTCAGCGCCCAACTATCGTTCGTCCGTCGGTACCGGCTGCACCGCGTCGCCCTCGTGCACGGACTGCCCGAGATTGATTGCCACCAGGTCCTCGTCGGTAACGCCGGCCAGCACCTCGGCCGAGCGGCCGTCGTCGTAACCGAGCGTGACCTGGGCGAGGTGTAAGCGGTTGTCGCGCACGAGCGGCACGTACACCTTGCCGTCCTGGAAGATCAGGGCGTCATCCGGCACCACGGGCGGGCCGGCCGGCACGGCGACGTTGAAGGTCATTTTGGCGTACATGCCGGGCAGCAGGGCGAGGTCGTCGTTGGTGACATCGACTTCGACCAGCATCGTGCGGGTCGCCGGCCGCAGTGCCTCCGGATGCCGCGTGACACTGCCCACAAACATGCGCCCGGGGTACTCGGTGACGGTGATGGTGACGGGGTCGCCGTTTTTGATGAGCGGCGCCGCACTCTGCGGGGCGTCGGCGTACACCCGCACGGGGCTGAGCGTCGCCAGCGTCAGGATGGGCGTACTGGTGGCCGGGGTCGTGGCTTGCGGGATCAGCGCGCCCGGATCGGCGTAGCGTGCGGTCACCATGCCCGCGAAGGGGGCGCGGATCACCTGGTAGCGCTGCAGGGCCTCCAGTTGGTCGAGGGACGCCTTTGCCTGAAGCATGGCGGCACGCGACTCGTCGGCCAGCTGCTGCGCGATCAGGTCCTGTTGCACCAGGTCCTGATTCCGTCGGTTCGTCAGCGCCTGGATGTCGTACGTCGCACGTGCGTTCGCCACCTGTTGGTCGAGCTCCGGCGACTCCAGCACGGCGAGCACTTGCCCCTCTTTCACCCGGTCGCCCTTGTCCACGTTGATCGTTTTCAGGTACCCGGCGATCTTTGCGTAGACGGGGGTTTCCACGAAACCACGAACCGACGCCGGCAGTTCCAACGTACGGCTCGGTGGGGCATGGCGCGGGTGGATGACCAACACCCGACGTCCCTTGGCAAGTTGCGCTTCGAGTTCCGCACGCTCGCGGCGCAAAAGGCAGCTGCGCACGCCCACGAGCATGGCCACAACCGCGACGACCCCGAGGACCGCACTCACCCAGGCGTGAGTGAACCGCCGGCCTGGAAGGCGGGGCATATAATTCCTCGGGTCATCCTGCATGGGTCAGCCCCGAATCTCAATAGTGGACGGCGCAATCGCCGCGATCTCCGCGTCGCGATGATGTTTGCCCATGAGGGAGCGGCTGAAGATCGAATAGACGGCGGGCACCACGAAGAGCGTCGTCAGCGTCGCGCCCAGCAAGCCGCCGATGACCGCCCGTCCCAGCGGCGCGTTCTGATCCGAGCCGGCACCGAGGCCCAGCGCCATGGGGAGCATGCCGAGGATCATCGCCAGCGCCGTCATCAGGATCGGGCGCAAGCGGATGCGGGCCGCCTCCACCGCCGCGGCTACCGGGCTGTAGTCGTCTTCCCGCAGCTCGTTGGCGAACGTGATCAACAGATTACCGTTGGCGACGGCAACGCCGACGGCCATGATCGCACCCATCAGAGACTCCACGTTGATGGTCGTGCCGGTCAGCACGAGCATCCACAGCACACCGGCGAGCGCCCCGGGCACCGCCAGCAGGATGATGAACGGCTCCAGCCACGATTGGTAGTTGGTCACCATCAGCAGGTAGACGAGAATGACCGCCAGCACCAGCGCCGAGCCGAGGCTATTGAACGACTCGCGCATGGCCTGACTCTGCCCGCGCACGGTGATCTTCATGCCGGGCGGCAACGTGCCCAGTTCTTTGATGGCCCGTTCCACGGCGGCGGAAGCGCTGCCGAGGTCACGACCGTGCACTGCCGCGTTCACGTCCATCACGCGTTGCACACTGTAGTGGTTGATCACCGCCGGCTCGACGCCTTGCGTGACGGTCGCGACGTTGCCGAGCAGCTGCGGCGTGCCGGCCCCGCTCAACGGCGTCTGGCTCAACGCCTGGATGGAATCCACGAGGTGCTGCGGTGTTTGCAGCAGGACGCTGTAGTTCACCGCGCTCTTCGGATCGAGCCACTGGTTGGGTTGCAGGAGGAAGCTGGTGCTCAGGGAGGTCAGCAGGCTGGAGGCAACCTGCGCTTCGGTGATGCCCATTTGCAGTGCTTTGGCGCGATCCACGTTGACCTGGAGGGTGGGATAGTCCAGCGCCTGGGGGATGCGCACATCGGTAAGGCCCGGGATCCGCTCCATCTTGGCCTTCAGGCGTGTGGCGATCTCATAGTCGAGGGTGAGGTCATTGCCGGTAATCTGCGCATCGATGGCGGCCGGCAACCCGAAATTGAGGACCTGGCTGATGATGTCCGCGGCCTGGAAGTAGACCGTCACGTCCGGGAATTTGCGGCGCACCTCGCGGCGGATCTTGTCCTGATACATCGCTGTGGGTTGATGCTCTGGGCGCAGTTGGATCAGGACGTCGGCGTCGTGCGGGCCCACGCTGTCGGTTTGGTAATACGCCAAACTGAACGAGACCGGGATGCCGATGTTGTCGCTGATGCCCGCTAATTCTTCTGCCGGTATCAGTTCACGGATGGTCCGCTCAATATCGTCCACGATGCGCTCGGTCTTCTCGATGCGCGTGCCGGTCGGGGCCCTCACGTGGAGCTTCATCATGCCGGCGTCGACCACGGGGAAGAAGTCCTGGCCGACGACCAGCAGCAACAGCGATGAGGCCGCCACGACGAGACCGGTGCAAGTGAGGGTAAAGGCGCGGCGGGCAATGAACGCACCCAACGCAGCACGGTAGGCGACGCGGAAGCACTCGAAGCGGTGGTTGAACCAGTGGATGAAGCGCCCCCACACACCGTTGCCGCCCGGTTCCTGATGCGTCGCCGGCAAGAGATAGCGGGCCATCGTCGGCACCAAGGTGCGCGACAAGAGGTAGGACGTGAGCATCGCGTACACGACGGCCAGCGCGAGCGGTGTGAAGAGGAACTTGGCGACGCCGGAGAGCAGCACGACCGGAAAGAAGACGATGCAGATGGCAAGCGTGCCGACGAACGTCGGCATGGCGATCTGCGACGCCCCGTCGAGAATCGCAACCAGTAAGGGCTTGTGCATGGCGTGGTTGCGATGGATGTTCTCGATCTCGACCGTGGCATCGTCGACGAGCATGCCGACCGCCAGTGAGAGGCCGCCGAGCGTCATGGTGTTGATGGTCTGGTTCGACAGTTTGAGGGCGATCAACGCCGTCAGAATGGACAGCGGAATCGAGAGGATGACGATGAGCATGCTGCGCCCTGAACCCAGGAAGACCAGCACCATGACGGCGACCAGCAGGGCGGCGGTCGCCGCCTCCTGGGCGACGTCGCGCAAGGCCGCCCGGACGAATTGCGATTGATCGAAGTTCAGGGCCACCCGCAGCCCTTTCGGTGCCGTGGCCAGGATCTCCGGAATCAGCGCTTTGACGCGATTGACGACGGCAAGCGTCGACGCCGCCGCATGCTTGATGATCATCAGGTACGTGGCACGTTTGCCGTTCACCCGCACGATATTGGTCTGCACCTGATGCGTATCGGTCACCGGCGCCACACTGCCGAGCAGCACCGGCGTGCCGTCGACCACTTTCAACGGCAACTGGTTGAAATCCTCCACCCGCAGCGGGCTGCCGTTCAGTTGCACGCTGTACTCGCGGTCCCCGATTTTCGCCGTGCCGGTCGGTATGATCACATTGCTCGACGCCAGCGCGTTGCTGATGTCCTGCGGCGACAGGCCATTGGCATACAGGTCGGCGGGATGGAGGTTGACCATCACGGCGCGGCCGACGCCGCCCATCGGAGCGGGCGACGCGAAGCCTTCGATGGTGAAGAGCTTCGTGCGGATGAAGTTGAAGCCGTAGTCGTACACGGCCTGCTCGGCCAGCGTGTCGCTTTCCACGTCGAGCTGCGCCACCGGCACATTGGCGGCGTTGAAGTCGATGATGTTGGGCGTTTGGATGCCGGGCGGCAGGATCCGCAAGATGGTGCTGCCGATGGCGCTGATCTGGGCGATACCCGCTGCCGTCGTCACCCCCGGGTGGAAGTAGAGCTTGATCATGCCGATACTGGCGAACGACTGCGACTCGACGTGCTCGATGCCGTTGACGGTCGTCGAGAAGGCCCGCTCGCTGAGCAGTACCACGCGACGCTCCATGTCGATTGCGGATAGGCCCGGGTAATACCACACCACCATGACCACGGGCAGGTCGATGGCGGGGAAGATGTCAATGTTCGTTCGCGCGAACGACAGCACGCCAAGCACGAACATCAACAACGCCATCACCGCCACGGAGAGCGGCCGGCGGAGGGCCAGTCGAACGATCCACATCGCAGATTCACCTTTTGCGGATTTGGTACGGGAGTGCAACCGACTTTGCTGCGCCCCAGGTGCTGGTTATGCTATGAGTCCGCGGCAATGCGCAGGAGGAGGTCAGTATCATGAAGGGGCTGAGCGGGAGGACGTTCCTGGTCACCGGAGGCGGCAGTGGCATCGGCCGCGGCGCCTGCGAGCGACTGGTCGAGGCCGGCGGCTGCGTGGCGGTGCTCGACTGCGCCGTCGAACGTGCCGAGCAGGTCGCCGAGGCCTTGCGGCAGCGCGGCGGCACGGCGATCGCGCTTGCCTGTGATGTGACGCGCGAGGACGCCGTCGCCGGCGCGGTGGAGCGCTGCGTCGCCGCGCTCGGCCCCGTACGGGGCGTGGTCACCAGCGCCGGCATCAATATCGAGGAGGACCGCCAGCCGCTGCCGGTGGCGTCGCTCGACGTGTTCACACGCGTCGTCACCGTGAACCTGATCGGCACCTTTCTGGTCGCGAAGCATACGATCCCGCGCATGCTGGAAGCCGGCGGGGGCGCGCTGGTCACGGTGGCCTCCACCGCGGGAATCCGGGGCGGGTCGTCCCAGGGTCTGGGGTACACCGCCAGCAAAGGCGGGGTGGTGAGTCTGACGCAGTACCTGGCGTGTGTCTACGCCTCCGCGGGCGTGCGGGTAAACTGCCTGTGTCCCGGCGCCACCGCTGGTGAGGGCATGGGCGCATTCTTCCAGACACCCGAAGGGCAAGCCTCCGTGCGATGTGCCATCCCGATGGGGCGCGTCGGCCGTTGCGAGGAAGTCGGACAGGTGGCCGCGTACCTGCTGAGCGACGAGGCGTCGTACATCACCGGCCAGGTCCTCCCGGTGGACGGAGGTGCAACCGCGCGCTAAGCGGGGACGCAACCGGAGGAGAGGCGTGCAGACCGCCGGCGTGGCACGACCCCGCAGTGCCGCTGTCGCACTGGCGCCGCCTTGAGGCGAGGGCAGAGGCAACCGCCGGGGATGGAAAGGATGAACGAATGGGACCGCTGCAGGGTGTGAGAATCATCGAGATCGGTGGGATCGGCCCGGGGCCGTTTGCCGGCATGCTCCTGGCGGACATGGGAGCGGAGGTGCTGCGGGTGGAGCGCGCTTCGGGCAGCATGGCGAGCCAGTGGCCCAATCCCGAACTGGACATCCTGAGCCGCGGGCGCCGCTGCGTCTGCATCAACCTCAAGCATCCCGACGGCGCGGCGCTCGTGCTCGAGTTGGTGCAGCGCGCCGACGCCTTGTTCGAGGGCAACCGCCCCGGCGTCATGGAGCGTCTGGGACTCGGACCCGACGCCTGCCTGGCACGCAATCCGCGCCTGGTCTACGGCCGGATGACGGGGTGGGGACAGGAGGGCCCGCTGGCGCACGCGGCGGGACACGACATCAACTACATCGCCCTGGCCGGTGCCCTCGACCACATCGGCCGCCGCGGCCAGCCGCCCACGCCGCCGCTCAATCTCGTTGGGGACTTCGGCGGCGGCGGCTTGATGCTGGCGTTTGGTATGGTGTGCGCCCTGCTCGAATGCCAGCGGTCGGGGCGCGGACAGGTGGTCGACGCCGCCATGGTCGACGGCGCCGCCGCACTCATGGCCGTGTTTCACGGCGTCTACCAGTCGGGATTCCTGACCGAACGCGGCACCAACATGCTCGACTCGGGCTCGCATTTCTACGATGTGTACGAGACGGCCGACGGCAAGTACGTCTCCATCGGGTCGTTCGAGCCGCAGTTCTATGCGGAGCTGTTGCAACGCCTCGGCCTGGAAGAGGAGGCACCGCCGCAGCTGGATCCGAGTCGCTGGCCGGAATTGAAGGAGCGCTTTGCGGCGATCTTCAAAACCAAGACGCGGCAGCAGTGGTGCGAGTTGCTCGAGGGGACGGACGTGTGTTTTGCGCCCGTACTGTCGGTCGCCGAGGCACCAGTCCATCCGCACAACCAGGCGCGCGGCACGTTCGTCCAGGTGCAGGGCATTGTGCAGCCGCGTCCGGCCCCGCGTTTCAGCCGCACACAGGCGGAGATTCAGCGGCCGCCCGCCCGCGTCGGCGAGCACACGGAAGAAGCGCTGCGCGACTGGGGCGTCACGCCCGAAAGACTCGCGGCACTCAAGCAGGCGGGAGCGATTGTCTGACCCGTGATTAGATTCGAAAATCGCCACGCCACGCCTAGAGTTTGGATCGCACCTTCGGCCTTCGGGCTTCGGACTGTGGGCGGCGGCCGCAGCCCGCGCTGAGAGACACGGAGGCGACAAGTGATGGCCGGCACCTTCCTTCGTCGCCACTCGGCCCACCTGCTCGCGGCCGCAGCGTTGCTTGTCGTGTATCTCGTCGCCTCTCGCGCGTTGCCGAAAGACGTGTTCTGGCATCCGGATGACGGCGCCAAGTTCCTGGCGATGCAAAGCATTCGTTGGGACCGGGGACTCACCTACGCGGTGCCCTACCCCGGCCGCACGCTCGATCCGAGCTGGGCGTTCTATCCCGGGCGGTGCGACCATCGCGGCTTGTATCCCCTTCCCGAACCCGGGGGAGGCATCCGTCTTCACTGGCCGATCTGGTTCCCGCTGCTGAGCCGGGTGTTCTACGCGCTGTTCGGCCTCAGCGGAATCTACGTTATCCCGTTATTCAGCGGCTGGCTCACCGCCATCGTTGCGGGACAGTGGCTGACTCCGGGCTCCACGAGCCGCACCCGGGCCACGGCGATTGTCCTTGTCGGCTGTGCCAGTCCCATCATGTTCTACAGCCTCTGTTTCTCGGAACACACCCTCGCCACCCTGCTTGGTACACTCGCCATCGCCACCCTGATCGCGTTCGCACCAGACCGATGGTCGGCCGCGTGGGCAGTGGTGCCACTCCTGTTCCTGAGCGTCGCGTTGCGGCTGGAGATGCTGGCACTCGTCGCCGCAGTGATTGTGGCATGGGGGGGGGCGGTTTTCGTGGCGGCCGGCCGGTCGGTCGCCGGGGAAACGCTCCGGAAGGTCGCCGGCGGAAGGTTTCGGGGCCGAGTCCCCTCTGCCGTTGCCCTCTGCGTGCTATTGCTCGGCGTCATCGCGCTGGAAAGCCTACTGACGCCACGGCATTGGGAGTTGCTGCGAACGCTGCCGAGCGTGGCGCAAGGAGCCCTGTCGAGGTGGCGCTTTCTGCTGCGGGGTGTCGTATACATTTTCTTCGGGCCGCCGGAATTCCAGACGCGACTGCCCAGCTGGATGTGGGACGTCCTGTTGTTCATGGCCATGAGCGCTGCCGGGGCTGCTCCGTTCGTTCGTTCTCGGCGTGTGGAGGCCCTGCTGCTCGTCCCCGCACTGCTCATCCTGCTTCAGGCGAGCCTGCTGATGGTCCTTGCCAGCCATGCCTACCTGAACCGCCAGGGGATTCTTGCGGTAGCGCCGTACCTGATCCTGGCGCCATATGCGCTGGCGGATGCCTGGCGGCGCCGGGATCAGCGTTTGTTCAGTTTGGCGGTCTGCGCGGTCTGTTACGCGGCCATCGGCTTCGGAATGCTTTTCCTCACAAGATTCGCCAACGACGGCACGTATCTGATCGGCTTGGACGGCGCCGCACGCTACATGTTGACGCTGTACCCGGCGGGAGCGGCGCTCGCGCTGTCCGCAGTGCAAAGTTACCGGCAATCGGACCGGAGCGCCCTGATGCGGTCGACCTTCACAATTCTGACGGCGGGACTGGTCGGCGTCTCCATGTTGTACCAGGTCAGAGGATTGCAGATGCTGTACGGTAGCCGAAACACCTTGGTCACCTGGCAGCAGGCACTCCAGCGTGAAGATCGAGTGGTAACCGACGTCTGGTGGTTAGCGGCGACGTGCCCCGCATTCTTCGCCACCCACGAGTTCTACTGCCTGCCCGATCGGGCTGCGCTGCCGGACTGGGTTGCGGAGGCTGCCGAAGGCAACGCCGCAGCCTTCACCTTCGTTAGCCGTCAGCCACTCACCGCCGGTCAGTTTACTTCAGCTGCCGGTCAGTTGGTCTTGACGGGGCAGGACGTTGTTGCCGACCTTTATTTGTACCGGTTCCGGCTGGCCGACCGGGGAACGCCGTGAGAAAGAATCGGCGCAACCGATCCGCAGGGGTGGCTTGGCAAGAGCGGCGGGCGGACTTCCCGCTCTCGCATCCGCTCTTGGCTTGACAAGACGGAGCATATGGAGCATTCAGTAATCAGGATTTTGGCCTTGGTGAAGGCGACGTGAGAGGCCCCTTGTGATTGAGAGGAACTTATGACGAAGCCGTCGAGTGCCTGGAAGGAAATCACGCTGGGGATACTGTTCTTGACATTGAACATCTACCTCATCGGGCAGCTATTGGGTGGCACCTGGGGTACGGGCTCGAAGGCCTTCGCCCAGCCATATTCCGCCGGCGAGGTTTGCGTAAGTTCCACTGAATGCGCGAGTAGTTTTTGTGTCGACGGCTTCTGCTGCGACCAAGCTTGTGACCAGCCAGGTCAAGCCTGCAACGTCTCTGGCCAGGTAGGTACGTGCATTACGGTGTCGACGGCACCGGCACTGTCAGCTTGGGGGCAGGTGCTGATCGTTGCCAGCCTGGCACTCGCGGGACTGTCCCTCTTGGCGCAAGATGTGCGGAAGCGTCGCCGGGGGTAGCCGCCGGCAACTACCGCGCAACGTTCTGCTGCAACAAAGGGTGCGTTGACTGAGTAGGGGGAGCCATGGGCGCCCCTGGGGTGGGTTTTGGACGTTGGTCATTTGTCCACCGTCCAGGCCAGAAGGGCGTCCTGGGGTCTCCGCATAGGCGATCCGCCGTCCAGCGGAGGAAGAGTTCATCTTGGCGAGGCGGGTTCTCCTGCTCACCCAGGTTCTGCCCTACCCGCCGGACAGCGGCCCGAAGGTCAAGACCTGGAATGTGCTCAAGTGCCTGTCGTCCGAGTACGAGGTCACACTGGTCTCGTTTGTGCGTGGCGACCAAGCGCACGCGGCACACCGACTGCGAGAGCATTGCCGAGCGGTCTATACCGTCCCGATTCAGCGCGGGGCCGTGCGTGATCTCTGGCATCTGACGTGCAGCCTGGTGAAGCGAAAGCCCGTCGTTATCGTCCGTGACGACCAGCCCGCGATGCGGCGAATGGTGGACCAGGTGGCGGCGGCAAGCCGTTTCGACATCGTGCATGCGGACCAGTTGAACATGGCGCAATACGCCGCGCGTGTTACTGGTGCGGCCACGGTCCTTGACGCCCACAACGCCTTGTGGCTGCTGTACAAGAGATTGGCCGAAACCATGGCCCCTGGTCCGATGAAAATGGTGCTGCAGCGGGAATCGCGCCTGCTCCGAGGGTACGAGTCCGACATCTGCAACGCCTTCGACCTCGTGCTTACGGTCAGCGAGGAGGACCAAGCCGCCATGGAGGCGGTGGGCGCGCCCACGTCACGCCTCGCTACGGTTCCAATCGCCATCGACAGCGACGAGGTGACGCCGATCGCCCGCGCCGGGGACGCCAATCACCTGATTCACATGGGGACGATGTACTGGCCGCCCAACATCGATGGCGTCTGCTGGTTCGCCGAACAGGTGTACCCCCTGATCCGGGCGGAATGCTCCGACGTCACGTTTGATATCATCGGGGCGCAGCCACCACGGCGGGTGCGCGCCCTGGCGGTGCACGGCAACGGCATCAGGGTGACCGGCTACGTCGAGAATCCCACACCGTATCTCGAGCGCGCGGCAGCGATGGTGGTACCGTTGCGGGCTGGCGGCGGCATGCGCGTGAAGATCCTCAATGCCTTGGCGCAGGAGCTGCCGATCGTCACGACCAGCATCGGCTGCAGTGGCATCGCGGTCGAGGACGGCAAGCACGTGTTGATCGCCGATTCGCCAGGGGACTTTGCGTCAGCCGTCCTGCGTGTTCTTCGCGATCCGCATCTGGCAGCCACCCTCGGCCGGAACGGCCGGGATTTGGTGCGGACCCGGTACGACTACCGCGCCATCCGCGCGCGGCTCCTGGAGATCTATAGGCGGGCTGATTCCGTCCGGCGCCAATGAATCCGACGGATGCCGGTGCACGCCTCCGTCGGGTTCAAATCATTCAACATCAGCCCACACCGCTGCGCCAGATCCACGACCGCGGCACCAGCAAAGACCATCATGATCGCGTCGCTGGGCAGGCGGTACCGCGGCGCCGCCCAGGACGTGACGTGCAGCGCCGTATCGAACGCGACGTACAAATACAGTGGCACACACACGCGCCACCGTTTGCGGGTCACGCAAAGGCCCCAGAGCATCAAGGGCATATACAGTGTGAATGAACACAGGCGAGCGAGGTTACTGATCCAGGACGATCGGGTCGAGGGCAGCAGCCAGAAGTAGTGCGGGATTCGGCTGAGCGTTAGCTGCAGAAATCGGACGGGATCGGCAATGACGAAGCCGAACGCCTCACGATACAGCGCCCGGTCGACGGCCGGCTCGCTGAGCCCGCGCAAGTGCTCCGGCAATGGGGTCGCGTAGTTTGGATCAAATTGCGTACCCTGGTTCGGATGGTTGGACGAATACAGCCAGAAACCGCCATTCGAGTTGAGGAGAAGAAAGTCACCGAACGTGCGGTAGTTGTGCGCCGTCCACGGCAGAACCATCAGAGCGAGGCTACCAGCGGTCACTGCGAGGTCGGATGCGCGTGGGCGGGCGCGGCTCGTTGACACAATCCAGCCAACGAGAATCGGCGAGAACACGAGCAACGTTTGTCGCAGCAACGTCCCAGCCCCAAGGGCGAGGCCCAGCAGCAGCCAATCGCCGCGCACCGCACGCTCGCGCACGCGCAGCGCCAACACCATCGCTGCGAGGAGCGCCAGCATATAGAAACTTTGCGTCATCAGCGCTGCGCTGAAAAAGATGAAGTAGGCGTAGGCGGCGTGCAGCGCCGCAGCCGCAAGGCCGGCCCGCTGCCCGAACAGCATCCGTGTGAGCTGAAACGTAAACCAGAGGTTCAGTGTCGAAATCAGCACCTGAATGAGGCGGGCCACCAGTGGATGGTGGCCAAATACGGCGTACACCCCCGTCAGATAGAGCGTATACAGGTACGACCAATGTGCCGTGGGCTCGTTCGCCCGCGTGAACGGGTACCAACCCTCGGCGAAGCTGAAGCCGTGCCCGCCGAGGACCCGCTGGGCCAGGGCATCATACGTGTACTGGTCGGCAGCACCAGACACCGGGGTGGCCTGGTCACCGAGGGCGCAGGCAAGAACGATGCGCGCAACGATCCCCAAGATGATCACCGTCAACACCGGAGCCGGTCGCAGCAGATCAGGAATTCGCGGCAGCCACTGTGAACCCGCGTGGCCGCCCCCTGCTGCGGTTGTCATTCGTGCCGGCCACCTGCCGGAACGGTTCGCTGCAAGGCGAGCAATCCGCCCAAAAAGAGCCATGCGAGCATGCTGGCGCGGAGACCATCCAACGTGATGTTGTAGACGAATGGCAAAACCCAATCGCACAGCATCCCCGCTGCCAACGTCCCCGCCAATCCCCCAAGGGCGCTGAGCACGTAGGCCTGTGCGAATCCGACGGGAACCCTCTGCCGGAGGGACCAGCCCGTTCGAGCCATTTCCCAGACGAACCACCCGAAGCAGCCGAGCCCGATGAGACCGGTTTGCGCAAGCAGATCGACGTACGTGTTGTGCGAACTGAAATGCACGTACCAACGCAGGATGGGAAACAGCGGCGTGACGTGGTAGTAGTTCGCCGGCCCGAACCCCAACGCAGGGCTCGCCGCCACAATCTTCCCAAGCACTCCCCAGGCTGCCAGGCGGGTCTTGAGGCTGTACTGATTGTCCGCGCTAAAGACGAGCGCGAGTAGATGTGGGGTGTAGAGGGCGACGAGCGTACCGCCTGCTATCGTAACCGCGCCGCCGAGCCGCGGCGCGCCCACCCACAGGATCGTCACGATGGCGACCAGAGGCGGTAACCAACCAGACAACCAATCGCGACCCTGCGTCAACCCCGTGTACAGCGTCGCTAGCACCACGACACCGAGGGCGAGCCGCAGCACCACGTTGAGGCGGCGGTTGAACACCGCCTGTCCAAAGGCCAGGGCGACCAACCACGTCCAGAACAGGCTGCCGGTCGCGCCCTTTTGAACAAGGGGAAGAACGTGATCACCGACCGGCCACGCAAGTCGGGCGAGGATGTATGTCGCGCCGAGGACGAGGAAGAGACCGGTGAGCACCCCCAGCCACCGCAGATCCCGCAGCTCATCGGCCGCGATGATAAACAATGCGGCGGATAACATGAACACGCTGAGTCCGCCGAGTTGCGCGCGTAGCGGAGCCAGCGGCGCGATGTACACCCACGGCTGGTTGACGACCGCAAACGACAGCAGCGCCGCGGTAACAAGCGCAAGGAGCGGCGCCACGGGACGCAGAGACAACACGCTCCAGTCGCGCCGGGACGCTGCCTTGAGCACCCAGAGGCCACTGAGTACAGGCAGCATCAGTACGGTGAAGTTGAGGCGTGTCTTTGTTCCGGTGGGAATCGCAACCGGAGCGATCAGGCTGCCGATGATGAGGATCGCCAGGCCGTAGGCGAGGTAGCTGCGCGACGCCTCCGCGCGCGGTCGCTCGCTCGCTTCACCCCACGGTTTCATCTTCGCGGAAGGCTCTTTTCACTTTGGCCGGTACCCCGTACGCTAATACGCCGCTCGGAATATCTTCCAGAACGACAGACCCGGCGCCGACAACAGCGCCAGCACCGATCTTCACACCCGCGGAAAGGGTCGTTCCCGCACCGACAAAACAACCATCCCCTAAGACCGAATGGCCACAGCAAGTAACTCCGGCGCCCACAAACACAAAATCACCGATTGTCACGTTATGGCTGATCACCGATTTCAGCCGACAGGTAAAATGACGCCCGATGGTGACATTCCCGCCGACAACACATCCCTCCGGAATAATGGCCCCCGACCCGCACGTCACATATGTCATATCCACCAAGGGATGAACGAGACTGACAACTTCGCACCTATTCTCCTCCAGGAGGGCCCCTATCTTTCTGCGATTCCTCAAGCTTGATGTGATGTTGCTGCAGAACACCACGTCTCGGTCTTGTGCCCAGCGAGACAGCATCGCCCTTCCTCCGAGGACCGGGTAAGACATCAAGACGCGCCCTTGTTCCTCGGGAGAATCAGTCACGAAGCCCACGACCTCAAACGTTGGCTGCGTGCGATTAATGGCGTCGATCAACTTGATGACATCCAGGTGTCTCGCCCCGTAGATGAGCAGACGCTTCATGTGCTTGCAACTTTCCCCGTTCGGGCACGGTAACGCCGCGAGTCCCGGCTGAACTGCCGCGCGCTCAGTTCAGGGGCAGCCGTCTCCAATTTCCCACTCGTACGGCACGCGCACCGGCCCATCGACACGGACGTGCCGGATACCGCCCGGCTGCATCTCCCTCGGCCGATCATCCTCCTCGACAATCCGGAATGCTCCCAGCCGTTGCCACTCCAGCAGTGCGCGCGTCCTGTCGGCCCCCCACACCTCTCCCCACACCGCGTAGACCCGCGGCATCAGCGGGACGGCCTTCAGGCGGCACTTGATGGATCCCTGACCCGCAATGCGGACGGGGGCTTGGCCGTCCACGAGCATGCTTGCGAGAAACAGCGGCGGGCCGCCCTGCGCGTCGGCCACCGCAAGGACGAAGTGTGGCCGTTCCACCGGTCCTGGCACGGAATACTGGATGGTGATGACGATATCCTCCCCGTGTCGGAACGTCTGCCGTTCCTGTCCGTCGCCGTCGGCGAGACGCATGCCGATCACTCGGAGATAGTTGTGCCGGTGCTCATGACCCGTTGCAGACATCAGCGCCCGCTGATCCACACTGTCCAAGTAGGCGTTGAGCACCCTTCCTGGTTCGCCGATCATTGCGACTCGACCATGGTCGAGCCATAGGACACGACTGCACAGTTGCTCCACCACCGACATGTAGTGCGAGACGAAGATGGCGGTTCGTCCGCTCTTCAGAAAGCCGTGGATGTAATCGTAGCACTTGCGCTGAAAGGAGGCGTCGCCCACGGCGAAGATCTCATCGACGAGCAGGATATCGGGATCGACGTGGGCCGCCACGGCAAAGCCGAGCCGCGCGTGCATGCCCGAGGAGTAGCGCTTGACCGGAATGTCGATGAATGGCTTCATCTCGGCGAACGCGACAATGTCGTCGAAGCGCTGCGCCACCTGGCGCCGTGTGAGTCCAAGGATGACGCCATTCAGAAACACATTTTCGCGACCGCTCAGGTCGGGGTGGAACCCCGCTCCGAGTTCAATCAGCGACGACAAACGGCCGTGCGCGCTGACGGTGCCCACGGTCGGGCGTGTGACTCTCGATATGAGTTTGAGGATCGTGGTCTTCCCGGCGCCATTGAGGCCCACAAGACCGAGCGCCTCGCCCCGTTTCACCTCGAAGCTCACGTCACGCAGCGCCCACAACGCGTCCGACGTGTCGCCACGGCCATTGCCGCGCAACACGTTCCTCGCCCAGGTGCTGGCGACTTCGCGCAAGGTCTTCTGCCCCGCCAGCAGATGATAACGCTTGGACACCCGGTCCAGCCGGATGATCGCGTCGTTCTCAGATGACGTCGGCAAACTGGTCCTCGAGGCGCTTGAACGTGACGTAGCCGGCGATGGCGACGGCGATCGACACCGCTGTGGCCACGCCCAGAGCGTACCAATCCGGCAGGGCGCCCTTCACGATCACCTGGCGGTAGGCGTCAATGATGCCCGCCATCGGGTTCAGGAGATACCACCGGCGCAGCCGCAGCGGGACCATGCTCAACGGGTAGACGATCGGGCAGGCGTACATCCAGATCTGCAGCAGGAGTGGGACCATCTGGTTCACGTCTCGAAAGAAGGTATTGGCCGCCGCGCCGCCCAGCGCCAATCCAATCATGAGGATCAGCTGAATCGCCAGTATGACCGGCACCAGGATCATCGTCGGGCTTGGAGACACCCGGTAGTACACCAACATCCCCAGCAGCACGGCGAGGCCGCACAGATAGTCCACGAAGTGGGTGGCGACCGTCGCAATCGGAAGTACTTCGCGCGGGAAATAGACCTTCGTCACCAGGCTCATGTTGGCCACGATGCTGGACAGGGCCGCCGCCAGGGCGCGCGAAAAGAAGGTCCAAGGCAACATCGTCGAGTAGACGAAGATGGGGTACGGAATCCCTTCGGACTGGACGCGCACGATGTACGAGAAGACGAACGCAAATACCGCAGTCAACGCCAATGGTTGGAACACGGCCCACGCTGCTCCAAACAATGACTGCTTGTAGCGCACTTTGACCTGGCGGGTGGTCCAGACCCAGAGCAGTTCGCGAGTGTGCGTCGGCACCAGGAAAGCCGCCATCCCCCTAAGATCCTTTCGAACCCCCCGCCCAGCGTACTCTGGCCGGACGCGTGAGCCACAATCGGTTTCCCGCTATCACCATGGTCCCACGGTCCCTGAGCACGCCATCCGCACCACGGTCAAATAACATCTCGTACACGTACCCGATTGCTCAGCCCGGTTTCAACGGCCGGCGTCTTGAAAAACCGTCTCCTCGCCTCTCCCGGAGCGTGACGCTCGGACCGAACGGGTTGCCTATCTTGCCTTACGATGGCCCCGCACCACAACATGCGATACAACGGCGTCGAACCGATGGGTGAACCGGTCCAAAAAGTGCACCAGCGCATGAGGGGCACCATGCCCGGACAACCACAGGCAAGCATCATCATACCCACCATTAATCGTGTCGCTTGTCTGACAGGGTGCCTTGAGGCGCTGGCCGCTCTGAATACATCTCCGGCTACCTTCGAGATTATCGTCGTGGATAACAACTCGTCGGACAACACACGAGACGTTGCCTTTTCATTTGCCCAGGCGCACCCGTCGCTTCGCCTCCGATACGTCCACGAGGCACGGCAGGGCGTTTCGTATGCGCGAAATAGCGGTATCGCAGCAGCGTGCGGGCCGATTGTGTGCTTTCTCGATGATGATGCTCGTCCTCTTTCCGAGTGGCTCACTGCTGTGACACGCGGCTTTCTCGATCCGGCCGTGGGGTGTGTTGGGGGCCCTGCGATACTCGACTACCAGGGTCGGGAACGGCCGCCGTGGTTGCGAGCAGATCTGCAGGGTCTACTGAGTGGGTATGCGCTCCCCTATGTCGAGCCTACCGGCGTCTCTGAAGTCTCCGAGTTCCCCTTTGGATGTAACATGGCTTTTCGGAGGAAGATCATTGACGAGGTCGGAGTTTTCCGCGCAGACCTGGACCGCTTGGGTCATCAACTGCTGGCAGCTGGAGATACGGAGATGATTGCCAGAGTTCACCGAGCGGGCTGGAAAGTCCTGTACGTGCCAGAGGCACAAGTCCGCCATCTCGTCGCACCCGAGCGTCTGAAGAAAGAATACATTTATCAGGTGGGCCTAGGTTTGGCCCGGTCGCATGTTCTGCTTACCGCCGATCCCCGGTCTCATATCATTGCGCGCTGGTTTGCCAGTGATTCCTGGTACGCCGCCCGCATGTTGTATCGGCTCCTCGTGGCCCTCCTGCGGCGGAAGGAACTCTGGTTCGATGACTACATGAGATTCTGGATGGTGTCGCAGCGGATTCCCTGCCGTGTAAGACATCTCTGGGAAAATTCTTTCCACAAATTGTCGCACCCGAGTTAGGCGACCATCCCCTCGGTGGCGACACCCCGATACCCGCCCTAATATCGACGAGCCGACATCGCGAGGGTGCGGAGGTTATCGACGGCGATCTGCGGCTGCAACTCGCGCCACACGGGGGACGCAACGAGGAGATCGTCGGCCCACGAAAGCTTCTTTCGCCATACGTCGAGAATTGCGGCAGCCAATCCGTCGATGTCCCTGCCGTCAACCAACAACCCGTTGACGCCGTCGACCACAAGTTCGTCGATGCTCGATCCCCGCGTTCCGATGACTGGCCTGTTGTGCATCAGACTCTCAATAACGGTATTTGGAAAATTATCCACCAGTGACGGGAGGACGCTTCCCTCTGACCGCATCAAGACTTGGTAGAGTTGAGACCTTCCGATTGCCCCGAGGTAGACGACATTTCCTTGCTTGTCTCCCCACCGACTCCGGCAGCGGGCCCATGTGTCCTGACGGTCTGTGCCTGCCCACACCATGCGGACGGAAGGTTCGCGACTCCAGACAATGGGCAGTGCCTCTGCGAGAAAATCGGATCCCTTGCGAGGCACGATTTGACCGAAGTGAACTAGGTATCGGGATGGCAGCCCTTGCACGAGTTCCTGCGCTGGCGGTGTGTCTGGAAGGAAGGGCGGACGTATCACATCCACGGAAACCCCGAGCATTCTCGAGAGGTGACCCGCAACAAAACGGCTGGGCGCATAGACCCTGTCGCCCCGGCGGATGGACAGTCGCTCCAACAGCCACTGCGAACGGGAAAAGCCCCACAAGTCCGAGGCACAGCTGCAGCGAATGAGATGCGGTCGTCCGGGGCGTCGCCGAACGAACAGGCCCACCCCTCGGTAGTCTGCGCTCTGAACGCAATCGAAAGATACCACTCGATCCCGCCGTCGCAGCGCGCTAGCTAGAGCTGCCGCCTCGGCAAGCAGAGCCACCGTATACTCGGCGGCATTTCTCAGCTGAGGCAGGAGGCTCACCAAACACGAAAGTGGCTTCAGTCGTGAATGCCAACGCGACGGATTCACCCGGTGAACGACAACACCATCGTGGGTGACGGTTTCGTCGTTGTTCGAAGTGACAAACACCTCAGGTTCGTGGCCACAAGCAATCAGCACGCGGCACATCTTGGCAAGGTAGTTCCCAAGGCCGCCGCCGTTACTGGACTCGGACACGTACTCGGGAGTAATGAACGCGATCCGAAACGGACCCGATGGACTCATGTTGGTCGGTTGAGACTAG
>Ga0316603_10000319_pt1 | contig 24796 bp, 20 predicted proteins | sample OWC_soil_day10_n_FD_207649 | JGI IMG/M metagenome (GOLD analysis project Ga0316603, IMG submission 207649) | Wetland soil microbial communities from Old Woman Creek delta, Ohio, United States - OWC_soil_day10_noCT | ecosystem: Environmental > Terrestrial > Soil > Wetlands | place: USA: Ohio... | reverse complement strand
CGGCATGTTGTCCAAAGTGCGCGCGTTTGACAGGCGCACGCTGGTCCTCTTGGTATTGGTCGTCGGCACGGCGACCGCGGCGACAGCCGGCATCGGGGCATACAAGTATGTTGGCCGGACTCCAGGTGAGTTGATGGACTATGCCGACCGTCGCCTGAAGGGCCATCCGCGGCTCGAGGCAGTCGCGCATCCTGTGTTCTCGATATTGAGATCCGCATTCGACGCCCCCGCTGCGAAGGTGCGAACTCGAATGCCCTTTCCGGTGCCGCCGCCGCCGCCCCGTCAGGGCGCCCAACAAGTGCCCGACCCGGAACCGGTGCCTGATGGTGTCCGTATCTGGCGGGTTGGGCCTAGCGGCCCGATCTTCAGCATTTCCGAGGCCGCTCGGCTGGCCCGTTCGGGCGACGTGGTGGAGATTGAAGCTGGGGACTACCGTGGCGATGTGGCGGTGTGGAGGCAATCGAAATTGACGATCCGCGGCGTCAACGGCAACGCCAGGTTGTTTGCCGATGGCCGAAGCGCTGAAAGGAAAGCAATCTGGGTCATCCGCCAAGGGGACTTCGACATCGCCAACATCGATTTCATCGGCGCCAAGGTGGGCGACGGAAATGGTGCCGGCATCCGCTTCGAGGGGGGCAATCTCCGCCTGAGGAACTGCTTGTTCTGGGGCAACCAGATGGGACTGATGACCAGCAACTCCATCAAGGCAACAGACGCCACTTTGATCATCGAGGGAAGTGAGTTTGCATACAGTCATGTGCAAAACAAGTGGGGGCACAACCTCTATGTGGGCACGATCGCATCGCTCACGGTAAGCGGCAGCTATTTTCACCATGCTGGTGTCGGACATCTGCTCAAGAGCCGCGCCAAGGTCAACCATATCCTCTACAACCGATTGACCGACGAGAGCGGGGGGCGTGCCAGCTACGAATTGGAGTTTCCGAACGGCGGCTTGGTGCGACTCGTTGGCAATGTAGTCCAGCAGCAGGTCGGAGCTGAAAATTCGGTCATGGTTGCAATTGGCCTGGAAGGGTACAAATGGCCGCTGAACGTTCTCTACATGGGCAACAACACACTGGTAAACGATCATCCCTATGGGGGCACGTTCTTGCGCGTGGCGCCCGGGGCAGATCGCATCGTTGCCGCCAACAATCTGCTGGTGGGCCCCGGACGCTACAAGGTCGAAGGCGGCTTGACCGTCGTCAACGATGTGCGAGCTGGTTGGAGTGCCTTCGTCCGGCCGTCGCGCCAAGACTACGGGCTCAAGGAGCCAACAGAAGAGCTGGCGTACAGATCCTTTGGCGACGCTGAACTTGAGCTCCTTCTGAAGCCTACTGCCCAGTATGTACACCCCCGAACGATGAAGAAGCTTCAATCGACGCCCAACTACGTGGGGGCGGTGGCCAGCCCGTGACGACTTGGATCTGAGGTCTCTCCGAAGCCCCGGCGCTCGGGACTCGGCGTATCGGCCTTTGGCGACGATCGATGGTGGCCGTGTCTATGAACCGTAGTGTCGCTCCAGCCAACTCGTGGCCAATAGCTTCCGGTCGATCTTGCCGTTGGGATTGCGCGGTAGCGGCCCGGTGGCAGCTTCTATACCGGCAGGCACCATGTATGCGGGCATGTGCTGGCGGCATTGCGTGAGCAACTCATCAACGTCGAGTCGACCGTCAGCATGGGGCGTGGCAATGACCTGAATGACCTGTCCCAACGAAGGGTGCTCGACGCCGAAGGCGACGCATTCACCAACGAGCTTCGTTGCGTACAGGATCTCTTCGACCTCGTTGGGACTGACCCGATAGCCCGAGGTCTTGATCATCTCGTCCCGCCTGCCGACGAAATAGAGGAACCCCTCGGCGTCTCTGCGCACCGTGTCGCCGCTGAACACCGCATATTCGGGAAGTTGAAGGCCCTCAACTCGGCCTCCAAGCCCGTTCGGAAGCAGCTTGTAGCGCTCTGCCGTTCTTTCAGGGTCATTCCAATAGCCCTGCCCGACCAGCGCACCGCGGTGCACCAGTTCGCCGGGCTCGTCGGGAGCGCATTCGCTGCCATCTTCGCGCAGAACCAAAATCTCTGCGTTCGGAACTGCCTTGCCTATTGAGTCTGGGCGCCGATCCAACTCTTCAGGCGGTAGGTACGTGGAGCGGAAGGCCTCGGTCAACCCGTACATCAAGTAGGGCGTGGCATGCGGTACCCGGGAGCGCAGGGCTTCGAGCGTCTCCCGTGGCATCCGTCCACCCGTATTGGCAAAGTAGCGCAGATGGGCCCCAGCTTCTGTTGGCCAGGTCAGCTGGCTGAGCTGGATGTACAGAGGGGGAACCGCGGTGAGTCCAGTCACTCGCTCGCGCGCCATCGCGTTGATGACGTCGCGCGGCAACAGGTGATTCAACAGCACCACTCGCGCACCGGCGTGGAAGCCCGTGGTTAACTGACTGAAACCGGCATCGAAGGACAGCGGCAATGCCGCAAGCAAGCTGTCCGAGGCATTGTTGCCCAGGTAGGAGGCCACGCTCTTGGCTCCCATCACCATATTCCGATGACTCAGAACCACTCCCTTCGGTCGGCCGGTGGAGCCGCTTGTGTAGAGAATGGCTGCGATGTCGGTGTCGATAACCCGGTGGCCAGGCCGCGGCGAATGAGCCAGCAGATCCGTCCAATGGTGCAGATTGATGCTCTTGGGCAGCGTCCGCGGCGGTCCGGAGGATTCGGTCAACACCACGTGGCGTAGATCGGTACAGACGGCAAGCTGCCGCTCCAGCAGCGCCAGCCGCTCCGGCGAAGTGACCAGTAGCCGCACGTTGCAGTCGCGTGCAATATGGACCACCTGCTCCGGCTTGAGTAGCGGGTTCATCGGCACAAAGACGCAGCCCGCCGCAGCAGCACCAAAGCTGGCAATCACCGTTTCGAACCGCTTCTCAAGCCAAACGCCAATTCGCTCATTTCGCTCGAGACCAAGCCCCATCGCTCCCCACACGAAGCCCTGCATGGCGGCTTCGGCTTCGCCGTAGTTCAATGTGCGCGATCCGTACGTCAAAGCCGGAGCACTCGCCGACCTTACGGCTGACGCGAGGATCAATTCATGAAGCAGTGTAGATTCGGGCATGCTGGCTAGACGATGTGCCACATGCAATGCGGCCAACTAAAAAGTCTACCGGATAGTGGCGGAAATCGACGTGTGATCGTGTAATGGGGCTCGACCATGCTGCCGGTTCAGCGTCGCCATATCGTGAGAATGCGCACACAGTCTGCCCTGCCGAAAGGCCAAGCACGATGCCGAGCAGAATGTCGGGAAAGCAGCGAGCACCAACCGAATCGCCGCATGAGAGTCTTCACGAACCCGAGCCAGAATAGCAGAGATCGAAGCAATTACGAGGGTGAAGATGCGTTCGCAGGAAAGTCATAAGGCCGCCGCAACGGTGGAGGTCGATGTCTTCAACGGGGATGCCGACGGAATCTGCGCATTGCATCAGTTCCGTATGGTCAACCCGAAAACATCGAAATTGGTGTCGGGAGTCAAGCGCGATGTAAATCTTCTTGCGCGCGTCGAGGCCGGTACGGGCGATCGGGTTACGGTGTTCGATATTTCTCTGCACAGCAATCGTCGCGACCTAGACCGTCTGCTTTCGAACGGTGTACATGTGCAGTACTTTGACCATCATGACGCCGGAGAGCTTCCAGCGAGCAACCTGTTTGAAGGCCGCATCGATACAGCCCCCGATGTTTGCACCAGCATCATCGTGGATCGTCTTCTAGGCGGGCGCCATAGAGGCTGGGCCGTGGCCGCAGCGTTTGGAGACAATCTTCCGCAGTCGGCGATGGCACTGGCCCAACAGGCCCGGCTGGAACCTGCGGAGCAGGATGCGCTGAAGCATTTGGGTGAATGCCTGAACTACAACGGCTACGGGGATGAGGTCGATGATCTGCACTTTGATCCCGTAGCTCTGTACAGGGCGGTCTCAATCTATGAGAACCCTCTTGAGTTCGTTTCATCTGCACCAGAGATGCGCGTGCTCTCCGACGGATATGCGACCGACTTGGACTGGCTGCGGCATCAGCGTCCGGCCACGGAGGCCCATTCCTGCCGCATCTATGTGCTCGATGACACTGCGCAAGCTAGGCGCTCCTCGGGCATCCTGGCCAACCGGGTCGCGACGGAGCAACCGGCATTGGCTCATGCCGTCCTGACGCCCAATTCACGGGGCGCATATACGGTAAGCGTGCGTGCACCCGTGACAGATCCACGCCACGCACACGAGATCTGCAAGCGCTTCGGCGGCGGCGGACGGCATGCGGCGGCGGGGATTAACGACTTGCCTGATCGACTGATCGGAGAATTTGTCCATGCGATGACAACCAGCTTCGGCGGCTTGCCAAGTCGTCAAGACCGATCCTAGCGTTGGCCGTTCGCTGACTTGCCCCAACCGGTACCGAGCGCGAGAACAATTTGCACTTCGGCAACAGCATCCTGCCCCGGTCTAACCAATCTTGGCTATTGATTTTCAGCAACTGGCAACACTGACACCGATGACAACGATCGATCAAAAGGCACAGCTGAAGCTTCCGGTGCACAGCGGACAACCGCAGTTCTTGCATGGCGCAAATGAGTTGCTGGTCGGCACCTTGGGACTGTCCCAGCTTGCCGCCCGTGTCGGCCAGACGCCCTTCTACGCGTACGACAGGGCCCTGCTGCGTGAGCGAGTGGCCTCATTGCGCCGGGCGCTGCCAAGGTCTGTCAAGCTGCACTATGCAATGAAGGCCAACCCGATGCCGGCACTGGTGTGCTTTATGGCCGGATTGGTCGACGGCATTGATGTCGCTTCGGCTGGCGAACTGAAGGTGGCTCTGGATGCTGGCGCCAACCCGCAGGAGATCAGTTTCGCTGGGCCCGGAAAGCGTGAGATCGAACTGCGCCAGGCGGTGGCGGCGCGTTCGCTGGTCAACGTGGAGTCAATGCGCGAGGTACGGCTTCTGAGCAAGATCTCGGACGAATTGAGCCTTCCAGCGCGAGTGGCGATTCGCGTCAACCCGGATTTCGAGCTCAAGGGCTCGGGCATGAAGATGGGGGGTGGCCCCAAGCAGTTCGGCGTGGACGTCGAACTGATGCCGCAGGTGTTGGCCGAGGTAGGAAGCTTGGGCCTTGCCTTCGAGGGTTTCCACTTGTTCGCCGGTTCGCAGAACCTGCGTGCCGAGTCGATTTGCGAGGCGCAACTCAAATCTTACGAGTTGGCAATGCGGTTGGCGGAAGCTGCGCCGGGTCCTGTGCGATTCCTCAATCTGGGTGGCGGCTTCGGTATCCCCTACTTTCCTGGTGAGCAGCAGCTTGATCTGCAGCCCATTGGCGACAACCTGCGGCGGCTGGTGGCGCGCGCGTCTGAGGACCTGCCCGAGGCTTCGCTGGTCATCGAACTGGGTCGCTACTTGGTTGGAGAGGCCGGCATCTACGTCACGCGCATCATCGACCGCAAGGTCTCTCGCGGGCAGGTTTTTCTGGTCACTGATGGCGGTCTGAACCATCACCTATCAGCCTCTGGCAACTTCGGCCAGGTCATCCGAAAGAACTATCCTGTCACCATAGGTAATCGTGTCGAAGCAAGCGAGCGCGAGGTGGCCTCGGTAGTCGGTCCGCTGTGCACTCCGCTCGACTTGCTTGCGGACCGCATGGAATTACCGGTCGCGCAGGTCGGTGACCTTGTCGTGGTATTTCAGTCGGGAGCCTATGGCGCCAGCGCCAGCCCGCAAGCGTTCCTCAGCCATCCTCCCTGCATCGAGGTGCTGGTCTGAGTGCATGGGGGCGGCGGCTTGCCGCGGCAATGTTCCCTTGGCGACTGGCGCGTGCATCGACAAATTTCGTTGTCGGCGCCAGCGTCAGAGTAGGCACGCTTCGCCATAGAGCGCTGGCAACGAGAGTCCTAACCGACCATTGCGGTACAGGCCAAGCCCGAAGGCGCGGACTGCACGCGGAAAAGCGAAAGGTAAGCGCGTGGTGATCACACCCCCGAGCCCGTGGGCCGTCCGTCAGATGGCGACGGCAAGCCGCCAGCGATGCGGCAGCAGCTCTTCGATCCGGCTGGCGGGCTATTTCATCGGACGTCGGTCGATCTTCTTCACCACGGCCCCGCCAATGACAAACAGGCAAACCACCAACCAAGTCATCGGATGCTCGACTACCTCGCCGACGACACTGAAGACCGTGCTCACAAGGTTCTGCTCTGGTTCTAATACCGGCGGGGCCATATTTTTCCCAAACCTGCCCGTCGGTGTCGGGTCGAGCGAGACGTCGCGCAGGGCATCGGGCAGTTGCGTTGTGTTTCCCCGAGGGTTTCGATCCGTCGCACGACCGTCCAGCGGTGATGTCGACCAGTCGGCGCCAGCAAGCGCCGCAGAATGGCCCGTGCCGCCTTGGTCCGCGTCGCTTCGAAGCCAGGGCACGGTTTCCTTGATCCAGTGGACCGCGGCCTTGCCCAGCTTGCGCAGGCTCCATTCATCATCCGTTGCGCGTGTCCCGCTATCGTCCGAGGGTCCGGACGCTATTGCCTGACCCAAGGCCTGGGCCTTCGCGCCGCGGGTTTGCTCAGATGTCGCTTGAACGCCAGACTCGACCTCCTTGATGATTTCTGCGGCCAGCGCACTTGTCGATGGGGCCGAAGCAGCGTCGCCCAATATGACCGGAGTCATCGGGCTCGCCACCAGGTTCGATGCTGCTCCCTGTTCCAAAGATCGACCAGATAATGGCGGCAACGCCGCTGATGCATGGTCCGCACTAGCGGTGCGGCTATCGACTTCGCTTTCCTGCACCGGACCGGCCAAACTGCTGCCGGCAAACACGAGCAGCGGAGCGAACAGAAGGGCAGCATGGTGACGTGAGTACATATTGCTGATACTGGCTTGTCAGATGTCGGTGACACGCGTGCAAGGAACGCTACCGCTGCCGCCGCTGAAGGATTCTGCCGCATGTACACAATTCACGTCAGTGCGCGCGGTGCTTTAAGGTGGAAGTGGGTGCGCGTTCGTTCAACATGCATCGCGGTGTCACTGCCTTGCTGCGCGCTACCAACTACCAAAACACGCAACTGTGCCGCGATGTCAACCCAGGCGATGCAGGTGCCGGTATTGGATACGCCGTCCTCGTGCTCGTGCTGTCAATTGCAGGCGCCGGCCTTGGCAGGTTCCGTCGCGGTCGCGCATGGGCGGAATATCGGCGCGCCGTTCAAGGACCTGTACCGTGCCTGTAGGACCGCACACGCGCATTCCGCACCATACTTCGCGCTGCTTGCCGCATGTGGGCAACCGGGACAGCGATGAACGGATCGGAACGCGACATCGGCACTGAGGGCAGGAGGGGAGATCGGCGCAAGGGTGATCGCCGGCGCCGCCCGCGTGCGCCGGCGTCGACGCGACCGGCCGATGAGTCCTGGTTCGGCGTGCTCGGCGTCGCCGCCGACACGCAGATGCGCGATGACGAAGCCTCCGCGGGCGCCGAATCGGGCCTGGACACCGGCTGGGCCAACGATTCGGCGGCTCGGCGCTTGCTGTCCCGCCACGCACGCCGCATCCTGAACGAACCCGATTCAGCGTTGACGCGCATCTATCGCACCTATTCTGCGGCGCGCGCGGCCATTGGCGCAGCGATGGTGGCGGGCATCAGCGCGACCAGTCTGATGGGCGCCAATCCCTCGGTCACGCTCGGCCTGCTGTGTCTGGCCTATGCGGTGCAGGCGATCACGTTGTGGCTGCTGCCGCGCTTCGGCGCGATGACGCCGCCGCAGCCCCAGGACAGCGCGGCGCAGCGGCGCCGCCAATGGCTGTCGACCATCGGCGTGGATCTGGTGGCTTTTGCCGCGCTGCATGCATTGGTGTCGAACGGCAGCCTGAACTTCGCCGCACTGCTGGTGCTGCCGGTGCTGATGTCCGGGGTACTGACCTCGCGTCTGATATCACTGGCCACGGCGTCGGCGGTGGCGCTGATGCTGCTGGTGGTGGCTTGGCAAGCGGCCGGCACCGATGGCGCCAGCGCGGTGCTTGTCACGCAGTCGGGCTTGGCCGGCATCGGCTTTTTCGCCATCGCATTGCTCGCCGGCGAACTGGCCAGCCGACTGGCGCGGGAGGAGATCGCCGCACGCGGCAGCATGGAGCTGGCGCGCCAGCAGGCGCAGCTGAACCGGCTGGTGATCGAGGAGATGGCGGACGGCGTGCTCGTCGTCGACCGCGAGCTGCGTGTGCGCGCCACCAATCCGGCGGCGCGCAGCCTGCTGTCGGCCAAGGGGCCAGGGCCGGCAGCGCCCTTCCCGCTGCAGGGCCGCGCCGAATGGGCCACGCTGAGCGATGCGGTGCAGCGTGCGCTGGCCGAGGCCTACTGGCCGGAGGCCGGCAGCGACGTGGTGCTGAACTTCGGCCCCGGCGATTCGCGAACGCTGCGCATGCGCGTGCGCTTCACCCGGCGCCGCTCGCTGCAGCAGGGCCAGGGCGCGACTGAAGAGTTCTGCGTGCTGCTGCTCGAGGACGTGCGCACGGCGCAGGCGCGGCTGCGGCAGGAGAAGCTGGCCGCGATGGGCCGGGTGTCGGCCGGCATCGCGCACGAGATTCGCAACCCGCTGTCGGCCATCGCGCAGGCGAATGCGCTGCTGCTGGAAGATGCGCTGCCCGAGCCGCAGCAGCGGCTGCTGCGCATGGTGGCCGACAACGTGGCGAGACTGAAGCGCCTGGTCGACGAGGTCATGGAGGTCGCGCCCGGCACCGCGCCCCTGCTCAGCGTAATCGATGCCAGCGCCGAGGTGGCCGCTGCTGCGGCCGACTGGGCGCGTATCGCCGGGCTGGACGCCGGCCCGGGCGGCCGGCTGCGGCTGGACCTGCCGATGACGCCGCTGCGCGTGGTCTTTGACCCCGAGCACCTGCGCCGCGTGCTGGTGAACCTGCTGGACAACGCCAAGCGCCACGGCAGCGATGCGCCCGGCGCCATCGGCGTGAGGCTGGCGGCGCGCGACGAGGGCAGCGCGCTGCTGCTGGTGGACAGCGACGGCTCGCCAATATCGCACGAGGTCGAGCGTTACCTGTTCGAGCCATTCTTCTCGACGCGCAGTCGCGGCTCCGGGCTGGGCCTGTATATTTGCCGCGAGCTGTGCGAACGCTATGGCGCCAGCATCGAATACCGGCTGCGGCCGGACGGCCAGCGCAATCTGTTCACCGTGATCATGCGACGCGAGGCCATGTCATCCGCCGAATCCAAAGCCCCAACCCTCGCCTGAGCGCATGACCCCCGCACTTGCCAACAGCCTGCTGGTCGTCGACGACGAGCCCGATCTGCGCACACTTTACGAGTTGACGCTGGTGCGCGAGGGCTACGCGGTGGAAACCGCGGGCAGCGTGGAAGAGGCCTGGGCGCTGCTGTCCGAACGTGCCTTCAACGCCGTCATCACCGACATGCGCTTACCCGATGGCACCGGCCTGGAACTTCTGCAGCGCCTGGAGGCGGGCGCTCGCAGCGAGAAGGCCATCGTCATCACCGCCTATGGCTCGGCTCAGGGCGCGGTGGAGGCGCTCAAGTGCGGCGCCTACGACTACCTGACCAAGCCGGTGGACCTGCGGCAGTTCCGTGCGGTGGTGGCCTCGGCGCTGGGCCGCAGCGCGCCGGCCCCGGCCCGGCCGGCGTCCACTCCCGCCGCGTCGCCGCGCCGCCGCGCTTCCGATGTAGCGCCGGTGGCGCCGCCGGCCGCGCTGCAGCGGCTGGTGGGCCGCACCGAGAGCATGCAGCAGGTGCATGCGATGGTCGGCAAGGTGGCAAGGAGCATGGCGCCGGTGCTGGTGCACGGCGAGTCGGGTACCGGCAAGGAGCTTGTGGCCCGAGCCGTGCACGAGCTGTCGTCGCGAGCGGCCGGCCCGTTCGTCGCCGTGAACTGCGGCGCCATCCCCGAGATGCTGCTCGAAGCCGAGTTCTTCGGCTACCGCAAGGGCGCCTTCACCGGCGCGGTCGAGGACCGCGAGGGCTTTTTCCAGGCGGCGCAGGGCGGCACGCTGTTCCTCGACGAGATCGGCGACCTGCCGCTGTCGATGCAGAGCAAGCTGTTGCGTGTGATCCAGGAGCGCGCGGTGCGGCCGCTCGGCGCGGTGGCCGAAGCGCCGGTCAACGTGCGCATCGTCAGCGCCACGCACCGCGACCTGGGCGAGGAGGTGCATGCCGGGCGCTTCCGCCAGGACCTGTACTACCGGCTCAACGTCATCTGCATCAACCTGCCGCCGCTGCGCGAGCGCGCGGCCGACCTGGCGCTGATCTGCACGGCCGTGCTGGAGCGCATCGCCCGCGATGCGGGCGTGACGCCGGTGCCGACGATCAGCGACGCCGCGCTGCGCTTCCTGTCGGGCTATGCCTTCCCGGGCAACGTGCGCGAGCTGGAAAACCTGCTGCAGCGCGCGTTGGCTCTGTCCGGCGGCGAGGTCATCGAACGGGAGGATCTGGGCCTGAGCCCGGGCAGCGGCGCGCGCGAACCGGTGGCACCGGCACTCGACGAGGTGCCGCGGCCGGTGCCGGCGGCGCTGTCCGAGCCGGTGGCCGAGGCGCCGGGGCTGCCCACCGACCTGCAGGCCTATCTGGACGGTGTCGAGCGCGAGATCCTGGTGCGCGCCCTTGAGCGCTACCGCTACAACCGCACCGCAGCCGGCGCCAGCATGGGCCTGTCGCTGCGCCAGATGCGCTACCGCATGGCTCGGCTGGGGGTGACGGCGGGCGAGAACTTTGCCGACCCGCTCTAGACCGGCCTGGCAAGGCGGCTGGTGGAGCGGTGCTGTGGCGCGCCCGTCGCCCAACTTCGACGCGCGGCCCGCGGGCTTGCCGATCAGCCTGGTGGTGCTTCATTCGATCAGTCTGCCGCCCGGGGAGTTTGGCGGCGATGCGATCGAGCAGCTGTTCACCAACCGGCTCGACTGGGACGCCCACCCTTACTACGACCGCATCCGCGGTCTGCGCGTGTCGGCGCACTTCCTGGTGCGGCGCGATGGCACGGTGCTGCAGTTCGTGTCCTGCGAGCAGCGCGCCTGGCATGCCGGCCGCTCGGCGTGGCGCGGCCGCGAGGATTGCAACCACCATTCGATCGGCATCGAGCTCGAAGGCCTGGAGGGGGACACTTTCGAGCCGGCGCAGTACACACAGCTGGCAAGGCTGCTGCGCGCGCTGGCCGCGCGCTACCCGATCGACGAGGCGGTGGGACACGAGGACGTGGCCCCGGGGCGCAAGGCCGATCCGGGCGCTGGCTTCGACTGGTCGCGGCTGAGCAAGCAGCTGCGGCGGCGTCGCCCGGCACTGCCGCGTGCGACGCTGGCCATTGGGGAAGGCCCTAAGACGCAACACTACCGGTAGTGCCTTGCGGGGGGCTGAGACCCCAGATATAGTGTGCCCCGTGATACGCTTGCCCTTTCGAACCACAGCCTCGTGCACCCCGGCACAGGGGCCGGCCGCGAAGGTCGGTCGGGCCGAGGCCTGCACTTGCGGCCCGCTGCTCGCGTCCCGCGCCTGAGCGCCGCGCCAGGCTCCGCTCGCGTCTCACGCCCGACCCCTTTCCGCTCCACGCACCCTCTCTTCGACAGGCCCACCCATGCAAGCCATTGCCCCCCAGGCCGCGGACATCGCCGCGCTACACCGCCCCGAACTCGCTGCCGCTCCCGCGGCGTCGGCCTATGCCGGCTACCAGATCATCCGACGCAACGGCGCGGTGGTCGTGTTCGAGCCGAACAAGATCGCCGTCGCCCTGATGAAGGCCTTCCTGGCGGTGCACGGCACGCAGGGTGCGGCCTCGGCCAGCGTGCGCGAGACGGTGGACACGCTCACCGAGGCGGTGGTGCGCGCGCTGCTGCGCTCGCGCCCGGGCGGCGGCACCTTCCACATCGAGGACGTGCAGGACAGTGTCGAACTCGGCCTGATGCGCGGCGGCCACCATGAAGTGGCGCGCGCCTATGTTCTGTATCGCGAGCGGCGCACGCAGGAGCGCGCGCGCCAAGGCGCGGCGCCGGTGGTACGCACTGCCGAGATCCATGTGCTCGACAACGGCCAGCGCGTGCCTTTGGATACGGCCGCACTGCAGGCGTTGGTGGAGTCGGCCTGTGCCAGCCTGGGCGCGGACGTCAAGGCCGAGCCGATCCTGGCCGAGACGCGTCGCAACCTGTACGACGGCGTGCCCATCGACGAGGTCTACAAGGCCTCGATCCTGGCGGCACGCACGCTGATCGAGAAGGACCCGGCCTATTCGCGCGCCACCGCGCGGCTGCTGCTGCACACCATCCGCCGCGAGATCCTCGGCGGCGAGGTGACCCAGGCGCAGATGGGCGAGCGCTATGCCGAGTACTTCCCGCAATACATCAAGAGGGGCGTGCAGGCCGAGTTGCTGGACGACAAGCTGCTGCAGTTCGACCTGGCCCGTCTGGGTGCGGCGCTGCTGCCCGAGCGCGACCTGCAGTTCGACTACCTCGGCCTGCAGACGCTGTATGACCGCTACTTCCTGCACATCGACGAGCAACGCATCGAGATGCCGCAGGCGTTTTTTATGCGCGTGGCCATGGGCCTGGCGCTGAACGAGATCGACCGCGAGGCCCGCGCCATCGAGTTCTACGGCGTGCTGTCCAGCTTCGACTTCATGTCGAGCACGCCGACGCTGTTCAACGCCGGCACGCGGCGCTCGCAGCTGTCGAGCTGCTACCTGACCACCGTGGCCGACGACCTGGACGGCATCTACGAGGCGCTGAAGGAAAACGCGCTGCTGTCCAAGTTTGCCGGTGGCCTGGGCAACGACTGGACCAACGTGCGCGCGCTGGGCTCCTACATCAAGGGCACCAATGGCAAGAGCCAGGGCGTGGTGCCCTTCCTGAAGGTGGTCAACGACACCGCCGTAGCAGTCAATCAAGGCGGAAAAAGAAAGGGCGCGGTCTGTGCCTATCTGGAGAGCTGGCACCTGGACATCGAGGAGTTCCTCGAGTTGCGCAAGAACACCGGCGACGACCGCCGGCGCACGCACGACATGAACACCGCCAACTGGATTCCCGACCTGTTCATGAAGCGGGTGATCGAAGGTGGCGACTGGACGCTGTTCAGCCCCAGCACCTGTCCCGACCTGCACGACAAGTTCGGCAAGGACTTCGAGACCGCCTACACCGCCTACGAGGCCAAGGTCGACCGCGGCGAGATCAAACTCTACAAGCGCATGCCGGCCAAGGACCTGTGGCGCAAGATGTTGTCGATGCTGTTCGAGACCGGGCATCCGTGGATCACCTTCAAGGACGCTTGCAACGTGCGCAGCCCCCAGCAGCATGTGGGCGTGGTGCACAGCTCCAACCTGTGCACCGAGATCACGCTGAATACCGGCGACACCGAGATCGCCGTGTGCAACCTCGGCTCGGTGAACCTGGCGCAGCACTTGAAGGACGCGCCCGACGGCTCCAAGCAGCTCGACCAGATCAAGCTGAAGAAGACGGTCGCCACGGCGATGCGCATGCTGGACAACGTCATCGACATCAACTACTACGCGGTCAAGAAGGCGCGCGACAGCAACCTGCGCCACCGCCCGGTGGGCCTGGGCATCATGGGCTTCCAGGACAGCCTGTACCAGCTGCGTGTGCCTTATGCCAGCGCCGAGGCGGTGGAGTTCGCCGACCGCTCGATGGAGGCCGTGTGCTATCACGCCTACTGGGCCAGCACCGAACTGGCGGCCGAGCGCGGGCGCTATTCCAGCTACCGCGGCAGCCTGTGGGACCGCGGCGTGCTGCCGCTGGATTCGCTGGATCTGCTGGCCGAACAGCGCGGTGGCTATGTCGAGGTCGATCGCACCCAGACCATGGACTGGGAGGCGCTGCGCGCACGAATCCGCGAGCACGGCATGCGCAACAGCAACTGCGTGGCCATCGCGCCCACCGCCACCATCAGCAACATCATCGGCGTCGACGCGTCGATCGAGCCTTGCTTCGGTAACCTGTCGGTCAAGAGCAACCTGTCGGGCGAGTTCACCATCGTCAACGAGTACCTGGTGCGTGACCTCAAGCGCGTGGGACTGTGGGACGACGTGATGGTCATGGACCTGAAGCACTTCGACGGCTCGCTGCGCCGCATCGACCGTGTGCCCGAGGAGCTGAAGCGCCTGTACGCCACCGCCTTCGAGGTCGAGACGCAGTGGCTGGTGGAGGCCGCAGCGCGGCGCCAGAAGTGGATCGACCAGGCGCAGTCGCTCAACATCTACATTGCGGGTGCCTCGGGCAAGAAGCTCGACGAGACCTACAAGCTCGCCTGGCTGCGCGGCCTGAAGACCACCTACTACCTGCGCACCGTGGGTGCGACGCATGCCGAAAAGTCCACCGTGCATTCGGGTGCGATGAACGCGGTGTCGGCGCAATCGGGTGTGGTCTCTGCAGCAGGCGCCGCTCGCGATGAACCGTCGAGCGACATCAAGTTCTGCGCCATCGACGAACCCGATTGCGAGGCCTGCCAGTGATGCCTTCGCGTGGTCGCACATCGCATCGCGTGTTCACTTGCGATGCGCGACTGCAACAACATGCGCGGCAAAACCGCGCCGATGTCAACTAGTGCTTGGTGTTCGCACGCAACACTCACATAATCGCTCGCCATAGGACGTACACGCACATGCTGGTCTGGGAAGAAGAAGTTCGCACCCTGTCGAAGACTGCAACTCTCGGCGCCGAACCCTCACCGATTCGTGAGGCGTTGTCGGCCCCTCCGTCACCGACGGCGCCACGCGCCGCAGCCGCTGAGCAGCCCGTCCATCACCGCGTGGTGGCCGCCGACAAGCGCATCATCAACGGCAGGACCGACGTCAACCAGCTGGTGCCCTTCAAGTACAAGTGGGCGTGGGAAAAGTACCTCGCGACTTGTTCCAATCACTGGATGCCGCAGGAGATCAACATGTCGCGCGACATCGCGACCTGGAAGGATCCCAACGGCCTGAGCGACGACGAGCGCCGCATCATCAAGCGCAACCTCGGCTTCTTCGTCACCGCCGACTCGCTGGCCGCCAACAACATCGTGCTCGGTACCTACCGGCACATCACCGCGCCCGAGTGCCGCCAGTTTCTGCTGCGCCAGGCCTTCGAGGAAGCGATCCACACACACGCCTACCAGTACATCGTCGAATCGCTCGGCCTGGACGAGAGCGAGATCTTCAACGCCTACAACGAGGTGAAGTCGATCCGCGACAAGGACGAGTTCCTGATCCCGTTCATCAACGCGATCATGGACCCGGCCTTCGTCACCGGCACGCCCGAGGCTGACCAGACGCTGCTGAAGAGCCTGATCGTCTTTGCCTGCCTGATGGAAGGCCTGTTCTTCTACGTCGGCTTCACGCAGATCCTGTCGCTGGGCCGGCAGAACAAGATGACCGGCGCGGCCGAGCAGTACCAGTACATCCTGCGCGACGAGTCGATGCACTGCAACTTCGGTATCGACCTGATCAACACCATCAAGCTCGAGAACCCGCAGCTGTGGACGCCGCAGTTCAAGGCCGAGATCAAGGCCCTGTTCGAGACCGCGGTCGAACTCGAGTATCGCTACGCCGAAGACACCATGCCGCGCGGCGTGCTGGGTCTGAATGCCTCCATGTTCAAGGGCTACCTGCGCTACATCGCCAACCGGCGTGCCACGCAGATCGGCCTCGAAGCGCTCTTCCCGAACGAGGAAAACCCGTTCCCCTGGATGAGCGAAATGATCGACCTGAAGAAGGAACGGAATTTCTTCGAAACGCGCGTCATCGAGTACCAGACCGGTGGCGCGCTTTCGTGGGATTGAAGGCTGCTGCAGCCCATTCGAAAAACAAGAACAACAGCATGTACAGCAGATTCATTTTCGAGGGACGTGATGCATCGACGCCAGAAGCGATGTGCCGGCCCGACACCGCATTCGTCGTACCGGGGCGACCGCCAAGGCTCTAGGGCCAAGGCAGACCGCCGGGCGATGAATCGCCGCGCTGTATCGAGCAGCGCGGTGCTCTTTGCAACTTGATCAAGGAGATCGTTATGGCAACTGCGAAAAAAGCCCCGGCCAAGAAGGCCCCGGCGAAGAAGGCCCCGGCCAAGAAGGCGGCCGCGAAGAAGGCCCCGGCCAAGAAGGCCCCGGCCAAGAAGGCGGCAGCGAAGAAGGCTCCGGCCAAGAAGGCGGCGGCGAAGAAGGTTCCGGCGAAGAAGGCCGCGGCCAAGAAGGCGCCTGCAAAGAAGGCCGCTGCGAAGAAGGCACCGGCAAAGAAGGCCGCTGCTAAGAAGGCGCCTGCGAAGAAGGCCGCTGCGAAGAAGCCTGCGGCCAAGAAGCCGGCAGCAAAGAAGGCGGCAAAGAAAGCGGCTCCCGCCGCCCCTGCTGCCCCTGCGGCCAAGACCGCCTTGAGCCCGGCTGCAGCCTGGCCCTTCCCGACGGGCAACAAGCCCTGACGGCATCCGGCGGGTTGCGTTCATGCGCGACCCGCAGGTCTGCAGCTGCAAGACCCGGACGCGTCCGGGTCTTTTTCTTTGCCTGTGCTGCCAGTCGCGCAAGTTTGGAATGGCGAACAAGGCGTTCCGAAGTCAGTGCGATCAGCCCGAGCTCGGACGTCATTCCTGGCAATGAGCGCTCGGCAAGCAAATTGGGCGGCCAGGCCTCCTGGGCGACCGAGGCATTCGGTATGGCAGCAAATCTGCCCGTGGCATTGCATGAATGAGCGGCCAAGCACCAGAGCCTGGCTCCTGATCGTGCTGTTGATCGTCAGCAGCGCACCGCGCGCCGCCAGCATCACCGTTGGCGTGGGTGGACAGGCAGCGACCCTGTCAGACGCGGTCCGGCAGGCGCGTGATGGCGACACGATCCTCGTGCACGGCGGCGAGTACCGCGGCGATGTAGCCGTGCTGCATCAAAGGCAGCTGACGATTCGTGGCGTGGGCCGACGGCCTGTACTGATTGCCGATGGCAAGCATGCCGAGGGCAAGGCGATCCTCGTCGTACGCGATGGCGACATCAGGATCGAAAACCTGGAGTTCCGGGGGGCACGCGTACCCGACGGCAACGGGGCCGGCATTCGCTTCGAAAAGGGGAAGCTGACGGTTCGCGGCTGCGCCTTCTTCGACAATGAAGTCGGTCTGTTGACGGCAAACTTCGACAATGCCGAACTGATCGTCGAGGACAGTGAGTTTGCACAGGCTCCGCGTGTCGGCGGCAGGCTTCATCACCTCTTGTACGTCGGCCGGATCGCCTCGCTGCAGGTCAGCGGCAGCCGCTTCCATGACGGTCACACAGGTCACCTTCTCAAGTCACGCGCCAGTCGCACGACATTGACCTACAACCTGTTGCTCGACGGCACAGGTGGCGGAGCTTCCTACGAGGTGGATCTGCCCAACGGTGGCGACGCATTGCTGCTCGGCAACGTGATCGGCCAGAGCGCAAGTACGAAGAACCCCGTGGTTGTCGCCTACGGGGCCGAAGGCAAGGCGTGGCCGCAAAACAGGCTGAGGCTGGCGCACAACACCTTGATCAGCGAGGGCATCGGTCCCGCCTGGTTCCTTCGGGTCTGGAAGGACCGGCTGCCACCGGGCACGCAGGTTCAGGCCGTGAACAACCTCAGTGTCGGGCTTGGCGTGTTCGCGCTTGGCGCGAGTGGGGCATTCAGAGGCAACTTCCCGGTGACGCGCCACACGCTGGTCGATATCGACACCCTTGCATTCGCGCTGAAGGAGGCGTCACCGTTGCGCGGCGCGGGCGTGGATTCGCGTCGCGCATTCGGCACCGATCTCTCGCCCAAGGCTGAGTTTGCACTTCCCGTCGGTACGACGCCGTTGCAGACGCGGGACAAGTGGACCCCAGGTGCGTTTCAGCGCTGAGCCCGCTTGGCAACGGGGCCGTCCTCGTGTGCCCACACGATCGGTCACAACCCAACCCGGAGCACGCTGCGAGGCAGGCCAAGCTCAAGGCGTTGGGGCCTCAAGACAGTCAAGATCACGAGCGCGCCGGTCGCCGCCCGAAAGATCAGGCTCGGCCTTGGCGGGCCACCGCGGCGGCTGCCTCGGCCACTGCCTTGGCATCGCCCAGGTAGCCGCTGCGCAGCGGCTTCAACTGCGCATCGAGTTCATAGACCAGCGGAATGCCGTTCGGGATGTTCAGGCCGACGATGGCGTCGTCGCTGATCTGGTCCAGGTATTTCACCAGCGCACGCATCGAGTTGCCGTGCGCAGCGATCACCGGGCGATGGCCTGCGCGCAGCGCCGGCGCCAGCACCTCGTTCCAGAACGGCATGACGCGCGCCACCGTGTCCTTCAGGCATTCGGTCAGCGGCACCTGGCCGGCCTGCAGCGCGGCGTAGCGCGGATCGACGCGCTCGCAGCGCGGGTCGGTCGCCTCCAAGGCCGGCGGTGGCGTGTCGTAGCTGCGCCTCCACACCAGCACCTGCTCGTCGCCGTACTGGCGGGCGGTTTCGGCCTTGTTCAGGCCCTGGAGCGCGCCATAGTGGCGTTCGTTGAGGCGCCAGTCGTTGACGATCGGCAGCCAGGTGCGGTCCATCTCGTCCAGGCAATGCCATAGCGTCCAGATCGCGCGCTTGAGCACCGAGGTGTAGGCGATGTCGAACTCGTAGCCGGCTTCGCGCAGCAGACGGCCCGACTGGCGCGCCTGCTCGACGCCGGTGGCGGTGAGCGGCACGTCGGTCCAGCCGGTGAAGCGGTTCTCCAGGTTCCAGGTCGATTCGCCATGGCGAATCAGTACGAGCTTGTACATGGCGATCGGTGTCCTGTGGGGCGCGGCTGCGGCCAAAGGCGAGATTCTATAATTCGGGTCCTTTCACAGCGCAGCGAACGCCCCGTGCAATTCATCGTCGAGAACTGGATATTGATCCTGGCCGCCTTCGTCTCGGGCGGGCTGCTGGTCTGGCCGATGGTCGGCAAGGGTGGCATGGGTGGCTCGGTGTCGACCTCCGATGCGGTGCGCCTGATCAACCAGGACAAGGCGGTGTTGATCGATGTGCGCGAGCCGGCCGAATTTGCCGCCGGCCACGCCGCGGGCGCGCGCAACGTGCCGCTGAGCGCACTGGATGGCGCCAAGGGGCTGCCCACCAACAAGGCGCTGCCGCTGGTGGTGATGTGCGCCACCGGCGCGCGCTCATCGCGTGCCGCGGCGCAGCTGCGCAAGGCCGGCTACGGCAACGTGCACAACCTGGCCGGCGGCAACGCCGCCTGGCGCGAGGCCAGCCTGCCAATCGAGAAGTCGGCCTGAGGACGCAACTGCGTGCCTGCGCACGCGGTTGCGCTGCAGGCCGGACTGGCGCTTTGCAACAGTCGGTCTGAGCCTGCGCAAAGCAAGGTCTTGGGCGCCGGCCCAGAATCGGGCTCCCGCCTGCCATCCTGTTACCGAAGCATGAAACCCGTTCGCATGTTCCTGACGCTGAGCTGCCCATACTGTCTCCGGGCCAAGGCGCTTCTGCAGCAGCGCGGCGTCAACCACATCGAAGAGATCCGCGTCGACCTGGAGCCCGCGCAGCGCGTGCACATGATGGAGCTGACCGGACGGCGCACGGTGCCGCAGATCTTCATCGGCGACACCCATGTCGGCGGCTGTGACGACCTCGTTGACCTCGACCGGCGCGGCGGCCTGGTGCCGCTGCTGGATTCGGCGCCAATCTGAGCCTGCCATGGGGCGGGGTGGCCGCGGCGCTAAGAGATAATCCGGATCCTTCGGCCCGCGAGCGTCGTCACGCTGCGAAGGCCCCGCCTCCCACCACTCGGAAGATCCCATCATGGCCGACCAAGACCAGACCCCCGTGTTCCAGATCCAGCGCATGTACCTTAAGGATCTGTCGCTGGAGCAACCCAATTCGCCGCAGATCCTGCTCGAGCAGCAGCAGCCGCAGGTGGAGATCAACCTTGGCATGGGCGCCGAGCCGGTGGCCGACGGGGTGTTCGAGGTGACGGTCACGGCCACGGTGACCACCAAGGTCAAGGACAAGACGCTGTTCCTGGTCGAAGCCAAGCAGGCCGGCATCTTCGAGATCCGCAACGTGCCGGACGAGCAGATGCAAGGCATCATCAGCATCGTCTGCCCGCAGATGATCTACCCGTACCTGCGCGCCATCGTCTCCGACGTGTGCACGCGTGCCGGCTTCCCGCCGATCATCCTCACCGAAGTCAACTTCCAGGCGATGTTCGAGGCGCAACAGGCCCAGGCCGCCGCGCAGAACGGCAACGGCGCGTCGCGCATCATCACCGGCGTCAACTGAAGGCGCGGCCCGCGCCCGATCCGACCAGGCGCTGCATGAACATCAGCATGCTTGGCGCCGGTGCGTGGGGCACGGCGCTGGCGGTGGCTGCGGCGCCGCGCCACGATGTGCTGCTGTGGACGCGTGACGCGCGACAGGCGGATCAGCTGAACCTACAACGCCGCAACCTGCGCTACCTTCCTGAGGTGCGGCTGCCGGCGGCGCTGCGCATCACTGCCGATCACGCTGCCGCTCTGGCCCATGCGCGAGATGGGCTGTTGGTCATTGCCACGCCGATGGCGGCGCTGCGCGAGCGGCTGGCGGCGTTGCCGCCGCAATTGCCCGCGCTGTGGTTGTGCAAGGGTTTCGAAGCCGGCAGCGGCGCGCTCGGCCACGAGATCGCACGCGAGCTGCGGCCCGAGGCGAGCGCCGGGGTGCTGTCGGGCCCCAGCTTCGCACTCGAGGTCGCGCGCGAGCAGCCGACGGCGCTGGTCGCCGCCAGCAGCGACGCGGCGCTGTGCGCCGCCGCCGTGCAGGCCTTCCACAGCGACACCTTGCGCGTCTACCGCTCGGCCGATCCGGTGGGCGTGGAGGTTGGCGGCGCGGTGAAGAACGTGCTGGCCATCGCCACAGGACTGGTCGATGGCCTGGCCGCGCAGGACGGTGAATCCCACCGCCCCGGCCTGAATGCCCGCGCCGCGCTGATCACGCGCGGGCTGGCCGAGATGACGCGCCTGGGCGTGGCGCTGGGCGCGCGCGCCGAAACCTTCATGGGCCTGTCCGGGCTGGGCGACCTCGTGCTCACCGCCACCGGCGACCTGTCCCGCAACCGCCGCGTCGGGCTGTTGCTGGCGCAGGGGCTGGCCTTGCCGGGCATCCTGCAGCAGCTCGGCCATGTAGCGGAAGGCGTCTACAGCGCGCCGACCTTGCTGGCCCGCGCCCTGGGGCTGGACGTCGAGATGCCCATCACCCAGGCCGTGGTCGATGTGCTCGAAGGCCGCATCGACCCGCTGCGCGCGATGTGGCAGCTGATGTCGCGCGAGGCCACCAGCGAGAGCTGATTCAGCCGCTGCCGGCGTAGCCCTGCTGGCGCCAGGCCTCGAACACCGCGACCGCCACTGCGTTGCTCAGGTTCAGGCTGCGCTGGCCGGCCCGCATCGGCAGGCGCAGGCGCTGCGCGGGCGCCAAGTACGCCAGCAACTCCTGCGGCAGGCCGGCGCTTTCGCTGCCGAAGACCAGCCAGTCGCCGCGCTGCCAGCGCGCCGTCGCAAAGTCGGCGCTGCCGCGGGTGCTGAAGGCGAAGCAGCGCGTTGGGTCGGGCCGGCAACTCTCCAGCCAGGACTGCCACGAGGCATGGCGCTGCACGGCGGTGTACTCGTGATAGTCCAGACCGGCACGCTTGAGCAGCCGGTCCTCCATGCGGAAGCCCAGCGGCTCGACCAGGTGCAGGCTGCAACCGGTGTTGGCGGCCAGGCGGATCACGTTGCCGGTATTCGGCGGGATCTGCGGGTGCACCAGCACGATATGGAACATGGCCCGTGCGGCCTTCAGTCGGTGGGGGCCGGCGTGCGCGCCAGCACCCAGACGTCGACGCGGGCTGCGCCGGCGCGGCGCAGCGCCGCCGCGGCTTCACGCAAGGTGGCGCCGCTGGTCATCACGTCGTCCACCACCGCGACATGCCGGCCGTGCAGCGACACTCGTCGCGACGGGTTCGGCACGAAGGCGCCGCGCAGGTTCTTCAGCCGTTGTGCCAAGCCCAGCTCGGCTTGGTGCACGGCGGCCAGCGGCCGGTCCAGCAACCGTGGATCACAGTGGCAGCCGAGATCGCGCGCCACGCGCCGGGCCAGTTCCCAGGCCTGGTTGTACCCGCGCTCGGCCAGGCGCTGTGGTGCCAGCGGCACCGGCAGCACCCACTGCGGCAGCGCGGCGGCGTCGCGGCGTACGGCGTCGATCAGACGCCGTGCCAGCGGCGTGGCCAGCTCCACGCGTCCGTTGAACTTGAAGTCCGCGATCAAGCGGTCCCAAGGGAAGACATGGTCGCAGCCGACGCTGCAGGCGTCGAAGGGCGGCGGGTCGGCCAGGCAGGCGCCGCACATCGCCACCGCGCTGCCCACGCGCAGGCCGCAGCGGCGACAGCGCGGGACCGCAGGCGCCAAGCGTTCGACGCAGCCGGCGCACACGGTCTGCGCGTCCCAGCTGCGGCACACCGCGCACTGACCCATCGGCCGCAGCCGTGCCGCCATGTCACCGGGCCTGGGCCATACCGGGGTTTGCATCGGCTCAATATACTGCCCGGCCATGCCCGACACCGCACCGCCACGAGTCCCGCGCCCGGTGCAGGCCGCGGCGCTGGCGCACATCGCGCGGCGCCTGGGCCGGGCCGCCGAAGCGCCCTGGCTGCACGGGGAGGTCGCGCGCCGCATGGCCGAGCGTCTGAGCGTGATCCGCCTGCAGCCGCGCGCGCTGATCGACTGGTGGAGCTTCAATGGCGCAGCGCAGGCCTTGCTGCAGCAGGCCTATCCACGCTCGCGCGTGCTGCGCGTCGAGGCGGACGACGCGGTGTTGCAGCGCAGTCGTGCCTCCGGACTGCCACAGTGGTGGTCGCCGCGGCGCTGGGCCGGACCGGAAATTGCCTGGGCCCCGCCCGAGCAGGTGAGACCGGGCGGGGCCGAACTGCTGTGGTCCAACATGATGTTGCACCTGGCCGGGGACCCCTTGGCCTTGCTGCAGCAATGGCATCGAGCGCTGGCGGTCGATGGCTTCCTGATGTTCTCCACGCTCGGCCCGGGCTCGCTGCAGGGCCTGCGCCAGGCCTATGCACGTTCCGGCTGGCCGGCGCCGCATGCCCCGTTCGTGGACATGCACGACCTGGGCGACATGCTGGTGCAGGTCGGCTTTGCCGACCCGGTGATGGACCAGGAACTGCTCACATTGACCTGGCCGGACGCCGACGCGCTGTTGCGTGAGTTGCGTGGCCTGGGCGGCAATGCCGACCCATCTCGCGGCTCGGGCTTGCGCACCCCGCGCTGGCGCGCGCGCCTTCTCGTCGCGCTGCAGCAACTGCAAGGGCTCGACGGCAGGTTGCGACTGGACTTCGAGGTGGTCTACGGACATGCCTTCCGTGCCGCGCCAAGGCCTCGCGTCGCCGCGCAGACCACCGTCGCGCTGGAGGACATGCGCACCATGGTGCGATCACCCCGCGGCACGTCGGGGCCAGGCGATGGGCTGCGCTAGAATTCGCGCGGTCTTCAGGGCCAGCAGACTGCCGGATGCGCACTGCGGACCCCCACTTCCCAAGCCTGATTGCTCTTGTCTGCGCGTGCCCGTTTCCGCTGAATGAGTTCGACCTTCGCCCCCAGCCCCTGGCCCGCGCCAGCGCCCACGCCGGCTCCTACGGCCTGGCGCTTCGCGCGCGAGATGCGCCAGCCGCGCAACGGCGCCGACCGCTCGGCGATGCAGTGGCGCATGCTGCGCCACAGTTCCTTCGTGCCGGGCTGCCTGCTGGCTGTGTTCATTGCGCTATCCACGGTGGCCTTGGGCATCGCTGCGGCCTTCTGGTGGCTGGGCGCGCCGGGCGTGTTGCCGCTGGCGGGCGCCGAGTTGCTGGCCCTGGGCACGGCCTTCTGGCTGTGTTCGCGCCACGCCGGCGATGCCGAGACGATCACCCTGGCCGAGCACGAGCTGAACGTGGAGCACCGCTTCGGGCGCGGCGTCGAGCGCGCGGCCTTCCGCGCCGAGTGGGTGCGCGTCGAGCCGGTGCACGGCGAGGGCTCGCTGGTCGAGATCACAGGACAGGGCCGTCGCATGCGGGTCGGCCGCTATCTGCGGCCAGAGTTGCGCATGGCGCTGGCGCGGGAGTTGCGTCAGGCCGTGCGGCTGGAATGCACGCGCCCGGCGGTGCAAGAAACGCTTTTGGAACAGCAACGATGATGACGATGAAGTTGAGCACATGGAGCCGTCGCGCGGCCCAGGGCCTGTGGACCGCGGGTGCGCTGCTGTCGGCGCAGGCTGCGCTGGCAGTGAACAGCCTGCCCGGCGGCCCGGCCGTGAACCAGGTCAACCTGGGGCCGCCGGTGACGCGCATTGCCAGCGACATCCAGTGGCTGCACAACATCATGCTGGTGGTGTGCCTGCTGATCTTCGTCGGCGTCTTCGGCGTGATGTTTTATTCGATCCTGAAGCACCGCAAGTCGCTGGGTCACAAGTCGGCCAACTTCCACGAGAGCGTGGTCGTCGAAATCGCCTGGACGGTGGTACCGCTGCTCATCGTCATCGGCATGGGCGCCATGGCCACGCGCACCGTGGTGGCGATGAAGGACACCAGCAATGCCGACCTGACGATCAAGGCCACCGGCTACCAGTGGAAATGGGGCTACGACTATCTGCGTGGCGAAGGCGAGGGCATTGCATTCCTTTCGTCGCTGGACCCCAAGCAGCGCGCCATGTCCGATGCCGGCAAGCCCGAGGGCGACGACTACCTGCTGCGCGTGGACAACCCACTGGTGGTGCCGGTGGACAAGAAGGTGCGCATCATCACCACCGCCAACGACGTGATCCATGCCTGGATGGTGCCGGCCTTCGGTGTCAAGCAGGACGCGATCCCCGGCTTCGTG
>Ga0316603_10000317_pt1 | contig 25167 bp, 22 predicted proteins | sample OWC_soil_day10_n_FD_207649 | JGI IMG/M metagenome (GOLD analysis project Ga0316603, IMG submission 207649) | Wetland soil microbial communities from Old Woman Creek delta, Ohio, United States - OWC_soil_day10_noCT | ecosystem: Environmental > Terrestrial > Soil > Wetlands | place: USA: Ohio... | reverse complement strand
CCAGGCCCAGCCAACGGCTGCTCCCAATGGCGGCGAACGGTCGCTGCCGACCCATACCAGCCCATCGACACGCTCCGAAGCTGCCCGACGACCGGCCCTCATCCTTCGCGTTCCACATCTACGAAGCTGCCGTTCGTGGCTTACGGCGGTCGGCCACTTCCTGCCGCTGGCCATGGGCAGCTTCCTGGCGTCCCTTCTTCAATCTCGCAACGGCGCCAGGACTCCGCCGCTTCAGGCCAGACCAAGCTCGGCGAGCTGGGCCGCGTTGCGCGCCTCGGCCCGGTGGCGATGGCCTCCTGTCGGCACCGCGGCGGCGCCAACTCGGTGCGACGGCCTATGGCAGTGTCCGGCATCGGTAAGGTGCATGCCAGGCCCAGGCGGGGCGCTGCGCTCGTCGACCGGAACGCGCTCCACCTTTGGCTGAGGCAGGGGCGAGGCAATGTCCCATTGCCGCGGCTTACGAGCCCATGGCTTCGTGGCGATCGGCCGCCGCAAAGAGGTCGTCGGCGAATCGCGGATCGGAACGCTGAACGTGGGTGGCCCAGGTTCTCACCTCGGCCGCCTCGCGAACGCGATCGCGAGGCGGAGGTGTCTTGGCAGGGCCCCAGACGAGACGACGTAGAGCGGATGTCAGCCAAGTGCCCATCGGCGATGGCCCGGCATGCACGGCGATGTTCGCATAGCGGTCGCTTGCAGTCTTGCTGTAGATCACGATCTTCTCCAGAGTGTGTCGGGGTCGATCTGCGCAGCGCGGGTTGCCGGCGGCGCTTTGCGGACGCGGATGGTCAATGCTGGCTGTCGCGGTGCATCGCGGCCCGATGCATCGCATCACGAAACGTTTGCGTGAGTTCGGGCCGATGCGCGTATTGCACGGCCAGCCTCTTCAGTTCACGGTCGGCGCGGGCGTTGCCGGCCGCCTCGAGCCCCCGCCACACCGAGCGACCGATGCGGTCCAGCGCGGCGGCCAGTGCGGAAGCCCATTCGGCACCGCGGGGCGTGGGGGTGGGCGGGGGGACAAGAACCTTGGCAGTCGGGACAGACATGGGGAACTCCGTGTGTTGCTGACGGAACCGATGGCCCCGTGTGCACACAGGTTAGGGTTTTCCCTTAGACTGTACAAATTCAGAGTGTGAATCCGGCCATTCCGTCCGCGAATGAACGCCGACGTCCACACCTCGAACCTCGCTAATGAACTTCCGCACCCTCGACCTCAATCTGTTGCGCGTTTTCGACGTCGTGATGACCGAGCGCAGCGTCACGCGCGCCGCGGAGCGCCTGGCCATGACCCAGCCCGCAGTGAGCAACGCGTTGCGCCGGCTGCGCGAAGCGACGCGCGAAGATCTGTTCACCCCGTCGTCGACGGGCGTCACGCCGACGCGGCGGGCCGAAGCTCTCTGGCCCACGGTGCGCGCCGCCCTGGGCGGCTTGCGCGAGGTCTTCGAGCCACGGGCCTTCGACCCGCAATCCGATGCACGCAGCTTCACCTTGGCCATGGCCGTCGACTTCCGCACTGCCGTTGATCGGCATGAAGAAGGCACGCTGGCCGGCAGGCACGGGAATCTCGAGTTCGGCGCCAGCCTCCAGCGTGACGTCCAGCAAGCTGACCTCGGTCGGCGGTGCAAGCGGCGAATGCACGCCGCCGAAGCTGCCCAACGGAAGGCGCACCCGTGCACCGGGTCGTTGCCAACGGGCACATCCTGCGAGGCCAGGCTCAGCGCGAACGGCGCCGCGGTCTGCCGGTCCCGAGGCAGGTTGACGAAGATTTGCAGCAAATGCGTGGTGCTGCCCGTCACGGCAGGGACCTCCTCATGGACCACACCGCGGCCTGCAGCGGTCCAGTGCAGGCCACCCGGCTCGATCAGGTTGCGGGTGCCCAATGAATCGCGGTTGGCCATGCCGGTCTCGGAGTCGAGGAACAGGTAGGTCACAGCGGAGAAGCCCGCGTGCGGATGCGGCGGGAAAGTCGGCGCGCTCATCCATGCGTGGTCGATGCCGATGAAGGGATCGAGTTGCGCAGGGTCGGCGCCATGCAGGCGGACCGCGCGGAACGGGCTTCCGCGGTTGACGCGCTGCATGCGGACGATGGAGGTCATGGCACTCGGCCTTTCGTGGATCGAGCGCTTCAGGCTGCAACCAGCGCCGGGTAGTCGATATAGCCCTGCGCGGTCGGCGGCGCGAAGAAGGTGTTGCGGTTCGGTGCGTTGAGCGCCGCCCCCACGCGGAAGCGCTCCGGCAGGTCGGGGTTCGCGAGGAAGGCGCTGCCAAAGACCGTGGCATCGGCCTTGCCCTCGACCAGCAGCTTCTCGGCGCTGTCCTGGGTGAGCCCGCCACCGATCAGGTAGGCGCTGTCGAAGCGCGGGCGCAGCATCGCGTGGTAGTCGAACTTTGCACCGAAGAGCGCCACCTGCAGATACGCCAGGCCCCTGCCACGCAGTTGCTCGACCAGATAGGCGTAGGTCTCTTGCGGCGCGGCATCGGTGATGCTGTTGTAGTTCATCTCCGGCGACAGCTTGATGCCGACCCGGTCGGCGCCGGCTTCGGCCACCATCGCGGCCAGCACCTCCAGCAGGAAGCGCGCGCGGTTCGCGACCGAGGCGCCGTAGGCGTCGGTGCGTTGGTTGCTGCCCGACGAGAGGAACTGCTCGGGCAGGTAGCCCGAGGCGCCATGCAACTCGACACCGTCGAAGCCGGCGTCGAGGGCGCGGCGCGTGGCCTGGCGGTACTCTTCGACGACGCCGGCGATCTCGGTGATGCTCAGTTCGCGGGGCGTGACGAAGTCGACCTGACCGGCCGGTGTCCAGGCCTGGCCCTCGGGCTTGATGGCCGACGGGGCCACCGGCGTCGCGCCGCCCAACAGCGAGGGATGCGAGACGCGCCCGCAGTGCATCAGCTGCATGAAGATGCGACCGCTGCGGGCGTGCACGGCCTCGGTCACCTTCGTCCAGGCCGCGACCTGTGCCGCCGTCTCGATGCCCGGCGTGTGCACGTAGCCCTTGCCCATGGCCGACGGGAAGACACCCTCGGTGATGATGAGTCCGGCGCTGGCGCGCTGGGCGTAGTAGGTGACCGTCAGATTGCTGGGCACGCCATCGGCGTCGGCGCGGGAGCGCGTCATCGGGGCCATGACCAGGCGGTTGGGCGCCAGGGTGCGGCCGATGCGAACGGGAGTGAGCAGTTGTGTCATGGTTGATTCTTTGGATGTGGGAGCTGCAGGCGAATGTGTGGCGGCGTCAGACCCGCACCTGTCCACCGTCCGCAGCGATGGTCTGGCCGATGCCGTTGGCGGCTTCGTTGATGACGGTGGTTCCTTGGGACATGGCTGCCTCGATGCGGTTGCGATGAGGCGAATCTTCTGTTGTTCTCCCCAGGGGATAAAGTGGGTACGATGGAACTCATTGATCCACCCATGACGCAATCCGAATGGAACTGCTGAACGACATGGCCTTGTTCGTCGAGGTCGCCAGCACCCTGAGCTTTCGTCGGGCTGCCGAGGCCACGGGGGTGCCGAACTCGTCGCTGTCGCGACGCATCAGCGCCCTGGAGAAGGCGATCGGACTGCGCCTCCTGCATCGCACGACGCGGCGGGTCGAGCTGACCGAAGCCGGCCAGATCTACTACGAGCGCTGCCGCCGCATCGTCGACGAGGCGCGCCTGGCGCACGAGCAGCTGGGTGAGCTGCTGGCTCAGCCCAGCGGCACGTTGCGTGCGTCACTGCCCGTGGACTTCGCCACCATCTACATGGCGCCGCTGATCGCGGAGTTTTCGCGTCGTTATCCCGGTATCACTTTCGACTTCGACCTGACCCCTCGGCGAGTCGACCTGGTCAGTGAGCCTTTTGATGTCGCCATCCGGATGGGCGAACTCACGGATTCGAACCTGATCGCCCGCCTGCTCGCCCGTCTGCCGGTGCATCTCTTCGCCTCACCGCGCTACCTGGAGATTGCGGGCGAGCCGACGCACGCCTCCGAGCTGGCAACACACGAATGCCTGGGACTTCCCAAGACCGGCAAGTGGGTGCTGCACTGCGAGGCGGAAACCGTCGAGGTCGAGGTCGGGGGGCGCTTCGTGGTCAACAGCGTCGGCATGCTCAGACGTCTGGCGACGCTGGATCTGGGCGTGGTCCTGCTGCCGGTTGAAATCGCCGCGGAGGACGTTGCGGCCGGTCGACTGCGCCAAGTACTTCCTGACTGGCAGGGCAAGTCGACGCCGGTCTATGCGCTCACCGAGACGCGACTGCTGCCTGCGAAGACGCAACGTTTCGTCGGGTTCTTGCAGGGGCACTTGACGCACCAACCCGGCATTCGGCCAGAGTCACGCACTGGGACGGGCGTCGGCGCATGAGACATCAACCCACACGGCCGAACGACTGCTGCTCGGACTCGAGGCTCAGGACCCGAGCGGGAGGTCAGGGTCGGGACGCGAAATTCAACGATCGCTTCCTGCTGCCTGACCGATGCCTCACCTCGGAGAACGGCGCAGCGACGGCAACCCACAACGGTCCCGCGACGCCATCAGGCCCGCGGTTTCCGAGTCCAGATGACCACGAACGGCAGGTCCGCTTAGCCACCACGCGCCTTCAGGCTGTTGACGTAGCTGTCGCGGGTGCCGGTGACATGGGTCTGCATGAGGGCTCGGAAGGCGACGAAGTCACCCGCCTCGAATAGCGCCAGCAAGCGCGCGTGCTGCTCGAAGCCGCGCGTATGCAGCACGTCCGCCGGCGCCGACAGGTGCGTGCGCAGCGTGGCGATCTTGGTCGCCGCGGTGGCGTAGGCGTCCTGCATGTACGGGTTGCCGCAGTGGTCGAACAAGGCCTCGTGCAGCCGGGTATCGGCGCGGCCGTAGCGCACCGCGTCGCGCGTGGTGCGGGCGACTTCCATCTCGTCGATTGCCGAGCGCAGCGCGACCACCGTCGCCGCGCGGTCGTGCTGCCAGGCCAGTTCGGCGGCGCTGGGTTCGACGACGCAGCGAAATTCGCAGATCGCCGCGATGTCCTGCTCGCTGGGCTCGAACACATAGCTGCCGCGCTGCGGTTTGACGATCACCAGCCCCTGCAACTGCAGTTGGTTCAGTGCCTCCCGCACCGGCGTGCGGCTGACCCCGAACTGGATCGCCAGCGATTCCTCCGGAATCATCGCGCCCAGCGCGAATTCGCCGTCGATGATGGCTTCGCGCAGCCGCGCGGCAACACGGCTGGCCAGCGACTTCGGGGTGTCGATCTTGAAACGGGAGGGGTTCTTCAACGGGGCGACCTCGGCAGGAATGGTGGGCAGGGCGGCTGGCGCCATGTGGGTGAGTCTGTCAGATCGCGGCGCGAGCGGACGGCACTCCGAAAGTGAACTGGATTGGGGTTTGTACTAGTACTCTAGTACCTTACATACAAGATACTTGAGCCCAGATCCTACACGTCTTCCAAGAACGCCGCCACGCGCCCCACCATGTTGACCACTCAAGAAGCCGGCACGTACGTGCCCGCGCCTTCCGCCGCGGCACTCGCCGCATTGCAGGCGCTGCGTGAACAGTTGGGGGCGAGCGCCGTGCTGATCGGCGACGACGTGCCCGACCGCAACTGCAACGACTGGAGCACCCAGCCGCCGAACCGCCCGCTGGCCGTTGTGCGGCCAGTCGACGCCGCCGGAGTGTCAGCCGCACTGAAGGCCTGTCGCGCCGTCGGCCTGCCGGTCGTGCCGCAAGGCGGCTTGACCGGGCTGTGCGGCGGTGCGCGGCCCGAGCCGGGCTGGGTGGTGATATCGCTCGAACGGCTGGTCGGTGTCGAAGAGATCGATGCCGATGCCTGCACGATGACCGTTCGAGCCGGCACGCCGCTGGAGGCGGTTCAGCGCGCTGCGGCCGACGCCGGGCTGTATTTCGCACTTGACCTGGGTGCGCGTGGCAGTTGCGCGATTGGCGGCAACCTGAGCACCAACGCCGGCGGCAATCGCGTGATTCGCTACGGGATGGCGCGGGAGTTGGTGCTGGGTCTGGAGTGGGTGCTGCCCGACGGCACTGTGGTCACCAGCCTGAACAAGATGCTGAAGAACAACGCCGGATACGACCTGAAGCACCTGTTCATCGGCAGCGAAGGCACGCTGGGAATCATCACCCGCATCGTGCTGCGACTTCATTCGCAGCCCGGGTGCACGATGTCGGCGCTGTGCGCGCTGGCCGACTACGACAGTGTCAAGCGCCTGCTGGGCGAGGCCCGGCGAGGCCTGGGACCGCTGCTGTCGGCCTTCGAGGTGATGTGGCCCGACTACTGGCAGGTGGTGACCGAGCGGGTCGGCGTGCGCTCGCCACTTTCCGGCGGTCACAGCCACTACGTGCTGGTCGAGGCCCAGGGAACCGACGCCGCGATCGACGGCCCGCGCTTCGAGCGCTGGCTCGAGGCGCTGATGGAGGACGGCCTGCTGGCCGACGCCGCGGTCGCACAGTCGCTGGCCGACACCCAGGCCTTCTGGGGCGTGCGCGATGCCTGCGCCGAGTTCTTTCCGACGCTCGGACCGCACATCAGTTACGACGTCGGCCTGGCGGTGCGCGACATGGACGCTTTCGCCACCCGCTGCAAGGCCGCGCTGGCCGTCGCCATCCCCGGCTGCGAGAGCGTCTACTACGGCCACATCGGCGATGGCAACCTGCACCTGGTGAGCTGGGTGCCGGGGCTGTCGGTCGAAAAACAGCCCAAGCACGCGATGGACGAGGTGATCTATGGCTGTGTGCGCGACTTCCACGGCAGCATCTCGGCCGAACACGGCATCGGCACCGTCAAAAAGCCCTACCTGGGCTACGCGCGCACACCCGAGGAGATCGCGCTGATGCGTACCCTCAAGACCGCGCTCGATCCGCTGGGCCTGCTGAATCCCGGCAAGGTGATCTGATGCTGCACGCCCAGGTTGACCGCCTGTTCCGGGCGATCGACGCGTTGCTCGCCACGCTGCTGCTGGCCATGGTGCTGATGGTCTTCGGCAACGTCGTGCTGCGTTACGCGTTCAACTCCGGCATCGTCGTTTCGGAGGAACTGTCGCGCTTCTGCTTCGTCTGGCTGACCTTCATCGGCGCCATTGCCGTCATGCGCGACAACGCCCACCTGGGCATGGATAGCCTGGTCAGCAAGCTGCAAAGGCGCGGCAAGCTGGTGTGCCTGGCCGCCAGCCAGGTGCTGATCATCGGCTGCTGCGTCATGCTGGCCTGGGGTACCTGGCGCCAACACGAGGTCAACGCCACCAACATGGCGCCGGTGACCGGGCTGTCGATGATCTGGGTCTTCGGCGTCGGCTACCTCACGGCAGTGGCGATCGGCCTGCAGTCACTGACCAAGCTAGTGCGCATCGCCAGCGGCCGCATCACCGAGGCCGAGCTGGTCGCCGTGGTCGAGAGCGAAGAACACCTGCCGGCACTGCCCGGGCAGACCCATGGAGCACGGTCATGACAGCGTTGGTCTTCACCCTGAGCCTGCTCGGCGCGATGGTGTTGGGCACGCCGATCGCCTTTGCACTGCTGGTCTGCGGTGCGGCGCTGATGGTCTTCCAGGGCCAGGTCGACACCACCATCCTGTCGCAGAAACTGATCGAAGGGGCAGACAGCTTTCCGCTGTTGGCGATCCCCTTCTTCATGCTGGCTGGCGAGCTGATGAATGCCGGTGGCATCTCCAAACGCATCGTCGCCTTCGCGCTGGCCTGGGTCGGTCATGTGCGTGGTGGGCTGGGTCTGGTGGCGATCTTCGCGGCAGTGGTGATGGCGGCCATCTCGGGCAGCGCGGCGGCCGACGCCGCGGCACTGGGCGCGCTGCTGATTCCGATGATGCGCCGCGCCGGCTACAACGTGCCGCGCTCGGCCGGGCTGATCGCCGCCGGCGGCGTGATCGCGCCGGTGATTCCGCCGTCGATCGGGCTGATCGTCTTCGGGGTGATCGCCAACGTGTCGATCGGCAAGCTGTTCCTGGCCGGCATTTTCCCCGGCCTGTACATGGGGGTGGCGCTGATCGTCGCCTGGCTGTGGGTGGCGCGGCGCGACCAAGTACAGGTGCTGCCGCGCCAGGATGCGGCGCAGCGGCTGCGCGCCGGCGTCGACGGCATCTGGGCGCTGCTGATGCCCGCCGGCATCATCGGCGGGCTCAAGTTCGGTGTCTTCACGCCGACGGAAGCCGGCGTCGCGGCCTGCGTCTATGCCTTCGTCGTCGGCACCTTCGTCTACCGCGAACTGCCGCTGCGCCAGCTCTACCCGCTGCTGGTGGTGGCTGCGCGCAGCACCGCGGCAGTGGTATTCCTGATCGCCGCGGCGCTGGTCTCGGCCTTCCTGATCACCACCAGCGAGGTGCCGCAACAGGTGGCGGCGATGCTCGAACCCTTCATGGGCAACCGCATCCTGTTGATGCTGGTGATCATGGCGCTGGTCGTGGTCATCGGCACCGCGCTGGACTTCGCGCCGACGCTGATGATCCTGACGCCGGTGCTGATGCCCATCGTCAAGCAGGCCGGCATCGACCCGGTGTACTTCGGCGTGCTGTTCATCATGAACAACGCGATCGGCCTGATCACGCCGCCGGTGGGCATCGTGCTCAACGTAATGTGCGGCGTCGCCAAGATCAACATGAGCGAGCTGATGAAGGGCTTGTGGCCCTTCCTGTGGGCCGAACTGATCGTGATGCTGCTGCTCGTGCTGTTCCCCGCGCTGGTGATGGTGCCACTGCGCTGGTTGATCTGAGCGCCGACGCCACCCCACCCAAACCGTTCCACCCACGTTCCAAAAGGAGATACCTCATGACCCCATTCCCCCGTCTCGCCGCCGCGGCCGCCGCCATCGCACTGCTGACCACCGGCGCCGCCCAGGCTCAGTTCCAGGAGCGCAGCTTCAAGGTCTCCAACGGCGTCAGCAAGGAGCACCCGATGGGCAATGGCCTGGCCAAGATGGGTGAGTGCACGCTGGCCAAGAGCGGCGGCAAGCTGAAGATCACGCCCTATTGGGACGGCGCCCTGGGCAACGACATGACAGCCACGCAGAGCGTGCGCACGGGCTCGATCGACATGGTGCTGACATCGACCGCGCCGCTGGTGGGCATCGTGCCCGAACTGGGCGTATTCGACCTGCCGTTCCTGTTCAGCGACGCGAAGGAGGCCGACCAGGTGCTCGATGGCAAGGTTGGCGACTGGTTCACCGCGAAGATGCCGGCAGTCGGTGTCGTCAACCTGGCATGGTGGGAGAACGGCTTTCGCCACACCACCAACTCGAAGCGACCGATCACCAAGGTCGAGGATTTCGAGGGCGTGAAGATGCGTGTGATGCAGAACACCATCTTCATCGACACCTTCAAGACCCTGGGCAGCAATGCGGTGCCGATGGCGTTCTCCGAGGTCTATTCGGCGCTCGAGACGAAGACAGTGGACGGCCAGGAGAACCCGTTCAACAACATCGAGAACATGAAGTTCTACGAGGTGCAGAAATACCTGACGCTGACGAAGCACGCCTACAGCCCGACGCTGGTCCTGTTCTCGAAGAAGATCTGGGACACGCTGTCGGCCGCGGAGCAGGCAACGCTGAAGGAGTGTGCACTGGTCGGCCGCGATGAGCAGCGCAGGGTCAACCGTCAAAAGGAGGAGGCCAGCCTCGCCAACTTGAAGTCGCATGGCATGCAGGTCAACGAGATCAGCCCGGCGGAGATGGCCCGCATCCGCAGCAAGACCGCGGTGATTCAGGAGCGCCACGGCAAGTCCATCGGCGCCGAGGCCACGGCGATGGTGTCCGCCGAGCTCAAGCGCATCCGGGGTCAATGAGATGACCCACTCCCGCAAGGCCCTCCGCACGTCTCCCGCAAAGGGGCGTCGCCGGCGGCCCGGTCCAGCCGGTTCCGCTGCGGCGGATGGCTCGTGTCGGTTTCTGCGCCGTGGCTGGCGCGACGAGGCCACGGAGCGCCGCGATGGGCGCTGACCGGAACCCCTGGTCCTTGGCCGGACTGGTGGTCGGCATCACAGGCGCCGGCCAGGGCATCGGCCGCGGCCTGGCCCAGGCCTTCGCCGAACGGGGCGCGCGGCTGGTGGTCAGCGACATCAACGCCGACGCCGCCGACGCCACCGCCCGCGAACTGCGCGACGCGGGCAGCGACGCCGTGGCGCTGCGGGTGGACGTGCGCAATGCAGACGAAGCCGCGGCCCAGGTGGCGGCCGCGGTGCAGCACTTCGGCCGGCTCGACGTGATGCTGTGCAACGCCGGCATCATGCAGATCAAGCCCCTGATGGACCTGGAGGCGGCCGATTGGGACCGCATGCTGGGCATCAACCTTACCGGCAGCTTCCTGACATTGCAGGCGGCGGCGCGCCAAATGCTGAATCAGGCGCCGCTGGCCGACGGCCGGCCGCGCGGCAAGGTCATCAATATCGCCTCGATCGCCGGCCGCCCCGGCGCCGGCGCGATCGCCGGCGTGATCGCTCCGTACCGCGCCAGCAAGGCGGCGGTGATTAGCCTGACGCAATCGGCGGCCATCACGCTCGCGCCGCAGATCACCGTCAACGCGATCTGCCCCGGGCTGGTCGAAACCGACATGTGGCGCGGCATGGATCGCGACTGGGCCAGCCTGCAAGGGCTGCCGCAGGGCGAGGTCTGGCGCCAGCGCGTGGCCGGCGTGCCAATGGGCCGGCCTCAGAACGCGCAGGACGTGGCCGGGCTGGCGCTGTACCTGGCCTCGCCCGCGGCCGATTACATGACCGGCCAGTCGATCAATATCGACGGCGGTCTGATGATGAACTGAGCATCGAGATGCACCCCGCACTTCAATTGAAAAGCCTCCTGGCCGGTGGCCGCATCGTGCGCGCGCCTGGCGCCTACGACGCGCTGTCGGCGCGGCTGGTCGAGCAGGCCGGCTTCGAGGCGATCTACATGACCGGCTTCGGCGCAACCGCGTCGCGCCTGGGCCAGCCCGACATCGGCCTGCTGACGCAGACCGAGATGACGACCCACGCCCGCGACATGGTGCGCGTCGTCACCACCCCGGTGATCGCCGATGCCGATACCGGCTACGGTGGCCCGTCGAACATCGCGCGCACCGTGCGCGAATATGTGCAGGCCGGTGTCGCGGCGATCCACCTGGAGGACCAGGTGGCGCCCAAGCGTTGCGGCCAGATGGCCGGCATCAAGCTGATCGACGCCGCCGAGAATGCGCGTCGGCTGAAGGCTGCGCTGGCCGCCCGCGGCGACGAAGCGCTGCTGGTGATCGGCCGCACCGACGCGTTGCCGGCCGTGGGCATCGCCGAAGCGCTGGATCGCGCCAAGCGCTACCAGGACGCCGGTGTCGACCTGGTCTTCGTCGACGGCATCAAGAAGATCGCCGAGGTCGAGGCGGTGGCGCGCGGCCTGGCCGGGCCCAAGGTCGTCTCGATCGTCGACGGCAACGAAACCACCGCGCTGACCGCTGCCGACCTGCAGGCGATGGGTTTTGCGGTCGTGCTGTACGCCGTGACCCCGCTGTTCGCCGCCACCCTTGCCGTGCAGCAGGCGCTGGCCACACTGCGCGCAGACGGCACACCGCGAGCCGTGCCGACGCTGAGTTATGCCGACTTCACGCGCGTGGTCGACCTCGCCGCGCACCAGACGCTGGACGAGCAGTTCGGCGCCTGAATCCTCCGTCACTGAATCCCCACCACGCCGGCGCGCCGGCGCCCATCGAAAGCCCCACCTTGAATACCGTCACTGCTGACTCCGTGCCCTACAGCGGCCTTTGGCCCGCGATGCTGACGCCCTTGGACGCGTCGCTGGCCATCGACGTCCCGGCCTTCGCCGCCCATGCCCGGGCGCTGCTCGACGCCGGCTGCACCGGCGTGACGCCGTTCGGCACCACCGGCGAAGGGCCGTCATTCAGCGTCGCCGAACGTCAGGCGGCTATCGACGGCGTGATCGCCGGCGGCGTGCCGGCCGAGCGCATCCTTGTTTCGACCAGTTGTGCGGCACTGCCCGAGACGGTTGCGCTGACCCGCCATGCGGTGCGCTCCGGGGCGCGCGGCTGCCTGGTGCTGCCGCCGTTCTTCCTCAAGGGTGTGCCTGATCAGGGGCTCGTCGACTACTACAGCCAGCTGATCGAGCAGGTCGGCGATTCGCGACTGCGCATCGTGCTCTATCACATCCCGCAAGTCTCGGGGGTGCCGCTGAGCCGGGCGGTCATCGCCTCGCTGCTGCAGCGTTTCCCCGGCACGATCATCGGCTTGAAGGACAGCGGCTGCCAGCGCGACGCCTCGCTGGTGTTCGCCAAGGCCTTCATGCCGCCGTTGCAGGTGTGGGTGGGCAACGAGCCCGACCTGCAGACCCTGGCGAGCCGCGGTGCCGCCGGCGCGGTCAGCGGCGTCGGCAATATCGCGCCGCGGCTGGTGCAGCGGCTGATCCAGGGCCCGGAGACCGCGACCGCCGCCGCCGACCAGCAGACCTTGCTGGACCTGTTGGCGATCCTCGGCGGTTACGGCCTGACGGCGGCGTTCAAGAGCACGATGGCGCTGCTCAGCGGGAATGACGCTTGGCGGCGCGTGCGTGCGCCGCTGGTCGCGCTGGACGATGAGGCGCACCAGCGCCTGACGGCACAGTGGCGGGCCTTCGGGCTCGATCGCCTGCGCGCCTGAACCCGCTGCCCGCGTGACCGTGTCCGAGCCCGACGTCGTCTGCCTGGCCAGCTGGAACGCCGACCTGGTGGTGCGCGTGCCGCGCCCGCTGGCGCGCGGCGAGACGCTGATGGCCAGCGCCTTTGACATCAGCCCCGGCGGCAAGGGCAGCAACGCCGCGGTGGCGGCGGCCCGCCAGGGCGCCAGCGTGGCGCTGGTCGCGCGCATCGGCGACGACGACTTCGGCCGCATGGGGCTGGCGCTGTGGCAAGCCGAGGGCATCGACGCGAGCCAGGTCGAGATCGCAGCCGGCGAGCGCAGCGGCATCGCGCAGATCCAGGTCTTCGATGATGGCGACAACAGCATCGCCGTCTGCCCCGGCGCAGGCGCCGGGCTGGAGGCGCGCCACGCGCGAACCGCCGCAGCGCTGCTGCGGTCCAGCCGGGTGGTGATGGCGTCCAACGAGGTGCCGGTCGCCTGCACCTACGAGGCCTTCCGCATCGCCCGCGCCGCCGGTGTATTCACGCTCTTGAATCCTGCGCCTGCGGCGCCACTGGCCGATGCGCTGCTGGCCACGGTCGACTTGCTGACGCCCAACCAGGGCGAACTGCGCGCGTTGGCCGGCCTGCCCGAGGACGCGCCCGAGGCCGCTGCGGCGCAGTCCTTGCTGGCACGAGGTGTCGGCGTGGTGTTGGTCACGCTGGGTGCGTTCGGCTGCCGGCTGTACCCGGGCGCGGGCCAGCCGACGCAGGTGCTGCCGGGCCACCCCGTGCCGGTGGTGGACACCATCGGCGCCGGGGACACCTTCACCGGCGCAATGGCCGCCGCGCTGGCGCGCGGCCTGGCCTTGCCGGCGGCGATGGCGCAAGCCAATGCCGCCGCGGCGCTGGCCGTGCAAGGCCGCGGCGCGATCGATGGCATGCCGACGCGGGATGCGGTGGCGGCGTTCCTCGCGGGCACCTGAATGTCCGGATCGATGGCTGGGCTGCCGGCATCGTTCTTTCCCGCCGCATTGCCCGTCGGCCAGCGCCTGGGCCTGGGCGGCGCGCCGCTGGGCAACCTGTTCAGCGCGCTCAGCGATGCCGGAGCCGATTCGGTGATCGCCGCGGCCTGGGCGTCGGGCTGCCGCAGCTACGACACCGCGCCGCATTACGGCAACGGCCTGTCGGAACACCGTATCGGTCGCGCGTTGCGTGCACACCCGGACGCCTTCGTCTCGACCAAGGTCGGCCGGCTTCTGTGGCCCGACGCGGCGGCGCCGGCCGAACAGTATGGCTATGTCGATGTCCTGCCCTTCGTGCAGCGTTGGGACTACAGCCGTGCCGGCACCCGCCGCAGCATCGAGGACAGCCTGCAGCGGATGGGCCGTGCCCGCATCGACGTGGCCTATGTGCACGACCTCGATGCCGCCACCCACGGCGAACGCGCTGCGCAGGTGCTGCGGCAGGTGCTCGACGAGACCCTGCCCGAACTGCGCCAGCTGCAACGCGAAGGCCGCGTCGGTGCGATCGGACTGGGCGTCAACGAAGTCCAGGTGGTGCTGAACGTGCTGCAGGAGGCTGATCTTGACGTCTTGATGCTGGCCGGCCGCTACAGCCTGCTGGACCACTCGGCGCTGCCCCGTTTGCTGCCGGAATGCCAGCGCCGCGGCGTGCGCATCGCATTGGGCGGGGTGTTCAATTCGGGCATCCTGGCCACCGGGGTGCGCGGCGATGCGCCACCACGCTTCAACTACGCGCCGGCGACGCCCGACTGGCTATCGCGCACTGCGGCGATCGAACGGTGGTGCAAGGACTTCGGTGTGCCGCTGCGCGCGGCGGCGCTGCAGTTCCCGCTGGCCCATCCCGCCGTAGATATCGTGATGGTCGGTGCCCGCAGCGTGGATGAATGGGATGACGCCGTGGCCATGATGGAGTGGTCGATTTCCGAGGCGTTCTGGGTCAGCCTGCGCGACGCCGGCCTGCTGCCGACGCAGGCGCCGACACCCGGCGGCCGGGGTTGAGACGATGACGCCGCCGTCAATATCGCTCGCCGAGGCCGGCGCGGTCGACGCGCACTTTCACATCTGGCGCCTGTCGCGCGGCGACTACGGCTGGTTGACCCCGACCCTTGGCGACATCTACCGTGACGTGGAGGTCGCAGACTGGCGGGCCCTGGCTGCGCCGCTGGGCATCGGCGGCGGCGTGCTGGTGCAGGCCGCGCCCACCGCAGCCGAGACCGAATTCCTGCTGCAGCAAGCCGACGCCACCCCGGCGGTGCTCGGCGTCGTCGGGTGGGTCGATTGGCTGGCGCCAGACGTTCGGCGGCACATCGCAGCACTGGTTGAGCGGCCCAAGCTCAAGGGCCTGCGACCGATGCTGCAGGACATCGCCAGCCCCGATTGGGTGCTGCAGCCCGGACTGGCGCCGGCGCTGCAGGCGATGGCCGACCACAGCCTGGCGTTCGACGCGCTGGTGCGGCCCTTGCACCTGCCGCGCATCGTCGAACTGGCGCGCCGCTATCCCGGACTGCGCATCGTCATCGACCATGGCGCCAAGCCCGACATCAGTGGCGACCACTGGCAACCCTGGGCCGATCAACTTCGACGCGTGGCTCAGGAAACCTCCGCCGTCTGCAAGTGGTCGGGCCTGCTGACCGAGGCCGGCGCGCGTGCCGAGCCATCGATGCTGACACGTTGGGAGCGGCATCTGTTCGAATGCTTCGGCCCCGATCGCCTCTTGTGGGGCAGCGACTGGCCGGTGCTGGAACTCGCCGGCGACTATGCCGTCTGGTGGCAACACGGCCTGCGGCAGGCCCAGGCCGCCGGCTTGGATGCAGTCCAGCAACGCGCCGTCTTTGGCGGCAATGCCCGTCGGATCTACCGGCTTTGATGCTGCAAGCTGCGCAACTGAGCTGTCTCCACTCGGGGCGGGAGGGCGCGCTGCGCTATCGGCAGATCGAGTACCACCGCATGCCGCTGATGACCTATCTGGCGTTCGACGACCCGCGCGAACTGGCGCGCAACGAGTTCATCAGGCGCCGGCCGGCAGCCCCAGCGGGCGCCGGACGGCGCCGCGGTCCACTACGAGCGCTACCGCCCGGAACAGACCACGCTGTACCGCCTGTTGCAGCAGCACGCGGCGAGCTTTTTCGCGCAGGCTGAGGCTGAGGCCGGCGCCGACCTGCCGCAGTTCGTCAAGGACGAGCTCGACCCACGGCTTCCTGCGCCGGCGCTGCGGCGACTGCGGCCGCGATAAGCTGGTCGCCTTCAGTTGCAGGCGGCGCGGGTTCTGCCCGTCGTGCGGGGCGCGCCGCATGGCGCAGACTGCGGCGCACTTGGTCGACCACGTCATCCCTCATGTGCCGCCAGTAGGTGCTGTCGCTGCCGATCCCCCTGCGCCTTCTGCTGGCCGCACAGCCCAAGCTGGTTACACCCGTGCTGCTTACCGCAAGAGCCGCAGCCGCCAGCGCAGGCCACACCGCCCGTCGAGTGCGAGGTGATCTGCGCGCACCACTGGTCGGTGTGGCCGAGATGGGCCAAGCTGCTCAAGAGGGTGTTCGAGATCGACATGGAGCACTGCCCGAACTGCGGCGGTGAGCTCAAGATCATTGCAGCCATCCTGGCGAAGCCGGTGATCAAGAAGATCCTCAACCACCTGGGTCTGCAGGCACGTGCACCGCCTGGGGCGCCAGCCCGTGGCCAGGCGCTGCAAGCGGCCTGACGCTGACCAACCGTGACCGTTCATGCGACCTGGCGACCAGGGCCGCTGGAATCGGCTGCGTCCGAGAGTTTGCGGGACCAATGGAAGCGGCCCGGTGACAAGGTATGACCCGCAGACGACGCCCGAGAAAGGCGACTTTTGGCGGCGCTGTCAAAGCTCAGCAGTTCTCAGCCACCTTCAAAGACCGACTCACACGCGTCGCGTGCCGTATTCGGGGTGCCATGGGGAAGGAAGGGGGCGTTTGAAAACACTATCCTCCGTCCGCCCGTTCCGGCGCCGGGCGCCCGGACCACCAACCCGGTCACCCGGCCATCACAATGGCCACGGCTTGGGCGCGGTTCTGTGCCCCGAGCTTGCTGAAGATCCTGCTCACGTGCGACTTCACGGTCTCGGGTGCGATGCCCAGGCCACGCGCGATCTCCTTGTTGGTCCGGCCGTCGGCCAGCCACTGCAGGATGTGGTGTTCGCGCGGGCTCAGCGACTGCAGCTGGGCACTCATCGGTCGCGCCGGTGCGGCCTCGCCGGCCGGGGGCTGGGCGCGCTGCAGGCGCAGCAGCAGGGCTTCGAACCCGGGCGTGGGCGACGGCACGACCGGCGTCGCGACGCCAGCCGCTCTGGGTTGACGCGCCTGGCTGCGTGTCAGCACCTGCAGCAAGGGCACCAACGCGCCCGGTACATCGAGCAGCGCGCGCACGGCACCGGTGGACTGCACAAGCGCGCAGGCCTCGCGCAGCATCTCGCCGGCCGCGGCGGTTTCGCCCGTCGCGTGCTGCGCCAGCGCCAGGGCGCCGGCCAAGCCGATGGCGTCGACCCGCCGCCCGTCGCCGTGCGCCTCCTCCAGCAAGCTGCGCAGCGAGGCCACCGCGCGCAGCGGTGCCGTGCCGACGAGGTCGCACCAGGCGCGCGCCCAGGCCGCGGCGCGGCCGTAGTCCCGACGGTCGAGAGCGGAGCGCGCCGCTTCTGCCGCCAGGCGCTCCATGCGCCCCGCATTGGCACCGGCTTCGGCCGGCCGGCCGTCAAGCAGACACAGGCGCACCTTCTCGTGCAGCAGCATGACCTCGGCGCGCCGCCAGCCGCGCGCGGTCGCGATGCTGCCGGCCTCGTCCAACAGGTGGCGTGCACGGATGGGCTGCCCGTCCAGGCGCGCCAGCCTCGCCGCCACCAGGTAGGCGTTGCACAAGCCTTCGATCGGGGCCACGCGTTGGTTGACTTCCATGTGCTCGGCATTGATGCGCGCGGCCTCGGCGGTGCGGTCCTGCAGGTAACGGACCAGCGCCAGCGTCGGCGCCGGCAGCGCCGCCAACGGCGCGCTGCCGGCGCCCACAACCAGGCCTTCTTCCAGCAGCGCCGCGGCTTCCTCCAGATGGCCTTGCCGCAATTCGCCGAGACCGCGGATCGAAAGCCGGTAGGCGCTGGCGGTGCTGTCGGCGCCTCTAGACTCGCCGTGCACCGGCGGAGCCACATAGAGGCGCTCCCAACGGCCGGTGTGCAGACTGGCTGCGGCGGCGACATTGCGCAAGGCATTCACGACCCAGGGCGGCTGCGAGCGGTCGCTGCCGCACTGTTCGGCCAGCGTTGCGGCCAGTTCGTAGTCGCCGGTCGTGCACACCACCACCGAGCGCAGGGCCAGGCACTCGCAGCGCAGCGCGGCCTGCTGCGCGGGCGCCAGGTCGGTGGCCTGGTCGAGCTGTGCCTCGACACCGTCGAGCAGCACCAGCGCCTTGTCACAGGCCATCGCCAGGCCCAGGCCCCAGGCAAAGGCCAGGCGCAGGCGCAGCGGGCTCTCCACCAGATGGGCGCGCAGCTGCCGTTCCCAGTCCAGCAAGGTGAGCAGGTCACCGGCGCCGACCACGACCATCGCCACCTGCTCGATCCAGGTCAAAGCCTGCGGCTTGTCGCCGGCCGCCAGCGCATGGCCGATGGCCTGCGACCACAACCCTTGCTCGGCGCACCAGAAGGCGGCCTCGCGGTGCCTGGCCGGCAGCAGGGTGGCATCGCGCTGCTCGGCGCTGCGCTGCAGGAAGTCGCGGAACAGGCGGTGCAGCGCATACCACTGCTGCTGGTCGTCGAGCGCGGAGATGAAGAGCTGCTGGCGGTCCAGCCGCAGCAGCAGGTCCTGCGCATCGGCACGGCCGCTCAGGCGCGCCGCCAGCGCGCCGCACAGGCGCTCGGCAACGCTGGTGCGTTCGAGAAAGTCGCGCAGCTCCGGCGGCAAGCGCGCCAACAACTCGGTGAACAGCACGTTGATCGAACGCGGCGCACCCTGTGCTCGGCGCACCTCCTGCGCCGCGTGGCCCTGCATCTGTGTGCTGAGCATGGCCGCGCGCAAGGCCGCCACCCAGCCGCCGGTCAGTTCGTGCAGCAGCGCGGCCTCGCGCTCTGCCGGCGCGCCGCCGGGCCCCTTGCGCAGCAGCTGCTGCGTCTCGGCGAGGTCGAAGCGCAGCATCTGGGCGTCGACCTCAAGCACCGCATCATGCGCGCGCAGTGTGGTGAGGTCGATCGCCGGCTCGCCGCGGCCGATGATCACGATGTGCATCTGCGGCGGCAGGTGGCGCAGCTGCGCCGCCAGCGCCTGGTGGATCTCGGGCCGCGTGATCTCCTGGTAGTCGTCGAGCATCAGGAAGAACTCGGACGGGTCGGCGCACAGCTCGATGGTCAGCCACTCGACGCGGTGGCGCAGCGGAATCGACAGCTCGCGCACGGTGAGTTCGTGGCTGCGCGGCACGCCGGCCGAGTCGGGCCGCACGACGGCGCTGGCCAAGGCGGCAAAGAAGCGCTCTTCCTCGTTGTCCTGCGCCCCCAGCGACAGCCAGGCCACACGTGCGCCCTCGCCGGCCAGCGCCTCGGCCCAGGACTGCGCCACCGTCGTCTTGCCGTAACCCGGCGGCGCCTTCACCACCGTGAGCGCGCGTGTGCGCACCAGGTCCAGCAAGCCGTCCAGGCGCGCGCGCGCGATCACGCCGCGCGAAGGACGCGGCGGCCGCAGGCGTGACGCCATGGGTGCGGTTTGAACGCTTGTCTCCATCTTCTTCGTCCCCCAAGCGGGGGATTAATCGTAGTGCCCGCGCCGAACGACCATCACCGCAGACCCAACCCGCTGCCCGGCTTGTTCAAGGCCAGGCGGCCCCGGATGCTGGCAGAGACCGGCAGGGGCCTGTCTTGAGCCGCATCAAGCTCCAGGCAGCACCAACAGGAGACTGTAGGATGAACAAGCAAACTGTGCGCGCCGCCCTGGCCGCCATCACCCTGGCCGGTGTCGCAGGCGCGACAGGCGCCCAGACCATCAAGCTGGCTTATATCGAGGTGCTGTCCGGCCCGCTGGGCGCGGTGGGCGAACTCGGTTCCAAGAACCTGCAATTCGTCATCGATGAACTCAACGCCCGCGGCGGCGTGCTCGGCGGGCGCAAATTCGAGATGCTGCCCTTCGACAGCAAGGGCAGCCCGCAGGAAGCGCTGGCGGCGCTGAAGTCGGCCACCGACCAGGGCATTCCATTCATCGTGCAGGGCAACAGCTCGGCGGTGGCCGGCGCGCTGGTCGACGCCATCAACAAGCACAACGAGCGCAACCCGGCCAAGCGCGTGATGTTCCTCAATTTCGCCGCCATCGACCCCGACCTGACGGACGAGAAGTGCAGTTTCTGGCACTTCCGCTTCGACTCGCATGTCGATATGAAGATGCACGGCATCACCAATGCCATCAAGGCCGACCCCAAGGTGAAGAAGGTATTCCTGATCAACCAGGACTATGCCTTCGGCCACCAGGTCACCCGCGCCGCCAAGGAGATGCTGGCCGCCAAGCGCCCCGACGTGCAGGTGGTGGGCGAGGACCTGCACCCGCTGGGCCGGGTGAAGGACTTCGCGCCCTATGTCGCCAAGATCCGCGCCGCGGGTGCCGACACCATCATCACCGCCAATTGGGGCCAGGACCTGACGCTGCTGGTGCGCGCGGCCAAGGACTCCAAGCTCGACGTTGACTGGTACACCTACTACGCCGGCGCCTACGGCTCGGCGGCGGCCATCGGCGACGCCGGCATCGGCCGAGTCAAGAATATCGTCGAGTGGAACCCGAACGTCGTCAATCCGAAGATGGACGCGTTCTACGTCGCCTACAAGGCCAAGTGGCCGGCACCGGCTGACGAATTCTTCTACTACCGCATGAAGGTGATGATGGGCATGCTCGGCACCGCGCTCGAGCAGGCCAAGGACACCGATGCGCAGAAGGTGGCCAGCGCACTGGAAGGCATGACCTGGCAGGGTGACGTCGGCGAGGTCACGATGCGCAAGAACGACCACCAGCTGCTGCAGCCACTGTACATCCCGACCTTCGCCAAGGTCGGCAGCGGCGGCGTGCGCGTCTCGCTGGAGGGCAGCGGCTACGGCTTCGGCAACGCCCTGGTGGTGCCGGCCGCCGAGACCGCGTTGCCCAGCAGCTGCAAGATGCAGCGGCCGACGGCTCCCTGAGCTTCCGCGCCTCCCCGTCCCCCTCCGAGCACTCGAACGCCAAGGACTGGCGCGATGGAATTCGCCCTCATTTCCCTGCTCAACGGCGCGTCCTACGGCATGCTGCTGTTCATGCTGTCGTCGGGCCTGACGCTCATCTTCGGCATGATGGGTGTGCTCAACTTCGCGCACGCCAGCTTCTACATGCTGGGCGCCTACTTCGCGTTCCAGGTCAGTTCTTCGCTCGGCTGGTGGCCGGCGCTGCTGATGGTGCCGTTGCTGGTAGGCCTGCTGGGCGCGGGGGTCGAACGTTTCGGGCTGCGGCGCGTGCACCGCTTCGGCCATGTCGCCGAGCTGCTGTTCACCTTCGGGCTGGCGTTCATGATCGAGGAGATCGTGCACCTGGCCTGGGGCCGCAACGCGGTGGACTACGCCGTGCCGGCGGAACTGGACGGCACGCTGTTCACGCTCTTCAATACCGCGTTCCCCGTCTACCGCGGACTCATGATCGTGGTCAGCGCCGGCATGATGGCCACGCTGTACCTGCTGCTCACGCGCACCCGCATCGGTCTCATCATCCAGGCCGCGCTGACGCACCCGGAGATGGCCGAGTCGCTGGGCCACAACGTGCCGCGCGTCTTCATGCTCACCTTCGGCATGGGCTGCGCGATGGCCGGGCTGGCCGGTGTCATCGGCGGCAACGCCTTCGTCACCGAGCCGAGCATGGCCGCGGCCATGGGCAGCATCGTCTTCGTAGTCGTCGTCGTCGGCGGGCTCGGCTCGATGGGTGGCGCGCTGGCGGCGTCGCTGCTCATCGGCGTGCTGCAGACCTTTGCCGTCGGCATCGAGTGGCGCCCGCTGGCCGCCCTGGGCCCCGGCGCCGCCGATTCGGTGCTGCAGCAACTGGCGACGCTGAAGCTGTCGCAGATGGCGCCGATCCTGCCCTACCTGCTGATGGTGGCCATGCTCATCGTGCGGCCGCGCGGCCTGATGGGCCAGAGGGAAGACTGACATGACCCCATCGCACCGCGACCTGCTGCTCGGCTGGCTCGGCTTCGCGCTCGCGCTGGCGCTGCTGCCGCTGGCGCTGCAAAGCGACTTCGCACTCTCCGTGGCGTCGAAGATCGGCATCGCCATCGTCTTCGCGCTGTCTTACAACATGCTCTTGGGCCAGGGCGGCATGCTGTCCTTCGGACACGCCGTGTACTCCGGGCTCGGCGGCTATTTCACGATCCACGTGCTGGCTGCCGTCAACGACGGGCGTGTCGACCTGCCGGTCAGCCTGCTGCCGCTGGTCGGCGGCCTGGCCGGCATGGGCTTCGCGGTGCTGCTGGGCTGGGTCTCGACACGGCGCGCCGGCACCACCTTCGCGATGATCTCGCTGGGCATCGGCGAGCTCGTCACCGCCTGCGTGCTGATGGTCCCGGCCTTCTTCGGCGGCGAGGCCGGCATATCGGCCAACCGTGTCACCGGGAGCGCCTGGCTGGGCATCGACTTCGCGTCGCAGACGCAGATGTACTACCTGATCGCGGCCTGGGCGCTGGTCTGCGTGGCCGCCATGCACTACCTCACACGCACGCCTTTCGGCCGCCTGGCCAACGCCGTGCGCGACAACCCCGAGCGCGTGGCCTTCGTCGGCTACAGCACGCGGCTCGTGCGCTACCAGCTGATGGTGCTGGCGGGCCTGTTTGCCGGCATTTCGGGTGGGCTGGCGGCGCTGAACAACGAGATCGTGACTATCGAGACGGTGGGCGCGCATGCCTCGGGCCTGGTGCTGCTGATGGTCTTCATCGGCGGCATGGGCTACTTCACCGGGCCGATCATCGGTGCCATCGTGGTGACGCTGCTGCAGACGGTGGTGTCGACGTACACGCACGCCTGGCTGTTCTATTTCGGGCTGCTGTTCCTGGTCATGGTGCTGTTCGCGCCGGGCGGCTTTGCCAGCCTGCTGGCGGGCGGGAGCGCGACATTGCGCGCACCGGGTGCGCTGCAGCGCACGCTGCCGTCGCTGCTGCTCGGCCTTGTGGCGCTGGCCTCGCTGCTGGCCGCCAGCGTGCTGGCGGTGGAAAGTGCCTACCGCCTGTGGAGCGGCAGCGCGAAGGCGACGCTGGCATGGGGCACGCTGCAACTCGACCCCGCCTCGGCCAGCCCCTGGCTGGTCGCGGCCGTGCTGACGGCGCTGGGTGCGGCGTTGCTGGTGGCCTGCGGCCGCATCGGCCCGGCGAAGGAACTCGCATGACACAGGCGGCCATCGAACTGCGCGGCGTCACCAAGTCGTATGGCGCCACGCGCATCATCCGCGGCGTCGACCTGAAGATCGAGCGCGGCGAACGCCATGCGCTGATCGGCCCCAACGGCGCTGGCAAGTCGACGCTGTTCAACCTCATCAGCGCACGCACGCCGTTGAGCAGCGGCGAGGTGCTGCTCAACGGCACGTCGCTGCGCGGGCTGGCGCCGCATCAGATCTGCCGCCTGGGGCTGTCGCGCAGCTTCCAGATCACCAATGTCTTCCCACGCCTGTCGGCCCGCGAAAACCTCGCCTGCGCGCTGTTCTGGGCCGGTGGCCACGGCCACGCCTTCTGGCGCCGCCTGTCGCGCATGAAGCCGCTGCTGCAGCGCGCCGACGAGGTGCTGCACGATATCGGCTTGGCCGAGCGGGCGCAGGTCAGCGCTGGTGCGCTGGCTTATGCCGAGCAGCGCGCACTGGAAATCGGCATGACCATCGCCGCCGGTGCCGAGGTCATCCTGCTCGACGAGCCCACCGCTGGCATGAGCCGCTCGGAAACGGCGCGCGCCGAGGCCTTGATCCGCAAGGTCAGCGTCGGGCGCACGCTGGTGATGGTCGAACACGACATGAGTGTCGTCTTCGAACTCGCCGACCGCATCTCGGTGCTGGTGCACGGCGAGGTGGTGGCCACCGGCACGCCGGCCACCATCCGCGCCAATCCGCAAGTCCAGGAGGCCTACCTGGGCAAGGTGGTGGAGGCGACCCATGCTTGACATCAGTGAACTCCACGCCTGGTACGGCAAGGCGCACGTTCTCGACGGCGTGAGCCTGCACGTCGGCGAAGGCGAAATCGTCAGCCTGCTCGGCCGCAACGGTGTCGGCCGCTCGACCACGGTGCGCGCGGTGATGGGCCATGTACGCGCCCGCGGCTCGGTGCGCCTGCGCGGGCGCGAACTGCTCGGTCTCGCGCCCTACCGCATCGCCCAGCTCGGCGTCGGCTACGTGCCCGAAAGCCGCGACATCTTTCCGCGCCTCACGGTGCGCCAGAACCTGATGCTGGGGCGCAAATCGGGTGCCACCAGTGGCCGCTGGAGTGAAACCGATTTCGACCGCCTGTTTCCGATCCTGGCCACACGCGCCGACAACCCGGCCGGCGTGCTGTCCGGCGGCGAGCAGCAGATCCTTTCGCTTTGTCGCACGCTGATGGGTGACCCGTCGGTGGTGATGATCGACGAGCCCACCGAAGGCCTGGCACCGCGCGTGGTGCAACAAGTGAGCGAGCTGCTGGCCGAGATTGCGCGCCGCGGCGTGGCCGTGCTGCTGGTGGAGCAGAAGCTCGACATCGCGCTGCAACTGTCGCGGCGCGTCTATGTCATGGGCCACGGCCAGGTGGTCTACGAAGGTGAACCGCGGGCCCTGGTCGACGACACCGCCCTGTGCACCGAATGGCTGGGCGTCTGAAGCCCGGCCGCCACGAAACGAGATACACATGATCCGACAATTGGGCGAGCAGGACGCCGGCTTCCTGTACCTGGAAACCCCCGAGACCCCGCAGCACGTGGGTGGCATGAGCCTGGTGGAACTGCCCGCGGGCTACGAAGGCGACTTCTACGAGGACTACAAGAAACATATCGCGAGCCGTCTGCACCTGATCCCATTCATGACGCTGAAGCTGGTGCAGTTGCCGTTCGACATCGACCACCCGTTCTGGACCGCGGATGAACAGGTCGATATCGACTACCACATCCGCCGCCAGACGCTGCCGCGCCCGGGGCGCTTGAGCCAGCTCGAGGAACTGGTGGGCCGGCTGCACAGCAATTTCCTCGACCGCAGCCGGCCGCTGTGGGAGTTCTACGTCATCGACGGCCTGGAGTCCGGCCAGGTGGCGATCTATACCAAGATCCACCACGCCGCGATGGACGGTGCGGCCAGCCAGTTGCTGATCAGCACCATGTACGACCCGGCGCCCGTGCCGCGCCAGTTGCCGCCGCCGGGGGCCGGTGAAAAGAAGTCGGAACTCGGCATCGAAGAACTGCTGCGCGGCGTCGCCGGCCACTTCATCAGCCAGGAGATCCGCGCCCTGCAGGCCGTGCCCGAGGCCCTGAAGGTGTGGGCCCGCCTGGTGCTGCCCGACGCCAAGACGCTGAAATTCGACAAGGCCGTGCTGCCGCCGCTGCGCACGCCGCACACGCTGTTCAACGTGCCCATCACCAGCCAGCGCAGCTATGCC
>Ga0316603_10000316_pt1 | contig 25170 bp, 23 predicted proteins | sample OWC_soil_day10_n_FD_207649 | JGI IMG/M metagenome (GOLD analysis project Ga0316603, IMG submission 207649) | Wetland soil microbial communities from Old Woman Creek delta, Ohio, United States - OWC_soil_day10_noCT | ecosystem: Environmental > Terrestrial > Soil > Wetlands | place: USA: Ohio... | reverse complement strand
GCGGCGCAGCGGAGATGGGCCGCCACCGCTCGCACCCGCCACAGCCGCCGAAAGCGCAGTTGCCGGCACGACAGCGCCACGGGCCGCACCGCGCCCGTCGAGCCTGTTCGTCGGCCGCCAGCAGGAACTGGCGCAACTGGGCAAGGCGCTGGACAGTGCGCGCCAGGGGCGCGGCCGGGTGGTGCTGTTGGCCGGATCGGGCGGCATGGGCAAGACCCGGCTGGCGCAGCAACTGGCAGCGCAGGCCGAAGCGCAGGGCGTGCCCGTGTTGTGGGGGCGCTGCCTCGAAGAGCCCGGCGCGCCGCCGTATTGGCCCTGGCGGCAGTTGATCCGCAGTTATCTGCGTGCCGGCGGCGATGCCGATCCGGCACACACGCTGGGCGCCGAGATGGCCGACATCGCCGGCATCGTGCCCGAAGTGGCCGAGCAGTTCGGCGTGCCGCCGCGCCAGGCCGAGGCTGGCGACAACGCGCAATCACGCTTCCGCCTATTCGATGCAGTCACCGGCTTCTGGCGCCGCGCGTCGCAGCGAGCACCGCTGCTGTTGATCTTCGAGGACCTGCACTTTGCCGACGCCACCTCGCTGCGCCTGTTCGGGTTTCTCGCCAATGAGCTCGACGACAGCCGCCTGCTGGTGCTCGGCACCTATCGCGATACCGAGCTGTCGCGCCAGCATCCGCTGTTCGAGACCCTGGCCGAGCTGGCGCGCAGCGCGGCGTTTCAACGCATCCAGCTGGCCGGACTGAGCAGCCGCGAAACCGAGGAGCTCCTGGCTGCGGCCAGTGGTGGAACGACAACCGCCCGATGGGTCAGCGCGTTGCACGCGCGCACCGAGGGGCACCCGCTGTTCCTGGAGGAGACGCTGCGCTTCATGATGGAAGGGCGTAACACGCTGGCGCTCGACCCGGCCGGCGACGACCCTCGGCTGCTGACCGCGATTCCGAGCGGTGTGCGCGAAGTCATTGGCAAGCGCCTGAACCGCCTGTCGATTGCGGCCAGCCGGGTGCTGTCGATCGCCGCATGCATCGGCCGCAACTTCGACCTGGAGTTGCTGGCACAGCTGGCGGCCGACAAGTCGGAAGACGAGGTGCTCGAATCCCTTGAAGAGGCGCTGGCCGTGCATCTGGTCGAAGCGGTAGCGCAGAGCCACCAGTTTCGCTTCAGCCATGCGCTGATCCGCGAAACGCTGTACGACGAGATGCTGGGCCTGCGGCGCTCACGGCTGCACTTGCGCATTGGCGAATTGCTCGAGCAGCGTCACGGCGACGACGATGCGATGGCGCTGGCGCAACTGGCCTACCACTTCAGCGAGGCCGGACCGGCCGCCGCCACGAAGGCGCTGGCTTATGCCAGACGCTCCGCCGAGCAGGCGACGCAATTGCTTGCGTTCGAGGAGGCCGTGCGCCTGTACCGGCTGGCGCTGCACCTGCAACAGCAATACTTCGTAAAGGACGCGGCGCAGCGCTGTGGCCTGCTGCTGGGCCTGGGCCAGGTCGAACTGTCGTTGGGCGCCGGCGAGCCGGCGCGCTCGGCGTACCAGGAAGCCGCAGAACTGGCGCGCCATCACGGCCTTCAAACGCAGTTTGCCCAGGCCGCCGTGGGTTTCGAGCGCAGCAACCGCTTTACGGCCAGTTCGGGCGAACCGTCAGTCGCCTTGTTGCTGGAATCCGTGGCGCTGCACCAGGCCGACGATCCCATGCGCGTCGAATTGCTGGCCGACCTGTGCCGCGCCTACGTCTACTGCGACCGTCGCGACGAGGCGAAGCAGGCGCATGGCCGCGCGGTCGCGCTGGCGCGTGACATCGGCGATCCGCGCGGCCTGGCCATTGCGCTGTCGTCGATCGCCTCGGCCATCTACTGGCCCGAGTTGCTGCACCAGCGGCTGTCGGCCGCGAAGGAGGCCTGGGGCATCGCTAGAGACGTGGATGAGTCGCTCATCCGCGAGGACCTGCTGCCGTTCTACCTGCTCGACCTGATGCGCGTCGGCGACGCGCCTGCGCTGCATCGATTGAGAGAGCATGGGCTGCAACTGACGACAAGTTCCCTTTCGCTGCACGACCGGGCCATCTGCCAACACCTCGAGGCGGTCGTGGCCCTCGGCGAGGGCCGCTTTGCAGACGCCGAGACCTGGGCCAACAAAGCCTTGGAGACGGGCCGGCGCGTGGCCGAGGCGCAGGCCGTCACCGCCTTTGGCATGCAGATGTTCTGCCTGCGCCGCGAGCAGGGGCGGCTGCGCGAAGCCTTGCCGATGCTGCAGCACTTCGTGCGCACGACACCCAAGTCGCAGACCTGGCAGCCCGGGCTGGCCCTGCTCTATGCCGAGCTGGACATGAGGTCCGAGTGCCAGGCCGAGTTCGACAGCCTGCCTTGGAGCCGGGTGCCCACCGCGCCCTCGGCCGCTGGCACGATGACTGTTCTGATGTTCGCCGCCGAGATGTGCGTCTACCTGGGCGACGCGGCGCGGGCGGCATTGCTCTATCCATCGTTGAAAGGCCATGCCGGCGCCAACCTGGTGGCCGACACGCCCGGGCCCTGCCTGGGCTCGGCCGACCGCCTGCTCGGCAGCCTGTGCATGGTGATGGGGCAATGGCAGGAAGCCGAAAGGCACTTCGAAGCCGCGCTGGCTCTGGATCGCCAATCGGGCTGGCGCGTCTGGCTGACGCACAGCCAGCATGACTACGCGGCGATGCTGCAGCGGCGCGCGCAGCCCGGCGATGCCGACCGGGCCCGCGCGCTATTGGCCGAGGCGCTGGTCGAAAGCAGCGCGCTGGGCATGGACGCGTTGACGCCGCGCATCCAGACGCTGGCCGAGACCCTCGCCCACCCGCCGCCGGTCTACCCCTGCGGGCTGAGCGAGCGCGAGGTCGAAGTGCTGCGCCTGCTGGCGATGGGCCGCAACAACCGCGAAATCGGCCAGGTGCTGGCGATCAGCCCCAACACCGTGGCCAACCATGTGCGCAGCATCCTGGAGAAGACCTACACCGCGAACCGGACCGAGGCTGCGGCCTTCGCCAACCGCGAAGGCCTGCTCAAGGCCTGATCCGGCCCGCTCGCCGGGCTCAATGCGGGCGGATGTTCTGGTTCACACGGAACAGGTTGTCCGGGTCGTACTTGCGCTTGACCTGAACCAGGCGGTCGTAGTTGCCGCGATAGGACGCGCGGATGCGTTCGTCGCCCTCTTCCATCATCATGTTCACGTAGGCGCCACCGGCTGAATACGGATGCAGCGCGTCCCAGTAGCCCTTGGTCCATGCGCTGATCTTCGGCGCGTCCTTCGCGTCGGGGCTGACACCGACCATGACCTCGGCCCAATTGGCGTCGCGATAGGAAAACGGTGTGTCGGCCGGCTTGGCCCGATGCGCCGCACCATCGATCGGATACAGGTGCATCGTCGACTGCGGTGTGGGCAGCTCGGCACCGAAGCGTGCATGTTCGGCGATGGCCGCGTCGGACAGTTCATTCACGAAGTCGGCACGCCAGTACCACTGGTGGCCGGGTGGATACAGCGCATCGAAGGCACTCTGTAGCGCCGTGAACGGCATCGGCTGCACACCATGCATCAGCGGCGGGCCGAACTCGCGCACCGGCTTGAACGCCGCGTCGGCATCGGCCACGGCCCCGGTCCAGCACCAGACCACGCCGCACACCTTCTGCCCTTGCAGCGCCGCCGGATAGGGATCGACCGGCGGCACGGTCAGAAAGGCGAAGAATCCGTTCAGGTCCTCCGGCGCCGCCACGATGAACTCACGGTACCAGCGCATCACCTCCGCAGACCGCTCCAGCGGCCAGAAGGTCGGGCCGGCGACGACCTGGTCCACCGGGTGCAGCCGGAAAAGGAAGGAGGTGACGACGCCGAAGTTGCCGCCGCCGCCGCGCAGGCCCCAGAAGAGGTCGGGTTCCTTCTCGGCACTGGCGGTGACCAGGCGGCCATCGGCCAGCACCACGTCGGCTTCGAGCAGGTTGTCCACCGTCAGGCCGCACTTGCGCGTCAGGTGGCCGAGGCCGCCGCCGAGGGTGAGGCCGCCGACGCCCGTCGTGCCGATGATGCCGCAGGGAGTGGCCATGCCGAAGGCATGCGTGGCGTGGTCGACGTCGCCCCAGGTGCAGCCGCCTTCGACGCGCACGGTGCGTGCCGCCACGTCGACGCGCACGCCGTTCATCGCCGACAGGTCGAGCACCACGCCTTCGTCGCAGACGCCCAGGCCGCCGGCATTGTGGCCGCCGCTGCGCACCGCAAGCGGCATGGACTGCTCGCGCGCGAAGTTCACGCCGTGCATCACGTCGGCCACGTCGCGGCAATAGACGATCAGTCCGGGGTGGCGGTCGATCATCGCGTTGTAGACGCGGCGCGAGGCATCGTAGTCGGCGTCGCCGGGTTGGACGACGCGCCCGCGCAGCGAGGCGGAAAACTCGGTGATGGCTTGAGCGTTGAGCATGGCAATTCTCCGGTTGGTGGTACGTCCGGTGGAACATGGTCCACGCCACGTTTGTACGCGCCGGACCCGGTCCGGGGAATAGTCAGCTCTGACTATCGGCCACGCAGGCCGCGGCGATCAGGTCGCCGCCGCCAGGATGCGGGCGGGGTTCACCTCGGACACCTCGACGATCACATCGGCGGGGATGTTGGCACGTCGAGCCGCCTCGCGGATCGCCTCCGGATCCTTGGCCTCGTAGAGGCAGTAGGTCTTGCGCTTGTCGGCGCTGAGAAAGGAGAACAGCCAGTTCACCCCTGCTTCACCATTGATCTTGTTGATCGCGACCACGCCGTCGGCGTTGACGTCGAGTTGCTCCGCGAAGTTGCGCTCGATCAGGTACAGCGGCATGGCAAGCTCCAGCAAACCCGTGGTCAGGAACAGTAGCCGAGCTTCGAACCCCTGGCAACCCCAAGGCTATGGATGCTGATGGCGGCCGCTGTAGGCACCGAACCCGCGGGCATACGCAAGCCGCGTGCGCAAGAATTCACCGCATGTCCACCGCCGCGCCGCACCCCGACTTCGCGCTGGCCAAGATCCAGCCGCCGCGCCCGCGCATCGGCCTGATCGAGCGGCCTGCGCTGGAAGCGGCGCTGGGCCGTGCGCTGCTGCAGCACCGGCTGGTGTTGTTGGTGGCCCCGGCCGGGTATGGCAAGACGGCCGCGCTGACGCGGCAGATCCGACAACTGCCCGAAGGCACCGCGCTGGCCTGGGTCTGTGCCGACGAAGACGACCACCTGCCGCGCTTCCTGGCCTGCCTGTGCACGGCGCTGGAACCCTACGACCTGCCCTGGCGCATGGCGCCCGACGCGCTGCCCACGCTGGCGCTGGGTGAGCGCGGGCTGCGCGACGTGGCCACGGAGCTGGTCAACGCGCTGGCCGCGGCCGAGCTGCCGCGCGGGCTGATCGTGCTCGATGACTTGCACCGCATCGGCGACCCGCACATCTTCGAGCTGCTGCAGTGGCTGATCGAGCGGCTGCCCGAGCATTGGGCGGTGGTCATCTGCAGCCGCGTCGACCCGCCGCTGCCGCTGGCGCGGCTGCGTGTCAATGGCGAGCTGGCTGAGTTCCGCCAGGACGCGCTGTGCTTCGGCGCCGGCGAGGTGGCCGCGCTGCGCGCCACGCTGCCGCCCGACGCGCCACTGCCCGACGTTCAGGAGCTGCTGCAGCGCACCGCCGGCTGGCCGGTGGCGCTGCGCCTGAGCCTGAGCGCGCCGCCCGGCGTGCACCCGCGGCGACTGGCCGGCGTGACGCAGCGCCACCTGTTTGACTACCTGGCGGCCGAGGTGCTGGACGAGATGCCGGCCGAGCTGCAGCGGTTCCTGCTTCGCTGCTCGGTGCTGCCGGAGATGACGGCTGCGCGCTGTGCCCATGTCAGCGGCATGGCGCAGGCGGCGCGGCTGCTCGACGAGCTGGAGCGGCGCAGCCTGTTCGTCAGTGTGCTGCAGGCCGAGGAGCTGACGCTGCGCATGCACGACCTGGTGCGCGATTTCCTGCAGGACCGACTGCAGCGCGACCACGCCGCGGAGCTGCCGGCGCTGCTGTGCCGCGCCGCCGAACACGAACCCGACCTGCAGCGCGCGGTGTCTTGGCTGGCGCGCGCCGGCGCCTGGGAGCTTGCCGGGAGCACGCTGCTGCAGCGCGGCGAGCCAATGTTCATGCGCGGCAGCGGCGCCACAGTGGAGCAGCTGCTGGCGCTGTTCCCCGCCGCCGAGCGCGAGACGCGGCCCGAGCTGCAATGGCTGCAGGGCCTGGCGGCGATGCAGCACCTGGATTTCGACACCCTGCTGCAGGCCATGCAGCAGGCTGCGGCAGGCTTCGAGCGCGCCGGCGACGAGCGCCAGGCGGTGCTGGCGCAGGCCTATGCCTGCCTGGGCCTGCAGCACGCCGGCCGGCTGGACGAGGACGCGCAAGCACTGCAGGCGCTGCGCGCGCGGCCGCTGGATGCGTCGACGCGTGCCTTCGTGCTCTGCGCCAGCGTCTGGTCGGCCTATGCACGCGCCGAAGCCGAGACCATCGCGCCCCTGTACTCACAGATGCTGGCCGCGCTGGAGCAGGTGGACGATGCCACGCTGTGGCACCGCTGCGCCATCGTCTCGGTGCTGGTGGGCCTGCCCGGCATGGCGCCGCTGCTCGAACGCTTTGCGCGCGGCAGCCTGCGCGTCGCCGGCGAGCTGCCGAGCGAACTGCAATGTTCGGCCATGCACCTGCTGGCCGGGCTGGCACTGGGCGCAGGCCGCATCGACGAAGCGCAGCAATGGCTGGCGCGCGCCGACGAGGCCTACCGCTGGCTGGGCATGACCCGCGGCATGAGCCACAGCAACGCCATCCTGCACGTGATGTGCGACGCGCTGCGCGGCGAGCGCGTGGCCTCCCATGCCGCCGCTGAGCGGCTGACGCAGGACCTGCAGCAGCACAGCCCGGCCAGCCACCGCCGCGCCAGCGAATACCTGGCGCTGGCTGCGCACAGCCAGGCCAGCTGGGTGCTGCAGGACGCTGCCGCCGTGCGTGCGCTCGACGCCGCGCTGACGCGCGCCGCCAATCCGGCGGAATGGCGCGTCGCGGTGCTGTGCCGGCAGCTCAGCCAGGCCTTCGTGGCGCTGCTGGACGAGCGACTGGACGACGCTTGCGCACTGCTCGAACCGCTGTCGCAAGGCCCGAACCGTGGCACCTACTTCCAGGCCGACCTGGCGCGCGTGCTGCGGGCCGACGCGCTGCTGCGCCTGAACCGGCGCGACGAGGCAGCCAGCACGCTGCAGCGCGCGCTGGACGCAACCCGCGCCAGCGGCGAGATCGGCGGCGCGATGCTCGCCGGCGCGCCGTTGCTGCAGCGTCTGCTCGGAGTCGACTGGGGTGACCGCATCGATGCGGCCGGCCGCACCACGCTGGCCGCCTGGACGGCGCCGCGCGACGCCGCCACGGCCCCGGCGCCACCATCTGCGACGCTGGCGCCGTTGAGCGAGCGCGAGCGCGAGGTGCTGGCCCTGCTGGCGCGCGGCGACAGCAACAAGCTCATCGCCCGCGCATTCGACCTGAGCCCGCACACGGTGAAACGGCACGTGGCCAACATCCTGGACAAGCTGGGCGTGGACACGCGCGGCCAGGCGGCGGCGCGCTGGCGCGCGGCGGCGGGCTGAACTCGGCGCTCAGCGGCGGTGAAGGGATGGCCGCGCTCAGCGCTTGTCGCCGTCGAAGGGGAGCTTCGCGTCCTTGTCGAAGCGCGCCTTGCGCTTGCGGGCGAAGACCCACACCAGGATGCCGACGAAAGCGGCCATCAGTATCAGCAGATAGAGGGTCATTTCCACGTGAGGTCTCCCGGCTGCGGGCGGGCGATTGCCGCGCCGCTTCCATGATCGCCGCATGAACGACTAGAACACGCCGCCGGCCGTCATTGCACGGTGGCAGGGCGTCGGCGGGTCGGAGCGGGCCAACCACCAGCTCATCGTGGCCGAGCTGCGCAGGCTGCTCGACGTGCCCGAGCCCGACCCGGCACACGCCGAAACGCGCGACAACGGCTACGTCTTCGAGCGGCGCATCACTTTCGCGCATGGCGATGGCAGCAGCAGCGCCGGCCATGCTGCGGACCTATGTAGAGCGGTTGGTGCTGCCCACCGTGGTGGAACCGCTGCGCGCCGACTGGGCCAATGCCCAGGCCGCGGCGCTGCTGCTGGCCAACGAGGCCCAGGCGCTGGACAGCAAGAAGCGGGAGGACAAGCTGGCCGACGCGCGCGCCGAAGTGCGGCGCGTCCACCACCAGCTGTGCACGGTGCGCGTGCTCGACCCGGCCTGCGGCAGCGGCAACGTCCTGTACGTGACGCTGGAACACCTGAAGCGGCTGGAAGGCGAGGTGCTCGACCAACTGGACGCCCTGGGCGACACACAGGGCCGCCAGGGGCTGGCGGGCGAGACGGTGACGTTGCAGCAGCTGCGAGGCATCGAGATGAATCAACGCGCCGCCGCGCTGGCAAGCCGCATGATCGCTCCGGAGTCGCGGCCGCTGTGGCGGTAGGAGGTCCACGCGCCGTGCCGCACCGCAGCGTCTCCTGTTCCGGGAGGCCCGCAGGGTCCGTCGGCGCAGCCGGCCGCCGAACCCCAGCGTCGCGGCCTGCCCTGCGCCGCAAGCGGCAGGTCAGACGGCCAGGCGCCGCGGCGCCAGGTACTCCTGCCGGTAGATCTCGAAGGGCATCGTGTCCTCGGACTCGATGCGCCGCTGCTCCAGCACCGATTCACGGGCCATGGCCTCGAACTGCTCCTGCAAGGCAGCGGTCCAGGGCAAGCCGAGCATGGTGTTGCGCGTCTGCACCGACTGCGCGCGCGTGAAGCGCACGTAGGAGTTGTCGAAGTCCTTGTGCATCGTCGCCAGCACGCGGGCCGACGGCAGGCTGTCGGCGTCGGTCACCGCCCGCGATGCGGCCTTCCAGGCGTCTCGGTAGGCGCGGCCACCGAGCGTGGCGTCCAGCGTCTCGGCCAGCGGCTCGATCTCGTCGACGATCTTTGCGCCCCATTCGACCAGCGTGACCTCGCCGTCGCCGCGCTCGAGCTTCAGTCCGTGCTCGCGGCCGCGGGCTGCAGTGCGGTGCTGGTTGCGGCCCAGTGCCGCGATCTCATGCGGCGTATCTGGCGGGCTGTCGCTGAGCAGGCAGTGCATCAGGAACAGGTCGATGAAGCGCATCGTGGCGGATTCAATGCCCACCGGCACGAACGGGTCGAGGTCCATGCAGCGCACCTCGACATATTCGACGCCGCGCTCGCGCAGCGCGTGCAGCGGCCGCTCGCCCGGGAAGATCACGCGCTTCGGGCGGATGGTGCCGTAGAACTCGTTCTCGATCTGCAGCAGGCTGGTGGCCAGCTGGTTGTAGTCGCCGCCGGGGTTGCGGATGCCGATGGCCTCGTAGGGCGGATAGGGCTGGGTCAGCGCGTCCTGCAGCGACGCACCGTAACTCTGCAGGCTGTTGTAGGACACCGCCAGCGAGGCCTGCGCGTCGCTCTGGTAGCCCAGCCGCCCCATGCGCAGGCTGGTGGCATGCGGCAGGTATAGCGTGTTGCCCTGCAGGGTCTGCAGGCCGTGCTCGCGCCCGGCCACGAAGCTGCCGCACACCGCCGGCGACGCGCCGAACAGGTACAGCAGCAGGAAGGCATGGCGGCGAAAGTTGCGGATCAGGCCGAAGTAGTCGTCGTTGCTCAGCCCGGGCAGCGACCAGTTGTAGTGGATGCCCGAGATGGTCTGCATGCGCCGACCGTAGCGGTGCCCCAGGCCCACGCGGTAGACGCTCTTCGCGCGGCCCACGTTCGATCTGCCGTAGAAACCGATCGGGATCGACTCGTCCGGCGGCAGCCCGCAGGGCATGCTGGCGACCCACAGCATCTCGTCGCCGATGTGGCGGTAGACGTACTGGTGGATCTGCGTCAGCTGCTCCACGCAGGCATTGATGTCCAGATGCGCGCCGGTGATCAGCTCCAGCTGCGCTTCGCTGTAGTCGGTGGTGATGTGCGGATGCGTCAACGCCGAACCCAGCGCCGCCGGGTGCGGCGTGGCCGCCAACGCGCCATCCTGGCGGGCGCGCAGACTTTCTTTTTCGACGCCGCGGCGCATGCCCTTCAGCGCCGCGGCCGGCAGGGCCTGCAGGCGGTCCTTCAAACGTGTCATGAGGGCGTTCCTGAACTTGTCTCAGACGCGAAGGTACCAGAGCCGCGCGACACGCGCTTGACACACCTCACGGGTTCTGGCGCGGTTCAGTCCAGGTGGGGCAGTGCGATGTAACGCCCGCCCACGCGCTGGATGCGCACCGCGTGCTCGAACACCTCGCAAATGGCCGCATGCAGCTGCGGGTCGTCATGCGCTGCGCAGGCCACGACGCGGCCGGCGCGCATCAGCAACACCTGGTCGGCCTGCAGCGCCAGCGGCAGGTCGTGCAGCACGCTGGCCACCGTGCCCTGCCGGGCCAGCCCCTGCAGCAGCCGCACCACCGCCACCTGGTGCGGCGGGTCCAGGTGGGTGGTGGGCTCGTCCAGCAGCAGCACTGGCGCGCCCACCGCCAGCACCCGCGCCAGCAGGCAGCGCTGGCGCTCGCCGCCGGACAGCTGCTGCAGCCTGCGATGCTGCCAGTCCGCGCACTCGGTGGCCTGCATCGCCGCATCGACCCGGTGCTCGTCTTGCGGGCCCGGCGTGCCGAACAGGCCCAGGTGCGGCAGCCGGCCCAGGTGCACCAGTTCGCGCACCGTCAGGTCGCCCTGGGCCTGGCCCTGTTGCGCCAGCCAGGCAATGCGCTGCGCACGCTCGCGCACGCTCCAGTCGTCCAGCGGCCGGCCCTGCAGCCAGACCTGCCCGCCTTGGCGCGGCAGCAGGCCGGCCAGCGCGCGCAGCAGCGTCGACTTGCCGGCGCCGTTGGGGCCGATGATGGCGGTCCAACCCGGCGGCAAATCGACCGACACGCCGTGCAGCACTGGCGTGCCGCCCAGCGCCACCGACAGGTCCTGCGCGCGCAGCGCCGCCGTCATGAAGGGCTCTGCCGGTTGAGCAGCAGCAGCAGGTAGGTGCCACCGAATACCGCAGTGAGCACGCCCACCGGCAGCTCCTGCGGCGCGATCAGCGTGCGGGCCGCGACGTCGGCCGCCAGCAGCAGCACCGCGCCGGCGGCGGCGCTGGCCAGCAGCGTGTAGCCGTGCGGGCCCGGGGCGTAGCGCCGCACCAGGTGCGGCGCCGCCAAGCCGACAAAGGCCACCAGCCCGGCCTGCGACACCGCCAGCCCGGTGGCCGCAGCCAGCAGGCAGATCAGTGCCAGGCGCAGCTGCGGCAGGGCCAGCCCGAGGCTGCGCGCGCTGTCCTCGCCCAGCACCAGGGCATCCAGCGTGCGCGACAGCCGCTGCGCCATCGGCAACGCCAGCACCAGGCCGCTGCCCAGCATCAGGCAGCTGTCCCAGCCCAGAAAGCCGGTGCTGCCGAGCATGAACACCTGACGGCCCCGCAGAGCCTCCGGGGCCGCCAGCGTCAGCAGGTCGCTCACGGCGGTGAGCACCACGCCGACCACGACGCCGGCCAGCAGCAGGCGCAGCGTGTGCTGCGCACCGCGCGCCAGCATCAGTGTCAGCAGCACTCCGCCCAGGGCGCCGGCGAAGGCCGCGGCCACCAGGCCGACGCGCGACAGCATGCCGGCCGCCGGCGGCCCCAGGCCCTGCGCACCCAGCGTGCCGGCGGCCAGCACCGCCACCACGGCCAGCGACGCGCCCGAGGCCGAGCCGAGCAGGAACGGGTCGGCCAGCGGGTTGCGGAACAGGCCCTGCGCCACGGCCCCGGCCAGGCCGAGCAAGGCGCCGGTGAGCCACGCGCCCAGCGTGCGCGGCGCGCGGATCTGGCCGACGATCAGCCCGGCATCGGGGCCCTGCAGCAGCTGCGTGAAGCCGGCCCACGACCAGCCATCGCCCCCTGCCGCCAGGCCAGCCAGCATCAGCACGCCGCTGGCCGCGGCCAGCGCCCACAGCAGGCGGCGGCGCCGGCGCTGCATCACCGCGCGTCCATGCCCTGGTCCTTGCCGATGGCGGCGAGGCAGTCGGCCAGCTGCAGCGCGGCCAGGCCCATGCGCGGCCCCGGGCGCACCAGCACCTCGTACCGCTCGGTGGGAAAGCTGCACAGCCGTTGCCGCTGCAGCGCGCGCAGCGCCGCCCAGCCCGGGCGCTGCGCCATGTCCTGCAGGTTGCGCGCTTCGGCGATGACGAGCTCGGGCTGGGCGCGCACCACGAACTCCGGACTGAGCTTCGGGAACGGCCCCAACGCGGCCGGCACGATGTTGTTCAGGCCCAGCTGCACCAAGGTCTCGCCAATGAAGGATGTGGGCCCGGCCGCATAGGGCGAGGATTCGACCTCAAAGTACACGCTGCGCCCGCGCAGTGCGGCCGGCACGCGTGCGGCGGCCTCGGCCATCTGCGCCTCGATCTGGCGCCAGACCTGCTGTGCCCGGGCCTCGTCGCCCAGCTCGGCGCCCAGCCGCAGCAGGTTGTGCCGCACATCCTGGTGGCTGCGCGTGTGCAGCACGATCACGCGCAGGCCCAGCGCCTCGAGGCGCTGCACCGCGCGCGCCGAGGGCGCGGCCAGCACCAGGTCCGGCCGCAGCGCAGCGATGCGCTCGACCTGCGCGTCGTCCAGGCCGCCGAGCTTGGGCAGGGCCTGCACTTCTGACGGCCAGTTGGAGTAGCGGTCGGTGCCGACCAGGCGCGCGCAGGCGCCCAGCGCGCACAGGCTTTCGGTGAGACCGGGCACCAGGCTGACGATGCGCTGTGGCGGGGCCGCGCCCACCCAGGCCGGCGCCAGCAGGCAAGCCACGAGCAGCAGGCGCCACAGCGCCCGGGCACTTGGTGCCGTGGCCTGCGTCAAAGCCCCCGTCCGTCGTAGCGCAGGCCGATCCAGAACTGGCGGCCCACGTCCTGGTAGTCACGCGCCGGCTGGTAGTCGTGGTCGGTGGCGTTCTGCAGGCGTGCCTCGAGCTGCCAGAAGCGCTCGAAGCGCCAGCGCGCGTTCAGGTCGAGCAGCGCGTAGGCCGGCAGCAGCGCACCGGCGTCGGGCCGCGAGCTGACGCGCAGCACGGTGCCGCCGAGCTGCCATGGGCCTTCGTTCCAGTCGAGTGCCAGCGTCTGCTGGTTGGCGGCACGGCGCGGCAGCGTCTGGCCGGTGTCGCGGTCCTTGGCATTCAGCCAGTCCAGCGCGAGCGTGAACTGGAAGCTGCCCAGCTGCTGAAGCCCCTGCAGTGTGATGCCCTGCAGCAGCGCGCGGCTGGTGTTGCCGGCACAGCCGAAGTTCAGCCCCGGCGGGCACTGGCTCGGGTCCGGCTGGTAGCCGATCAGGTCGGACACCTTGTTGTAGTAGGCGGTGGCGGACACCGACGTCTGTTCGGCCTGGTAGTTCAGCCCGGCCTCGATGCTGCGCGACCGCTCGGGATCCAGCGTGGTCACGCCGAAGTTGGGGAAGTACAGGTCATTGAAGGTCGGTGCGCGGAAGGCCGTGCCCGCCACGGCCCGCACGGACCAGCCCGGCGCCACCTCCATGCCCCAGCCGAGCTTGCCGGTGGTCTGGTTGTCGTACACCGAGTTGTGGTCCCAACGCAGGTCGGCCTGCAGCTTCTGCGCGCCGAAGCGGCCGGTGTAGCCGACGATCAGGCCGGTGTTGTCGCGCTCGGGGGCGTCGTAGTCGCTGCTGTGGATCGATTCGGTCAGCAGGTCGACCGCCGCCACCCACTGATGCTGGGTCGTCGGCGTCCAGGTGGTCTGCGCGGTGAACTGGCGGCGCGACGTGTCGTAGGTGCTGACGACGTTGGCGCCGGACTCCAGCTGGTCGGTCTGGTAGGACGCCCGCAGCAGGTTCGTCCATTCGCCGGACATCACGCCCTGATACTCCAGCGCCGTCAGCTGGGTCGTGACGCGGCTGCGGAAATCCGGCGAGGGGTCGGGCAGGAAGTTCGGCGGCGGGTACTCGGCACTGTCGAACTGCGAGCGCAGACGGCTGGCGCTGTAGCTCAGGCCGACGCGCTGCCCCTTCTGCCAGCTGAAGCCGCCGGCCAGCGACAGGCCGTAGCGCGTGAAAGCGTCGTCGTCGGGGTTGAAGACACCGAACTGGTCGCCGGGCAACACGGCCGAGACGCCGTCGCTGGTCTCCCCGCTCGCGCTGAGCGCGTAGTCGAAGCGCTGGTTGGAGCCGCTGACGGCCACGTAGCCCTCGCCTGATGCGTGGTTGCCGCCGGCGAGGTGGCCGTGCACATAGGGCGCGCCGTCACCGCGGCGCGTGACGATGTTGACCACGCCGCCGATGGCGTCGGCGCCGTACAGGCTGGAGCCCGGGCCGCGCATGATCTCGATGCGCTCCACCTGCGCCAGGCTGATGGCGGCCAGGTCGGTTTGACCCAGCGTGGCGGAGCCGACGCGCACGCCGTCGATCAGGACCAGGGTGTTGCTGGCGCCGCTGCCACGGATCAACACGCTGGCGTTCTGTCCCGGGCCGCCATTGCGCGACAGCTGGATGCCGCCCTCGCGGCGCAGCAGGTCCTCGACCGAATCGGCGCTGGTGGCACGAATACGGTCGCGGTCGATCACCACCACGTCGGCGACAACGCGGTTCAGCGCGGTAGGCGCGCGCGTGCCGATCACCTGCACGGTGGAACCCGGGTTGGCCTGGGTCTGGCCCCAGGACGAGGCCGCCAGCGGAAAGAAAGCGCAGCCCAGCAGCAGCCGCACGGGACGCAGTTTGAAACTTGAAGACACATGGACCTTTTGCATCCGCACACCCCGTGCGGCCTTGTTCAAGACACGGCCGGGCTGCGAGAGGTCGACTTGGCACGCAAAGGCCGCAGGCGCGGCGGTGCGTGCCCGCGCCGCCCTCCGCAACGCCAGCTCCCCGTGCATCAGGCCGGTATCCGGGCTTGCGAGTGCCGGTTCAGCAAGCGAACCGAAGCGATCGGCGCCTTCCCAGGTTCATCACCCAGTGGCTGCATTGCCGATCGCACCTCGCCAACCGTTGCGGGGGCAGCGCCGGAATGGTCAGGGAATCAAGATTCCTGGACGCACCGGCTTCCCGTTTAACCAGCCACCCCGAGCGGGAGTGGATGGCACCTGTTGCAAGCCGGGCAAGTCTAGCGCAGCGTGGTGCGCCTCCAGCTGAAGCAGCGGTTGTTAGCCGGCATGGGCTCGTCCGCCAGCAGCTGCAGCCCCGCGGCGCGGGCCAGCGCATCGACGGCCTGGAGATCGCGGATGCCGCGGCGCGGGTCGGCCTGGCGCAGTTCGGCATCGAAGCGCGCGTTGCCCTCGCTGGTGAAGCGCCCGTCCACGTTGAAGGGCCCGTAGGCCGTGAACAGGCCATCTTGCGGCAGCACAGCGGCCAGGCCGTCGAACAGGCGCTGCACTTCGCTCCAGCCCATGATGTGCAGCGTATTGGCGGTGAACACCGCGTCCCAGGGACCCGGCGGCAGACCCTGGCTCACGTCCAGTGCAAGCGGCGGCGGCAGGTTCGGCAAGGCGGCCTCGTCCAGCCACAGGCGCAGGCCGCGCAGGTTGGCGGGCACCTCGGAGCATTGCCACACCAAGTGCGGCAACGCCGCAGCGAAGTGCACTGCATGCTGGCCGGTGCCGCTGCCGACCTCGAGCACGCGGCTCACGCGCGCATACAGCGGCTTCAGCACCTGCAGGATCGGCGCCTTGTTGCGCTCGCAGGACGGTGCAAAGGGCTTGTCCATGGGCTTTGCGGGATGGGGTGAACGCGCCATTGTCGCAAGGGCCGCGCGCCCCGCTCGCGCCCCTGCGCGCGGGACGGTCGCACCCCCCTCGCGCCTATAATCATGCTTTCACACCCAAGCATCCCGCACGGTGCGCCGCCGCACCGGGGCAATGTGTTCAAGACATGACCAAGTTCGTCTTCGTCACCGGCGGTGTGGTGTCCTCTCTCGGCAAGGGCATCGCTTCGGCTTCCCTGGCCGCGATCCTCGAGTCGCGGGGCCTCAAAGTCACCCTCATCAAGCTCGATCCGTACCTGAACGTTGATCCGGGCACGATGTCGCCGTTCCAGCACGGTGAGGTCTTCGTCACCGACGACGGCGCCGAGACCGACCTGGACCTGGGCCACTACGAACGCTTCATCACCACGAGGATGAAGCGCAGCAACAACTTCACCACCGGCCAGATCTACAAAAGCGTGCTCGAAAAGGAGCGCCGCGGCGACTATCTCGGCAAGACGGTGCAGGTGATCCCGCACGTCACCAACGAGATCCAGGACTACGTGCGGCGCGGCGCCGGCATCGGCAGCCCCGAGGCCATCGACGTGGCCATCGTCGAGATCGGCGGCACGGTCGGCGACATCGAATCGCTGCCCTTCCTGGAGGCGGTGCGCCAGATGAGCCTGAAGCTCGGGCCCACGAACAGCGCCTTCGTGCACCTGACCTACGTGCCTTGGATTGCCGCGGCCGGCGAGCTGAAGACCAAACCGACCCAGCACACGGTGCAAAAGCTGCGCGAAATCGGCATCCAACCCGACGTGCTGCTGTGCCGCGCCGACCGCGCCGTGCCCGACGAAGAGCGCGAGAAGATGTCGCTGTTCACCAATGTGCAGTTGCACGGGGTGATCTCGATGTGGGACGTGGACACCATCTACAAGGTGCCGCGCATCCTGCACGAGCAGGGCCTGGACGAGATGATCTGCATGAAGCTGCAGCTGCTCACCAAACCGGCCGACCTGAAGCGCTGGGACCGACTGGTGCACGAGGTCGAGCATCCGGCGCAGCAGCTCAGCATTGCGATGTGCGGCAAGTACACCGACCTGTCGGATTCGTACAAGAGCCTGAACGAGGCGCTGCGCCATGCCGGCATCCAGAACCATGCGCGCGTCAACATCGAATATGTCGATTCCGAGACACTCAACGAAGGCAACGTCGACCAGCTGTCGCGCTTCGACGCGGTGCTGGTGCCGGGCGGCTTCGGCAAGCGCGGCGTCGAGGGCAAGATCTGCGCGGCGCGCTATGCGCGCGAGAAGCGCATTCCCTACCTGGGCATCTGCCTGGGCATGCAGGTAGCGACCATCGAGGTCGCGCGCCACCTGGCGGGACTGGAAGGCGCCAACTCCACCGAATTCGAACCGGCGACGCCGCACCCGGTGATCGCGCTCATCGACGAGTGGCAGGACCGCGACGGTTCGATCCAGAAGCGCGACCAGGGCTCCGACCTGGGCGGCACGATGCGCCTGGGCGCGCAAAGCTCCGACGTGCAGCGCGGCACGTTGGCGCACCAGATCTATGGCGACGTGGTCACCGAGCGCCACCGCCACCGCTATGAAGCCAACGAGCATTACCTGGACCGGCTGCGCCAGGCCGGGCTGGTGATCTCGGCCATCACGCAACGCGACAAGCTGACCGAGATCGTCGAACTGCCGCGCGACGTGCACCCGTGGTTCGTCGGCGTGCAGTTCCACCCCGAGTTCAAATCCACACCGTGGGACGGGCACCCGCTGTTCAACAGTTTCATCAAGGCCGCGCTGGAACACCAGGCCAGCGCGCAGGCTCAGCTCAAGGCCGTCGCATGAAACTGTGCGGCTTCGAGGCTGGACTGCAGCAACCCTTCTTCCTGATCGCCGGGCCCTGCGTGGTCGAGAGCGAGGCGCTGCAGATGGACGTGGCCGGGCGCCTGAAGGAGATGACTTCCGCGCTGGGTATTCCCTTCATCTTCAAGAGTAGCTACGACAAGGCCAACCGCTCCAGCGGCAGCAGCTTTCGCGGCCCCGGCATGGAGCGCGGGCTGGAGATCCTGGCCAAGGTCAAGCGCGAGCTCGGCGTGCCGGTGCTGACCGACGTGCACAGCGAGGCCGAGATCGAAGCCGTGGCCGCCGTGGTCGACGTGCTGCAGACCCCCGCCTTCCTGTGCCGGCAGACCGACTTCATCCGCGCGGTGGCGCAAAGCGGCAAGCCGGTGAACATCAAGAAGGGCCAGTTCCTCGCGCCGCACGACATGAAGAACGTCATCGACAAGGCCCGTGCCGCGGCACGCGACAAGGGCCTGAGCGAAGACCGCTTCATGGCCTGCGAACGCGGCGCCAGCTTCGGCTACAACAACCTGGTGTCGGACATGCGCAGCCTGGCGATCATGCGCGAGACCGGCGCGCCGGTGGTCTTCGACGTCACGCACAGCGTGCAGCTGCCGGGTGGCCAAGGCACCAGCAGCGGCGGCCAGCGCGAGTTCGTGCCGGTGCTGGCGCGTGCCGGCGTGGCCGTGGGTGTGGCCGGCCTGTTCATGGAAACTCACCCCGACCCGGCGAATGCGCTGAGCGACGGGCCGAATGCGGTGCCGTTGAAGCACATGCACGCCCTGCTCGAGCAACTGGTGGCGCTGGACCGCGTGGTCAAGTCACAGCCCCTGCTTGAAAATGACTTCACATGCTGAAGTCATTTCGTCAAAACCACTTCACTTGCTGACCTCCCGACTCTTTGGTCAGCATGATTTCACCTGCTGAGGACCGGACCATGCCCACCGCCTACCTGATCGTCGAATCCAACATCAGCGATCCCGAGAAGTTCAAGGCCTACATGGCCGCCGCGCCGGCCGTGGTCAAGGACTTCGCCGGCGAGTACCTGGTGCGCGGCGGCCGCATGGCGGTGCTCGAAGGCGACTGGACGCCGCCGCGGCTGACGGTGCTGCGCTACCCCAGCTTCGAGGCCGCGCAGAGGATGTACGACAGCCCTGGCTACCGCGCGGCACGTGCGCTGCGCGCCGGTGCCACCGCCTGCTTCAACATGGTGCTGGTCGAAGGCGTTGATGCGCCACCGGCCTGAACCCAACCGCTTCGAAACCACCCAAGGAACCCCATGAGCGCCATCGTCGACATCGTCGGCCGAGAGATCCTCGACAGCCGCGGCAACCCCACCGTCGAATGCGACGTGCTGCTGGAAAGCGGCACCATGGGCCGTGCGGCCGTGCCCTCGGGCGCGTCCACCGGCTCGCGCGAGGCGATCGAACTGCGCGACGGCGACAAGTCGCGCTACGGCGGCAAGGGCGTGCTGCGCGCGGTGGAACACATCAACACCGAGATCAGCGAAGCGGTGCTCGGCCTGGATGCGTCGGAGCAGGCCTTCCTGGACCGCACGCTGATCGACCTGGACGGCACCGACAACAAGAGCCGCCTGGGCGCCAACGCCACGCTGGCGGTGAGCATGGCCGTCGCGCGCGCCGCGGCCGAGGAATCGGGACTGCCGCTGTACCGCTACTTCGGCGGCATGGGCGGCATGCAGATGCCGGTGCCGATGATGAACGTCATCAACGGCGGCGCGCACGCCAACAACACGCTCGATCTGCAGGAGTTCATGATCATCCCGGTGGGGGCGCCGTCTTTCCGCGAAGCGGTGCGCTACGGCGCCGAGGTCTTCCATGCGCTGAAGAAGATCATCGACGCCAAGGGCATGTCCACCTCGGTCGGCGACGAAGGCGGCTTCGCCCCCAGCGTGGCCAGCCACGAGGCGGCGATCCAGCTGATCCTGGAAGCTATCGACAAGGCCGGCTACACGGCTGGCGAGCAGATCGCGCTCGGCCTGGACTGCGCCGCCAGCGAGTTCTACAAAGACGGGCAGTACGTGCTCGAAGGCGAAGGCGGCCTGAAGCTGTCGGCCGCCGGCTGGACCGACATGCTGGCCGCCTGGGTCGACAAGTACCCGATCCTCAGCATCGAGGACGGCATGGCCGAAAGCGACTGGGACGGCTGGAAGCACCTGGCCGAGCGCCTGGGCAAGAAGGTGCAACTGGTGGGCGACGACCTGTTCGTCACCAACACCCGCATCCTGAAGGAAGGCATCGACAAGGGCGTGGCCAACTCGATCCTCATCAAGATCAACCAGATCGGCACGCTGACCGAAACCTTTGCCGCCATCGAGATGGCCAAGCGCGCCGGCTGGACCAACGTCATCAGCCACCGCAGCGGCGAGACCGAGGACTCCACCATCGCAGACATCGCCGTGGGCAGCAACGCCGGGCAGATCAAGACCGGCTCGATGAGCCGCAGCGACCGCATCGCCAAGTACAACCAGCTGCTGCGCATCGAGGAGGATCTGGGCGACGTGGCCAGCTATCCGGGGCGCGCGGCCTTCTACAACCTACGCTGAGGGGTTGTCGATGGCTTCAAATCGACCGTTGACGCCCGTCGTTGTCCCGCGCGCGGCCGCACTGGCCGCCGCCGTCGGCACGGCATTGCTCGCCGGCTGCGCTGTCTATCCGGACGGCACGGTGGTCTACTCGGACGGTTCGGTGTTGCCTGCCGGCACGAGCGCCTATGACCGCGCCTTCAGCGCCGCCAGCGGCGCGCTCAGCGACCAGGGCCTGCGCATCACCGTGCAGGATCGCGCCAGCGGCCAAGTGGTCGGCACGCGCGGCAATGCCGTCGTGACGGCCTCCGTGCGGCCGCAGCCGGACGGCACGACCCGCGTCGAGTTCAAGACCAGCGGCGACGTGGATTCGGGGCTGGCGCAGCGCGTGGTGGCCGCCTACAACGCACGCATGGGTCGCTGATGTCCGCCACGCGACGCGCCGCGGTGACGGCCGCCCTGCTGTTCACGCTGGTCAGCGTCGTGGGCTGCACCAGCGTGTCGCCAGGCGGGGTGCCCGACAGCCACATCAGCATCGAGCGAACTTACGACGTCGCCCTGGCCGCGATGGCCGACCAGCGCATGATTTTCAGCGTGCAGGACCGGCGCCAGGGCCGCATCGTCGGCACCGTCGAAGGCAGCACGCTCGTCGCCACGATCCAGCCCATCGTCGACGGCACGACCCGGGTGACCTTCGAGCCGCAGGGCAACACGGCGGCCGACGCCGCATTGGTCAAGCGGGTGACCGACGCCTACAACGCCCGCATGTCGAAACTGGGCCTGCTCGGCGGCTTCAAGGACTCAGCCGGGACCGAATACAACGGCCCGGTCCCCTGCCCTAGCGGCCCGGCCTTCTGCCCCTGAAACGACGATGAAGCTGGTCACCTTCGGTCTGCTGCTGCTGCTGGCACTGGTGCAGGCCGAACTGTGGGCCGGCAAGGGCGGACGCAGCCACGTGGTGCAGCTGCAGTCCCAACTGCAGGCGCAGCAGCTGGCCAACGACGCGGCGCGGCTGCGCAACCAGCGCCTGGCGGCCGAGGTCAGCGACCTGAAGGAAGGCCTGGAGATGGTCGAGGAAAAGGCGCGCAGCGAACTCGGCATGGTCAAGCCGGACGAGATCCTGGTGCAGCTCAATTCACGCCGGCCCTGACGCGCCGACCCGCTCGCCGTCGATGGACCGCCTGCTGCAAGCACTGCAGCCGCTGCTCGCCCCGGCCTTCAGCCTGTGGGGCAGCCCCGTCACCTGGGTCGAGATGCTGGCCTTCGTACTGTCACTGGCCATGGTGGTGTGCAACATCCGCGTCAACGTGATGGCCTGGCCGCTGGCCATCGTTGCCTCGCTGCTGTACTGCCTGCTCTTCTGGGACAGCCGCCTGTATGGCGAGGCGGGGCTGCAGATCTTCTTCGTCGCCGTCGCCGGCTGGGGCTGGTGGCAATGGCTGCGCGGGCGCGAGGCGGACGGTTCGGCCCTGCGCGTGCGTTTCCTGTCGGGCCGCGCGCGGCTCGGCCTGCTGGCGTCGGTGGCGGTGGCGTGGCCGCTGCTCGGCGCCTTTCTGGACCAGGCCACCGACACCGACGTGCCCTGGTGGGACGCGCTGCCCACCGCCGGCAGCCTGGCCGGGCAATGGCTGCTGGGCCGCAAGTACGTGGAGAACTGGCCGGTGTGGGTGGCGGTCAACGTGGTCAGCGTCGGCCTGTTCGCGTGGAAGGGGCTGTGGCTGACGGTGCTGCTGTACCTGCTGTTCCTGGGGATGGCGCTGTGGGGCTGGCGTGCCTGGCAGCAACTGGCCCGCCACCATGGCTGAAGGGATGGTGATCGCCGTGCTCGGTGCCGAGAGCACCGGCAAGAGCACGCTGGCGCTGGCGCTGCAGGCGGCTCTGGCCGCCGAGGGCCGTCGCGTGGCCTGCGTCGGCGAAGTGCTGCGCGAGTTTTGCGATGCCCACGGCCGCACCCCACGCCAGCATGAGCAGGCCGGCATCGCGGCCGATCAGACACGCCGCATCGACGCCGCGGCGATCGGGCATCACATCGTCATTGCCGACACCACGGCCGTGCAGATCGCCGTCTACAGCGAGATGGTGTTCGGCGACCGCAGCCTCTACGCAGAGGCCCTGCGCGCGCAGGCGCGCTGCAGCCACACGCTGCTGTGCGCGCTCGACCTGCCCTGGGTGGCCGATGGCCTGCAGCGCGACGGCCCGCATGTGCGCGAGCCGGTGGACACCCTGCTGCGCACGGCGCTGCAGCGCCACGGCCCCGGTTATGCGGTGGTCGCCGGCCAGGGCCAGCACCGGCTGGCTGCAGCGCTGGCCGTGCTGCACAACGCAGCGCCAGCGGCAACCGCATCGCCACAGACGACACGCTGGCACTGGGTGTGCGAGCGCTGCGGTGACCCGGACTGCGAGCGCCACCTGCTGCCGCGGCCGTGACGTCGCGGCTACTGCAGCGGCGCCGGGGTGTGCGGCTGGTCGCGCACCGGCGTGAACATCTCGCCCACGTCCACCGCGTCGAAGTGGTACTGCTGGCCGCAGAACTCGCAGCCGACCTCGACCTGGCCGCGCTCGGCGATGATGCTGCGCACCTCGTCGGCACCCAGCCCACGCAGCATGTTGCGCACACGCTCGGGTGCGCAGCTGCAGGCAAAGCGCGGCCGCCGCGGTTCGTAGCGCAGCAGCCGCTCCTCCCAGTAGAGGCGGCGCAGCACGGTGTCGGCGTCCAGCGTCAGCAATTCGTCGCGTGTCAGCGTCGCCGTCAGGTGGGCGATGCGGTTGAAGTCCTCGTTGTGGCCGATCTGGTCCTCGTTGCGCTCGCCGGACATCCGGCCCGGGCCTTCGGCCGGCATGCGCTGGATCAGCAGCCCGGCCGCCACCTGGTCGTCGGCAGCGAGCACCAGGCGGGTGTCGAGCTGCTCGGACTGCAGCATGTAGTGCTCCAGCACCTGCGACAGCTGCTGCAACGGTTCACGCCGGTCGCCGTGCAGCGGCACCACGCCCTGGTAGGGCTGCTGGCCGGGAAGGCGCTGCGCCGGGTCGAGCGTGATCGAGCAGCGGCCCTGGCCATGCAGGTTGAGCAACGCCTCCAGGCGCGCATCCGCCGGCACCTCGCCCAGCACCGTGGCCGTGGCACGGAAACTCAGGTCGCTGCGCACCTCGGCCACCGCCAGCCTGACCGGGCCGTCGCCATACACCTGCAGCAGCAGCGTGCCGTTGAACTTGATGTTCGACTGCATCAGCACGCCGGCTGCGGCCATCTCGCCGAGCAGACCGCGCACCGGTGGCACATAGGGCTGGTGGGCGCGTCGCGACAGCATCTCGCGCCAGCTCGCGCCCAGGCGTACCAGCTGCCCGCGCACGGGCAGGCCGTCGAACAGGAAGCGGTGCAGTTCGGCCATGCTCAGGCGATGCGGCGGATGCCGCTGCGGTGGCGCTGGGCCTGCTGCAGGTAGTGCCCGGCCAGGTGCGACAGCATGTCGTAGTGCGCCGGCGTCAGCGGGCGCACCAGCTTGGCCGGCGAACCGATGATCAGCGATCCGTCGGGGAACTCCTTGCCCTCGGTGACCACCGAGCCGGCGCCGACGATGCAGTTGCGGCCGATCTTCGCGCCGTTGAGCACCACCGCCTGGATGCCGATCAGCGTGCCTTCGCCGATGCTGCAGCCGTGCAGCATGGCCTGATGGCCGACAGTGACGTTGTCGGCCAGCGTCAGTGCAATGCCGGCGTCGGTGTGCAGCACACTGCCGTCCTGGATGTTGCAGTTGCGCCCGAGATGGATCAGGTCGTTGTCGCCGCGCAGCACCGCGCCGTACCAGACGCTGGCGCCCTCCTCCATGCGCACACGGCCAATGACGCTGGCGCTGTCGGCCACCCAGGCGCTGCCGGCAATCTGCGGTATCCATTGCTCAAGCTGGTAGATGGCCATCGGCAGTCCTCGAACGCGAAGCCGCGATTCTCGCTCGATTGGTCAGCGCACCCGGGGCCACGCGCGGCAAAACCCGCCGGCCGGCCTGGGCCGGCGCCACCGCCCAGCCGCCGCTGTCCAGCGCCCAGCCTTCGGTGGCCCGGGCCAGTTCGTGCAGCAGCACGCGCGTGCCGGACAGCGCCCCGGCGGCGCAGCGCTGCAACAGCCGCTCGATCAGCGCCTCGTCCAGCTGCAGCGCAAAGCGCTGCCAGCAGCGGTTGACGCGGGCGTCGCACCAGGCATCTTCCAGTGCGTGGCGCAGCGCCCAGGCGTCGGCGTCGCGGCCGGCCTCGAGGCGCCGCGGCAGCAAAGCGCTGAGAAAACGGTGGAAGTCCAAGCGCACCGCGTCGCCGGGCAGCAGCGCGGCCAGCTCGCGCAGGCGGCGCGTGCCGTCGGGGCGGCCGAGCTCGCGGGTGATCAGCGCCTGCAAGCCCTGCACCGGGTTCAGCAGCCGCAGCCGGTTGGGCGGCAGCACGCGCAGCGGCAGCCGAGCCGCTTGCTCGTGCGCCAGTGGCGTGACGAAGGAGATCAGCGCCGCCATGCGAGCCCAGGCCGCGGTGTCCAGGCCGTCGACGCGGCCGCCACCGGCACCTTCGGCCTGGTGCGCCCGCAGCAGCGCCTCGTTCCAGCCGAGCGCGCCCTTGGCGCGGTTGGCCACCGTCGACATCATCGCCAGGTTGCCGGCGGCATAACCGGCCTGGTGGTTGACCCGGTCCACCGAGCTGTCGGCCTGCCCCAGCGGTTGGCGCGTGATCGGGCATATCAGCGCCTCGATCTGGCCCAGGTAGTGCGGCGTCACCTCGGCCGGTTCGAAGGCGCGGTGGCGCAGCCAGGCATGCAGACGCAATGCCAGCCACAGCCGCACGCGGCGCGACGCACCGAGCGTGCGCCCGCCGAAGCAGGCCTTGCCGGCACGCCAGCCCTGGTGCAACGGGTTGCCGTCCAGCCACTGCCCGGGCGGCGGCAACAAGCCGTGGCGGGCGTGGTCCCAGCCGATGTCGAAGCCGACCTGCGGGTCGGCCAGTGGCTCGTGATGTGCGAAAGCGGTCTGGGCCATGTTTCACTCCGGTCATCGCACCGGGCCCCTTGCCCGATGCATGCAGGCAGTGTCGGATGCCACAGTCTCATGGCGTGAGACTGGGAAAGGAATATT
>Ga0316603_10000315_pt1 | contig 25268 bp, 25 predicted proteins | sample OWC_soil_day10_n_FD_207649 | JGI IMG/M metagenome (GOLD analysis project Ga0316603, IMG submission 207649) | Wetland soil microbial communities from Old Woman Creek delta, Ohio, United States - OWC_soil_day10_noCT | ecosystem: Environmental > Terrestrial > Soil > Wetlands | place: USA: Ohio... | reverse complement strand
ATCCGTAACGCCGCGATCCAAGGCAAGCAGGTCGGCGACACGATCGCGAAGTTGGGACGACGCGCAGGTGCGGGCGACGTCGACGTCATCGTCGTCGGTGCGGGTCCCGCGGGCATCGCGGCGGCGCTCGGCTGCATGGCGCACGGGCTCACGGTGCAGATCCTCGAGCAGAGCGTGTTCGGCGGCACGATCGCCCACTACCCGCGCAAGAAGATCGTCATGACCGGGACGCTCGACCTGCCCGGTTTCGGCAAGATCAAGAAGCGCACGATGCACAAGGAAGAGCTGCTCTCGCTGTGGCGGGAGGTGCGGGCCCAGATGAGCCTCGACGTGCGCGAGGGCATGCGCGTCGAGTCGATCCATCGCGACGGCGATCGCTGGCGGGTCGTCGGCGCCGACGGCTACTCCACGCGCGGCGCCTCGGTCGTGCTCGCGCTCGGGCGGCGCGGCGCACCTCGCCAGCTCGGTGTTCCCGGCGAAGAGCTGCACAAGGTCGCCTATCGCCTCCTCGAGCCAGAGCCGTTTGCGGGCAAGCACGTCATGATCGTCGGTGGTGGCAACGCCGCCGCGGACTGCGTGATCGCGCTCGTCGACTCGAAGCTGCCGCAATCGGTGTCGATCAGCTACCGCCGCCACGAGCTCATGCGCTTGCGCGATTCGGTGCGGAGCCGGTTCATGCAGCTGATGGACGCCAAGATGATCACGCCCTATCTCGGGACCGAGGTCGTCTCGATCGATCCCGACCGCGTGACGCTCAAGCGCAACAACGAGATCGTCGACGTCGCGAACGACAGCCTGATCATCCAGTGCGGCGGCACGTCGCCGAGTGACCTGCTCAAGACGATCGGCATCCACCTCGTCGAGAAGCGCGGCGAAGCGTGACTACTTCGGCGGCGTGAGGGTCGAGGGAGAACGCGGGGAGAAGGACTTGGGGCGATCTGGGCCACGCGAGCGCGAGGATTCGACGTGCGACGTTTGAACATTGCCGGAACGTCGCGCCACACGACAGTCTGAGGAGGGGTGATCGCGGATGGCGAAATCGTGGATCGCATGCCTTGGGGCGATGTGGCTGGCAGGCTGCGGCGACAACCTCTTCGCTCCGCCGGATGCGCCGTTAGCACGCTACGAGCCGTGGGCGCTTGGTGCGGTCTGGTCTTACAAGCTTACCGACCGCGCGACCTCGCTGGTGAGGCTGGATGCTTCCGAATCCGGCGGCCTCTCAACGAGACGCGTACATGACCCTGCCGAGTGAGGAGAAGTAGAGCCGGCCGCAATCCTCGGTCATGAACGGCGTCATCACCTGCCCGGTCGGGAGGCCGCCGATGGGCCGCGCCGGACCGAACGTCGTGTCGAGGGACGACCGCTCGGCGATCAGGACCTGCTGGACCGAGTTGTTCGTGCCATGGAACGTGACGCGCAGACCGTCGCGGCTCAGGTTCGGCGCGAAGATGAACGTGACCTGGAGATCCGTGTACAGGGTCTCGCGGAGCTGGCGGTAGGTCCCATCTGGGTTCTCGGCGAGCTCGATGAGCGAGATGTTGTGGGCGACGGCGAGGCGACGGCCGCTGGGCGTCGTGCGATCGCTCGGCGTGCCGATGGAGTCCGTCGACGACAGCTGCGCGAACGGCATGTCGGGTTGCTGCCAGGCGTTGCCGAGCCGCCGGTAGCGCACGAACCTCCCCACCGCCCCCTGGAGCTCGCGAACGAACAGCTGATCGCCCTCCGGCGTCAGCGCCACCTGATCGAAGCGGTCACCGGCGAGGATCGGAGTGATCATCGAGTCGGCAAGGACCTTCGAGCCCAGCGTGCCCTCGCGGATGGTGTACGTGCCGCCCGTCCCGCACGCGGCGGTGGCGAGGTCGGCTTCTTGGCTCGCGGTGTACTGGAAGCAAGGCTCGTTGACGGCATCGGCGAGGCTCGCGCTGAACTCGAGGCTCTGCCCGAACGCGGGGCACGTCGGAGGAGCATCCGGAGGCGGCAACGAGGTCGGCTCGAGGCCGAACACCCAATTGCAGCTAGGCAGCACCAGCCACGCGAGCCAACCTCTCACGTAAACCATTGTAGTCGAGGCGATCCCGAAGTCGAAGTTGATCGGCTCGCTCGACGTTCGCTACGTCGCGTAGCATCTGCACCCATGCGGTGCCTCCTGATCATCGCCGTGCTCGCGAGCGCGGCGCACGCAGATCCCAAGGCGGATGCGAAGAAGCTCGTCGACGAGCAGATCAAGGTCTTCAAGTCCGGCGAGGACGACAAGCTCCGCGCGCTCTTCGATCCGGACGCGATCGTGATCGGGCAGAGACGCAGAGAAGCGGGGAAGGATCTGAGCGGTGGCTACTTCGTGCCGAACATGTTCGGCGGTAGCCCGCACACGCAGCTCAAGAAGTTGGTGCTCAAATCGATCGCGGCGGCCGGCGGCGACGCGAAGGTGTTCTGGTTCACCGCCGAGCTCACCGCGAGCGCACACATTCCAGAGCCGGGTTTCGGCGCGAGGAACGAGACGCTGACGCTGCGGCTCACCGAGCTCGTCGTCGGCGGCAAGATCGTCGCGGCCGCGCTCGATCATGCAGCCGTGCCGGAAGAATGGACCAACGGCGACATCACCGGCGCGACCGAGGCCGGACCGCTCACCGCGATGCTCGCCACGCCCGCGACCGCCGGCGCGGCACTCGCCGCCGACGGCTTCGCGATCGGGACCGACAAGGGCGAGCGCGCCGTCGGGCCGGCCGCGAAGAAGCTGCTCGGCAAGTGGGCCAAGCTCGAGCTGTCCGTCGAAGGCAAGCCGCGCGAGGTCCGCACCGCGACGTGGGGCTTCGCGCAAGCACGCATCGCCTGGAAGCAGAAGAAGGAGACGGTGCACATGCTCGGCTTCGTGATCGCGACGCCGAAACCCGACGGCACGTGGACACCGATCGGCGTGCACTACAGCGCATCGAACCTCTAGCTCGGCGGCTTGAACGCGATCGCGGCTTCGACTCGAGGTCAGGAGGCGCCGCTAACGCCTCATTTCGGCGGCGGCTCGAGCCCGTACTTTTCCATCTTGTAGGCGGGCCTGCATTGCGATGTGCTCAACATCGATTGGCTCTCGTCAACGCGCACAACGTCGACGATACGGTGTTCTCGTCGAGGAGGAATGCGGTAGAGGAGAAAGCGGGGAGAAAAACTTTGGGCGATCTTGGCGGGTGACACGGTGACATCGCAGCGGCGGCTTGAGGTGACGACTGTCGCGTCTTCGTTCACGAACGGTCTCGCGCGTACCTCGACGCTCGCGGCAAGCAAGGAGGAGCGTCGGTGCTGACTTTGTACTTCTCACCTGGATCGAGCTCGATGGCGGCCCATATCGCGCTGCATGAGGTTGGCGCGACGTTCGAACCCAAGCTGGTGTCGTTCGCCAAACAGGAGCATCAGACTCCCGACTTCCGCGCCATCAATCCGTCCGGCAAGGTGCCGGTGCTTCTGATCGACGGGCGAGTGCTCACCGAGGTTGCCGGCATCCTGTTCTATGTCGCCAAACGGTTCCCCGAAGCCGACTTGTGGCCCGACGACATCGAAGCCGAGGCGCAGGTCGTGTCGTGGATGTCTTTCATTGCCTCTACGGTTCATCCGGCGCGCCGTCGCGGGTTGGACCATGCGCGCGCTGTCTACAAGCTCGCGGACCAACGGCTCGGCGACAACGAATGGACAGTCGGCGGCAGCTATTCCATCGCGGACATCCACTTGTTCCGACTGTTCTGGCGCTTCCGTGGCTCGTTCAATCCTGCGCCCGAAGAGTTCCCCAATCTCGAGCGACACTACGAGCGCACGATGGCGCGGACGGCTGTCAAGCGCACGATCGAGATCGAATCGAAGATCGGTTACGAGCTGCCGGAATAGCTCAGCGCGTCGGGATTACTTGCGCATCAGTACGCCGGCGAGCTTCTTCGGTCCCCACCTTCGCGTGCTCCTTCTTCGTCTGCACGATCTCGAGAGCCATCTCGGCCGACGTTTTCATCGGCGAGCTATGAATCGTCGACGAGACCGGCGAGGCGGCGCTTCTCGTAACGCGCGAGCCACTTGTAGATCGTCTTGCGACTCACGCCGTACTGGTCCACCAGCTCGACGATCGAGTCCTCCTTCGACAACATGCACGGCCGAGCCGGGAACCGATGCACGCTCTCGCGCGCCAGCGTGGCAGCGAGGTCAGCGAGGCCAGCGAATGATAAGTTTGCCGCGTGGAGCCCGACACGGAGACCCTGTCATGGGTACGGGACACGCTCGGTGCCTTTCGGATCGCGTCGCACTTCGCCCATTCACATGGCGGCGCACAACTATGGCGTCTCGCAACCGCGAGCGATCACGTTTGGCTGAAGCTGCACGCAAGGCGGCACAAATGGGAGTGCGAGGTCCACGCGCTCGTACGCTGGAGCGAGCCACTCATGCCACGTTTGCTCGCATCGCGCCCCGGCGCGGTGCTTCTCACGGAGTGCGAGGGCGAGGATGCGACTACCCTCGAAGGCAACGCCGCCGAGCGCATGTGGACGGAGGCCGGTGCATGGCTCCGACGGTTTCACGCGCGCACGGGCACGTGGTTCGGCAACGTCTCGATCGATGGCGCCCCCAATGGCGACGTATCGACCGATCCGACGTTTCAGCTGACCAAGGGCTTCACGATGCGAGTCCGTCAGGGGCGCGACAGCGGCCTCCTCGATGCTGCGACGATCGCGGTCGTGGAGCAGCGATTCTTTGCTGGTCTCGACGCGTTTCGCGATGCACCACCGCACTCCACACATCGTGACTTTCATCCCCGTAACTGGCTGGCAGCGCCCGATGGCAGATTGACGGCGGTGATCGACTTCGAGCATGCGCGCTGGGATCTACGTGCCGTCGACCACATTCGCTCCTGGGATAAGGAGTTCCTGCGCGAGCCTCGCCTCGTGGACGCGTTCTATTCCGGTTACGGCGAGCCCGACGCTGAACTCGTCCAGCAGATCGAAACCGGCCGGCTGTGGGCGAACGTCGTCAGCGCCGTGTGGGCCGAGGAGGTGGGCGACAGCGCGTACTGCCGGCAGAACCTCGAGGGTCTCGCCCGGATCATCCGGAGATAGGCCTCGCAATCCACCTGATCGACCCCTCGACGAGCAATGCGGCATCTTCATTCTTGCGCGCCCCGGCGTCCCGACGACCTCCATAGCGGCCGAGCATCAACTGGCCGACTGCGGTCGCGTCGGGCTGGTCCAAGAACGTCTCGTCAGCGCCAATCCACCGCACCGGCCGAGTGTAGACCGCGCTTACGTATCTCGAGCATACGTTTCTAGCGTCGAGGCGATTACGATCGACATCGCGACCATGACACCCCAACTGACGCTCGAGCTCGGGCTCGTGTTCGCGGGCGAGCACCGTATCGTGACGACGCGCGAATTCGTTCCGAGGCCCGCTCCGTCATTCATACTCGCGCGGAATTCGACCTCGCGCGAATGGGCCGTCCGTGTGGATGTGGCGCCGGACGTTGCGGAACTACTCGATGCCCTGGCGAGCGACGAAAGGCCGGCGGCGGATCCCACGTTGCCACCGCGTCACGAAGCCCGATATCGAGAGTTGCTCGGCGACAAGATCACGTTCGGGCCGAAGTTCGTGTTTCCGGAAGTGCTCGATGAGCCAGCGTATGCGATCGCAGTCATCGACGACGAGGACGCGCTTTCGCATCACTTTCGCGGCTGGGTTCGGGGCGAGATCGCGGCGGTGTGCGCACCGGTGATGGCAATTGTCATTGACGAAAAGCCCGTCAGCGTCTGCTTCAGCGCGCGCTCGTCGCCAGTTGCCGCGGCGGCCGGTGTCGAAACTGCGCTCCCGTTCCGTGGGCGCGGTTACGCCGGTGCAGTCACGGCCGCTTGGGCGCGCGCGATCCGCGCGAGTGGACGCACTCCTTATTACAGCACGTCGTGGACAAACACTGCATCCCTCGCCAATGCGCGCAAGCTGGGCCTGATTACGCACGGTAGTAGCTGGAGTGTCGACAAGTCCTCGTGAGGTTCTGTGACGGTGTGACCTGCGCGGGCAGCCTCGCTTCGCTCACGCAACTGCGCTGCGGATCAAGCTCGTGACGATCGCGCTCGGTACACACTCGGTACACGCCAAGAAACGGCGCCGCTAAGTACCTACTTCGGCGGCGGCTTGAGCCCGTACTTTTCCATCTTGTAGATCAGCGTGCGGCGCGAGAGGCCGATGCGGCGTGCCGCGCGCGTCTGGTTGTGATCTTCGGCTTCGAGCGCCGCCTGGATCGTCGCCTTCTCGACCTCGGCGACCTGTTCGCGAACGTCGGACGTCGAGAACGCCGTCGGGACTTGCGCGTTCGCGTCACGCAACCGATCGGGAAGGTCCGCGGCCGTGATCGTGTTTCCGCACAGCACGAGTGCGCGTTCGATCGCGTTCTTGAGCTCGCGCACGTTGCCGGGCCAGCGATAGCGCTGGAGGACCTCGCGCGCATCGGGCGACAGGGCCGCCGGCGACCTGCCCTGCTCCATCGCGCAGATCCGCGCGAAGTGCTCGGCGAGGGGGATGATCTCGGTCGGGCGCTCGCGCAACGGGGGCACCGCGATCGTGAAGCCACTGATCCGGAACAAGAGATCCGAACGGAACCGACCCTCGCGGGCCTCGACGTCGAGATCGCGGTGGGTCGCGGCGACGAGCCGCACGTCCACGGCAAGCTCGGAGGTGGCGCCGACGCGAATGATCACCTTGCGCTCGAGCACGCGCAGCAACTTCGCCTGCAGCGCCGACGGCATCTCGCCGATCTCGTCGAGGAACAGCGTTCCTCCGTCGGCGGCCTCGAAGTAGCCGACCTTGCGCCGCTCGGCGCCGGTGAACGCGCCGCGCTCGTATCCGAAGAGCTCGCTCTCGAGCAGGTTCTCGGGGAGCGCAGCGCAGTTGAGCTTGATGAACGGCTTCTCGCGCCGTCCCGAGCCGCGGTGGATCGCCTCGGCGACCAGCTCCTTACCGACACCGGTCTCGCCGTTGATCAGCACCGTCATCGGGGTGTTCGCGATCCGCTCGACGAGCGTGTAGACACGCTGCATCTCCGGGTCGACCGCGACCAGCTGCTCGCTGCTCGTTCCCCCTACCCCGGGCACCCGCCGCAGGGTCCCGGTCACCCCGAGCACCGCCACGATCGGACCGATCGACACCTCGTCGCCGCTGATCAGCCGGCGCTTGGCATCGAGACGCTCCCCGTTCACCCACGTTCCGTTGCGGCTGTTGAGGTCCTCGATCTCGATGATGTCAGCGCGGCGGCGGATGCGCGCGTGGTTGCGCGACACCTGGTCGTCATCGACGACGATCGTCGATGCCGCCCCACGACCGATCGTGACCTCGCCCTCGTCTGGAATGTCGAAGACCTCGGAGCCGCGCGACGCGTCCTCGACGTGGTCGACGACCACGAATGCGCGGGGCTCGAGGGGCCCCGAAAACGCAGCTTCTCTCGTTCGAGTATCAGACGACACGCTGGCTGCAACAGGGTGCCATGACTCCGTGCGGCATCCAAGGCAGCCCGCAAGTGTTGCGCATCCCCTGCTCCCCGACCCCGAGGTCCCTGGCGCGCACCTTGCTCGACCCCTGGGTAGCATGCGGACCGATCAACAGCTCAAACAGGACGTCACCAACGAGCTCGGCTGGGAATCGTCGGTCAACGAGGCGCATGTCGGGGTTTCCGTGAAGAACGGCATCGTCACGCTGAGCGGTCATGTCGCGACGCTCGGCGAGAAACACGGTGCCGAGAAGGCGGCGAGGCGGGTGTTCGGGGTCAAGGCAGTCGTCAACGATCTCGATGTCAAGCGCCCGTCGAGCGCGGTGCGCACGAACGAGGATATCGCCGTCGACTGCGTCACCGCGCTGCGCTCGCATGGCGCGGTCCCCCCCGACCGGATCAAGGTGATCGTCGAGAACGACGGCTGGGTCACGCTCGATGGCGTCGTCGAGTGGCAGTACCAGAAAGACGCCGCCGAGACCGCGGTGCGCTTCCTCTACGGGGTCCGCGGCATCACCAACGACATCAAGCTCTCGCCCGGCGTCCGTGCGGTCGACGTGAAAGAGCGGATCGATGCCGCGTTCAAGCGCATCGCCGAGATCGATGCGAAGGGGATCACCGTCGAGACGAAGGACGGTCGAGTCATCCTGAACGGAGAAGTTCGCTCGTGGGCCGAGAAGGGAACGGCGCAGCAAGCCGCATGGTCCGCACCGGGCGTCATCGCCGTCGAAAACAACCTCGTCGTCACGGAGTAAGCGATGTGGACTCGCAGAGAGCTTTGGGCCGAACACGATGCCGCGCACGCTCGTCACATGCGAGCTCGAGCGATCATGCTCGTCGTCGTACTCCTCACGATCTGGAACGTGCTCGCCTTGCTCGCGTACATGCCGCCTAGCTCGCAGCACGATCCGGTGCGGGGGAGACCTTGCTCCTCACGTGAACTGGCGCCGACAACGCACGCGAGATGATGCAGTCACGCTCTGCCTTCGCGAGGAGCGCTTGCGCCCGTGCTTCCTCGCCGGATCCGGTGACGACCTCGACGTCGAGGTCGATGCTGTCGAAGAACGGTCCCGTGTGGCCTTTCACGAGCACGCCGGTCCCCGTGCCGCGCCAGTCGATCACCGAGATCCCGGCGTGCCGCGCGTACGCGTCGAACGTCGTCTTCAGGCACGTCAGTGCGGCGGCGACGAGCAGCTGCTCCGGGCTCCACACGTCGTCGGTTCCGCCGAACTGAGACGGCGCTCCGGTGAGCACGGGTGTTCGCGTACCGGCAAGGAGCATGTTGCCTTCGAGCGTGGCTTGGTAGACGTGGGGGAAGGGGGCGTTCGGCATGCCTCGTCAGGTTGCAACTGACTCGCCAGCGTGAGGCTCGTCATTTGCGAACGGACTGCGAATTACCGCGACCCTGCTGCAGTGCGTGCGGGATCAATGTCGTGTCGGCGCTCGTCGGCGGGCACGGCGTTTGTAGGAATCCTGAGCGCCATGTTGGACACTCGGCTGCACGCGAACGCCCAGTCGATCGGCAAGCTTTGCGTCGGCGGTGACTGGGCCTGCGCGCATGGCGACTACGCGGCGCTGCGAGATATCGCGCTCCGGTTGTCGGCGCTGGCTCCGGAGCCGATGCACTGCACGCTCCTCGAGCTCGCCGATGCGTGCTTCGTCGACTCCGATCGTGCATCGCAGCTGTGGTCGACGTGCAAAGACGCGCTGTTTCGCGACTAGGGCTTGCGCGCGACGAGCACCGGGCACTTCGCGTGGCGAAGAACCTTCTCCGCGACGGAGCCCAACAGGACGCGCTTGATGCCCGTCCTGCCGTGACTTCCCATGACGACGAGATCGACCGATGGATCGTCGTCGAGGAGCGCGAGGGTCTGCTGGCCCGCGTAACCGATCCTCGACCGCGTCGTGACGCGGGCGGTTGCCTTCACGCGTGCCGCCGCGTTCGCGAGTGCATCCGCTGATCGCCGGTCGAGATCGCGTGCGAAATCTTCGATCGGCAGCTCGCCGCTGTAGGCGACCGGCACTTCGATCACGTGGAAGATGGTGAGCTCGCCATCGGGGCTCGCGAGCTTCGCGGCGAGGTCGAGGGCATGGTTGGCACTCTCGGAGAAATCTGTCGGGCAGACCACGTGTCGAAACGGCTTCGCTGGGCTGTCGGGGCGCACCGCGAGCACGGGGCACGGCGCGTGACGAACGACCTTCTCCGCGATGGACCCGAGCAAGATCCTCGCGAGGCCCGTGCGCCCGTGCGTGCCGATCACGCACAGATCGAACTTCTCGTTCGAGAGCAGGTCGACGATCAGCGTCCATGGCACACCGCCGGTGACGACCCGGCCGCTGACGTTCTTCGCGCCCGCGGCCTTCGCGTCGCGGACGGCGTTGTCGATGCCGCGCTGCGCGTCGTCCGCCATGTCGCCGAGCGCCTGCGGCGGGAACACGTACTCGCCCGCGTACATCGACGGCGGCAGGTACCACGCGTGGACCAGGACGAGCTCGGCATTCGATTCGTTCGCGAGCCGAATCGCGACCCGCGCTGCCTGCTGGGAACCCGCGGAGAAGTCGGTCGGGCAGAGGATCTTCGAGAAGCTCATGCCCATCCCAGTTGCAACGGCACGGCCAGCAATCGCGCGGGCATTGCGCGCAAGCATTGCCGCGAATGCATGCGGATCGTGGGCGCACGCAAGCGGTGCGCACTCTCCCGCGAAGCCGGCTGGTCCACCGCCTGCAGGAAGCGACAACTCATGCAGAAGCCGTGGATCGTGGTGCTAGCGGGTGGAGAGGGGACCCGTCTGCAGTCGTTGACGCGCGCGCTCTACGGCGCGGATCTGCCAAAACAGTTCGCGGTCCTCGTCGGGGACCGGTCGCTGTTGCAGCTGACCGTCGAACGCGCGGAGCTCCTGACCACACGCGATCGCATCCTCGTGATCGTCGCAGAGCACCGCGCCGCGATCGCGCGGGAGCAGCTCGTGCCGTACGGCGGCGTCGAGCTCGTGGTCCAGCCACGCGCGCTCGACACCGGGCCCGGCATCTTGTTGCCGCTCGCTCGCATCCTCGCGCGGGACCCGCGTGGCACCGTCGCGTTCCTGCCGTCGGATCACTACCTCGCCGATCCGCGGCCGTTGATCGACGCTCTGCGCAGCCGGCGGTCGATCGGGTCTCGCTCGTCGGCGTCGCGCCGACCGGACCGGAGCGCGAGTACGGCTGGATCGTGCCGGGGCGCCGCATCGGCCGCACGGACGCGCGCGCGGTCACGCGGTTCGTCGAGAAACCCGAGGAGCCGCTCGCCGAGTCTCTGTTCGCGAGCGGCGCGCTGTGGAACACGTTCATCCAGAGCGGTGCAGTCATGACGTACTGGGATCTCGCACGCCGCCATCTCCCGAATCACGCGCTCGCGTTCGAGCACTACGCCGCGGCCGTCGGAACGCTCGCCGAGGATCACGTCCTCGAGGGAGCGTACGCGCACATGCAACCCGCGAACTTCAGCCGCGACCTGCTCGCCCACGCGAGCGAGCTCGCGGTGATTCCGGTCAGCGGCACGGGCTGGAGCGACTGGGGATCGCCACGCCGCGTCTTCGAGAGTCTCGCGGGCACCCAGCACTTGGATGAGCTGCTCGCGCGGATCCGCGCACCGCACCACGACCGACTCGCGTCGTGATGCAAAGGCTGCGCGCTCGGCGCGTCATTGTCGAGGCATGTCGGATGCACCTAGCACGTGCATGAAGGCCACCGCGAAACGCCAAGACCATCACGAGGCCGAGCTCTTCGTGTTCATGCACGGGAGCCATCAAACCCTCGAGCGGCTGTTCGAGAAGTTGATCCTCGCCGTCACCGCCGACGACCGCATCGAGATGCACGCGATCTGGGAGCAGGTCGAGTCGAAGCTGCTCGCGCACCTCGAGGCGGAGGAGCGGTTCGTCCTGCCGGCGTTTGCGAAGTCCGATCGCAAGGAGGCGACCGAGCTGGTCCGCGAGCACGGCAAGATCCGCGAGCTCCTCCTCGAGCTCGGCGTCGCGATCGAGCTCCACTACGCGCGGCTCGCGCCGTTCCAGCTCTTCATGGGGATGCTTCGCGAGCATGCGCAGCGCGAAGAGACGCTGCTCTACCGCTGGGCATCCAGCATGCTCGAGGCCCGGTTGGCGACGGCGGCGATCGAGCACGTGAACGGGAAGTGACGCCATGGCGAGCGTCGTCAGTGGCCGCGGGCTGACGAAGCACTATCGAATGGGCGAGGTCGACGTCGCGGCCCTGCGCGGTGTCGACATCGACCTGTTCGAGGGCGAGCTCGTGGTGCTGCTCGGCGCGTCGGGCAGTGGCAAGTCGACCCTGCTCAACATCCTCGGTGGGCTCGATGTCTGCACGAGCGGTCACGTCGAGTACCGCGGCCAAGACTTGACCGCCGCGGACCCCGACGACCTCACGTGGTATCGACGGCGCCACGTCGGCTTCGTCTTCCAGTTCTACAACCTGATCCCGAGCCTCACCGCACGCGAGAACGTCGCGCTCGTCACCGAGATCGCCGACGATCCGCTCGATCCGGCAGAGGCGCTCGAGCTCGTCGGGCTCGGCGACCGGCTCGATCACTTCCCCGCGCAACTCTCCGGCGGCGAGCAGCAGCGCGTCGCCGTCGCACGCGCGGTCGCGAAGCGCCCTGACTTGCTCCTCTGCGACGAGCCGACCGGCGCGCTCGACTTCCAGACCGGCGTGCGCGTGCTCGCGGTCCTCGAGCGGATCAACCGCGAGCTCGGCACCACGACCTGCGTGATCACGCACAACGTGCCGATCGCGGCGATGGCGACTCGGGTGATCACGCTCGCCGACGGTGCGATCGCCCGGATCGACGTGCCGACCGTGCACAAGGCGGCCGCGGAGCTGCGCTGGTGAGCGTCCTCGAGCGCAAGCTGACCCGCGACCTCTGGCGCCTGAAGGGCCAGGTCGCGACGATCGCGCTCGTCCTCGCGTGCGGAATCATGGCGATGCTGATGATGCGCAGTACGTATCACTCGCTCCTCGCGGCGCGCGATGCGTACTACGCGTCGTACCGCTTCGGTGACGTGTTCGCGCGACTCGAGCGCGCACCCGACGCGGTCGCGTCGCGGCTCGAGGAGATTCCCGGCGTGATGATCGCGTACCCACGCATCGTCAAGGACGTCATGGTCCCGATGCCCGGCGAACCGGACCCCATCACCGGCCGGATCGTGTCGATTCCCGACGACGGGGAACCGCCGCTCAACGCGCTCTACCTGCGAGCGGGTCGGATGCCCGCCGCGAATGCGAGCGAAGCCGTCGTGATCGAAGGCTTCGTCAAGGCGCACGAGCTCTCGATCGGCGATCGCATCCCCGCCGTGATCGAGGGCCGCCTGCGCGAGATCGAGATCGTCGGGATCGCGCTGTCGCCGGAGTACGTGCTCGCCATGTCGGGGCGCGAGCCGATGCCCGACAACCGGCGGTTCGTCGTGATGTGGATGGCTCGCAGCGGCATCGCGCCCGCCTTCCAGATGGAGGGCGCGTTCGACGACGTCGTGCTGCAGCTCGAGCACGGCGCATCGCTACCAGCCGTCCTCGCCGAGGTCGATCGCGAGCTCGCGCCCTACGGCGGCTACCACGCCATCGCACGCGACAAGCAGCTCTCGAACATGGCGCTCCAGAGCGAGCTCGACATGCTGCGCACGCTGGCGGTCGTGATCCCCGCGGTCTTCCTCGCGGTCGCGGCGTTTCTCGTCAACGTCGTGGTCTCGCGCCTGGTGTTCCTCGAGCGGACGCAGATCGCCGTGCTCAAGGCGCTCGGCTATACCGACGTGCGGATCGCGCTCCACTACCTCGGGCTGATCGGCTTGATCGTCGCGATCGCCGGTGTCGTCGGGGTCGCGGCCGGCATCTGGTCCGCGCGCTGGATGACTAACCTCTATTCGGACTTCTATCACTTCCCGACGCGGCTCTATCACATGTCGCCGAGCCTGGTCGCGATCACGCTCGCGATCGGCTTCGGCTCGGCGGTCATCGGTGCGCTCGGCAGTGTCCGCCGCGTCACGCGCATGCAACCCGCGCAGGCGATGCGTCCGCCGACGCCGCTCGTCTACCGCCGTTCGCTCGCCGAGAAGCTGCGGCTGTCGCGGATCCTGGGTCCGTCGGCGATGATCGTGCTGCGCGAGATCGAACGCCGGCCGCTGCGCTTCGCGATGTCGTCGATCGGGATCGCGATGGCCGTCGGCATCTACTTGTTCGGCCGGTTCTCCTACGATTCGTTCGACCGCCTGATGTCCGACCGCTTCTTGCGCGAGCACCGCGAGGACGTCACGGTCGCGCTCGCACGCGCCACGCCGGCGAACGCGGTCTCGGATCTGGCGGCGATGCCGGGTATCCAGATCGCGGAAGGCGAACGTGTCGTACCGGCGCGCGTGCGCTTCGGGACGGCATGGCGCGACGTCACGATCCACGGCTTGCCGCACGACAGCGTGTTGCGCACGCTGCTCGATCACGGAACCACGCCGCTCGAGCTTCCCGCGCAAGGGGTGATCGTCACCAAGGCGCTCGCGGACAAGCTCGGTGCCCGCGTCGGAGACGACCTCGACGCCGAGGTCCTCGAAGGCGCGTGGATCACGCGTCCGCTGCCGATCGTCGGGCTGTTCGACGAGCCGTTCGGCCTGCAGGCGTACGCACGTGCAGATTGGCTCTCCGGCTGGCTCCAGGAGGAGCCGCGGGTGAGCGCGATCTTGCTCTCGATCGATCCCGGCCAGTTCGACAACGTCCGCGCGCGACTCAAGGAGCTCCCCCAAGTGCTCGGCGTGATCAGCACGCAACGCACGATCGACAACTACCGAGCGCAGACCGGCGAGTCGATGATGTTCTTCACGCTGGTGCTGATGATCAGCGCGGCGGCGATCGCGATCGGCGTCGTCTACAACAACGCGCGGATCGCGCTCTCGCTGCGCAGCCGCGACCTCGCGACGTTGCGCGTGCTCGGCTTTACCCGTCACGAGGTCGCGCTGATCCTGCTCGGCGAGATCGGCGTTCAGGCGACGATCGGGATTCCGCTCGGCCTCGTCGCCGGCACGTGGGGCTGCGCCCAGTTCGCGAGCGCGATGGAGACCGAGTGGATGCGCTTCCCGATGTACGTCGCACCGTCGACGTACGCGACCGCCGCCGCCATCGCGCTGCTCTCCGCCGTCGCCAGCGCCTTCCTCGTCCGCCGCAAGCTCGGTCAGCTCGATCTGATCGGTGTCCTCAAATCCTCCGAGTGATCAGGAGCGCGTCATGTCCAAGCCAAACAAGACCAAACGCACGACGATTCGCTGGGTAAAACGCATCCTGCTCGTCGTCGGCGCCCTGGGCGTCGTCGCGGCGATCGTGCGTGCGCTGTTGCCGCAGACGCTCACCGTCGACACCGCCACGGTCTCGCGCGGGACGCTCGACGTCGAGGTGCGGGAGGACGGCCAGACGCGTGTCCGCGATCGGTTCGTCATCTCGGCGCCGATCTCGGGCGAGCTCGAACGTGTCCCCGTCGATGCCGGGACCTGGCTCGATCGTGGCTCGGTCGTCGCTCGGATCGAGCCACTACGACCTGCCTTGCTCGACGACCGCACGCGCGGTGAAACGACCGCGCGGCTCGCATCGGCACGCGCACGCGAGCGCCAGGCCGCGACGGCGATCGCCCGTGCAGTGGGGTCGCGCGATCTCGCGGTCGTCGACGCCGAACGCACCCGCAAGCTCGCGGAGCTGGGTGCGGTGCCCGGGCTCGAGCGCGAACGCGCGGACCTCGCGGCACAGCTCGCGAACGAAGATCTCGCCGCGGCCAAGCACCAGCGCGACGCCGCGGCTGCCGAGATCCGCGCGCTGCAGGCGACCCTCGATCCTCGCGACGGAGACGTGAAGACGTACGAGGTCCTCGCACCGACGCGCGGCCGCGTCCTCCGCGTCTTGCGCGAGAGCGCCGGCCCCGTCACGGCCGGCACTCCCCTCGTCGAGCTCGGCGATCCGAGCTCCCTCGAGGTCGTGATCGACGTGCTCTCGCGCGATGCCGAGCGCATCGCACCGGGCATGAACGTGTTCATCGACACCGCGAGCGAGCAGCCGGTCCGCGGCACCGTCGTCCTCGTCGAGCCATCGGCGTTCACCCGCATCTCCGCGCTCGGGATCGAAGAGCAGCGGGTCAACGTGATCGTGTGCTTCGAAGGTACGCAGACGATCGGCGATGCGTTCCGCGTCGACGCACGCATCATCACCTGGCACGGCGACAACGTGCTGCGCGTCCCGGCGAGCGCGCTGTTCCGCGATCACGGCCGCTGGGCGGTCTACGTGCTCGACGACGGCCGCGCACGGCTGCGTGTCGTCGAGGTCGGCCATCGCGGTCGCGTCGAGGTCGAGATCACGCGCGGGCTCGACGAAGGCGAGCGCGTCATCATCCACCCGAGCGATCAGATTCACGAAGCCGTCCGGGTCGCCGCTCGCGAGTAGCGATCACGCGGCGGCACTGGCTCGCAGGAAGTGGCGTACGTAGTCGTTCGCCGACCCGCGGACCTCCGACGGCGAACCGTACGCGACGATCCGCCCTTCATGGATCAGCGCGATCGCGTGCGCGATGCGGAACGTCGACGCCATGTCGTGACTGATCACGAGCGTCGTGATGTCGAACTGCTCCTGCGCGCGGACGATCATGTCATCGATCTCGCGCGTGCGTAGCGGGTCTTGCCCCGTCGTCGGTTCGTCGTAGATCAGGATGTCGGGGCGCATCACCATCGCGCGCGCGAGGGCGACGCGCTTGCGCTCACCGGCCGAGATCTCGCCGGGCAGGCGATGCCGGAGCTGCGTGAGACCGAGGCGTTCCAGGATGTCGTGCACGCGATCGCGAATGACAGCCCGCGCCTCGTGACGCCGCTCGACGAGCGGAAACGCGACGTTCTCCTCGACGTCCATCCAATCGAGCAAGCCGGCGTGCTGGAACACGAGACCGAAGTGCGTGCGCACGTCGTCGAGCTCGCGCTCGCCCATCGGGACGATGTCCTTGCCGAACACCCGGATCTCGCCGCTGTCGGGCTTCATGAACCCCATGACGTGCTTCGCGATGACGGACTTTCCGCTGCCGCTGGCGCCGATCAGCACGGTGATGCGGTGCGGATAGATCGCGAGATCGACGCCGCGCAGGACGTGCTTCGCACCGAAGTGCTTGTGAACGCCGACGAGCTCGATCACGGGCTGATCCGTTCGCGTGGTGGCACCCGCAGCACGGGGCGGCTGCGTGCCGCCGAGGAACTCGCGGATCGGCGCGAGCTCGCTGTGCACGAGCTCGTCGTAGCTGCCGGTGAAGATGATCTTGCCGTCGTGGAGGAAGGCCATGCGATCGGCGAGCCGGCGCGCACTGGCCATGTCGTGACTGATGATCACGGGCGTGAGCGCGTATTGTTTCCTCGCGCGCGCGATCATCTCGTCGACGCGCTCGATCATGAGCGGATCGAGCCCGGTCGTCGGCTCGTCGAACAACACGACCTCGGGCCGCGCCACGAGCGCACGCGCCAGGCTGACGCGCTTCTTCATGCCGCCCGAGAGCTCGCCCGGGAGGAGCTCTTCGCTTCCTTCGAGATCGAGCATCTCGATCAACCGATGTGCGACTTGCTCGGCATCGCGGTGCCGAACGTGCGCGGTCTCGACGAGCGGGAACTCGACGTTGTCCTCGACCGACAGCGCATCGAACAGCGCGTAGTTCTGGAACAGCATGCCCATCCGCTTGCGCAGCGCGAGCAGCTCGACGGGCGACACGGTCGCGAGGTCGCGCCCGAACACGCGCACGTGTCCGCGGCTCGGCGTGACGAGGCCCATCATGGCCTTGAGCAGCACGCTCTTCCCCGAGCCGCTGCGCCCGACGATGACGGTCGTCTCGCCGCGATAGATCGTCAGGTTCAGACCGTCGAGGACGCGCTTCTCGCCGAACGCGATCGACACGTCCTCGAGCTCGATCACGGGGTCGCGCATACGAAACAACGGTGCATCTCGTGTTCCGGCGGCGCGCACGGGGCGAATGCGCAAACGCTGCAGGAAGCGAGGCACGCGGCTTGCTCTGTTGCGGAGTATGAAAGCGCTACGACTCGTTCGTTGGGGAAAGCCGGCCGAGCTCTCGGAGCTTCCGATCCCGGAGCCGGGGCCGGGTCAGATCCTGATCAAGATCGCCGGGGCTGGTGCGTGTCATTCGGATCTCCACCTCATGGACTGGCCCGAGGGGACGCTGCCCTGGAAGGTCCCGTTCACGCTCGGCCACGAGAACGCCGGATGGGTCGAGCGGCTGGGCGCCGGTGTCACCGCGTTCGCGAAAGGCGATGCGGTCCTCGTCTACGGACCGTGGGGCTGCGGCCGTTGCCGGCCGTGTCGCCTCGGCCGCGAGAACTACTGCGAGCGCGCCGGCGAGATCGGTGTCAGCGGCGGTGGGCTCGGCCTCGACGGCGGCATGGCGGAGTATCTCTTGGTGCCGAGCGCACGGTTCCTCATTCCGATCGGTGACCTCGATCCGGTGAAGGCGGCGCCGCTCTCCGACGCCGCGCTCACGCCGTATCACGCGATCGCGAAGTCCCGCGATCGTCTGCAACCGGGCGCGACGGCCGTCGTGATCGGCGTCGGTGGCCTCGGCCAGATGGCGATCCAGCTACTCCGGGCGACGACCGGCGCGCGCGTGATCGCCGTCGACACCGACGACCGCAAGCTCGAGCTGGCGCGCAAGCTCGGCGCCGACGTCGTGCTGCGCTCGAGTGCAGGGCCGGAGGCGATCCGCAAGGCCACCGCGGGTGTCGGCGCGGACCTCGTGCTCGACGTGGTCGGCGCCGACGCGACGCTCGCACTCGCGGCGAAGGCGGTGCGCGCCGAAGGTCGAATCGTCATCATCGGTCTCGCCGGCGGTACGCTGCCGCTGAGCTTCTTCGGAGTGCCGTACGGCGCCGAAGTCGCGACCAGCTACTGGGGCACCATCCCGGAGCTGATCGAGCTCGTCGCGCTCGCACGCGCCGGCAAGATCCAGCTCGAGGTCGAGACATTCCCGCTCGATCGCGCCCTCGAGGCCTACGAACGCCTGCGACGCGGAGAGATCCGCGGTCGCGCGGTCGTCGTGCCGAACCGCTAGAACTGCGCACCGGCTGCGGGGGCGCCACCCTCGGTGCATCACCTGCGCGCCTGCGACACGAATTCCGCGCACGTCGATTGCTAGCTCTTGGATCGTGACCACCAAGCTCTCGTTCCTCGGTGCGGTCGACACGGTGACGGGCTCGCGCTACCTCGTCGAGGGCGCGCGCGGGCGCGTCCTCGTCGACTGCGGTCTGTTCCAAGGCCCCAAGAAGCTGCGCGAACGCAACTGGACGCGCCTGCAGTTCGACGGCTCGGCGCTCGACGCGGTCGTCCTCACGCACGCGCACGTCGATCACGCGGGCTACCTGCCGCGGTTGTGCACGTCGGGTTACGAAGGCCCGGTCTACTGCACGCATGGCACGCGAGATCTCCTGCGTCTGCTGCTCCCGGATGCGGGTCACCTGCAGGAGGAGGAAGCGCACCACGCGAACAAGTGGGGCTACGCGCGTCACGATCCCGCGCTGCCGCTGTTCACCGAGGAAGAAGCCGAGCGCTGCCTCGCGCAGCTCGTGCCCGTCGCGTTCGAGACGGCCTTCGAACCTGCCCCTGGCTTCTCGTCGACGTTCTCCCGGGCGGGTCACATCCTCGGCTCGGCGAGCGTCGCGCTCGCGGTCGAGGGCAACCGGATCACGTTCACCGGCGATGTCGGTCGACCGCACGATCCGCTGATGAAGCCGCCCGCGCCGCTCGCCAGCACGGACTACTTGATCATCGAATCGACCTACGGCGATCGCCGCCACCCGCCCGATGACACCGAGAACACGCTCGCGCGCCTCGTCGTCGAGACGGTCGAGAAGCGCGGCGTGCTCCTCGTTCCCTCGTTCGCGGTCGGACGCTCGCAACACCTGCTGTACCTCCTCGCGAAGCTCCGCCTACAGAAGCGCATTCCCGAGTGCCCCGTCTTCCTCGACAGCCCGATGGCGATCGATGCGACGCAGCTGTTTCGCGCGCACCTCGACGACCACATCCTGTCGGAGGCCGAGTGCGCGTCGATGTTCGGCATCGCCCGTTACACGCACACCCCCGACGAGTCGAAGGAGATCGATCGCTCTTCCGGCCCGATGATCGTGATCTCCGCGAGCGGCATGTGCACCGGTGGCCGCATCCTCCATCACCTCGCACGGTTCCTCCCCGACGAGCGCACGACGGTGCTGTTCGTCGGCTATCAAGCAGCGGGCACGCGCGGCCGCTCGCTCCTCGACGGCGAGAACGAGCTCAAGATGCTCGGTCAATACGTGCCCGTGCGCGCGCGCATCGTCGCCCTCGACGGCCTGTCCGCACATGCCGACTACGCCGAGATGATCGAGTGGCTCCGCGCCGCCAAGCTCGCACCGCGCGACGTGTTCGTCACGCACGGCGAACCGGGCTCCTCCGACGGGTTTCGTCGCCGGCTACGCGACGCGTTCGGCTGGCGCGTACGCGTTCCCGATGCGGGCGAAACCGTGACGCTGTAGCGCTTCGCGCGCGACCGTGTAGCCCGCGCGCATGTAGCGTGGCCACTCCGTGCGATCGAGGAAGCTCTCGTAGAAGCGTGCGCCACGCACTTCGTCGTGCGCCACCGGGTGCAAGAGCTCGAGTCGCCCCGCGAGGTGATTCACGTGCTCGCGCGCGAGCTCGAGATACAGGGCGTAGCGGAGCTGCCCTGACGCGCGCAGGATCGACCACGGCTCGTGATACCAGTCGCCGATCGGCGTGCCGGCGAACCGCTCGGGCAGGTACGAGTTCGTTCCGATCACGAGATCGTACGGCTCGACGTCCGCGAGCGGCGTGGTCGGGAAGATGTCGACGATCCCACCGTCGCCGTACCACGTGCCGCCGATCCGTACGGGCTCGACCATGATCGGGATCGAGATCGCGATCCGCGCGACGCGCGCGATCGGCAGGTGCGGCGTGCGGTGTGACGACAAGTACTCGACGCGGTTCTCGTCGATGTTCCACACCACAGCGGCGAACGGGATCTTGGTCTCGCCGAGCGTTCGGTCACCCAGCCGCTGGCGAAACGCGCGCTCGATCGCCTCCCCGCGCAACAGGCCGGTGGTGCCGCGGAACCGCCGGAACGGCGCACGCGCGAGCGCGGCCCAGTTCGGATCGATGTAGTCGCGCGTCGGCAGCTCGAGCCAGAACCGCGCGATCTCGGCTGACGACAGGCCGCACGCCCACAGCGATGCGAACAGCACGGACCCGGAGCACGAGCTGATCATCACCGGCTCGATGCCGGCTTCCTCGAATGCGCGCTGCACGCCGACGACCGCGGAGGTCGCCCCGCTGCCACCCGACGTCACCACGGCGGTGCGCTTGCCGACGAGAGCCGGCGTCGCGAACGGGCGGAGCTTCCCGAACACCGGCACGTAGGGGGGACGCGCAGGAACGCGGATCAGAGATCGCCAGAGCGTCCGCGCAAACGACACGTCTTCGCGCAAATCGAGCGCGAGATCCCGCGTCGCGTTATAGCCGTCGAACAGGAGGCGAAGGTTATTCGGTTCGAGGAGGTCGAGCGTGCGCGCCATACCTCGTCGGAAGAGCACGCCGCGTGCCGTCAGCTCGCGCGGCGCTCGAGGTCGGTCCAATGCACGACACTCTCGCTCTCGCGTCCGCGAACCACGCGTTGACCGCGCAGGCGGCCCGTGCGCTCGGTGACGATCGTCGCCTGCCCCTCGGGGTGATCCGGCAGGTGGAAGTAGACGACGACCCAGTCGTCGGTACGGCCGAGGCGGTGCGCCAGCGCCGTGTTGGAGAACATCACGGTGAACGACCAGCCATCGCGCTCGGTGTGCATGATCGGGAGCCACGCCTCGTGCTTCGGGTTGAAGCGGCGCGGCGCGATCTTGTGGAGGCGCCCGGCGTCCGCCGCAGCCCGGTATTCGCGATCGATCGCCAGGAGCAGCGAGACCGGTGGCCGCGCGGTGCGTGGCCGGCGTGCCCGCGACAGTCGCGTCGCGAGCAGATCGCGCAGCATCGTGATCCGGCGCGGACCGAAGCCGTCGACGGTGGCGAGCCGGCCGTCGTGCACCGCGGCCTCGAGCTCCTCGAGGGTCTCGATCCCGAGGCGCTCGTGGATCCGGTCCGCGAGCTCGTGTCCGATCCCCGGCAGTTGCTCCAGCGCGCCGTGCGCCTCGCCGCGGAGCCGGTCGAGCGCGCCGCACCGGCCCGTCCGGATCACCTCGATGATCGTTGCCGACAGCCTCGCGCCGATGTGCGGAATCGCCTCGAGCCCGGCGCGCCCGTGGTCGCGAAACACGTCGACGACGTCGCGATCGTGCTCGCGAAGGCTACGCGCGCCGTCGCGCCACGCGCGAACGCGATGCGGCGACGCATCGTGCTGTTCGAGCAGGACCGCCACTTCTTCGAACATGTCCGCCAAGCGCTGGTTCATGCGAATCGGTAATGCACTGGTCGTTCCAGCCGATGGCGCGCGGCTTGCTGAATCGCAGCGCATGGATCCGAACCGAGCCCGCCAGATCATGGTCGATCGACATTTGCGCGCGCGTGGCGTGAAGGACGCGCGCTTGCTGGACGCCTTCGCGCAAGTTCCGCGCGAACTGTTCGTGCCGGCCGACCAGGTCGAGTACGCGTACGAAGATCGGCCGTTACCGATCGAAGAGGACCAGACCATCTCGCAGCCGTACATCGTCGCGGTGATGACCGAGGCGCTACAGCTCGGCCCCGACGACACCGCGCTCGAGATCGGCACGGGCTCGGGATATGCGGCGGCGATCCTCGCGCTCGTCGCCAAGCGCGTGTACACGGTCGAGCGTCACGCCGCGCTCGCCGAGACGGCGCGCGAGCGTCTCGCGAGGTATCCGAACGTCGAGGTGCGTTGTGGTGACGGCACGCTCGGCTGGCGGGAGCACGCGCCATTCGATGCGATCGTGGTCGCGGCCGGCGGGCCCGAGGTGCCGCCGACGCTGCTCGATCAGCTCGCGATCGGCGGCCGCCTCGTCATTCCGGTCGGCACGAGTCGCTCGCAGCAACTCGTCCGCGTCACGCGCACGTCCACGAACGACTTCAAGCGCGAGGACCTCGGTGCCGTGGTCTTCGTGCCGCTGATCGGCGCGGAAGGTTGGGCCGAGCCGACGTCGAAACGCCGCGGTGTGTGGCCCAAACGCGCCAGTGGACCGCTGACGGCCGCAGCGCCCGCGACGCGCCCTGCCCTGGTCTCGAGGTTGATCGCCGAGTGCGCCGAACCGATCGATCGGATCGACGACGCGCCGACCGACGCGCTGCTCGAACGGATCGGCGATGCGCGCGTCGTGCTGCTCGGCGAGGCGACGCACGGAACGTCGGAGTTCTATCGCATGCGCACGCGGATCACGCAGCAGTTGATCCTGCGTCGCGGCTTCAACGCCGTCGCGATCGAAGGCGACTGGCCCGATGCGGCCGCCGTCGATCGCTATGTCCGCCACAAACCACCGCGGGACGCGCGCGGCTGGATTCCGTTCGCGCGCTTCCCGCTGTGGATGTGGCGCAACTCGGAGACGCAGATGTTGATCGAGTGGCTACGCGCATACAACGCCGACGCGACGCGCGAGGTCAGCTTCTCGGGCCTCGACCTCTACAGCATGTACACGTCGGCGTTCGAGGTCGTGAAGTACCTCGATCGCGTCGACCCCGCCGCCGCGCGCACCGCACGCGAACGCTACGGCCGGCTGACGCCGTGGCAGCACGACCCGGCCGCGTATGGCCGCGCCGCGCTCGTGAGCCGCCTGCAGTCGTGCGAGAACGACGTGATCGCGATGCTGCGCGAGCTGCTCGCGAAGCGGATCGACTACTCGGCGCAAGACGGCGACGAGTTCTTCGATGCCGCACAGAACGCACGCGTCGTCGCCGGCGCCGAGCACTACTACCGCTCGATGTATTACGGCCACGTCGAGTCGTGGAACCTGCGCGACCAGCACATGTTCGACACGCTGCGCTCGATCCTCGCCCACCGCGGCTCGGACTCGAAGCTCGTCGTGTGGGAGCACAACTCGCACATCGGCGACGCCGCCGCGACCGAGATGGCCGCGCGCGGCGAGCACAACGTCGGCCACCTGTGCCGCAAGGCCTTCGGCGACGAGGTGTTCTCCGTCGGGTTCGGCACCGATCACGGCACGGTCGCGGCGGCGAACAACTGGGACGAGCCGATGGAGCGGATGCGCGTGCGGCCGGCGCGCTCGGATAGCTACGAGCGCCTCTGCCACGACGCCGCCGTCCCCGCGTTCCTCTTGCACCTGCGCGATCCGCACCGCGGGGAGCTCCGCGACGAGCTCTCCGAGCCGCGCCTGGAGCGCGCGATCGGCGTCGTCTATCGCCCGCAGACCGAGCTCGAGAGTCACTACTTCCAGGCGGTCCTACCGGCGCAGTTCGACGAGTACATCTGGTTCGACGAGAGCCGTGCGGTGAGTCCGCTCGAGATCGCCGACTATCCGACCGAGGTCATGCACCCGCTCGGCGCCGGGGCGTGACGATGCGCGCGATGGTGCTCGAACGCACCGGCGCACCACTCGTCCTCACCGAACGGCCGGCGCCGTCGCCCGCGCGCGGCGAAGTCCGCATCGCGATCGAAGCGTGTGCCGTGTGCCGCACCGATCTGCACGTCGTCGACGGGGAGCTCGCCGACCCGGCGCTGCCCCTCGTCCTCGGCCACCAGATCGCCGGAACGATCGATGCGATCGGGGACGGCGTCACGGCGGTCGCGATCGGCGATCGGGTCGGCGTCCCGTGGCTCGGTAGCGCGTGCGGCGAGTGCGGTTACTGCACGAGCGAGCGCGAGAACCTGTGCCGCGCCGCGCGGTTCACCGGGTATCAGCGCGACGGCGGCTTCGCGGATGCGTGCCTCGCGGACGCGCGCTTCGTGTTGCGGTTGCCGGCGGCGTACTCCGCCGTCGACGCCGCGCCGCTGCTCTGCGGTGCCCTGATCGGCTACCGCGCGCTGCGTCTCGCGGGCGACGGCCGGCGCCTCGGCATCTACGGCTTCGGCTCGGCGGGTCACATGATCGCGCAGGTCGCACGTCACCTCGGGCGCGAGGTCTACGCGTTCACGCGTGCCGGCGACCGGCGCACGCAAGCCTTCGCGCGCGAGCTCGGGTGCGTGTGGGCGGGCGATGCGACGTCACGGCCCGACGCCCCGCTCGATGCCGCGATCATCTTCGCGCCCGCGGGCGAGCTCGTTCCGCTCGCGCTCCAGGCGAGCGCGCCCGGCGCGACGATCGTGTGCGGTGGCATTCACATGAGCGACATCCCGAGCTTCCCGTACCGCTTGCTGTGGGAGGAGCGCACGCTGCGATCGGTCGCGAACCTCACGCGCCGCGACGGCCGCGAGCTCCTCGCGCTCGCGCCGCTCGTCCCGCTGAGGCCGCACGTGCAGCGCTACGCACTCGAGGACGCGAACCGCGCGCTCGCCGATCTGCGCGCCGGCCGCTTCGACGGCAGCGCCGTGCTCGTGATGCACTAACTCGCGAGCATCGCGGCGGCGGCGATCGGCTCCTGCAGGACGTCGCTGACGATCTTGCCGTCGCGCATGACCAACATGCGCTCCGCGCAGCGGCCGATGTCCGCCTCGTGCGTGACGAGCGCGATCGTGATGCCGCTGGCCCCGAGCTTCTGCAGCAGATCCATGAGCTCCATGCTCGTGTGCGTGTCGAGCGCGCCGGTCGGTTCGTCGGCGAGGATCAGGCTCGGCTCGTTGACGAGC